>ERZ761602.4823-NODE-4823-length-16685-cov-11.063860_pt1 | contig 16685 bp, 20 predicted proteins | sample MGYA00512165_ERZ761602 | MGnify/ENA primary metagenome ERZ761602 (study PRJEB28899, sample SAMN02445085) | bioreactor sludge metagenome | biome: EBPR sludge; isolation source: Thorneside wastewater treatment plant | place: Australia: Brisbane, Thorneside...
GGGGCAGGGGTATCGGCAGGCGGAGTCGGCGGCGCCGGGGCCCCCGGCGTCGTCTGGCTGGTCGCGGTCGGATGAGCCGCGCCATGAGCCTTTCGCCAGAGCGCCTGGACCCGTGGCTGCTGGACGAGGAGGCCTGGGACAGCCCCGGCCGCCTCACCGACGCCGACCTGTTCGCCCATGCCAGCCCCGGCTGGCGTCGCGGCAACGCCCCCCTTGAAGACCCGGAGGATGACCGATGAGCGCTTCATCGACCCCCGCCGCGCCGCTGCTGGCCGAAGGCCGGTGGCTGTGGCGCAGGCTTTATGTGTTCGCGACCAGCGGAGCGGCCTGGCTGCTGCTCGACCGTTTGATCACCGGTGTGCCGCCCGAGGCCGCGCCGCGGCTGGCGCAGGGGTTGATGGCCCTGCTGGCGCTGGTGCTGGTTCTGTATCTGGTGGCGCCGTCGGCCCAGCAGCTGATCGCGACCCTGGCGGTGCTGCGGCCCCGGATCGGCGGGGAGGACCGGCCATGAGCTTTCGCCTGTCTGAACGATCGATCAAACGGCTGGCCGGTGTTCATCCTCGACTGGTCGCCCTGGTTCGCGAGGCCGCGGCGCTGAGCCCGGTGGAGTTCATGGTGACCGAGGGTCTGCGTACGCCAGAGCGTCAGGCAGCACTGGTCCGGGCCGGGGCCAGCCGGACGAAGCGGTCGCGTCACCTGACCGGTCACGCGGTTGATGTCGCAGCCCTGGTCGATGGTCAGGTGCGGTGGGACTGGCCGCTGTATCCGCGGATTGCGGCGGCGTTCAAGGCGGCGGCTGCGCGACAGGGGACCGCGATGGTCTGGGGCGGCGACTGGACCAGCCTGAGGGACGGACCGCATTTCGAGCTGGACCGGCAGGTGTTCCCGTGAGGACGCCGGCGGTTCTGCGCACCCTGACGCCGTTGGGATGGGCAGTGGTCGTGGTGGGGGTTTCGACCATGGCCCTGATCGGCCTGGGCGCGCTGGGATTCCGCTGGGATCCGCTGGGGCTGACCGGGCGGCGGTTGGAGGCGGCAGAGGCCGGAGCGTCGACGGCCATTGCAGACGCCGACGCGCGTCGCCTCCAGGTCGAGGGCGCTGCGGACCAGATCCGGCGTCTCGACGAACTTCATCAACAGACCGTGGCGGTCGCGCGGGAGACCGCACGGGCCGCGACGCAGGCAAGGAGCGCCCATGATGCTGAAACCCCGCTGGACCCGGATCGCGCTGCTCGCCTTGCCGGGCATGACCGCGAGCTGTGCCGTCTCGCTCCCGCCGTCTGTGGAGCCCCCGCGGCTGACCCTGCCGGGTCAGGCGACGACGCCCTGCGTGCTCGAGCGCCTGCCCGTGACTCCGACCCAGGCCGATCTTGAGATCGCCTATATGGAACGGGGCGCGCGTCTGGTCGCCTGTGAGAGCGCCAGGGCGTCTGCGGTAGAGACCTTGATGGCCGAGCGGGCGTTGCAGGATCGATGGAGGCGCGAGACCGACGGCCGGCGCAGGCCGCCGATCTGGCCGTGGTAGAAGACAGCTCACGCCTTGCGGACTGACGGCGGAATCCCGGCCCGGCAAACCCGACCGGCACGACCTGCCGACCACCCGGCAGAACATGCCTGGCCTTGGCAGGTTCTGCCCGGCAGATCAGAAGCTGCGGAAGAAAATAGTCCATAAAATCAACGGCAGGCGTTCCGGGTTGCGCCTCTGATCCGTGGCTTCGTCCTTGCTGAACAGAACCCGAGCAGAACGCTCCTGACCGCCAAAACGGCGTCAGACATGTCGAAGACAAGAGGACAGCCAAAATGGCTAACAGCATCAACACGAACGTCGGCGCCATGGTTGCGCTGCAGAACCTGAACGCGACGGGCCGCGACCTGAAGGTCACGCAGGACCGTGTCAGCACCGGTCTGAAGGTCGGTTCCGCCAAGGACAATGGCGCGATCTGGGCCATCTCCCAGAATCAAAAAGCCAACATGGGCGTGCTCAACGCCACCCGTAACGCGCTGCAGCGGACCATGTCTGTCAATGACGTGGGTCTGGCCGCCGGCGAAACCATCATGGACGCCCTGCGTCAGATGAAGGAACTCGCCGCCGGTCCGGCAAGCGCCGCCCGGGACGCCGATCTCGCAGCCCTGCGGACCGAAGTGGTCGCTGCCCAGGCCGCAGCGGTGTTCGATGGCACGGCCGCCCTGAGCGGACTGACCCTGACCATCGCCGCCGCGCCCACCGCCGGCCAGATCGATGCGGACATCGCCTCCGCGATCACCGCCCTGCAGGCGCTCGGCACCTCGGCCAAGTCGACCGAGCGGTCGCTGGTCTTCAACGACAAGCTCCAGGACGCCATCGAGTCCGGCATCGGCAACCTCATCGACGCCGACCTGGCCAAGGAAAGCGCCCGCCTGACGGCCCTGCAGACCAAGCAGCAGCTGGGCGTACAGGCGCTGTCGATCGCCAACCAGTCGGGCTCGATCCTGCTCGGCCTGTTCCGCAACTAGGTCCGGGAGCGCTCCCGACCTCGTCAACCCGAGGGCTCACCGGCCCCGGCCGGTCAAGCGATCAAACGAAGGGCCCCCGCGCGCGCGGGGGCCCTTTGTCGATGTGACGCTGGTTGGATTCCACGGGGACGATCCGGCCCGGCGCGCCGAAATTCTGCTCCCCCCGGGGCCGGCGCGCGCCGGTTCAGCGCCCCGGAGGCTGGCCATGTCGAGGGCCGGAGACCGGCACGACCTGCCGACCACCCGGCAAATACTGCCCGAAGCCCGGCAGATTATGCCGGGCCAATAACGTGATGAACAAGAACTAACGTAGCAATTTCAATGGTGGTCGCTCTGGCACGGGGGGGCGCCTGATGGCTCCGTCCTTGCTTGTACCTCAGCGGGCAGAATGCTCCCGACCGCCAAAACGGCGTCGGACATGTCGAAGACAAAAAAGGACAGCCAAAATGGCTAACAGCATCAACACGAATGTCGGCGCTCTCGTTGCGCTGCAGAACCTGAACCAGACGAGCCGCGATCTGGCAGTCACGCAAAACCGCGTGAACACCGGCCAGAAGGTTTCGTCGGCCAAGGACAACGGGGCCATCTGGGCCACCGCTCAAAACCAAAAAGCCAACATGCAGGTGCTCAACACCACCCGCAACACGCTGCAGCGGACCCAGTCCGTGAACGACGTGGGTCTGGCTGCCGGCGACACCATCATGGACGCCCTGCGTCAGATGAAGGAACTCGCCGCCGGTCCGGTCAGCACGGCTCGCGACGCCGACCTGAACGCTCTGAAAGCCGAAGTGGCCGCTGCCAAGGCGGCGGCGGTGTTCGACGGCACGGACGCCCTGGCGTCCCTGACCATGACCTTCGCCGCTACCCCGACCGCGCTTGAAATCGATACGGCCATGACGGCCGCTATCGGCGCCTTGCAGACCCTCGGCACCTCGTCGAAGTCGACGGAGCGTTCGCTGGCCTTCAACGACAAGCTCCAGGACGCCCTGGAAGCCGGTATCGGCAACCTCGTCGACGCCGACCTGGCCAAGGAAAGCGCCCGCCTGACGGCTCTGCAGACCAAGCAGCAGCTGGGCGTGCAGGCGCTGTCGATCGCCAACCAGTCGAGCTCCATCCTCCTCGGCCTGTTCCGTTAATCGAACAGGGATGAGGGCGGGGTCGTTCGCGGCCCCGCCCGCGCCGAAAACCTGAGCAGAACGCTCCCGGCAGCCAAAACGGCGTCGGAAATGTCGAAGACAAAAGGAAAGTCAAAATGGCTAACAGTATCAACACGAACGTCGGCGCCCTGGTGGCGCTGCAGAACCTGAACCAGACGAGCCGCGAACTGGCTGTCACGCAAAATCGCGTGAACACCGGCCAGAAGGTCTCGTCGGCCAAGGACAATGGCGCGATCTGGGCCACTGCCCAGAACCAGAAAGCCAACATGCAGGTGCTCAACACCACCCGCAACTCGCTCCAGCGGACCCAGTCGATCAATGACGTGGGCCTGGCTGCCGGCGACACCATCATGGACGCCCTGCGTCAGATGAAGGAACTCGCCGCCGGTCCGGTCAGCACGGCTCGCGACGCCGACCTGAACGCTCTGAAAGCCGAAGTGGCCGCTGCCAAGGCGGCGGCGGTGTTCGACGGCACGGACGCCCTGGCGTCCCTGACCATGACCTTCGCCGCTACCCCGACCGCGCTTGAAATCGATACGGCCATGACGGCCGCTATCGGCGCCTTGCAGACCCTCGGCACCTCGTCGAAGTCGACGGAGCGTTCGCTGGCCTTCAACGACAAGCTCCAGGACGCCCTGGAAGCCGGTATCGGCAACCTCGTCGACGCCGACCTGGCCAAGGAAAGCGCCCGCCTGACGGCTCTGCAGACCAAGCAGCAGCTGGGCGTGCAGGCGCTGTCGATCGCCAACCAGTCGAGCTCCATCCTGCTCGGCCTGTTCCGCTAACACCGGGGAAGGGGACGGAGCCGCACGCGGCTCCGTCCCGCTTCTCCATCGCATATAACCGGGAGACGTCGGCCTAGTCGCCGGCGTTCAGGAGATGAATGCAGATGCAACCATAAGAGCGGTTGCGGCCGTCAAAGCCGAAACACCGCTGCAGTCCGGAGCCGACCATGGATCCAGTTCCAGAAATGCTGAAGACGCCGAACGCCAGGCCCGTTACCGGCTGGTGATCGAGCAGGGCCCCCGTGCGGGGTCTTTCGTCTACAAGACGCTGGACCGGGAGACCGGTGAGATCGTGCGGCAGCTGCCGAGCGAAGAGGTTCTGAAGTTGAGGGAACGCGACGACTACGGTGTCGGCGCGGTCATCAACACGACCGCCTGAACCGTCAGTCAGGACGGATTGTACCCGGGCCGCAGCCGCGCGCCCGGTCATCTTGCGTTAACCATACGCTCACGACTCGCCCCATAATCTGCCGTTGAACCGACCCGGGGCCGAATGCCATGACGAACAGCGTCCACTCCAACGCGTCAGCGCTTATCGCGCTGCAAAACCTGAATCAGATCAGTGACCGGATGGCGGCGACCCAGAACCGTATCAGCACGGGTCTGAAGGTTGGAGGAGCCAAGGACAACTCGGCCGTATGGGCGATCGCCCAGAACCAGCGGGCCGATCTCGGCGCCCTTGCTGCGGTGAAAACCAGTCTGGACCGCGCCACCTCGCTGGCGGATGTGACCCTGGCGGCCGGTGAGGCGATTTCCGATCTGATCATCCAGATGCGCCAGAAGGCCGTCGCCGCGTCTGACCTGTCCCAGACGCCCGAATCCCGGGCCGCGTACAATGACGATTTCCAGAGCCTCGTGCGGTCGGTGCAGCAGTTCGCCGACAGCGCCTCGTTTGACGGGGTGAACCTTCTGGACAACTCCCTGGCGGCCTCGCTCGACTTTCTCGCCAATGTCGATGCGGTCGACACCATCTCGATCGACCCGCACAACTTCACCGAGGCCGGTCTGGGCCTCAATACCCAGAACCTGCTTTCGTCGGCTGCCGCGGCGACCGCGCTCGGGGTCATCGATACGGCTCTGGCGACGGTGAACTCCGGCCTGGCCTCGCTCGGAGCGCAGGCAAAGCAGATCGAGACGCACAACGTCTTCGTCTCGAAACTGATGGATTCGCTTGAAACCGGCATTGGCAAGCTGGTCGATGCCGACCTGGCGAAGGAAAGCGCACGCCTTCAGGCGCTGCAGGTGCAGCAACAACTGGGCGCCCAGGCGCTCGGGATCGCGAACCAGGCGCCGCAGATCATCCTGTCGCTGTTCCGGAACTAGGCCGGTCGGCGAATACCAGCGGGACCGATCTGAATGGCGGCGGGCCGTCGCCGCGTCCCGATACCGTACAGCGAGAGCAATGATTTCAAGGCATTGACGAAGGCGATCTTCACAGCGTCCTCCTCATCCAGCGCGCCGTTAACGGGTGCGCAAGATCATTGTTCCCTGAGTCGCGTTCAAAGTCGCTCCGCAGCCGGACGTTAAGCGCCCGTTACGGTTGGCGCGTCACAATGACGGCCAGGAGCCGCCTGTGATCAACAACAGTTATCTACTGGGCCTGTATGGCGCGTCGGCGGATACGATATCTGCGTTCGCCAACGCCTCGTCGGGCGTGACGACACGCAAAACCCAGCCCACCGCGCCCTGGGTCAAGGACGCCACGGCGTCCGAAGCCAATGCGATCGTTCGCGCTGCGCTCTCGGGGCGCCGGTTGATCAACGAATCCGCCGCCCAGCTCGATGTCGCCGGCGCGTCTTCGGACTACCGCAAATTGTTTGCGCTCTATCAGGGGCTCAGCTCCCTCTCGGCGCTGGCGTCCCGTGCAGACGACCGAGGCGTTGGAACCAGCGAGGCGGCCCTGATCCGCAAGCGGTTTGACGCGGGCCTGACGGAAGTCAGCGACTACCTGAAAACCTCCAAATTCGCTGACCTGCGCATGGTGCAGGGCGTTTCGACCGTGACGGCCAAGACAACCGCGGCCGTGGCGAGAGACGGGACCCGCATTGTCACCGCCGCGGTCCATGAGGGCTCGCTGACCTCCACGGTGGACGGGTTCGCGGGCGAGGTTGCGTTCGACATCACCGTCTCGACCATCAATGGAGACAAGCTTGTCTCGATCGATCTGGCCGATATGGGAGCGGAGACCCGCACCCTCGACAACGTCATCGGCCATATCAACGGCAAGCTCGAGGCCGCAGAGGTTTCGACCCGGTTCAGCCGGGAGAATATCACCGGCGAGCCCCGCACCATCAAGGTGGGGACCAAGACCGTGACCCTGCCGGCGCGGGCGGACCAGTGGGCGCTTGTGATCCAGGGGACCAGCGTCGAGACGGTGCGGTTCGACGCGGCGGCGAAATCGGACGCCGTCTACGTCGTCCAGGCCGCGGGGGCCGACGGCCGTGGCGAGTTGTTGAAATTCCAGAGCGACGGGGGTTCCGCGCCGGAGCCCACGCAACCCGGCGGACAAACCGGCTGGGTGGCCGGGCGCGCCGCCCAGACAGCCCTGCCCAAGGGGGTTGAGACGGTTCGGGCCAGCGCGGTCGCGGCGGACGGCTCGCTTTGGATGGTCGCCGACATTGAGTCCGCGGCCGGCGAGCAGCCGATCAAGGGCGAGCGTGACGTGGCCCTGATGAAGTTCGACACCTCGGGCCGACTGGTGGCGACGCGGATGCTCGGCGCTGCGGATCAGGCCAGCGGCTACGCCATCGCCATCGCCGCGGACGGGCGGGTGGCGGTCGCGGGGTCGGTGACGGGCGCTCTCGAGCCGGGCGTCAGGGTGACGGACGCTGCACTGGCGGACAGTTTCGTCACGGTCTTTGACGGCGCCGGCGAGGAGTTGTGGACGCAGCGGCGCGGCGCCCGGGCGGCGGATGAGGCCACCAGCGTGGCCTTCGGGGCCGACGGCGTGGTCTATGTCGCCGGCCGTTCGAAATCCTCCATGCCGGCAGCCGCCGCCCTCGGCGGCTGGGACGGTTATCTCCAGGGCTTTACGGCGACGCAGGCGCACAGTCTGGCGCCGTTCACGGCCGTCGCGACGTCCATCAGCCAGTTCGGAACGGCCGGCGACGACAGCGTCAAGGCCATGACCGTCGAGGGTTCGTCGATCTACACCGCCGGGGTCGAGGATGGTCGCGTGGTGGTGCGCCATTACACGCCCGGCGACGGCGGCGCTCCGACTCTTGCGGCGACGCGGGACCTGGGGGCCGCCAACGGGGATGTGACCGGGATCGCCGTGTCCGGCGGCCGGGTGATCCTGAGCGGAACGACCCGCAACGCGGCCCTGGACATCGGCACGGTGAACACCGCCCACTCGGGCGGCGCCGACGCCTGGGTCGCCGCCCTTGAAGCGGATCTGTCCGTCAGCGCCGCTGACCGGCTGACCTATGTCGGCGGGGCCGGCGACGACAGCGCCGCCGACGTCAAGGTGCACGAGGGGAAGGTCTGGCTCACGGGCCTGGCTGACCGGCCGACGGACGCCGGCGAGGATGATCCGAGGCAGGGCTATCTCACCCGGCTCGATCCGCTGACGGGGGTGATCGAATGGACCCGGACCTGGCCGGGCGCGGGGCAGCAGGCGTCGCCCATGAGCCTGGCCGTCGCCAGCGGCGGCGCCAGCGTGCTGGATCGGCTCGGCCTGCCCCAGGGGCTGGTTTCAACAGGCGACTCCAAGGCTCTGACCGATGTGACGGCCTTGCGGCCGGGCGACCGGTTTTACGTTTCGCCGGCTGACGGCAGCCGGGCCAGAGCCGTGACCATCGACGCCAGGGACACGCTCCAGACGCTGGCTCGAAAAATCGAACAGGCCTCCTTCGGCCAGTTGACCGTCACGGTCGTGACGGATCCCCTGAAATCCGGCGAGACCGCGCTCTCCTCCGGGAACCGATTGCAGCGTCTTTCGATCACGCCGCGGTCCGGACGCGAGGGGGCGGTGTTGTCGAGCGGCGAACCCGGTCGCGACGCCCTGGCGGGGCTGGGCCTGTCCCCGGGGATTGTCGCTCCGAGGGCAGGCAAGGACGACCTCAAGATCTTCGCGCTGAATCTCCCGCCGACCCTTTCGCTGTCCGGGACGGACGCGATAAAATCGACAAGCGAACTGCTGACGGCCGCCATGAAGGCCGTGCGCGACGCCTACCGGGCCCTGTCGCCGGAGGCCAAGAAGCCGGTCATCACGGGCGCCGCGCCAGCCTATCTTACGGCACAGCTTGCCAACTACCAGGCGGCGCTCGCCCGCCTCGGCGGATAGGTCTTTACCGACGAAGGTCGTTGACGTGGAAGGGCCGGGCGGGGTTATTGGAGGCTCCATCCCCGCGAGCACTGCATGCCCCAGGACAATCGTCTTTTCATCGCTATCGGCGCCGGTCTGGCGGTCGTCGCGGCCGTGGTGATCGCCCTGATCTTCAGCGCAGGTCGGGAGCGAAATCCTGCGCCCCCGCCGGCGGCGCAGGGTGGACTGACGGTTGATGTCGCCGACGCGCCCGAACTGAACACGACGCGCGAACTGCGCTGCTTCGTCGACGGCCAGTACGTCGGCCTGGCCACCCTGTCAGACTGCGCGCGGCGCAATGGCGTGGCGACTGACGCGCTCGACGTCGGTATCGACGAGACCGGCGCCCTCGCGGCCGCCCCGACCGCCGCCTTCGCCCCGCCGCCCAGCGCTCCGCCGGTCGAGCTGACCGAGGCCGAACAGGCGCCGCTGCCCGAGCAGCAGCCCACGACCCAGCCGTCGGTGCAGCCAGCGTCCGGATCCGCCTGTTTGCGTCACACGGGATCGGACTGGCGTTCGCTGTCGTCGAACATGAGTTTGAACGCCTGCGTCCAGGCGTTGTACTCGGGCACCTGTGTGCGGCCGGGCGAGGCGCTGTACGGCCGCTGGGGTGACGTCACCCTCCGGCTGGTGCCCCGTCGGGTCGAGCAATCGAACGACAACAGCCGGTTCCGGACCCTGGCCGAGCAGGACCGAAGCTGCACATTCCCGGGGCTGCGCTGATGAAATACGTCGCAATCATAACGTTCGCCGCCGGCGCTGTTGCGCTCGCAGCCTGCGAGAAGGCCGTCGAAGCGCCGTTTGACCCGGGCGTCTGCTATGCCGTGGAAGTCGGAGCCGAAGGCGAGGCGCCGCGGTTCAACAAGGTGGCGGACAACCAGCCGCAGATCGAGTTCTGCGCAGCGCGACTGGAGGAGGTCCGCCTGCGGTTCCTGCGACTGGGGGGATCGCGTCAGGAAATCACGGGCTCTTACCAGGGTCAGTTCATCTTCATCGACCGTGGCGGCGTGTGGTATTCCCAGACCCTGGACGGCGGACGGTTCAACGCCATGGCCCGGACGGGCGACGGGCGTCTGGCCATGCCCGGCGCAATCCAGCGGGCGATCGACGGCACCCCGATCGCCGTCTCGGCCAATCGCGAGCCGGATCCGACGGCGCCGCCCGCGCCCTAGACGGAGCGGAACAAACGTGGAACAACGCGTTCCTGTGGATGGTGGCGACAAAGCAGACCCGCAGGGCCCGAAAGCGCGCTAGGCCCGGACAACAGACAATCGGCTCCGAACAGCGCGAAGCGCGGCGGGCCAGAACGAAGAAGGAGCTCGGCGATGGCGGGCAGCGTCAACAAGGTCATTCTGGTCGGCAATCTGGGCAAGGACCCGGAAATCCGCACTCTCAACTCGGGCGAACGGGTGGCCAACCTGTCCCTCGCCACCTCGGAGCAGTGGCGCGACAAGGCCACCGGCGAGCGCAAGGAAAAGACCGAGTGGCATCGGGTGGTCATCTTCAACGAGAACATCGTCAAGGTGGCCGAGAACTATCTGAAGAAGGGCTCGACCGTTTACATCGAGGGCTCGCTGCAGACCCGGAAATACGAGCAGGCCGGGGTCGAGAAATACACCACGGAGATCGTGCTGCAGAAGTTCCGCGGCGAACTGACCATGCTGGGCGGACGCAGCGACAGCGCCGGCGGCGGGGCCTCGCGCGGGGGCGATGACGACTATTCCTCGGGCTTCTCCACCGGCGGCGCCAACAAGCCCAGCGGTCCAAAGGAAAGCTACGACCTGAACGACGACATTCCGTTCTAGGTCGAGCCGACGCATCGCAGTCAGAAATGCCCTGAGCGCCGCGGCCTTCGGCGGCGCGCCACAGTCAGAAATGCAAAGTGTCGCCGTACGCGCTCGCGTGCGGCGGCCGTGCGCGTTAAGCCGGGCGGGTGACCACTCCTGACAAGCCGCATAGTCCGCTCTCGCTGGTCGAGATCCTCGCCATCATCGCGGTGGTGGTGATCTGGGGCGTGAACAATGCGGCGGCCAAATTCGGGACAGAGACCCTGCCGCCGCTGCTGATGGCGGCGCTCAGATTCGCCATCGCCGCGGCCTGTCTGATCCCGTTTGTCAGGCCGCCGTTCCCCAATTGGAAAAGCCTGCTGATCATCGTCGGCCTGGGCGGGCCGATCCATTACGGTCTGATCTATCTGGCCTTCTGGCTGGCGAACGACGTCAGTCCGGTGTCGGTCGCTGCACAGTTGTGGGTGCCGTTCACGGCCCTGTTCGCCTTCCTGCTGCTGGGTGAACGGCTGTCACGGTTTGCGCTCGCCGGCATGGGCGTGGCTTTCCTCGGGGTCGCCTGGATGACGCTGGACCCCCACGCCATCGAGGACTGGAAGGGCATTCTGGCGGGCATCGGCGCGGCGGGGGCCTGGGCCCTGACCACGGTCGTGGCGCGACGGACGACCTCGATCCCGCCATTGAAAATGCAGGGCCTGCTGTCGCTGGTGGCCTTGCCGTCGCTGGCCTTCGCCTCGGCGCTGTTCGAACAGGGCCAATGGGAGGCCGTGCAGCAGGCCGATGCCCTTGTCTGGGCCTGCGTGATCTGGGCCGGACTGGTGTCGTCGGTGCTGGCGACGACGATGGTCTTCTGGCTGGTGCAGAAGCGCGAGGCGGGGCGGGTGACGCCCTATCTGCTGGCCACGCCGGTGGTCTCCATCCTGATCGGCTGGGGGTTCATGGGCGACGTGCTGACGCCGCAGATCCTCGTCGGGGCCGCCCTGACAATGGGCGGCGTCGCGATCGTGGCCTTGGCCGAGCGCGGACTGAGGGCGGGCGCCGCCAAGGGCTGATCGCAAACAAAAAGGCCCGGACGCTTTCGCGGCCGGGCCTCCCTGCAGAATGTTGTCGAACCTAGAGGCCGGGCAGTTTGAAGCCCGTGTCGCGGCGCGGCGTGATGGAGATGCCGGCGCGACCTCCGGTCAGGGCCTGGACGCGGGCGTATTCGCTCGCCGCATCGACATTGACGGCGCCTTCAGAGGTCTGGATGGCCGTGGGCGCCTGGCTCGCGGCATCGTCGCGGCGCCAGAACATGATGCGGTTGGCCCAGCTCTCTTCCTTGTGCGCCAGGTCGCCGAACTCATCGTCCACGACATAGCGGGCGAGGGGGTCAGCGCGGTCGCCGCCGGCCTGGGCCACCAGGGCCTGTTCGCCTTCCGACCGCGTTACGGCCTGACGCTGGCCGAGCAGAATCTGGCGGGCGGCGGATTCGGGCGCGAGTTCCTGAGGCCGCGGCTGGCCCGGCGCCGGCGGGCGCAGGCCGTACTCCGGCGGAACGGTCAGGGGCGCGGTCGAAACGGTCAGAAACTCGTCCGGCGTGATCTTGTTCAGGCCCACGCCGGTGCGGAGACCGGAGCAGGCGCCCAGGGCGAAGGCGGAGGTCGTGAGGGTCAGAACGGCGACGGTGCGAAGACGCATATTTGATATCTCGGTGCGGGGCGCCGGAAAGGGCGCGCGCGTAAACCCTAGAGGAAGCGGCTGATTACGACTTTTCGGCGGCGAGGCCAACCTTGGCTTCCTGCTCCGCTCGCACGCTGTCGAGGATCAGCAGGACGACGCCGATGCAGATGGCGCTGTCAGCGACGTTGAATATCCACGGGAAGTTGATCTTCATCGACCCGAGGAAGACGTGCGGGCCGGAGATATCCAGAAAGTCGACCACGTAGCCGAAGCGGATGCGGTCGATCACATTACCGAGCGCACCGCCCATGATCAGGCCGATGGCGGTGATCAGCATGCGGCGGTCGGCCTTCAACGCCCACCAGCCAAGGATTCCGGCCACGGCGATCGAGAAGGCGCTGAGCATCCACCGCGCCGAGCCGTCGCCGAACAGGCCGAAGCTGACGCCCCGGTTCTCGACCCAGGTCAGGTTGAAGAGCGGCGGCAGGACCTGGATGTGGCCCATCTCGCGCAGGTCGAGGCCGCCCATGATCCAGGCCTTGGTCAGTTGGTCCAGGACGATGACGATGAGGGCGAAGCCGTAGGCGGCGTAGGCGATGCGGGGGATTTTCATTCGGGTCGCTGAAATGTGAAGGGCGTTCGGTTAGCAGCCCCCGCGCCGCGCGCGAAGGGGCAATCTCGCGCCATGGGGTCGCGGCGCCCTGTCCGCGCTTGTCCGGACGGGGCAGAGGCCCCAATTACCGCGTTCCCGCCAATCCATCCCCGCCCGCATCCGAGGAGCGCCGATGCCGCATGCCGACAGCCTGATTCTCACCCTGGTCGGCGGCTTCGTGCTGGCCTTTGTGTTCGGCATGTTGGCCAACCGGCTGAAGCTGTCGCCGCTGGTCGGCTACCTGGTCGCGGGGATCGCCGTCGGGCCGCACACCATCGGCTTTGTCGCAGACGGCGAACTGGCGCCTCAGCTGGCGGAGGTCGGGGTCATCCTGCTGATGTTCGGCGTCGGGCTGCATTTCTCGCTCGCCGACCTGATGAAGGTGCGAAAGATCGCGGTCCCGGGCGCCCTGTTTCAGATCGCGGCGGCTACGGCGCTGGGCTGGGGCCTGGGCCGGCTGATGGGAATGACCGATCTGGAGGCAACCCTGATGGGGTTCGCCCTCTCGGTCGCCTCGACCGTGGTCCTGCTGCGGGCGCTGGAGGAGCGTAGAGAGGTCAAGGGCCAGGCCGGTCGTCTGGCCATGGGCTGGCTGATCGTCGAGGACCTGGTGATCGTGCTGGCGCTTGTCATCCTGCCGCTGCTGGTCATTCAGCCGGGCGAGGTCATGAACGGAGCCGAACTGGCCAAATCCATCGGCTGGACGCTGTTGAAGGTCGCCGGTTTCACGGGCGTGATGCTGGTGGTCGGCTCCCGGCTGCTGCCGTGGCTGCTGATCCGGATCGCCCATACCCGGTCGCGGGAGCTGTTCACCCTCGGGGTGCTGGCGATCGCCCTCGGCATCGCCTGGATCGCCTATCAGCTGTTCCACTCCTTCGCGCTCGGGGCATTCCTCGCCGGGCTGGTGCTCAACAGCTCGCCGCTGGGCCACAACGCGGCCGAGCGTTCCCTGCCGCTCCGGGACGCGTTCGCCGTGCTGTTCTTCGTCTCGGTCGGCATGCTGTTCGATCCGACCATTCTGGTGCGCGAGCCCCTGGCCGTGCTGGGCGTGCTGGGGATCGTCATCGTCGGCAAGTCGCTGGCGGCGCTGGCCATCACGACCGCCTTCAAGCTGGACCGGGCGACCAGCCTGACCGTCGCCGCGGCCCTGGCCCAGATCGGCGAGTTCTCCTTCATCCTCGCGGCCGTGAGTGTTCAGCTTGGCGGCATGACGCAGGAGACCCACGACCTCATCCTGGCGGCGGCCCTGCTGTCGATCTCGCTGAACCCCTTCGTCTTCGCCCTGATCGACCGGATGGGCGCGAGGCCGAAGCCGCCGCTCAAGGGATCGCCCGAGGGTCTGCTCCTGGCCGAAGAAAAGGCCGCCGCCGTGAATCCGGCGACGGCCTGATCTGTCAGACGCAGGCTGGCGTCAGAGGACGCCGATCATCGAGGCCACCAGCGGATGGCGGACGATGTCCTGCTCGGCCAGGCGCACCACCGCAATGTCGGGCACGGGCTCGAGCCGCTGGGCGACGTCCATCAGACCCGAGATGCCGGGAAGCAGATCGGACTGCTGGGGATCGCCGGTGACGACCATGGTTGAATGCCAGCCCAGGCGGGTCAGCAGCATCTTGAGCTGCACATAGGTGCAGTTCTGGGCCTCATCGACGACGATGAAGGCGTTGTTCAGGGTGCGGCCGCGCATGTAGCCGATGGGGGCGATCTCGATCAGGCCCTCGGCCATCAGCGCCTTGACCCGCTTCATGCTGAGGCGATCGGACAGGGCGTCGTAGAGGGGGCGGAGGTAGGGGGCGAGCTTGTCCTCCATGTCGCCGGGCAGGAAGCCGATCGATTCGCCGGCCTCGACAGCGGGACGGCTGAGTACGATGCGGCCAACCTTGCCGGCCTCGAGCGCCTCGACCGCCTTGGCGACGGCGAGATAGGTCTTGCCGGTGCCTGCCGGACCGAGGGCCAGGACGAGGTTATGGTGGTCGATCGCCGTCATCAGTTCGGCCTGGCCGTCCGACTTGGGCTTCAGCGTCTTCAGATAGGCCTGGTCGCGATCGTCATTGGATGGATAGGGCGACCAGCCGGCGTGGGTTGGAAGCCGGCGTACCTTGGAGTCCTCCATGAACTGACGGGAATCGAGCACACCGTGTTCACGGGATGTCTCGCGGGTCTGACGTTTGATGGCCGCACGCTTGGTCATGGACGCCTCCAGGGCATGGAAGACGGCGACGCGGAAAACGCGACGCCGCAGGGCAAGAAAAAAGGCGATGCCGCAAAAGCATCGCCTCGAACGAAGGTGGGGAGGAGAGAAGGGGACGCGACGCATCCGCCCGGGTCGGAAGAAGGGTCAACTTCCAGCGGATGAATCCGCCGAACCGAGCGCACCACGCAAAATCCCCGAGGTCTGACCGGACCGGGCTTGATCCGGCTTCCAATCCGGGGCCGAAATGGCGGCCTCGAATCGCATCTACACTCTAAGCCTAACGTGGTTTACGAGAGCTTAAAGCCCTCGATTTATTGAGAAATGGCGGTGTTCGGATGAATGTTTACGGTCTCGGCGACAAGAAACCGCAGCTTCCGCCTGAGGGCGAATACTGGGTGGCACCAAACGCAACCCTTGTAGGAGACGTGATTCTCAAACCGGGCGCCAGCGTCTGGTTCGGCGCCGTGCTGCGCGGCGACAACGACCCCATCACCATCGGCCGGGACACCAATATACAGGACGGCAGCGTGCTGCATTCCGACCCCGGCGAACCCCTGACGATCGGCGACGGCGTGACCGTCGGCCATATGGTCATGCTTCACAGCTGCGAGATCGGCGACAACACCCTGATCGGCATCGGCGCGGTGGTGTTGGGTCGGGCGAAGATCGGGAAGAACTGCCTGATCGGGGCCAACACCCTGATCACCGAGGGGAAGGTCATTCCCGACGGCTCGCTCGTCATGGGCCAGCCCGGCAAGGTGGTGCGCGAGCTGGAACCGGGTCAGATCGAGGCGCTGAGGGCGTCCGCCGCCCATTATGTGCAGAACTGGAAACGCTATCAGCGGGATCTGAAGGCCTGAGCCTGTCGGTTCAGGCGATCCGGCGGCCGCCGACGGCGGCGAGCGACAGGGCGGGGCGGGCGGCTTCGCCCACGCCGATCGAGACCCGGGCGGTGAGCAGGCGGGGCTCGTCGGCGGCGAAGCTCAGGGTGGCCATGGGCGCATAGAGGCCCAGAATGCGATCCACGGCGCCGGACGGGCCGCGCAAGGGCACCAGCACGATCTCGATCTGGGCCGACAGGAAGCCGGCGAGGGCGGCGATGACGACCGGCCGGGCTTCGCGCACGGTCTGGGTCATGGCGGCGGCCACCAGAGGCCGGGAGGCGGTGCGCCAGACGGACAGAAAGGCATGATCCTTGAGCGGTTCGCCGTGGAATCCCTCAATCCAGGTGCCGGCCAGTCGGATGACGGCGTCGTCGCCATGGCGTTCGGCGATGAAGGCGCGCGGCAGGCGCAGGCCCAGAGCGTCCGGCTCGAGCGAGGCGCGATCAGGAATCCCCGCGCGCACGGCTCCCCGGCGGGACAGCCCGGTCCAATGGTCGATCAGGAATTGCGTGTCAGGATGAAACATCGCTCTGGCCTCTGGCCCCGGCGACGCAAGGCCCGCGCCTGCGAGGGGCCGGGCGAAAGGCAACGGAAATGAAAGGCTTTTGCGGTTCAGATGGACGCTGAAGCGAGCTGCGCCCGACGCAGACCGCATGAACTTGACGGGAGGTCGGCCCATGCGGGTGCGGATCATGACATGGCTGCTGGCGCTGGCGGGTTTCTTCGCCCTGACGCTGTTCGCCGACGAGGCGGCCGCCCAGTGCGGGCC
>ERZ761602.4824-NODE-4824-length-16678-cov-10.250436_pt1 | contig 16678 bp, 13 predicted proteins | sample MGYA00512165_ERZ761602 | MGnify/ENA primary metagenome ERZ761602 (study PRJEB28899, sample SAMN02445085) | bioreactor sludge metagenome | biome: EBPR sludge; isolation source: Thorneside wastewater treatment plant | place: Australia: Brisbane, Thorneside...
TGGCGGCGGCCTCCCGTGGGACGGCGGCGGTGGCGACGGCGGGTCCGATGGCGGCACCACCACGGTCGTCGACAACGACGAGGACGGCTCGCCCTTTGGCGAGGACTGCGACGACACCGATCCCGAGGTGTACCCGGGAGCCACCGAGATCTGCAACGGCAAGGACGACGACTGCGATGCCAGCACCAACGAGGCCGACTGGATCGAGGCTGATGGCATGCAGTGGGGCAGCCTGCAAGAGGCGATCGACGGCGTGACCGAGGGCGAGGCCGTCAAGGTCTGCTCGGGCGTCTACGCGGAGCTGCTGCGGATCGACCGGGACGTGCTCGTCTTCTCGCAGCTCGGCTCCGAGCACACCTTCGTGGACGCCACCGGCATGGACGACACGGCGCTGACGGTGACGGGCGGCACGGTGACCTTCAGCGGCTTCACGATCATGGGCGGCACCGGGGCCGACCATCGGGGCGAGGGCACCCTCCTGGGCGGCGGGGTCTACGTCTCGACGCCCGCGCAGCTCCAGCTCAGCGACGTGAACCTCTCCGGCAACAGCGCCGACGAAGGCGGCGGCCTCTTCGCCGACGAGGGCGTGGTCCTCGACCTCGTCTCCAGCTTCGTCACCAACAACCGGGCCACCACGGGCGCCGGCCTGTCCGGGATCGAGGCCGAGATCCGCATGGGTTCGACCGAGGTCAGCGGCAACGAGGCCACCGACCACGGCGGAGGAATGGCCGGACGCGAGGTGGTCTTCCGGGTGTCCGGCGGTGCCGTGCTCGAGAACGTCGCCGCCTTCGGTGGCGGGGCCTCCACGATCGACGACAGCACGGTGGTCGTGCTGGGCAGCGACTGGGGCGACGCCGGCGACGCGGACAACATGCCCGAGGATGTCTGGACCAGCGACGGCAGCTACACCGAGTATGGGGTCACCAGCAGCTTCACCTGCAATGCGGGTGGCTGTGAGTGAGCCTGCGACCCTGATCCCGATCGCCAGGGAGCTCTGTGCCCGGGTCGAGGCGATGCGCTTCGCCGCGCCGGTCGCCTGCGTCTACAACCCGCTGACCTACGCCTGGGCCGTCCACGAGCAGTACCTGGAGCGCTTCGGCGCGCCGGGCAAGCAGGCGGTCTTCGTCGGCATGAACCCCGGTCCCTGGGGAATGGCCCAGACGGGGGTGCCTTTCGGCGAGGTGGCGGCGGTCCGGGACTGGATGTGCCTGGACGGGCTGGTCGAGCAGCCGACCGTGCAGCACCCGGCTCGCCCGATCGAGGGCCTGCACTGCTCCCGCAGCGAGGTCAGCGGGCGCCGGCTCTGGGGCTGGGCGGCACAGCGCTTCGGGCCCCCGACCAATTTCTTTCATCGGTTCTTCGTGCTCAACTACTGCCCGCTGGCATTCCTCGAAGCCAGCGGCCGCAACCGCACCCCCGACAAGCTGCCCGCCGCCGAGCGTGAGCCTCTCCAGGCGGCCTGCGACGAGGCCCTGCGCCGAAACGTGCTCGCCCTACAGGCCCCCCTGGTCATCGGGGTCGGTGCCTGGGCCGAGCAGCGGGCGCGCCTCGCCCTGGCGGGCCTGGATCTGCAGATCGGTCGCATCCTGCACCCCAGCCCGGCCAGCCCCGCCGCCAACCGCGGCTGGGAGTCCCAGGTCGAGACCCAGCTGGCCGCGCTGGGCATCGAGCTGCCGACCTGAACGCAGCCGACCTGAAAGATCGGCACGCGCCCGGCATCGGGCTATACTCTCCACATGCGTGATTTTCTTAAAGATGCCCTCGCTGGGGTAGACGGCTTTGCCGAGCTGCGCTGGCACGCCAAGACCTTCCGCGACGTCCAGGTCAACAACGGCCGGCTGGACTCCTCGACGGTGCGCCGTCGGGACGGCATCGCCGTCCGGGTGCTGCACCAGGGGACCTGGGGCTTCGCCAGCACCAGCGACCTCAGCCTCGCCGCCGTCCGGCAGGCCCTGGACGAGGCGCGCGCCGGGGCCCGGGCGACCGCCTCGCTGCGCAGCGAGCGGGTCCCCGACCTGCCCGCCGTGGCCTTCGGCCGGGGCGAGTTCGACCAGCCCGGGGTGGCCGAGGTGCTGGCCCGCAGCATGGACGAGCGGGTGGCGATGGTCGTCGATCTCGAAGCCTTCGCTCGCGCGCAGAGCAGGCAGCTCTCCTCGACCCGGGCCATGTACCGCGAGATCATCGAAGAGAAGGCCATCGTCACCAGCGACGGGGCGGACTGCGCCTTCCGGCTGGTCCGGCCCGAGCTCTACGTCTTCGCCACGGCCCAGCGCGACGGGCAGCTCCAGACCGTCTCCCAGTCCATGGGCGCCACCGGCGGCTGGAGCTGTGTCTTCGACCGCGATCCCCGCGCCATGGCCATCCGGGCGGTCCACACGGCCGTCGACCTGCTCTCGGCCCCTGCGCCCGAGGGCGGCAAGGCGGTGGTGGTGATGGCCCCCAGCATCGTCGGCCTGCTGGTCCACGAGGCCATCGGCCACACGGTCGAGGCCGACTTCGTCCAGGCCGGCTCGGCGGCGCGCGGAAGGCTGGGCGAGCAGGTCGCCAGCGAGAAGGTCACCCTCTGCGACTCGGGCGTCAGCGAGCACGCTCCCTGGGCCGGCGGCACCATCCCGGTCGACGACGAGGGGGTGCTCGCCGGGCGGACCGAGATCATCCGCCAGGGCAAGCTGGTCGGCTACCTCCACAACCGCGAGAGCGCCGCCCGCATGGGAATGACCCCCACCGGCAACGCGCGGGCCTGGGAGTACTCCGACGAGCCGCTGATCCGCATGCGCAACACCTACATCGAGCCCGGCCAGGAGTCGGTAGATGAGCTGATCGCCGGGGTCAAGGACGGGTACCTGGTCGATGGACCAAGAAACGGGCAGGCCGACGCCACCGCCGAGTTCATGTTCGGCGTCAGCTGCGCCCGCCGCATCCGCGACGGCAAGGTGGGCGAGCTGGTCCGAGGGGTGACGCTGACCGGCAACGCCTTCGAGGTGCTGCGCACCGTCGACGGTGTCAGCAGCGAGTTCCAGTGGGACCTCGGCAGCGGGCACTGCGGCAAGGGCCAGCCGATGAAGGTCGACGCGGGCGGTCCGTTCATCCGTTGTCGCGTGATGTTGGCGGGAGAGCAGGCGGCCTGAGGCTGCGGGAGAGCGTGTCATGAAGGATGGAATCGAAGAGGAGCTGCTCGTCCTCGCGGAGCGGGCGGTGCAGGCCGCCCTGGCGGCAGGAGCCCAGCAGGCCGAGGCCTGCGCGGGCGGCGAGCGCGAGCTGAAGGTCGGCTTCCAACGAGGCGATCTGGGCAGCGTCTCGACCAGCCGCGAGACGACCCTGGGCCTGCGGGTCTACGTCGACGGTCGGCTCGGCTTCGTCACCACCAACCGCGGCCAGGATCTCGGCGCCCTCGCGGCCGAGGCCGTGGCGATCGCGCGGTGCTCGCCTCCGGACGACTTCAACGGCCTGCCGGACCCGCAGCCGGTGCCCTCCCTGGCGGCGCTGGTCTCCCCCGACCTCGCCGAGCTGGGGCCCGAGACCCTGGCCCGGCTGGGCGGCGAGCTGGCCGCCATGGTGGCGGCCACCCGCGACCCGCGCTGCCCGGGCGCCCAGGTCGCCGTGGACACGATGGACCTCTCGGTCCACGACAGCGCCCGCGCTGTGGTCAGCTCGACCGGCGTGCGGCAGGCCCACCGCTCCGCCTCGGCCAGCGGGGGCATCTTCGGCATGGCCATCGAAGACGGCCAGCCCGGCTCCTTCAGCTACGACGGCGACGCCGTGCGCAGCGCCGCCGAGCTGCCCGAGGCCCTCGACCGCAGCTTCCGTCGCTTCGCCGGCAAGTGCCTGGGCGCGATGGGGGCCGGTCGCGGCGAGAGCTTCCGCGGGCCGATCATCGTCCCGGCCGAGGTGCTCAGCGACCTGCTGCTCGACGCCATGCTGCGCGGGCTCTGCGCCGACACGGTTCGGCAAGGCACCAGCCCCTTCGCCGGCCGGCTGGGCGAGCGCATCGCCGGCCCGGGCTTCAGCCTGGTCGAGGGCGGGGCCGGGCTCGCGGGCCACCCGATCACCCCCTTCGACCGCGAGGGCATGCCCCGGCAGCGCCGCGCGCTGGTCCAGGATGGCGTGCTCTCGGCCTTCTTGTACGACGGCTACGAGGCCCGCTGCGTCGGCGGCCGCTCCTCCGGCCACGCCGCGGGTGGGGCGGGCAGCCTGCCCAAGGTGGCGCCCTCCTGCCTGGAGGTGGGGGCCGGTCACCTCTCCCTCGCCCAGCTCGAAGATGTGCCCAGGGCCGTGGTCGTGACCCGCTTCTCCGGCAGCATCGAGGGCAGCAGCGGCAACTTCTCGGGGGTGGTCAAGGGCGGCTTCCTGATCTCGGGCGGCGAGCGCCGGCCGGTGATGGAGACGACCATCGCCGGCAACCTCTGGGAGGCCCTGCGGGCCATCAGCGGCATCAGCCAGGAGCGCGAGAGCTTCTACGGGATGCGCCTCTTCCCGGCCGTGCGCTTCGAGGACATCAGCATCTCGGCCGCCTGAGGGCGCCGCTCAGACGGCCAGGGCGACCAGTCCGGCCAGCAGGCCCAGCAGCACCATCGTGCAGCCGCCCTGCTTGTGGCGGCGGAACTTCTTGAACCAGTCCTGATCGTTCATCGGGGCCTCTCCGCGTGACGGGGGCAGCCTCCTCCGTTAGCCCGCTGGCTCGGGCCGACCAGCCCTTGGAGGACCAGATGCCCCTCGTAGACCAGATCAACGACCAGCTCAAGACCGCGATGAAGGCCCAGGACAAGCTCCGCCTGACGGCCCTGCGCAGCATCCGCGCCGCCTTCATCAACGGCATGAAGGAGACGGGCGCCGACAGCCTCTCCGACGAGGCCGCGCTCGAGCTGCTTCGGCGCCTCGGCAAGCAGCGCCAGGACAGCATCACCGAGTACGGCAAGGCCGGGCGTCAGGACCTGGTCGACCAGGAGCAGGCCGAGCTGGCGATCATCGAGGAGTTCCTGCCCAAGCTGGCCGACGAGGCCACGACCCGCGCCTGGGTGGCCGAGGCTGTCGCCAAGGCTGGCGCCAAGGGCCCGGCAGACATGGGCAAGGTGATGGGCCTGCTGATGGCCGGCCACAAGGCCGAGCTCGACGGCAAGCTGGCCAACCGGCTGGTGCGCGAGGCGCTCGCCTAGGTCGCGCGTACCTGTCGCGCGCAGGCTCAGTCCCAGGCCCGCTGCCGAAGAAGGGCGACGCTGCTGGTGTAGGCGTGCAGCCAGGTCCGACCGCGGAGCGGGCCCAGCTCGCCGTTGGCGAAGAAGCCGCCGACCGGCACCGGGCCGAGCCGCTCCTGGAGCACGCGGGTGTCGTGGTGCTTCTGGCGGAAGAAGGCCTCGCCCCGACCCAGGCAGGAGAAGAGCATGGCGGCGCTGGCCGGCGAGGCGTCGGCCAACAGCTCGGTGAGCTCGTCATGAGCGGCCTGGGCGTCGCGCACCATGAACCGCAGCCAGGAGCCGGTGCGGGCCGGGCCGCCGATGCCGATGACGCCATGTTCGGGGTCCATCCCGACCAGGTTGCGGACCAAAAGGTCGTTGGGCCCGGGGCGTCGCTCCTCTTCGCTGGGGGTGGAGAGGCCCACCACCGCCCCCCGACGCAGGCGTCCACGCTCCTCGTCGTCGAGGGCGCTGACCAGGTCCTGGAAGACCGACAAGGCCGGCCGCCCGTCCAGCTCCAGCACATAGCTGCGTTCGCCGTGGGTGATGCGCATCGGCGGGCCGACCGGGCGGGCGCCCTGGGCGACGATGGGCTGGGCTTCGAGATCTCCCCAGAGGGCGAGGCAGACGGCCCCTTCGTGCTGGAGCTCGGTGCCGGCCCAGAGGGCGTGGTCGCCCGGCCGGCGCCCGCCACTGGCGAGGCCTCCCACCTTCACGCAGCCCGGCAGCGCCTGGTCGAGCAGGGCGACCAGCGACTGGGCTTCGACGCTGTAGGGGTCGCAGAGCACCAGGACGAAGGGCTGCTGATCGGAGGAGGTCTGCAGTCGGGCCCGCAGCTGCTCGGGCGAGGCCGAGAGGGGCAGGTCGCCCGCGGGGCCGAACCGAAGCACCTGGCTCTCGACGTCGGGGAGGCGCGCGGCCATCAGGGAAAAACAGGGCCCGGACTCCCGCTCGAAGCCGCCTCCGGCCACGCCGGCCGCGGTGCAGCCCAGCACCTGGGCCTTCGGGGCGGCGGCCGCCAGCTGCGCGGCGACGAGCGGCGCCTGGGCGCGGTGGTGGGGCGAGGCGAAGGGCAGCAGCAGATCCGGTGGCCCCCCGAGCTCGGTCTGCAGCTCACCGAGCAGCTCCTGCAGCGCCGAAGCGGTGTCGGGCAGCTCGCTCTTCCGGCTGGTCCACCTCATCATGAGTTGTCCTTAACCTGCACGCGCTCCCACCCCCCAGTTAGTCCAGAGGACCCCGGAGTTCGACATGGCCGGCATTGACCCCGCTCTCCCCTTCCTGCCGGTGCGCATCGCCGTGCTCACCATCTCCGACAGCCGCGACCTCAGCCAGGACCGCTCCGGCGAGACCCTGGTGTCGCGCGCCACAGCCGCCGGCCACGAGGTCGTCGATCGGAAGCTCGTGAAGGACGAGATCCCTCTCGTCCAGGCCATCGTCCGCGCTTGGATCGACGACCCTCAGGTCGACGTCGTGATCACGACCGGCGGCACCGGCCTTACGGGTCGCGACATCACGCCCGAGGCGATCGAGTCCCTCTACGAGAAGTTCATCCCCGGCTTCGGTGAGCTCTTCCGCTGGCAGAGCTTCGCCACCATCGGCACCTCGACCATCCAGTCGCGCGCCACCGCGGGCGTCGCCGGCGGCACGTACATCTTCGCCCTCCCCGGAAGCCCCGGGGCCTGCCGCGACGCCTGGGACGGCATCCTGCTGACCCAGCTCGACAGCCGCCACCGGCCCTGCAACTTCGTCGAGATCATGCCGCGCCTCCAGGAGCATGTCCGCCGTGGCCCGCACTGAGCGCCGACTTGTGAGCGCGGGCCCTCCGTGGCAGCATCAAGACCGATGATCCCTCTCTTCCTTGGCCTGCTCCTCTCGCTCGCTCCGGCCTACGCGCAAGCCACGGCGCGAGCCCCCGCCGTCAGCCCGGCCCTGCAGGGAACCAGCAGCGGCCCCGGCGACGCCGCCGTCGTCATCGGCAACGAGGAGTACGACGAGCTCTCGCAGTCGATGTTCTCTCGCTCCGACGCCCGCGCCTGGTCGGACTGGCTGACCGGGGCGCGCGGCTTGCGCTCCAACCGGGTCAGCCTCGTCCAGGACGCTCGCCGCGTCGACATGCTCAAGGCGATCAAGCGGGGCCTGTCCAAGGTGGGGCGCGGCGGCACCGCCTGGGTCGTCTACTCCGGGCACGGCGCGATGTCGGCGCCCGAGGGCGGCCGGCGGCTGCTGCTGGGCAAGGAGGCCCGCGCCGACGCCCCCTGGGCCAGCGGCCTCTCGCTGGACGACATCGCCCGCGAGGCCCTGCGCAACCGCAAGATCGGCCGGCTGGTGCTGATCGTCGACGCCGGCTTCGACGGGCGAGGCCGGGACGGGCTGGAGATCGCCCCGGGTGCGCTGCGCACCGTCGCCCCCGCCGAGGGGGTCAGCGACCTGGTCGGCAAGGTCGACGAGAGCCGGGTGGTCGTCTGGGCCGCCTCCCGTGGCGCCGAGCCCGTCACCGGCCTGAGCTCGGCGGGCCTGGGGGCCTTCACCTGGGCCTCGCTGGGGGCGCTGCGCGGCTGGGCCGACGGCGAGGTCGACGGCAGCCCCGATCAGCAGGTCAGCCTGATGGAGGCCGACGCCTACGTCCTGCAGACCCTGCGCGAGGTGGGCAGCGCCTCGGGCAACGTCGCCCTGGGGGGGCCGATCGACCTCGTGCTCAGCGAGGGCACCGCCCTCGAAGCCCCCCCTGCGGCCGCCCTGCTGGCCACCATCTCCGACCAGCGCCGCAGCCAGCGCCTCTCCGAGGCCCAGGCCCTGCTCCAGGCCGAGGCGGCAGCCTTCTGGCAGCACACCCTCGACCTCGCCCGCCAGGGGGGAGAGGAGGGTCGGCAGGCCCTGCTCGGCTTCGTCTCCGAGTTCGGCGGCAAGCAGCTCACGCTCACCTGGCCCGTCGCCCTGCCCGAGGTGCGGCAGGCCCGCCAGCTCCTCGCCCGCTACGGCCAGGCCGGCGAGGCCAAGGAGGCCGTGCAAGAGGTCGTCGCCGTGGCCCGCCAGGTGCAGGAGGAGAGCTGCGACGACCTCATCGCCCTCGAGCCCGACTCGATGATGGGCCAGCTCAGCGAGGGCCGCAAGGCCTGCCTGGAGCGACGGGTCGCCACCGAGCGCCTCCAGACCGCCCGCGAGCGGGCCAGCCTCGTCCTGATCGTCAACGCCCAGGCCGCTGGAGACCGCGAGGGCTGGGCCAGCCTGGTCGAGCGCCACCTGGACCGCATCAGCCGGGCCGATCCCAACCTCGTGATGCAGTACGCCGTCTACCTCTTCACCGTCGCCCCCGTGGAGCGCGGCGAAGATGTCATCCACTGGGCCGAGGTCGCCCTGGAGAACAAGCGGCGCTGGGACGTCGACTCCTACACCAAGAACGTCGCCGCCTTGCAGCGCCTGCGCGCTGAGACCGCCTACAAGCTGTGGATGGACGCCGACAAGAACACGCGCAACGACAACAGCGAGCAGGCGCTCTGGCTGGCCGAGGAGTGGCGGGGGCTGGCCAAGGGCTACGCGCGGGAGTGGCTGGAGTACATGTGGGCCTCGGGGCAGGACCCGGAACGCGCCCTGCAGGTCTGCACCTCGGCGGCCGGGACCGTGGAGTTCTGCCGGGCCCACTGAGGGGTCTGGTCGTACCAGTTTCATTCTCCTGGTGGGAGCCTCCACCGCGCCCCACAACATGCCCGTGCCAGCCCCTCGTCGTGCGTCACGAGCAACAGCGCCCCCGGCCAGTCCACCAGCGCCGCCTGCAGGCGCTCGATCGACGGCAGGTCCAGGTGGTTGGTCGGCTCGTCCAGGACCAGCAGCCAGGCCCGGCGCCCCATGCCCAGGGCGAGAGCCAGCTTGCGGGCTTCGCCGGGGGAGGGGTGGGAGGTCTGCAGCAGCCGCTCGGGGTCCAAGCCCAAGGCCGCGACGAGCTGGAGGACCCGCCCGCGAGCCTGCGGGTCCAGACCGTGAAGCACCTCCAGCTCCCTGGCCACCCGCTCGGGCTCCAGCTCCTGGGGCAGCCAGAGGACACGGTCCGCAGGCAGCCGGGAGGAGGCCAGCAGGGCCCGGACCAGCGTGCTCTTGCCGCTGCCGTTGTCACCGGCGAGGTGGACCCGATCGCCGCGCCGCAGCTCCAGGTGCACCGCGGGCAGCAGCACCCGCTCGCCGACACGGAGCGCCTCGCCATCGAGGCCCAGCAGCCGCTCCATCGGAGGCGGCTCGTAGCCCAGGTGCAGGCTCCGCCCGGGATCCTTGCGGCCTGGGCTCAGCTCGGCCGCCAGACGCGCGGCCTCCTCGGCCTCCCGCCGCGCCAGCCGCACCCCCTGCGAGGCCCCGGCCGAGGCCCGCTCGGCCCGCCGGTTGGCCATCATCCCGCTGGCGTTGGTGTCGTGGATGGTCTTCATCCTCCGCCCCGCGCTGCGCTCCCGCTCGGCCGAGGCGCTGGTTCTGCGTGCCTCGCCCAGCGCGCGCCTCGCTCGACGGGCCTGCTCGCTCGCCCGGTCGGCCGCCTCCCGCCGAGCCTGCTCCTCGGCCGCCCAGGCCGCTCGCGCCGCGCTGTATGGACCCGGGGAACACCGCGCCCCGCCCCGTCGCAGCTCGACCGTGGACCGGCAGACGGCCTCGAGCAGCTCGCGGTCGTGCGAGACGACCAGCCCGGTGCCCCGCCACTCCCGCATCGCGGCGATCAGCAGCGCCCGCCCGCTGGCGTCGAGGTGGTTGCTGGGCTCGTCGAGCAGCAGGGTCTGCGCCGGAGAGGCCAGGGCCGCCCCCAACCGCCAGCGCCGCCGCTCGCCGGCAGAGAGGCTGGACCAGCGCTCCAGCTCCTCGCTGTGCAGCGCCAGCCGCTCCTGCCAGCGCCAGTCCTCCTCGCCCAGCAGGCAGGAGGCGAAGTCACGGACGATCGGCTCGATCGGACCGTCCTCCTGAGGACAATAGTGCACCGGTCCGGGAACCGAGAGCCGCCCTCGGCTGGGGCGCAGCTCGCCCCCGAGCAGCCGCAGCAGGGTGCTCTTGCCGGCGCCATTTTCGCCGACCAGGCCGGTCCAGCCGGCTTCGATGTGCAGATCGATCCCGTCCAGCACGGGATCTCCGCCGGCCCAGGCGAAGCCCAGGCCTTGGATGAGGAGAGGCATGTCACAACCGAAACGAGAGAGGGGGAAGGGCCTTCGTTCAGCGGTTGTGCAGCTTCATCGCTCACCTCTGGGCGTCGATAACTGAGTCTCCTACACCAGTCGAGTCGGCTGGAAGAGCCGCGGCAGCTCCGGCCCCGGCACCCCCAGCAGGCCTGCGGCGATGGCCTCGGCCGCCGCGAAGGCCAGACTGTACTCCTGGCCGTGCATGCCGGTGAGGGCCAGCAGGCGGGCGCGGCCGGGCAGGGGGCCGATCAGGGGCAGGCCGTCGCAGCTATGGGCGGCGATGGCGGTCCAGGCGTAGTCGATCGACAGCTCGGCGAAGCGGGGGAAGAAGCGACCCAGGTTGGCCCGCAGGACGTGGTCGATTCGCGGCTCGATCCGGGCGTCGTCGGTCTGTCCGCTCTCCATCTCGAGGCTGACGTAGCGGGCTCCTCCGGCCAGGACGCGGCCCCGCTCCTCGCTCCACAGCGAGTGCTGGTGTTGCCCGAGGATCGGCGCGCGGGGCAGCTCGACCGCCGTCTCCTCGGTCAGCAGCCACTGGTGACGAACCGGGTGCAGGCTGTCGGCGAAGAAGCGTTCGAGGCGCGCCTGCTCGGCCCCGCCCGCGAAGACGACCGTCTCGACCCGGACCCGGCCCTGCTCGTCCTGAAGCCAGGGGCCCTCCTGGTCATGCCCCAGCTCCAAGACCGGGCTGCCGGCCCGCAGCAGCCCCCCGGCCTGGCGAGCCTCCGCCGCCAGGGCCTGGACCAGAGCTGGACCGTCGACCCGCCCGTCCCCCGGCAGGGCGTAGCCGGGGCCGAAGCCCTGGCTGCCCCACCGCGGCTGGACCGCCTCCACCGGCACCCCCAGCCGAGGGAGCAGCTCCAGGCATCGTTCGACGTCGCCGTCCTCACCGTCCATGGCGGCGAGGTGGATGCTGCCGCAGGCCTCGAAGCTCCCTCGCTCGGCCAGCAGCCCGTGGTTCTTCTGCACGAAGCGCAGCATGGCGCGCGCGACCGGCTCGCCCAGGCTGGCCGCCAGCCGGCTGGGGTGCTCGCCCAGGGGGGAGAGGAGCAGCCCCGGGGCCCGCCAGGCGAAGCCGCCGAGCCGGGCCCGCTCCTCCCAGAGCCCGACCGCCACCCCCGCTCGCGCCAGCCGGCTCGCCAGGCTCAGTCCGGCGAGGCTGCCGCCGACGATGGCCACGTCCAGCCGCTCCGGCCGCGGATCGGCGCTCTTCAGCGCGGCCGGCGGGGCCAGCCAGGGCGGGAGGCGGCAGGCCTCAGGTGGTGATGACCCGGTCAAAGCTGAGCCAGCGCCGAAGCAGGGTCGAGGTCATCTCGCCGTTGGCGGCCATCTTCGCCGCGGTGGTGCCCATCTTCACGTAGTTGGTCGCGTGGGCCATCTTGATCAGCGGCAGGGGGTGCTGCTTGAGGAACTCGCTGCGGGCGAGGTAGCGCAGCATCGCGCGGGGCACGAAGGGCTTGCTGAGCATCTGGGTCAGGGCGATCCAGAAGGTGTCTTCGACCGGCCGCGGGTAGGCGAGGTTGACGCGGTGCTGGTAGAAGACCCGCGTGTTGTCCATGCCGTCGACGTCGTAGTTGCTGATCAGCCCGGTCTCCAGCAGCTTGTGGACCAGCTCGCTGCCGGGGAAGACCGTCATGCTGAACAGATACAGATCGTAGGGGTGCGGGAAGGTCGAGATCATCTCGAAGAGCTTCTGCTTGTCTTCCTCGGTGCTGACCGGGTCGTCGAAGATGAGCTGGAAGTGCGGCTTGATGCCCAGGCGGTGGTAGAGCTGGGCGATGTCGGCGATGGAGGAGTTCTTGACGCGCCGATCGTAGAGGTGGCCGGTGACCCGCTCGCTGCTCTGGATGCCCATGTAGACGGCCGAGAGGCCGGCGTCGCGCAGCATGGTCATGCGGGTCTCGTTGACCAGCTTGGGCTCGATGAAGACCTCGAAGGGGAGCCCGACCTCTTTCGGGTAGAGCTCGCAGAACTCCTCCAGCCAGCCCATCTGGAAGTTGAAGACCTCGTCGTCGAAGCGGATGCGCTTCATGTTCCAGTGGCTGCGGGCCTCCTTGATCTCGGCCACCATGCTGGCCGGCGAGCGCACGCGGAACCACTTCTGACCGGGGTAGATGTCGGCCTTGTAGGTGCTGTTGTAGCAGTAGCTGCACTTGTAGATGCAGCCCCGGCTGCCCATCATCTGGAAGACCGGGTCGCCGTGCATCGGGTCGCCGATCGAGTAGGCGTCGCCCCAGATGAAGTACTTGTGCGCGTGGGTCGTGTAGTCGCGGTACTCCAGGGCGTCCAGGTCGGCGATCAGCGGCCGGAGCGGGTTCTTGACGACCTGGTCCTTGCCGGTCCGGAAGCTCATGTTCTCGGTGCCCAGCAGGTCGTCGCGCCCGTCGCGCAGCCGGTCGGCCAGGTCCAGGATGGCCAGCTCGCCCTCGCCCTGCAGGACCATATCGGCGTACTGGATGGACTCGCCCGGCATCAGGGTGGGGTGCATCCCGCCCCAGAGCACCGGGATCTCCAGCTCGGCCTGGATGTACTCGGTCAGGGTGCGGGCGGACTGGGCGTAGGAGCTGGCGCGAATGGAGATCGTCAGCATGTCCAGCTCTTCCTTGCGGCAGATCTCCGCGAGGTTGGCGAGCTGCTGGTCCGAAGCCGGGTCGAGGTGGTTGGAGACCCAGTCCTTGAAGTAGATCTCGGCGACGTGGTGGCCCTTGGCGCGCAGGGTCGCGGCCAGGATACGGACGGCGTTGTTCTCGACATCCCAGGTCGAGACGATGCCGATGCGCGGCCCGTGCTTCCGGGCGCTGGCCTTGAGGCTTTCGAGGCGGTGGTTCATGGATGGGGCTCCGCCGAGGGGGTTCTGGCGAGAGGATAACGCTACTCGCGAGCCGAAAGAACCCCCCCGCGTCCGGTATGTCCAGCTCAGGACATAGACGAGGAGACCCGGCGCCGGCGCAGCTCCAACAGCAGCGCTCCGACCTGCCAGCGCCTCATCCCCATTCGTCGCTGCCAGCGGGCCTCGCAGATGAGCTGGACGTTGTGGCCCTCGTCCAGGGGCAGATCCAGCAGCAGCCGCTGGCGGGGCGCCGCGGCGAAGAGCGAGACGATCACCATCCCATCGGTCCCGATCGAGACCACCCGGCCCTCGCTGAGCTCGATCTCGGCCCCGCGGCTGCGCAGGCGGCGGACCACCACGGGCCAGTCCGGGCCTTCTTCGGCGCGGCCGCGACCGTAGGGATCCAGGCGGGTCCGGGTCGGGTTCATGCAGGCGGGGACCTGCTCGCGCAGGTGGGCCAGCTCCAGGAAGCGGCTGAGGCCGTCAGGCCCCAGGGCGGCCGTCAGCTCCTCGCGGCGTTCCAGGTAGCGCTCCAGCGCGACGACATAGGCCTGGACCGCCTCGTTGGGCACCACAGGGGCGCCCGGGACCCGCAGGGGAGGGAAGGGGTCGGGGCCATCCAGGCGGATGCTGGACCCTGCGCCCAGGGCGGGCCCGTCCACGTCGAAGGCCAGCCGGCTGCCGGTGGAGTCGAAGCTGGCGGGATCGTCGGGCAGCTCGTCGCGCGTCGGGCGGGCCAGCCACTCTTCGAGGACCAGCGAGGCCTGGGCGACGGCCACTACGCGGTCGGCGCCCAGGCCCTGCCAGCGGCGGCAGACCGCGGCCGGGGGCGGGTCCAGGCAGACCACCAGGATGCGCGGCCGCTTGGAGCCGGCGGTCACGGCGTGGATGGCCTGGTCGTCGCTGTCCCCCCACAGGACCGCGATGGCGGAGTCGTCCGCGGGGCCGGTCACGAGGCGGGCCTGCCCGTCCAGCAGCAGTCGGATCGCGTCGGGAGGGGGTCGGCCATGCCAGGCGATGAGCGGGAGCGCAGCCATGGGTGAGGGCGAACCGGGGTTGAGGTGAGGGGGCAGTATATCGATCCGCTCGCCCGGGTCTGCAACGAGACGTCCCGTTGTTGCGCTTCGGGGAGGGGCTATGCTGGGGCCTCCTTCCAGGTTCGAATGCGCGTCTGCATCCTCACCCGCGGCGATCTCCAGCCCACCCAGCACGGCGCGGCCGTGAAGATCGTCCGGACGGCCCAGGCACTGGCCCGCGGCGGGGCGGCGGTCTTCATCGTGACCGACGATCGGGACGCCTACCTGCGGGTAGAGGGCGAGTCCCTGGTCGCCGTTCCCTGGCCGGCGCGGGTGCGCGCGGCGCAGGAGTGGCCGCCCGTGCCGCGCCTGGGGCGCCTCGCCGAGCGGCTCTGCGATCGGGTCGGCTACCCCCGCGAGGAGCACTTCCTCTACCGGCCGATCTTCGACCCGGCCTGGTGGATGCGGGCCATGGCCATCGGCCTGATCGAGCAGATCGACTGGTTTCAGGCCGAGTTCCCCGGCTACGCCGCCCCAGGGCTGGTGGCGCAGCGGGTCCTGGGCCTGCTCCGGCCTGCGCCCCGGACCTCTATCGTCCAGCACAACGTCGAGTGGGATCGCCTCGCCGAGTTCGGCTACGAGGTCAGCCGCATCCGCCGGGTCGAGCAGGCGCTGCTCGCCGCCGTCGACGAGGTCGTCGCCGTCAGCGCCGACGATCGCCGCCGGATGGTCGCGGCGGGCACGCCGGCCGGCAAGATCACCGTCATCCCTCACGGCGTCGAGGTCGGCGCCTTCGCCGCGGTCTCCCAGGCGCAGGCCCTGGCCGTGCGGCGGCGCCACGGCGTCCCCGCGGATGCTCCGCTGCTCTTCTTCCACGGCACCCTGCACTACCGCCCCAACACCGAGGCGGTGCGCTTCATCGTCGAGCAGCTCCTGCCTCGCTTGAGCCAGCGCCCGGAGCTGCGCGTGCTGATCGCCGGCCAGGGCGCGCCGACCTACTACGCCCACCCCGCCGTGATCTTCACCGGTCCGGTCGACGATCTCCCGGCCCATGTCGCGGCCGCCGACCTCTGCCTCTGCCCGATCGAGAGCGGGGGAGGCACCCGCATGAAGCTGCTGGAGTACATGGCGGCGGGAAAGGCGACGGTCTCGACCACCAAGGGGGCCGAGGGCATCGCGTTCACGCCAGGGGTCGAGCTGGAGCTGGCCGACGGTCCCGAGCCCTTCGCCCGCGCGGTGCAGGCCCTGCTGGACGATCCGGTCAGGAGAGCGGCGATGGGCCGAGCGGCGCAGGCCTTCGCCCGTCGCCTGGACTGGGACTTCGTCACGAAGCCCTACCTGGAGCTGTACCAGGGCCGCGGGCGAGGGGAGGACTGGTACGAGCGGCTCAGCCAGGGACCGGCCCCCGTGGGCATCGAGGAGCACCTCCCGCCGCGCCTGCCGGGCAAGCCGCTGACCCTGCTGCTGCTGATCAACCGGGGCTGCAACCTGCGCTGCTCCTTCTGCGATCTGTGGGAGGGCCATGTGCACATGCCGGTGCGCGAGCGCTTGCTGCCGCTGCTCGACCAGGCCGTGGCCATCGGCACGAAGACCCTGGTGATCACCGGCGGCGAGCCCTTCCTGCACCCCGACCTCTTCCTGGCCGTGGCCGAGGCCAAGGCCCGCGGCCTGTCGGTCAACATCACCACCAACGGGACGAGGCTGAAGCAACGCTGGGAGGAGTGCCGGGCCAGCGGGGTCGACTCGCTCTCCTTCAGCATCGACGGCCTGGAGGCGACCCACGACCGGCTGCGCGGCCAGAAGGGCGCCTGGCGAAAGACCATGGCCGCGCTGCGCACCGTGACCCGCGACGGGCGGCTCGCCGCCAGCGTCTACTTCACGGCGACGTCGGAGAACGTCGAGGAGCTGATCGAGGTCTACGAGCGCGTCCGGGCCACCGGCGCCCGCTTCGACTTCTGGCCGGTCAACGACGCCCCCGACCTCGCCTTGCGGACGGAGGCCCACCAGGCCGCCTGGGAGCGGGCCGTCGAGCACATCGCCGCGCGGGAGCCCGCCGTCCAGGGCCGGCTCGCCTTCTACCGGGACTCGCTGGCCTACCACCGCGGCGAGCTCGACGGAGTCCCGCTGCGCTGTCTTGGGTTGGTCGATCAGTACGGGGTCACCTACGAAGGCGATCTGCTGCCCTGCTGCGTCTGGGGGGGAGAGGGCCTCAAGGTCGGCAACGTCTTCCAGACGCCGCTGCCGGAGCTCTGGAGGTCGGCGGAGGTGCAGGCCGCCCGGCGCTCGCTCTTCGAGGAGGGCTGCGCGGCGGGCTGCTTCAACCACAGCCTCTACGAATTCAGCGAGTCGACGGGGCTGCCCTTCCAGGTCGCTGGGTAGTCATGGATGGCGCCATGGTCTGGGTCTCAGAGCATGGACACGCAGCTCCCCCCTCCGGCCCTTCGGGCCACCTCCCCCCGCGAGCGGCTCATCATTGCCCACATCTTTCCGGGCCAAGGGCGAGGGGCAACGACAGCG
>ERZ761602.4825-NODE-4825-length-16673-cov-162.293838_pt1 | contig 16673 bp, 8 predicted proteins | sample MGYA00512165_ERZ761602 | MGnify/ENA primary metagenome ERZ761602 (study PRJEB28899, sample SAMN02445085) | bioreactor sludge metagenome | biome: EBPR sludge; isolation source: Thorneside wastewater treatment plant | place: Australia: Brisbane, Thorneside...
CGATGCCGTCAACCTGGCCTGGTTTGCCCAGCCTGGCGGGCTCGCCTTCCTGGCGAGTCGGCGGCCCGACAGCGCGCCGCAAGTCCCACGATAAACTGCCGTTGCTGGCGCCGTCCCGAGTCGGCGTCAAGGTTACCCGCCCAGCCCTCGGCGACCCGAGCGAGCGCCAATCAAGGCGCTCGGTTCGTCATCGCACAGGTCCGCTGACAGACTCATGACCGGACCGACGAGGTCGACCGGAACCGGGAACAGGCAAAACGGCGGCCCGTTCCAGCTTCCCGTCAGGCGAGATTGCGCAGTTCGCGCAATGCCACCGAAAGCATGGCGGCATCGGTCATCGGTGCGCTGCGCAACTCGGCGAGCAGGCGTGTCGTGCGCTCCACCAAGGCGGCGTTGCTCGACTTCCAGAGTGCGACCAGCTCCGACACTTCGCCTTCGGTGACCGTTCGCAGTGCGTTCGCCGTAACACTCCGCTGCAGTCCTGACAGGTCGTCGTGCATCGCCCCCTTGGCGAGGGTCTGCCAGTAGCTCTCGGCCGGCAGCGCGGCGATCCGATCCTGCAGCCAAGCGACACTCAACTCCTCCGACACCGCAAAGAAGACGCCAGCGACCGTCGCCACCGGGCGCCCGGTCGCGCTTGCCACCTCGGCCATGTCGAGCGCAGCATAAAGCACATCTGCCGCGACCACGCGGTGGGCGATGTCGTGCGGCACACCCTGGTCTTCGTAACGTGTGACGCGCGCTGCCTGGTCACTGGCCGCATCGGCGCCGAGAAGCTGACCGAGGCACTGGTATACCGACTCGACGACTGGCGCGAGGTGCTCGATGGTCTTCTCGACCTCGTCGCGCAGACGGTGCGAGCGGAGAAACCAAAGGGTCGCCCGCCAGATGGGACGATCACATTCGAGCAGCATCGCCGCCTGCACACGGTCCGGAACCTTGTTGTCGAGCGCCTCTATTGATCGCCACAGCGGCTCCAGGCCAAACACCTCGCGTGTCAGCAGAAAGGCGCGGACGATTGCCGGCGGCCGCTCGCCGCTCGCCTCGGCAATCCGGTGCACGAAAGTCGCGCCAACGCGGTTCACCATTGCGTTGAGCACATGGGTGGCGATGATCTCACGCCGGAGCGGATACAGCGGCAGGTATGCGGCGTAGGTCTGGCGCACGGCGGTCGGAAAATACCGGGTGAGAGCGGCGGCACACCAAGGCTCGTCGGGGAGATCGGATGCGAGGAGTTCGTCGTACAACCAGATCTTGCCGTATGCCAGCAGCACGGCACGCTCGGGGTTGACCAGACCAAGCCGCCTTGCCCGACGCACGGCGATCTCCTCGTCGTCCGGCAGGTATTCGAGGCTACGCTTGAGCCGCCCGGCCTTCTCGAGGAACTGGATGAAACGCTGTTCGCCGTCCAGCAGCTGCGACGCGACGCGACCCGCTACGGACAGTGCCTGCGTCTGGGCGTAGTTGTCGCGCAACACGAGTTGTCCCACTTCGATGGTCATCGAGGCGAGCAGCGTGTTGCGCTGCTTCTCGGTGAGTTCGCCCTCCGACACCACCAGACCCAGCAGGATCTTGAGGTTGACTTCGTGGTCCGAGGTGTCCACGCCAGCCGAGTTGTCGATTGCATCGGTGAAGATGCGGCCACCAGCAAGAGCGTACTCGACGCGGCCGAGCTGGGTCAGGCCGAGGTTGCCGCCCTCGGCCACCACCTTCGCCCGCAGCTGCCGGCCGTCCACCCGCAGCGGGTCGTTGCTCCGGTCGCCGACCTCGGCGTGCGTTTCCTGCGCGCTCTTGACGTAGGTGCCGATGCCGCCGTTGTAGAGGAGATCGACGGGCGCTGTCAGGATCGCTGACATCAGCTCGTTTGGACTCAATGCCTCGGCCTCGATGCCAAGCACCCGCCGCACTTCGGCCGAGACTGGCACCGACTTCACGCTGCGCGGCCACACCCCGCCGCCATGTGAGATGAGTTGCGGGTTGTAATCGCCCCACGACGAGCGCGGCAGCCGGAAGAGGCGCTCGCGCTCGACGAAGCTCGTCTCGGCGTCCGGGTCCGGATCGAGGAAGATGTGGCGGTGGTCGAACGCGGCAAGCAGCCGGATGTGGCGCGACAGCAGCATGCCGTTGCCGAACACGTCGCCCGACATGTCACCGATGCCGGCCACCGTGAAGTCGGTGGCCTGGGTATCGATGTCCATCTCGCGGAAGTGGCGCCTGACAGATTCCCAAGCGCCGCGAGCGGTTATGCCCATTGCCTTGTGGTCGTAGCCGACCGAGCCGCCGGACGCGAACGCATCAGACAGCCAGAAGCCATATTCCAGGCTGATTTCGTTCGCCAGGTCGGAGAAAGTGGCGGTACCCTTGTCCGCCGCGACCACCAGGTACGGATCATCCGCATCGCGCCGGCGAACCTGTGGCGGCGGGATCAGTTGGCCGCCGACCAAGTTGTCGGTGATGTCGAGCAGACCTCTCAGGTAGTCCTGATAGCAGCGCACACCCTCCTTCATGAAGGCTTCCCGATCGGCAACGGCAGGTGCCCTCTTCAGCACGAAGCCTCCTTTCGAGCCGACTGGCACGATCACGGTGTTCTTCACCATCTGCGCCTTGACGAGACCCAGCACCTCGGTGCGAAAGTCTTCGGGGCGATCGGACCAGCGCAGCCCGCCGCGCGCCACCTTGCCGCCGCGCAGATGTACCCCCTCGAAGCGCGGTGAGCAGACGAAGATCTCGAACATCGGCTTGGGCTCGGCAAGCCCCGGCACCTTCGATGCATCAAGCTTGAAGGAAAGGAAACTGCGCCGCTCGCCCTGCCCGTTCCGGCGCCAATGGTTGGTGCGCAGCGTGGCGAGCACCAGCGCCAGATACTGTCGGAGCACACGGTCCTCGTTGAGGTTATCGACGCGCTCGAGCGCCGCCTCGATCGCCCGCACCTGCGACGCGGCTGCGTCGTCATCCTCCTGCTCGGGATCGAAACGCAGCTTGAAGAGATCCACCAGCATGCGCGCCAGTTCGGGGTTGCCCGCGAGCGTGGACTCGATGAACGACTGTGAAAGGGGAAACGCGATCTGATGCAGATACTTGGCATAGGAGCGCAGGACCACGATGTCGTCGGCGGCGAGGCCGGCGGCAAGGACGAGCCGGTTGAAGCCGTCGTTCTCGACCGTGCCGGCGAAGACGCGTCCAAACGTGTCTTCGAAGTTGCGACGCAGCGCGTCGATCTCGATTTCCGTTCCATCGCAAGTGGCGAGCCCGAGGTCTTCGATCCACACGGGCGGCGCGTCCTCGGGCGCGATACGGTAGGGCCGTTGTTCGAGGACGCGGAGCCCCATGCGTTCGAGCATCGGCAGGCTGTCGGAGAGCACGGCAGGACGGCCGGGATGAAAAATCTTGAAGCGCAGCATGCCCGCCGCTGCCTCCACGGGGCGGTAGAGGTTCATTCCGAGTTCACCGCTGGCCAGTGATCTCTCCATCGTCTCGATGTCGGGAACCGCATTGCGCGCCGGATAGTCTTCGCGGTATGACGCGGGAAACGCCGCCGCAAAGCGCCCCCAGGCGTGGTTGCCGCGTGCCTCGCCGAAGGTGTCGAGCAGCGCCTGCCGGAGATGGTCGCCCCAGCGGCGGGAGGCGGCGGCGAGACGCGCCTCGAGTTCCCGGGCGTCGTATGGCGGGATGTTCCCCGGTCGGGTCCGCACGGTGATCAGAATTCGTGCCAGCACCGATTCCGACACCAGGATGTTGAAATCGGAACTCAGACCGTTGAAGGCCTCCGTCAACAGCGCCTGCCAGCGGCACCGGAGATCGGTGTTGTAGCGCTCGCGCGGCGCGTAGATCAAACAGACGCAGTAGCGCTCGAACGCATCACGGCGCACGAAGAGTCGCAGGCGCTGGCGCTCGCCGAGATGGAGGATGGCGAGCGCATTGTGCAGCAGTTCGTCCTCGCCGATCTGGAACAGTTCGTCGCGCGGATAGGTCGCGAGCACGCTGTCGAGCGCCTTCGCCGCGTGTCCGCCGGGCTCGAAACCGGCGCGCGCGACGACGTTCCGCACCTTGCGCCGGAGCAGCGGAATTTCGGGCGGGCTCAGACTGTACGCCGAGTAGGTGTACAGACCGAGGAAACGGTGCTCGCCACAGACTTCACCGCGCTCGTCGTAGCGCTTGATGCCGATGTGGTCGAGGTAGCCCGGCCGATGCATCGTCGAGCGCGAGTTCGACTTGGTGACCAGCAGGAGGTCCTTCACCCGCGCATAGGCACGGGCCTCGGCTGGGAGCGCGGCAAAGCTCGCGGACGGTTGCTCGTCATCGCCGCCGCGCAGAATACCCAGGCCGGAGCCCGGGACAACGTGCAGCGCATCCGTGTCGTCAGCCCTCGCGAGGTCGCTGGTGCGAAAGCCGAGGAAGGTGAAGTGACCGGACACCAGCCAGCGCAGGAAGGACTTGGCTTCCTCGACCTCATCGATGGCCAGGGGCGGGGGGTGCCGCTCGAGTTTGTCGATGATGTCGGCGGCGCGCGCGAGCATGACCTGCCAGTCCGCGACGGCCAGCCTGACGTCGGCGAGTACCCGCGCGATGTCTCGCGCGAGCGTCTCGAGCGCCTGTACATCGGGCACGCGATCGATCTGCAAATGCATGAACGACTCACGCACCACGTCATCGGTCAGCGCGACCGCTTCGACGAGTCCTCCCGCCAAGTCGCGGCGGTTCGCCATGACCGGGGGGACGATGAGGTGCAGGGCGAGGCCGTGGCGGTTCACCTCCATCGTCACGGTGTCCACCAAGAAAGGCATGTCGTCGTTGACGACCTCGACGACGGTATGCGTGGACTGCCAGCCATGCTCCTCGATGCTTGGATTGAAGACCCGCACCTTGGCGCTGCCCGGCTCGCGGCGACGGGCGAACGCCAAGTGAGAAAGCGCTGCCCCGTAGGTGTCTGCCGGTTTGAGATCGACCACATCGTCCGCGTGCAACTGCCGGTAGTACTCGGCCACGAAACGCTCGACCGCCGGCTGCTCGTCGGCCGCAACCTTGGCGCGCAAGAGCGCGCGCACGGCTGCCAGATGCTCGGTCTTGCCCTGTTCGGTCAATGGACGCATGTCGGACTCCTCCCAGCGCTGGAGAAACGAAGGGACAGGCGCTGAAGTATAGGTGTTTTGTGTCGTGTTGGGCTGGAGGGGCCAGTCGTCACTGGCGAGAAAGCGGTCTGTGGAATGCTGACACCCGGCAACAAGGAGGGGCCACGTCGCGACGTGGTTCGAAAAGCGCGCGACCACTCGCCACCAGATCGCCGGTTTCCGTGCGCCACGGTAGACGACTGCAACTGCGGCCCAGGCGCTATCCACATGGCAAGTTTCTCCGTGACTCATGCGCTTTGGTCTCCTGAAATCGCCGGAAATTCCCACAACACACGATTGCATGCCCATCAGCTACGACATTGGCAACCAACCGGATGCCGCGCCGCACAATGAGAAAGCGGTTGACCGTCGAGAATTCAAGGTCTAGCCTAGTTCGAATCACGGCCGGGGACGCCCACAGAACGCCCCCCCCGTCGAACCGGACGCTCGTTGGTTTACCGCTTCTCTCGTCACAGGAGGCATGCCATGCGTTGGTCAAGCAACTCATCCAAATCCCCTTGCTCGCCAGGCATCGCTGTCATCAGCATCCTTCTGATGACCGCCTGCGGCCAGTCCGCGAGCCCACCGGCAAGGCAGACGACCAGTGCGCCGGCGACGACTGCGGCGGACGATGTTCGCCGCTTCACCGGCGACTGGACCGTTACCGGCAATCGCCGCGTCATGAATCTCCTGCCAGGACAACAGGCAGCGATCTTCAATGTCAGCGGTTCGATGATGCTGAGCGGCAAGCAGCGACTCAATCGCGCTTTCCAGTCCGAAGCCATCGGCTTTGCCGACACCACCACCGGCCTGCATGGGCGGAGCGTGTGGACGGACGAGCATGGCGACAAGGTCTTCAGCGAGTTGAGCGGCGAAGGCTTTGGCCCCAGCCAGTTGATCGAAGGCAAGTTCACCGGCGGCACGGGTCGCTACGCCGGAATCAGCGGCGAATACAGCTTCAAGTGGCAGCGCCTCGGCGCCATCGAAGGCGACGAACTCGCGGGCCGCGTCGTCGGTCTGCAAGGGTCGGCGCGCCTCGGCGTGCCGAAAGTGGTTTCTCCCACCGCCGCAGGAGGTTCGAAATGAGTACAGCTGCTTTCGGAACCGGACGAATCGTCAAGCTGGTAGCCCTCCTGCTCCTCTTCTTCGGCCTCTGGTTCACGCCGGTTCCCGAGGGACTGACCCGTGAGTCCTGGCATCTCTTTGCGATCTTCGCGTCGGCGATCTTCTCGGTGGTGATCAATGCCTTTCCGCTGTTCACCTCGTCGCTGATAGCGGTCGCGGTCGTGGTGCTCACGGAGACCTTGACTCCGGCCAAGGCCTATGGCGCCTTTGCCAACGCGATCGTGCTGCTGGTGGTGACCGCTTTCCTGGTCTCGCAGTCGGTGGTCAAGAGCGGGCTCGGCAAGCGGATCAGTCTGTACGTGGTTTCGCTGTTCGGCAAATCGACGCTCGGCCTGGCGTACAGCATCTTCATCACCGACACCCTGATCGCCCCCGGCTTCCCGAGCAATACCGCGCGCGGTGGCGTGCTCTTCCCGGTCATCCTGGCGCTGGCGAACAACGGCGGTTCGACACCCGACGACGACAAGACGCGGCGATTTGGCGGCTACCTGATGTTCTGCGGCATGGCCAGCCTGGCGATCACTTCGGCACTGTGGTTCACCGCCACTTCGGGTAATCCGGTGGGAGCGTCGCTCGCTGCCGAACAGGGACTGAAGATCGATTTCGGCTCCTGGCTGCTCGCCTCCAGTGTCCCATGCCTGGTGGTGATCGCCGTGCTGCCGGCGCTCCTCTATCGTCTCTATCCGCCCGGCATCACCGCCACGCCGGAGGCTCCGGCCCGCGCACGCGAGGAATTGCGAACGATGGGGCCGATGTCGCGGCACGAGAAGATCACGGCGATCACGTTCATCATCATGATCACCGGCTGGGTACTCGCAGCGCCGTACAACCTCAATGGGACGGCCATAGCGATCGCCGGCCTCGCCACGCTGATGATCACCGGCGTCCTGAGGCTCGACGACATGAGCGAGCAGGGTGGCACGCTGGTCACTTTCATCTGGCTGGCGATACTGTTTGGCATGAGCGGGCAGCTCAACGAAATGGGTTTCATGGGCTACGTCGGCGAGCGGATGGCTGTCGGACTCGAAGGTCTCGCCTGGCCGGTCGCCTATGTCGCCTTGCTGACCGCCTATGTGTTCCTCCACTTTGGTTTCGTCAGCCAGAATGCACAGGTGCTGGCGCTGCTCGGCGTGTTTCTCGACGTTGGGGTGAAATCCGGGGTCCCGGTCGCCTTGATGGCCTATGCGCTGCTCTTCGCCAGCAGTTACTTCTCGGTCATCACACCACAGGGCGGCAGCCAGAACATCATCTTCGTCGCCAGCGGCTATCTCAAACAGGGCGAACTGTACCGCCTGGGAATGTTGACGACGCTTTTCTGCCTTCTCGTTTTCCTGGTCATCGGCACTCCCTGGATCCTCTGGGTCGGCTAGCGCATGATCGTCAGTTGCCATCCCCAATGGTCCTGACGGTCTCGACGGGGTTCACTTCCCGTCGTGCTCCGTCACGACGATCACCAAACGGTAGCACGCCCTGACAGACGAGGGCAGGATTGGGAGAATCGATGCGGTCAGGGCGGGTACCGCGGGATCAAAACCCCATACGACCGGCGACGAAGCATCGCCGGCATCTTTGGAGACAAGTCATGAGTACAGACACTACCGCCGGCAGTCAGGCCACGACCCCGTTGAGCCGCCACCGCAGCGTTTGGGAAGTTCGGACGGAAAGCTGGATCGAACTGGTCGATGATCTGTCGCAGCTCGCGAACGCGACCCGCGAGCAAACCGATCGCGAAGCGCGCCTCGCGCACCTGCACGAATTGACCGAGATCCTGACGCCGATCGAAGTCTGCTGGGCCTATCCCGGCCGCCGTGCCTTCGCCGATCTGTGTGGATTCATCGCCCGTGGCGAGCTGGCGCATGCCGCAATCGTCGCTCGCCGCCACCACCGCATGCTCGCCTCGCTGACCTATCGCCACGGCAGCCCCGGAACCGCCAGCGACGCCGAACTGCCGACGCAGATGGAAACCGAAAAGGAATTCCAGACGCAGATGCGCTGCCCGTACTTCGAGGTCCTGATGGTCGATGACCTGCCGGCCGAGGAAGAGGAGTCGCTACGCCGCCGCGTCCGCAGCCGGCGCCGCCCCGACGACGATTTCATCTTCGACATCGTCGTTGTGCCCACTTTCGAGGATGCCCTCATTGCGTCGATGGTGAACTTCAACCTGCAGGCAGTGGTGATCGGCTACGGCTTTCCCTACCGCTCGTTGTACGTCCCTGAACTCGTGGCGCGTCGCTTCTTTGAAGGCCTCGAAGTCAGCGGGGAAAACCTCCCCGAATCTGAGCGCGGCCAGTTGCTGGGACGACAGATTGCCAAGTTGCGCCCCGAACTCGATCTTTATCTGGTGACCGACGCCCGGGTGGAGGACGTCGCGGCCAAGGCGGCGGCGACCTTCAAGCGCGTGTTCTTCGGTGAGGAGGATCAGCTTGAACTCTATTACTCGATCCTCAAGGGTGTCTCCGAGCGCTACCAGGCACCATTCTTCAATGCGCTGCGCGAGTACGCCAAACAGCCGACCGGCGTTTTTCACGCGCTGCCACTGGCACGCGGCAAGTCGATCATGAATTCGAACTGGATCGGCGATCTCGGCCAGTTCTATGGCATGAACCTGTTCATGGCCGAGACCTCGGCGACTGCTGGCGGGCTCGATTCACTGCTCGAGCCGACGAGTTCGCTGAAACTGGCGCAGGAATACGCCGCGCGTGCGTTCGGCGCCCGCCGCACCTTCTTCGCCACCAACGGCACTTCGACCGCCAACAAGATCGTCGTCCAGGCGATGGTCCGGCCCGATGACATCGTCCTGGTCGACCGCAACTGTCACAAATCGCACCACTATGGCATGGTGCTGGCGGGTGCGCAGATCACCTACCTCGAGGCCTATCCGCTGCATGAGTACTCGATGTACGGCGCGGTGCCGATCCGCCACATCAAGGAAACGCTGCTCGAAATGCGCCGCGCCGGAACGCTGAACCGCGTGCGCATGGTTCTCCTGACCAACTGCACCTTCGATGGCATCGTCTATGACGTCGAGCGGCTGATGCTCGAATGCCTGGCGATCAAGCCCGATCTGGTCTTCCTGTGGGACGAGGCGTGGTTTGCCTTTGCCCGCTTCCACCCGGTGTACCGTCAGCGCACCGGCATGGCCGCGGCCGCCAAGCTGACCGAGATGTTCCAGAGCGAGGCGTATGCCCAGCGCTACGCCGAATTCGCCAGCAGTTTCGACGCGGCTGCCTGGGCCGACGACGAACGGGTGCTCAACACCCGCCTGCTGCCCGACCCGACCAAGGCCAGGGTGCGGGTCTACGCCACGCAGTCCACCCACAAGACACTGACCGCGCTGCGCCAAGGATCGATGATCCACGTCTGGGATGTCGACTTCAAGGACAAGGCCGAGGAGGCTTTCCATGAAGCCTACATGACGCACACCTCGACCTCGCCTAACTACCAGATCCTCGCCACCCTCGACGTCGGCCGGCGGCAGATGGAGCTCGAAGGCTACGAACTGGTACAGCGGCAGCTCGAGCTGGCAATGAATCTGCGTGAGCAGGTGAAGACGCATCCCCTGCTGAAACGTTATTTCCGCTTCCTGACGGTGGCCGATCTGGTGCCCGAGGAGTTTCGCGAGTCGCACGTCGAGTCGCTGTACAACGTCGAAACCGGCTGGGTCAACCTGTTCAAGGCCTGGCGCACCGACGAGTTCGCGCTCGACCCGAGCCGTGCCACGCTGTCGATCGGCCTGTCGGGAATGGATGGCGACACGATGAAGAACAAGTATCTGGCCGACAAATACGATATCCAGATCAACAAGACCTCGCGCAACACAGTGCTGTTCATGACCAACATTGGCAGCACCCGCTCGACGATCGCCTACCTGATCGAAGTCCTGGTCAACATCGCCCGCGACATCGACCAGAGCGTCGCTGACATGAGCACGCTCGAACGTCGGATCCACGAAAAGCGCGTGCGCTCGCTGACTGTCGAGTTGCCACCGCTACCCAATTTTTCGTGTTTCCATACCGCGTTCCGCGGTCGCAGCGTCGACGGTCGCAGCGAGACTCGCGATGGCGACATCCGCAGCGCCTTCTTCCTGGGCTACGACGAGGGGAACTGCGAGTACCTCGTCATGGACGAGACCGACAAGGCAATCAAGGGCGGACGCGAATGCGTTTCCGCCCAGTTCGTCATTCCCTACCCGCCCGGTTTCCCCATTCTGGTGCCCGGACAGGTCATCAGCCCCGAGATCCTGACCTTCATGCAGGCGCTCGATGTGCGCGAGATCCATGGTTTCCGGCCGGAACTGGGTTTCCGCATCTACACCGAGGCAGCGCTGCGACGTTCCGCGCAGGCAAACGCAGTCTGGACCGCGCAGATCAATGCGCCGACCGAACCCGATTGAATCGGCCAGCGGCAACAGCCAAGGGAACCGTTTCATGGCAGTCACAATCACCAGGAGAAGACAATGACCCACACCGTAAAGAACGTTTCCGACATGCTGCTGATGTTCCACCGCAACGAGCGCCCGATCTACTTCATCAGCGCCACCAACTTCAACCTGCTGGGAATGGATCGCTGGGTCAACCGCTTCCGCTACATCAGCTACATCGATTGCTTCGATGGCCGGCATCCGAATGTGTTCGTGCCACCGGAGTCGCCGCACGCCGAGTTCGAGTCCATCGAGGACATCAACAACTATCTGCTGCAGCACAAGGACGTGGTCGACCTGATCGAGCGCCGCGGTGGCAATCCGGTAGCGACCTTCCTGATGTTCGACGAGAAGACCGAGTCGCTGGCCAAGGAACTCGGCATGGAAGTGTGGTTTCCGCCCGCCAAGCTGCGTCAGCGCCTGGACAACAAGATGGAAACCGTTCGCATCGGCAACAAGGTCGGCGTCCTCTCGGTACCCAATGCCCTCGAGAAGGTGAGCAGCTACGCCGGCCTCAGGGAGACTTGCGAGCGGAACGGCCTGGGACATGACCTGGTGATTCAGTCGGCCTATGGCGACTCTGGCCACACCACCTTCTTCATTGCGTCGGAAGACGATTTCAACAAGTACAAGGACGAAATCATCAACGACCCCGAAGTCAAGATCATGAAGCGCATCAACTGCCGTGGCGCGACGCTCGAAGCCTGCGCCACGCAGTCGGGCACGCTGGTCGGCCCGCTGCTCACGGAAGTGGTCGGCGCCCGCGAACTGACGCCCTACAAGGGTGGCTGGTGTGGCAACGAGGTGTTTCCCGGCGCCTTTACCGAAGATGTGCGTGCGAAGTGCCGTGACATGGCAGAGCGTTTCGGCAATCAGTTGCTGGAGGAAGGTTATCGCGGTTATTTCGACCTCGACTTCCTGATCGACCAGGACAACGGCGAGGTCTACCTCGGCGAACTGAACCCGCGCGTGTGTGGCGCCAGCCCGATGACCAACCATGCGGCGCATGCCTATGCCGACGCACCGCTGTTCCTCTTCCACCTGCTCGAGTTCTCCGGCGTGCCGTTCGACCTGAACGTGCGTGAAATCAACGATCGTTGGGCGCAGCCGCACTTCATCGACTCCTGGTCACAGGTGGTGATGAAATACACCGAAGATCACGTCGATCAGGTCACGCACGCGCCCGCTACCGGCATCTATCGCATGAGCGAAGACGGCGGTGTCAGCTACCAGCGCTTCGACTACAACCGCAGGGCCATCGATACCGAGCGCGAAGCCTTCTTCCTGCGCATCACCGGCCCGGGCGACTATCGGTATGAGGGCGCCGACCTGGGTATCCTGATCACCCGCGGCCGCGCCATGGACGACAACTTCAAGCTCAACCTGCGCGCCCGCGACTGGATCCGCGGGATCAAGAACTACTACGCCGGCAAGCCCATCGTCACCACCCAGCATGAGGCCGCACCAGAGCCGGGTGCATTCAAGATTCTCTGACGTGCTGCATTCCGACATGCCCATCCATCAGCGCTTCACGGCGCTGGTGGAGGACAGCCCCGGCGAGGGGTGGCAGGCACTGTTCGAGCGCTGCTGGCCAGGATACCGGGACTGGTACCTGCGCAGCGGCGTTTTCGAACGGCCGAGCTACCTGGACTGTCGGCGCGCGCTGCGCCAATACATGCCGGAACTGGTGCCTGTCTGGGAACGCCTGGTGGAGCTGGCTGGCGCGGGTGACATCGAGGCACGCGTTCTCTCCCTGTGGTGTCCACCGGCCTACATTGCCGGCTGTTCACAAGGAATCTGGATCGATCCCAGCCACCAACAGGGCCCGGCTCTCCTGCGCAACTACGACTATTCTCCCGCGCTGCTGGAGGGCAACTGGCTGGCCACCCGCTGGTGCGATCACCAGATTCTCGCCATGGGGGATTGCCTGTGGGGTGCGCTGGACGGCATGAACGAAGCGGGTCTGGCAGCATCATTGAGTTTTGGTGGCAGGAGTCAGGCCGGCAAGGGCTTTGGCATCCCGCTGGTCGTCCGCTACCTGCTCGAAGTGTCGAGTACGGTGGAAGAGGCTTGTGATGTCCTCAAGCGCGTCCCCGTGCACATGTCCTATACCATCACCCTGCTGGATGCTGCAGGCCATTGGGCAACCGTCTTCGTTGGGCCGGACATCGCCACCTATGTCACCCGTCGCCGGGCCATCAGCAACTTCCAGCATCAGGTGGATTGGCCGCAGCACGCCAAGGCCACCTGCGCAGTGGAACGTCTCGCCGCCATGCAGCAGTTGCTGGAGCAGCCGCGCAGCTTGTCGGAAGCAACGGCCGGGCTGCTGCAGCCACCGCTGTTCCAGACCAGTTACCGGCGCGGCTACGGCACGCTGTACAGCGCAGTGTACCAGCCGGCAAGCGGCAGTGCCGAGCTGTTTTGGCAAGACCAGCGCTGGCAGCAGTCGCTGCTCGCGCCGCTTGCCGGCGAGCGCGAGATCGTGTACCCGACCGGCCCGAATACACCTTGAGCTTTCCCGAAAAGGAGACAGACACGATGTTCACAATTTCGCTGCGTTTCGCCATTGCGGCAACACTTGCCACCGGCCTGATTGCGGCGCCAGCTCTGGCGCAGGAACTCACCGGTACGCTGAAGAAGATCAGGGATACGGGGGTCATCACGCTGGGGCATCGCGAGTCGTCGATCCCGTTCTCGTACTACGACGACAAGCAACAGGTCGTCGGCTACTCGCAGGAGTTGATGCTCAAGGCGGTGGATGCGATCAAGGCCGAACTGAAACTTGCCAAGCTCGACGTCAAGCTGATGCCAGTCACCTCCGAGAATCGCATCACACTGGTCCAGAACGGCGTCGTCGACCTCGAATGCGGTTCGACGACCAATACCACTGAACGTCAGAAACAGGTCAGCTTTTCGAACAGCATCTTCGTCGTCGGTACCCGTCTGCTGACCAGGAACAACTCCGGCATCAAGGATTTTCCTGGCCTGGCCGGCAAGACCGTCGTGACGACTGCCGGCACCACCTCCGAGCGTCTGCTGCGCAAGATGAACGAAACCAATCACATGAAGATGCAGATCATCAGCGCGAAGGATCACGGAGAAGCGTTCCTCACCCTGGAGACCGGCCGTGCGGTGGCCTTTGTGATGGACGAGGTATTGCTGTACGGCAAACTGGCGAACGCCAAGAACGCCAGCGACTGGGCGGTGCTCGGTACGCCGCAGTCGCTGGAAGCCTACGGCTGCATGATGCGCAAGGATGACCCGGACTTCAAGAAGGTCGTCGATGGCGCGCTCGCCAAAGTGATGACCTCGGGCGAAGCGGACAAGATCTACGCCAAGTGGTTCCTGCAGCCGATCCCGCCAAAAAACCTGAACCTCAACTTCCAGATGTCGTACGCCCTCAAGAAACTCTACAAGTCACCCAACGACAAGGCCTATGACTAGGTTGCGCGCCGGCGACGAAGCTTCCTCCTGCGCCCTGCATCGCCTGAGGAAGCCATCGCAGGAGGAAGCCTTGTGCCGATGCGTCATGAGATCAGCAGTGGTCTGGCAGCCGGCGATGGAAGGAGAACGCCGCGCGCGGCGCCTGAATACGAATTCGACCAGCGCATTGCTTGGTGGGCGCCAGTGCGCAGAGGTCCAAATCGCCCATCGTGGGACGACTTGTTCCTTGGGCAATCCGCCTGTCCGGTATTGCCCTGCGGATCGCCCAGGGCACTGATCGAGGCGGACGCGTATGGCTTTGCCGGCGCATCCGGAACCGGATTCGAGATTGGCACTTCTTGACGGGAGCGCATCTGCTGCCCGCAGTGCCGTTGGACTCGCCGTCCTGCTGCACACCACCACAACCAAAGGAGATGACCATGACCCAGAAGAAGCAACCGAGTACGGAAGCCCCGGTCGAGGGGAACATCAATCCGGACATGCCTCCAGAACCGGAAACCACCGAGCCGACCGCGGCGGTGGATAGCGCGGCAGTAACCGATAAGGCCGCGAAGCGCAAGAAGTCCACCAAGACGTCCACCAAGAAGATGTCCAATGCGACCTACCTCAAGGAACTCGAGCGACTGGAGGCGGAACTCGTCCATCTCCAGTCCTGGGTGATCAGAAAGGGACTCAAGGTCATCCTGGTTTTCGAAGGCCGCGATGCGGCTGGCAAGGGCGGGACGATCAAGGCGATCACCGCGCGCGTCAGCCCGCGCGTTTTCCGCGTCGTCGCGCTGCCGACGCCGACCGAACGCCAGAAGAGCCAGATGTACGTGCAGCGCTACATCGAGCACTTCCCGGCAGCCGGCGAAGTGGTCATCTTCGACCGCAGTTGGTACAACCGCATCGGCGTCGAATCGGTGATGGGCTTCGCCAGCGACAGTCAGGTGGAGCATTTCCTGAGAATGACGCCGATGTTCGAGAAGGCAGCGGTGAAGGAAAACGGCATCATCTTGCTCAAGTACTGGCTGGAAGTGGACATGGCCGAGCAGACGCGGCGCCTCGAGGCGCGCATCACCGACCCGCGCAAGCAGTGGAAGCTCTCGCCGATGGATCTGAAGTCGTACAGCCGCTGGTACGATTATTCGCGCGCCCGCGACAGAATGTTCCAGGAAACCGATACCCATTGGGCGCCTTGGTTCGTCGCCAATTCCAACGACAAGAAACGCGTTCGCCTGAACATCATCGAACACATTCTGAGCCGCATCCCCTACGAAGTTCCCAAGGATCCCAAGATCACGCTACCGGAGAGGCAGCGCCGAGGGGACTACAAGGAGCCCAAGCTGCACCTCAAGCACGTCCCGGAAGTACATTGAGCGGGGAGCCAGCCTCCAATCGGTACTCCGAACCTCAACTTGGCGCTCCCGCATGCTCTCGGGACACTACCGGTCGCCGAACGACAAGACATCCGACCAGGGCTCGCAGCCGGAACGATGCGGCTCTCCGATAGCGTCCTCCGAAGCAGGAAAGGAGAACCCGGCAGTCAGCGGCTGCCCGGCCTTGGGGCTGCCGGTCGCACCAAGTACAAGTCCTGGCGACTGCCTGCGCAGTGGCCCTCGGATCAGAGGTGGGCGTGCAGCAATGGCGCCGCCTCGGCAGCGGCCAGCGTCGTGCCGGCATCGGCGACGATGCCGCCCGCCCCGGCGACGCAGCCGCCGCCCGCCGCGCTCACCCGCTCGGGCGGCACCGCACGATCGGAACGTGAACCGCGTGTCGGCTTGATGAGCGGCCCCAGGCTGTCGAGATAGTCGGTCTTGCCCAGGTGCTTCTGGTAGACGGGAAACTCGATCGGCCGATCCCTGAAGCTCTTGAGCGTCTGGCCAAGACCGCGGATGCCCACCTCGCGCTCGCGGCGCACCCGCGACAGGTCGATTTCGACGGGCATGGTCTCTTCACCCCCCCCGGCTTCGTGAATCACGTAGCCGGAGGGACCGACGATGATCGACCGCCCCGTGCCACAATCGCCGACCCCATTTACGTCGAAAAAGTAGCACTGATTGATCGTTGCGCTGGCGCGCGCGATCGGCAGTTCGACGTCGCGGTCGATGGTGTCGGTCATCGTCGGATGCAGGATGCACTCGGCGCCCATCGACACCAGGGTGCGCGTGGTTTCGGGGAACCACATGTCGTAGCAGATCGAAACACCGAAGCGCCCGACATCCGGCACATCGAACACACAGAACTCGGTCCCCGGCCTGATTCCCAGTTCGTAGGGCAGGAATGGGAACATCTTGCGGTAACGCGCCACCACATGGCCATTCGGATTGATCACCGGCGTCGTGTTGTAGATGTCGTCACCCACCCGCTCGAACAGCGAGCCCGGCAGCAACCAGAGTCCGTGCCTGGCTGCCATCTGGCAGAAAGCCTGCTCGGCCGGTCCGCCGGTGGGCTGGGCATGGCGTGGCGCCGGACCGAACGGCGCCAGCTCGCTGAACACCACCATCTGCACCCAGGGGAAACGCGCCACCAACACATCCAACTTGTGCCCCATGGCATCGATGTTGGCGTGCTCCATCGAGATGTTCATCTGGATG
>ERZ761602.4826-NODE-4826-length-16672-cov-4.604501_pt1 | contig 16672 bp, 13 predicted proteins | sample MGYA00512165_ERZ761602 | MGnify/ENA primary metagenome ERZ761602 (study PRJEB28899, sample SAMN02445085) | bioreactor sludge metagenome | biome: EBPR sludge; isolation source: Thorneside wastewater treatment plant | place: Australia: Brisbane, Thorneside...
CACAATGGATAGTGTAGTGGCCTCCGAAGCCATTGATCCGGGTTCGACTCCCGGCATTCGCACCACCTCATGAAACGTCGTTTCTCCTCTAAGAGCCGCTGGCCTAGAGGGAATAAGACAGAAGAAGCTGTTCCCAGCGTTCCCGCTCTTGCCCCGGTTTTGACGGGTTTCCGTGGTTTTGCTGCCAGCGAACTGCCAGCTGGAATCGCATGAAGATCGGCGGCCCATTTCTTGACCCGGCGAGGCTTCCGCCCGCGAAGCGCTGGTACCTCTCCTACTTCGTGCCGAAGAAGAATCCCGACGGCACGCTCGTGCTGCGCGAGGGCCGCGCGGTCCTCGAACGCAAGCGGCCGTACTTCGACTCCAAGGAGGAAGCCCAGGAGGAGAAGCCCGCGATCGCCGCTCGCTACGCGGCCGCCGGCGTCAGCCCGGGAGGCGGAGTACTGACTCGCGAGCAGACCGCGGACTACGAGGCCGCACGCCAGATCGCGCCCGAAGTCTCCGCGGCCGAGCTCGCACGCTTCTGGCGGCTGCATCACCCGCTGAGCGCCACGCGGAAGATTCGCGAGCTGGTGCCGGATTTCCTCGCCTCGATCGAAGCGCGCCTGGGCAGGACGGCCGGTGTCGAGGACCTAAAGTCTCGCGTCGGGATCTTCGCGCTGACGTTCGGCGATCGGCTGCCGGAGACAATTTCCAGGAGCGAGATTCTCCGCTGGCTCGAGAGCAAGCCGCGCGGTCCGCGTCACCGCGGCGGCCCTCCGCAGGGCCGGACGATCCTCAATCTCAAGCAAGCCGTCTGTCGGTTCTTCAACTGGATGCTCGCACAGGATCCGCCGCTCGTGTCCCAGAATCCCGCGAGCCATATCTCGCGGGCGCAGCTGCCGAAGATTCGCGTCAACGAGATCGAATTTCTCTCGCTCGATTCCTCCGCCCGCTATCTCCGCGCGCTCGAGCGGTACGACCCCGAGCTGGTCGCCCACGAGGTCGTGCAGCTGCTCGCCGGCGTGCGCGCGGATGACGAGATGGCGAACTTCTCCGGCGACTGGGTCTTTCCGGAGACCCGCGAAGTCGTCATTCCCGCGGCAATCGCGAAGACGGAACGCCGAGAGGTCATCTCCACGCTCGAGCCGATCTTCTGGGAATGGTGGCACGCGTACGGCCGCCGCGGGATCTTGCGGCCAAAGAACTACCCGAACCGGTGGCGGCGGATCCGGATCCTCGCGAGCATCCTCGATGAACGTCGAGCCGACGAAGTCGCGGCGCTGGGTTGGGCCGCCCTCTGGAAGGTGCCGGAGGCTGCCTCCTTGCCCGCCTGGCCGTGGAATGCCCGGCGACGGACTTTCACCACGTATCACGTCGCGAAGCATCAGAATGCCCACGGCACCGCCCTGATCCTGCGGCACCGCGGCGAAGCGGAGACTCTGCACAACAGCTATCGCGGGCATGGTGTCACGCCGGCCCAGGGCACGCTCTACTTTGGCCAGGTGCCACGGAAGGTTCGCGATCCGATTACTCCGCCACTGGCAGCGCGGCCCGCACGCGGCATTGTCCGGATCCTGATGGAGCGCACTCGCGCGCCAGCGGCATAACGCAGGTCCGGCCGCCGGGGTGATCCCCGGCGGCCGGTTGGCGCGATCGCTCCGTTTATTCCGACCGCTCGAGCGGCGGTCGCTACACCCCTCCCCTACTTATTTCGCGCCGGAGAGGCCGGACGGAGCATCCAGATGACGGGCGCAATTCACTTCGCGGGTGGCGGCGTACCGAGTTCGGCAATGGTCTCTTCGACCGACCGCAGTACTGCGGAACACGCTGCCCGCGCTTCCCGCGCATCCTGCAGATCCCGCTCGAGCAAAAGAACCCGAGTGTCCGCCTGGCGCACACTGCGCTCCAACGCCGCGCGCTTCGCCTGCAGGCGTTCGATGAAATCCTTCATGGGGCCCTCACCTTCTTCGCCTCGGCTGCGACAAGCTTCGCCTCCTCATCTGCCCGGCGCGCCTGCTCCGCCGCGACCCGGCGCTCGTCCTCCTGCACATCTTCCGTCTTCAGCGCGCCGCCCAGTGTCGCAAGCGCTTCGAACAGCTGGCCGTAAGTCGTCACCTGGATCGGTTCCGGCAGCGCCATCGCGGCGAGCTGCGCGGCGGTGCGAGTGACCGCTCGAGTGCGTTTGCCCTCGAGCACGTGGAAGTCGACGGCGAAGTCGCCGTCTTCACCGAAGAAAAAGCGGGCGCGAGTAATCATGGGGAGGTGTCGTAGGGGATGTAGAGCGTACCGTGCTGGGTGTTCACGATGAGCTTCGACCCCGTCGTGCCGCAGCGGAGCACGTTGGGAAGAGTCGCCGATGGATTGAGCTCGAGGCCGAAGCCGTGGATGTTGCCCGTGCCGTAGTTCTCTCCGCTGGATCCTCCGCGCACGAGGGATGAATTGCGCAAGTGCACCGGGTGCGTCGCATCACCCCAAAGGTTGATGCCGTACGATTCCTGAATGTACGCGATCAGCGACCCAGCGGCGTCGAAACGCAATCGCTGCGAGCTGCTGAACACCACGTCGTCGCCGGCGAGGATGTCCCCTCCGACATAGAAGTCGTCGTCCGTGCGGAGCCGGTTCGAAGTTTCCCGATAAAGGTTGGTGTCCCCCGCCCAGGTGAGAATCGCGGCCGCTCCCGAACTCGTGTTGCCCGCGATGCGGAACAGCGTGGAACCCCCGCTGCTCCAGATATCGAGGATGCCCACGAGCTGGCCGCCAACATTGGCCACTTGCATGCCCCCGAGGAGAGTCCCGCCGTAGCGGGCAGAGACGCGCGCGAAGCCCGCGGCCGCGTTTTCAATCGCGATGTGGCCCGCGGCCGTGTTGCCAAACGTTGCCGCGCTGGCGACCGGCTTGTGGAACCGGTAGTCCCCGGTGCCGACGTCGACCTCACCGCGGAAGTAGCCATTGTTGGCAATCAGCGTGCCGTCGTCCTTCAGCTGCCAGCCCGCGGTGCCGCCAGAGGTGACGAAGTTCGCTGACTGGATGATCCCATGGTTCGCCCCATCGGTTCCGATGGTTAGCGTGCGCGTGATCGTGGCGTCTTCCGCGAGCAGAAGCCCGGTCGCGATCGCGGAGTAAGTCGCACCGTAGCTGATCCAGTCCGCGTTGGTTCCAGGTGGATCCCAAGTCGTGAGACCGTTCTTCCCCGGATTGTTCGTCGCCCAGAACTGGCCACTGTAGAAGACCGCGTCGCGCCGCAGGCCTGGGACATAGTAGTAGGCCTTGGTATTGTCGTAGGGCCCACGGAACGGAACGCCCGGCCCATCCAGCCCATCATTCCCGTCGTCGCCATCGTCTCCATCTGAACCCGGTGCTCCGGGGGTGCCGGCCTTGGCCTTCGTCAGGGTAAAGGTCTTCGCCACGTTGAACAGGCCAGCGACGTTGACGACTATTGCGACCAGTGCGGTGTCGGCGCTCATGCTGTCGCAGCGCACGGTGGCGTTGTCGCCCTCCTTTGTCGCCGTCGCGCTGGTATGCGAGCCGAGCGAAACCGCGAACTGCCCCAGTCCCGGCGCGGAAGCGACGGCGCCGAGCGCCGTACCGCCGCGAAAGACCTGCACCGTCGTCTTCGCGGTCGAACCTGCACCGAGCTGCCCTGCGACGACATTGCCGGCAGCATCGGCCGCGACGGTGTGCGCGTAGCTCGAGAGCACCACCGCATACCCGGCAGCGGCAATCTCATCGTCCGTAATATCGGGGAGCTGCAGCGTGAGGCCAGCGTCAGGCTTCGCCAGTCCGACGGTGTCGACCGTGAACAGCGCCAACTTGAAGTACTTCGTCGCGATGCCGGCGTCGTACACATTGGAGCCGTCGCGCACGTCGTAGAATTCGTTGTGCAGCGCCGCCCGGAGCTCCGAGCGGAGGAAGAGCCATGCGGCGGCACCGTCAGCGTGCGCGACCGCGACCGTACCCTGGCGGCCGCGCAGTATCTCGAGGTCATACACCCCGGCCGAGATTACCGTGACGTCGCCGACGCTGACCAGCTCGTCACCGACGAGCAGCACAAGCGCGTCGTCCACCTGGCCGATTGCACTCGGCGCGCGCGCCTGCAGCCGAGCGAAGTCGACGCTGGTCGACGCCACGCGCACGACCGACGCGCCTGAGAGGATGCCACCGTTTGTCACCGAACACTTCGCGGCAAAGAACCGTTGATCGAGCACACGATCGTAGCTTGAGCCGTCCGGGCTCAGCGAAAGGTACGCGCCGATAATGCCGTCGTGCGCGCGGTCGACGAGCGCCGCCACCTGGCGCGGCTCGGCGGCATTGAGCGAGAGCGCGAGTGATGTCGGCAGAAACCACAGCCTGACGTGCGAGGGATCGACCTCCCCGGGATCCGCCAGCGTCGGAGGCACGCGCGGGTCAACGGGCGCGACATACGGCGTCGGGAACGCCCCGCGCTCCCTCGTAACCTGCAGGAGATCCGCGGCAGCGCCGCTCCGGATTCGCCGCGCCACGACGCGGCATGGCAGATCGAGCGAGTGAGGCGCGTAGTCCCAGTTGAAGACGTCTCCGGGCAGGAGTGGTGAATTGTCGAGGCGCACGGCGCGCGACTTCAGGACGCTCAGGTGAATCCCGCTGTCGGGCGCGACGCCGGTCGCTTGCTCTGCTGCCATCGTCGCGGCTTGGGCAGCGTCGTGAATGAAGGGCCGGTCACTCCGTACCGGAGCCGAGAGGAAACCGGTCTCGCGGTTTGCCGGCACGTGAAACTTGGCCGACGCCTCGAGATAGCCGCGAAGCCAGTCTTTGAAAATGACGACGACGCTGGTCGCGCCCTGATTCCAATCGGAAAAGCTCCCGCCGCTCGGCTTGGCATCGAGGTCGTGTTCGGAGATCTCCGGCAGCGCGCCTACTGGTGCCGCATTGGGAAACCAGCCAATCCGCACCTGACCGCCGGCCTCGAACAGAAAGCCATCGACGTACGCGAGGATCTCGCTCAGCACTGCGGCCGCGTCCTTGACCTGCGAAAAGATCGGGTGGCATTTCACCAGGTCCCCGCTCCGCGTGCCGATCCCGGTCGTCTCGAGTGCGGCCGCTTGGTCGCCCCAGTGCGTGGCATCGAGCAGCGCGGGATCGAGATCGAGACCGCCACGCGATTCGAGGCAGAGACCGTAGATCGCGGCAAACGGGTTCACGCCGTACGGGTGCGAGTCGCCGGCCGGATAGGTGCCGACGGCGGGGGTATGCTTGCCGAGCTCGAGCGCGAGGTTTGGCAGGGACGTCACCCCCTGGCCGAGATCGATGTTCTCCCAGATCGCGACGACCACGCCCCGGTAAGCGGGATGGTCCTGACCGGTCGCCGCCACCAGGTCGGCGTGCGCCGTCTGCGCCTCGCTCCCGCGGTACACGCGCAGCTTCCACGCGGCGCCGAGCGCCAGCGAGGGATTGAGAACGAAGTCGTGATAGTCCTCCCCGCCGGCAAAGGTGTAGTCGAAGTTGGCGATTTCCTTGCCGTCAAGAAACACCTTCCCGATGTAGTCGATCGGGCCGGTGCGATAGCCGGCGGCGATCGAGCAATACTGCCACTCCGGCCGGCTCTGGCCGCCGTACGCGGTTCGCCAGTTGTAGGGCTGACAGAGCCAGTGCGACCCGAAGACGTCGCGGCCGTAGCCGAGCGGCACCGGATCGGCCTCCTTGTAGCTCGAGGCCTGCTGGAGCTCGGCTGGCGCGGTCGGCGGCAACTTCGGAGTCTTGGCGAGAAAGCTCATGGTTCCAGGAGGCGGTACCGCGAACGGTGCAACTGCAGCTGAGCGACGGTCATCGCGCAGTAGCCCGACGGCCGCGCGACGTGGTGCACCCAGCCGCCGATACGGAAGCCGGCGTGATGCTCGGTCCGACCTACGCGCGGAAACACGATGTCGCCGTCGACGTGCGGCTCGTCCTCTTCCACGCGCCGCACTCGGGCGCGCACATCGGGCTGCTCAAACCAGGCGCGAAACAGGCTCTCGTCACTGTGCTCGGCGTGATTGAGCGTATACGGCGGAATGGCGATCGTCGCGTCGATCGCGCCGAGTTCGAAAAGGCAGACTGCGAGGAAGCTCGCGCAGTCGACGCCCCCGCGCGGGCCTTTGACCCCGGAGCGACGGCAGAATGGCGTTCCCGCCCAGGAACGGCAGATACGCTCGAGTTCGGCCGCTCGGCCGCCGGCAAGAAAGTAATCGCGGGTCATTTCTTGGGAGAGCTGGGCGAACCCACGCTGCGCTGCTCGATGAACTCCGGCACGAACGGGAAACCGCGGAACCGGGTCGCGTTGTTATAGCGGCCGACACAGTCGGCGTCGTACTGGCCGCCGCAGCCGGGCTCGAGTGTGACGGCCTGGCCACCGCCGGCCACGAGGTCGGACCAGAACGGGCGATTGAGCTTCACTATCAGATCACCGCCGCTCATCTCGCTGGCCACGATCGTCGCGATCATCGTGCCGCGGTCCGAGCCGGTGCGGGCAGTGCCGTACGCGAAGTGATTCGCGGCAAAGGCCGGGCCGCCCCAACCTGCGGCGCCGTGCACGGTGATCGTCATGCCATCGGCGGACACATCAGCCGGCGCGATCGTACCGGTCGCATCGAAGTCTCCGGCCGTGAGCCCGCAGAGCGGAGAGAACAGATAAGTGTTGCACCGCGGCCCGAACACCCAACCTGGCATGCGACGACTCAGCATCGCGCCGAACAGCGTCGCGGACAGCGTGAGGGTGTTCCCCTCCGGGCGGACCTCCTGCACGATGCCATTGAAAAGGGGCTCGCCCTGGGTGGCAGCCGGATCGTCCGGGTCGCACTTCCAGATCGTGAGCCGCAACAGGCCGTAGAGCCGGGCGCGGATCCAGTCGGCGGCCAGCGAACCCGCAACGTAGGCGAGCTGGATCTCGGCCCGTTCATCCTGCGGCTTGAGCGAGCGCACGATCTCCTGGTGCGCGACCTGCGCCGGCAGATACGTGCCCTCCGCCCCGACGAGCGGCGCATCCCAGTTGGTGAGCAGCTCCGGGTTTGCCGGGTCGTGATCGTAGGCCAGTCGGTACAGGTAGGCCTCGCCGGGCACCGCCTGGTCGCGGCCGGGCGTGTTGACCTCCTGCAGGAAGCCGATCCGCGCACTCGCACACGCGGGCGAAGCGAAGGTGAGCGTGAGGGAGTCGCTGGCGAATCGCGCCGTGTAGTTGTCCGGCGTCGCCCCGGTGGGCGCGCCGGGCTGAAACCACGCCGGCAGCGGCGCGATCGTCGCCCACGAGCCACGTTTGTCGACGAACGTCGTCAACGCGGTCCGGATCTCGAGCGGGGAGAGAAAGAAGAACTCTGCCTCCTGCGACCAGCGGGCGGCCGCGTTGTCGCGGTCGGTGGCGGGCTCGCCGGCGGCGCCGGGCAGAGACACGAGCTCGAGGCCGAACTCGTTGACGACCTTCGGCGGCGAAATCCAGTTCGGGTCCTTGGCCCAACCAGACCCGTACGCATTGACTCCGATCCGCCACGAAAAGGGACGGGCCTCGGTGAGCTCGATTGTGACGTCGACATCGTCCTCCGTGTCGGGCGCGGCCGGCGGCCGCTGCTTCCAGCGACCGAGCAGGAGCGGCGCGTAGTGAGTGAACGCCGGTGTCTCCGGCAGCTCGCTGACGTCATACACCACGAAATCCGCCGTGCCTGGCGTGAAGTTGATGACCTTCTGCGGCTCGTACTTCCGCGCGCTCCACTCCGCGACCGGATGCACGTCGACCCAGAGCGGCACCGCGACGCGGCCGCCGCCGAGCGCGGCGCAGCCTTTCGCCCAGTCATCGGCTTCCGTGCCGACCGGGGAGATCAGATACTTGTGCGTGAGGAGGAGCGCCTCCCGCTCCGGCCGGCGTTCCTCAATCGTCGTCCGGCCTTCGCCGACGAGCGTATCGAGCTGGTGCACGACCACGGGCGCCGTAGCCCAGTTCGGCCGGATGAGCAGCAGGCGGAACTGCAGTCCGTCGTGGATCGTCAGCGGGAATTTCACGTCGCCACCTCGCCGCGGTTGCGCCGGCCCCAGTCGATCATGACGGAGTCGAACTCAGGATCGCGCGCCAGCTGGCGCGCAGATGCCCAGTCGCGCGCCATGACGTGCACCACCCGCTGCGGGCGGCCACCGCCAGCGGCGCCCGCAGCCGGACCGCTGTACGAGCGCAGCGAATCGAAGAAGTCGACGCCGTACCGGTCGACGGTGCGCGCGTCCATGACGTACTCGCCGCGGTGCACGGCGCCGGCGATCTCGTGGCGGCCGCCGTCGCCGGTATAGCCACCGTCGGCGAAGCCGCCCGACGCGGCGAGGATCGCCGCCACGGCCGCCACGCCGATCGCCGCAGCAACGCCGTACGAGCTGATGCTGGCCGCGATCGCCGAAGGAATCCACGCGACCAGGGACTTCGCGGCCGAGGCGATCGACAGCGCGAGCGACTTGCCGGCAAAGACCGTATCGAGCAGGAACATCGAGGCCTTGCTGGCCGCGTACTCAGCGACCATCTTCGCAAACGCGTTGACCATCCCCAGGCCGAAATCGAGCGGGAGCTGGCGGAGGAAGCTGCCGAAGCTCCGCGTGCCGGTCAGCAGCCCGGAGAGCCCGTTCTGCAAACTCGAGAACGTGCCGCGCCAGACATCGCCCACTCCACGAGCCACGATCTCGTTGGTCGTGCCGAGCTCGGACACCTGCGCCGTGAGGTCCGCCTGGACGAGTTGCCCCAGGCCCATCTCCCCGCGATTCGGTTCGCCGATCCGGCGTGAGTTGCTCGTGCGGCGATCCTCAAGCCCGCGAATCTGCCCCCGAATTCCCGCGGCCTCGCCTGGATTCACATCGCTGAACCGCTTCAGCAGCTCGATCTGATCGGCGATCGCCTTGTTCTCCTGCTTGAGGATATCCACGCTCTGGCGGCGCTTCTCGAGCTCGGTCAGGAAGGGGTTGTTCTCAATCGCGTTGAGCTGCTCGCCGTACCCTCGCAACGCCGCATTGCTCCCGTCGATCAGCCCCGCGAGCTCGCGCCCAGGCGCGGCGCGTTCCTCCGCCTTGGCTTCGGCCAACCGGGCAAGACGAAACTTCTCGAGCGCGTCGACCATCGTCTTCTGGTTGAAGGCCTCGACCGAACGTCGCGTCTCCGCCCCCATGTCGGCGATGCGCCGTTCGAAATCGAGCCGCTCGGCCGCTTCCATCGTCGCATTGGTCTCTGCAGCGCTCGTCCGCTCTGCTGCCTTGGCGACACCTTCCGCGGCGGGTTTCGCCGCCTCGAGCGCGGCTTTGTACTGCTGGGCGCCGAATTGCCCGCCCTGGCCCATGAAGGCGGATGCAACGGACGACATCGGCACTCGGCGGACGTCCAGGAGAAGGTTCGTCATAGCCTGCGCCTTGATGACCTTCCAAGACTCCGCCATCCGCTCCCAAGCATTCGCCGCCTTATCGAGCGCCTCGAGCTGCTCAGCGCTCAGCGTCATCGCCTTCGTCGTCCGAGCAAGGTTGTCGTACCCTTCGGTACCGAGCTGCCGGAGGAACTCGATCAACTTTGGCGCGTTCTTCGCGCCGAACAGCTCGATCGCGGCTGCGAACGCCTTCTCCTTGTCGGCGGCATTGGCGATGCGATCGCCGAGCACTTCGAACTGGCGCTCCGGCGCGAGGGCCTGCAGCCCCGCGGCCGAAACCTGCAGGTCCGCGAGATAGCGATTGAGCGGCGACGCTCCGTCGGTCGCCGCCTTCTGGAGGTTGGACCGAAGGGTGACGGCGCCGCGCACGATCGTATCCTGGGACACGCCGAGATCCATCGCGCCGTGCTTCAGGGCCTGGAAGGCATCGGTGGTCAGATTGGCCTCCGCGGCCAGGCGTTTGATCTCCGATGCGAGCCGGCCGGACTCGAGCGTGGTATTCAGCGCCGCGTAGGCCAGACCCGCCCCTGACAGGCCGCTCGTCATCTGACGCAAGAAATTCAGGGCGTCGCCGGCACCCTGGATCTGGGACTTCAGGCCCAGGATAATATCAACCCTCGTCATCTAATAGGGGCGCCGGAGGGCACCGTTGGACCGATCTGCGGGATTCCGAGGCTGCCGAAGAGGCTCGCGAGGTCCTGCCGGGAACTACGCGCGGGCGCCGCTGAGCGCGGATCGGCAACGGCCTGCAGGTCGGCCAGGAAGGCGTTCAGGTCTTTGTGCGCATCCTTGCTCCACTTCGCGGCGCTGGCCACGTGGACCCCGCGAATCAGCCCGATCGCCTGGCGGGCGAAGCGGGCGTTGGCACGGGAAAGGATCAGCTTCACCTCTGGCAGTGAACACGACGAGGCGATCTCGCCGGGCGTGCGGCCAAGGACCACGGCGGCATCGGCTACGAGCTCGCCGATCAGCTCGGCGAGGTTTTGGTGACGCGCTCTTCGAAGCTCTTGGCGGCGCCGCCGAGTCGGGCCCGGCGCTCCGCCCAGCGCTGGGCCGTCGGAAAATTCAGCTCAAAGATCTTGTCGACGATATCGAGGATCGCGTTTGGCGACAAACACGCGACCGCATCGGCGGCAAGGTTGGTCGCGAAAACCACGAGTTCCTCTTCCTTGTCGATCAGCTCGAAGAAGCGGGGGAACTCACTGACGCGCAGGAGGCGGACCTGCGCCGCGATGACGACGCCCTCGAGGGTCGTCACTGAAACGGCGACGGCGCCGAGAGCGGCCGCCATCGCGTTGGGCGTTTGAGGATTGTCGTTGGCCATGGTGAAAAGGAAGCGCCGCACGGAGGTGGTCCGGGCGGCGCAAGGAGGGAATTGCGTGAAGCTTTACGCGGGGATGCTCACGAGCGGCCGCGCACCGGCCGTCCACGCGCCCGGCGCCTCGCCGAGCAGTACCCGCGCGGTGAGCTTCGCCGTCATGAAGTTTTCGCCGTCGGCGGTGAGATCGCCGTCGAGGGTGACGGCGGCCTTGAAGGAGTGATGCCGGATGAGCGAGTCGCCCACGTTGGTCCCGGCCGACACGATCGGCTCACCCTCGCCCTGGAGTCCGAGCCAGCAGTAGAGATTCACGACCTTCCCCGGCAACGGCACGCCGCCCGTCGCCGAGCCGAAGAAGTAGGCGAGGAACGCCGGCGTGAGGTGCTTCAGGTTGGCCTCGTACGTCAGCTTCGTCTTCGTCCGGCGGACGTCGAAAAGCCCGATGCCACCACCCGCGCCAGGGCCCCAGGTTTCCTTCAGATCACCCTCCGGCTTGATGACGAGGTTATCGAACTGGCCGAAGTCGATCGTATAGCTGGCGGGCTGCTCGGGATTGGCGACAGGGAGCGTCGCGTGACCCTTCAGCCAGGCGGAAGCGATGAGGAGATATTTGGAATCGAGCATGGAGAGCGGTGATTTGCGGAGCTACAAGGGCCGCAAAGGGGCACCGTGCCCGCTCGTGAAGATGCGAGATGGTTGCGGACGCCCCGGGTTGACAGTGCAGCGGGCAAATCCACGGTAGGAGTTCTACCCTATGAGCACGTTATTTCGCCTCCTCACGATCGGCGGTGTTCTCGCCATCGCACCTTGTCTCCACGCGCTGACTGTCTCGGCGACTCAGACTATCACCGGAAGTCCCTTTTATTCGTTCGGCTCCTTCTGGTACGGATATCTAACTTTCGACTGGACCGTCGACCGATTCGACCCATCGCTCGGCACACTCACGGGAGTCAGCTTACTGGTCAGCGGGCAAACGAAGGCGACGGTTATAGAAGCAAATCCGTTCGGCGATCCGAGACAGTACACTCCGGCGCTTTTCAATGACGCCTCCGTATTCTTTGAGAAAAACGGAGTGGAGTTCGATGTCGCGCACCTGCAGGCGACTGGCCCGGAGCAAACACTCAGCCCATTCACTCGAGCTGAGGATTTCACCACAGTCTTCGACGTGACTCTAGGAATGACGTCAGACGCGCCTGGTATCCTCAATCAGTTTACCGGCAACTCCCCCGAAGTCCTTCGTATAAAGCAACACATTATCGGAAATACCGGATGGGGTGGAGTTTACGCTGAGGGCTCAGTAACCGCCACTCTCACTTACCATTACAACGTGAGCGAAGCAGGATCAACGATACCGCTCTTTTTTTCCGTTTTTGCGGCGTTACTCTTCGCAGCACGCCGAGATCATCGGCGGAAAAGGAGCTTGTAGGGCCGGTTGATGGAAGGCGCGAAGACCGGCTCCCCGCCCCCTCCGGCGTCGGTGGTCGCAGAGTCCGTGTTGCTCGCCGAAGACTCGCCACCACCGTTGACCGCGAACACGCGGTACTCGTAGGTCGTCGATGGCGAGAGTCCCGTATTGCTGTAGCTCTCGACGTTAGCCGCGGTAGTCGTGACCGTGCTCCAGGAACCGGCGCCCACGCGACGCTCGAGTCGGAAGCCGGTTTCGTTATCAGAGTTGTCCGACCACACGATGTTGATCTGGGTCGCCCCGGCTGCCGTCGCGCTGAGTCCAGAAGCCGCGATCGGCGGATCGGTCGGAGCGGGCGCGTCGAGTCGCAGTGCGCGACCGGCAGCGGGGATGATGTTCTCAGTGTCCCCGGGCGCCGTCGGATCGACTGGCGGCCAGTTGTAGGTGCCCATGTATCCGGGTTTCGTCGTTCGGTTCGTGATCGACGGCCAAAGTGTGCGTCCGCTCGGGATCGCCGACGTGATAGCGCCGCCCGGCGTCCCGAGTCCGGTGAACAGGTAGTTGTGCCGCTCGTCGGCCGTGTCGCTCGTGGTAAAGTCACGCTCCTGCATGCCAACCGGACCTGGCCAGAGCCTGTACGTGTCGCCAACTACGGGCGCGCCTCCAGACTCAATGCCTCGAGTGAGCGTGACGACGCCACCAGAGATGCCCGTAATCGTCATTACCGAACTCACTTTAGTGGCGACGTACCCTGGATGTGAGTCAGGCGAGAGAGCACGGATCGGCGCTAGGCCGACCACAAGAGCCGCAGGCGCTTCCAAGCCGGTGTTAACCGTGCCGGATACCGAGTCCGCTGTCACGCTGGTCACCGTCAAATAGATGCCGGGCACGATCTCTCGATAGAACGGCCCGCCCACAGTCGTCTGACGTCGCGGGGTTCCTCCGTTGTGAGTTCCGCTGAACGAAGGATTGCCGAAGGAAATTGCGCCAGAGTAGGTGTTGTTCTTCCCGAGCACGTTCCCGATCATCGTCATGAAATAGCCACCGCGCGAGTCGATCAGGTATCCCGTACTCCGCAGTCCCATGTGGTTGCGATGCCATATTCCAGACGACTCGCTCATGTGATAGCCGTCCGATTGAATCGAATACGAGACGCAGTGCTCGACAAGGACGTACGAGTTGTGCCCGCCGTGATTGGTCGTGATGTTCGACGCGCCTAGCAAAAACGCCGGGCCGTTCGTCGTGTATGTCGCAATGACCGCAGAAGCCATCGTGGACCCGTTGATCTGGATCGCAGGGAAGGTCCCGTACACCACGTTGTCCTCGATGAGGAGACCTATCGACTCCGGCCCAGTCAGGATTCCGGCCCCGTTGGTTCCCTCCCCGTTTCGCCATCCGATGTCGCAGTAACGGATTTCGCACAGCCATGTCTTCCCGAGCATGATCTGCCTATTTGGCGTCGCGTGCGCATCGACGTCGTAAATCCAGGACGCGGCGCACTGGAACATGTTGATGACGCCCCAGGGCAAACTGGTCGTGGAAGCGCCGCCAATAGCGAGGTTCTCAACGGAGAGGCCTTCACGGAAGAAGGAGTAGCCGTGAAGCACCGGATCGACGTCCAAGGTCACGTCCATTGCCAGCGGCGGCCACACGTCGATCGTGTTGCCAGACTTCCCGGTCACCTTCACCAATTGAACCCGAAGATAGTCGTAACCAAGCATTGCGAACGCCGGTGCACGCGCGGGCGTGGCGTTCTCAAGATCGGACTGGCTAAGTAGGTTCTTGATGGATACGCGAAGGTACTGGCCGACCGAGATGCTCGAGGCATTCGAGAGTTGCAGGCTAGTGTCGCCTTTGAATGCGTCGGCCGCGACATCGATCGCGAGCTTGTTGTCGAAACCGAAATAGTAGTCCGTGTCATTCCCCATCTGAATCGCCGGAGTCGATTCATTTTGCGCGTCGAGGTACGTGATCGACACTTTCCAATCAGAGAACGACTCCCCGATCTCATCGTAGTGGTTCGCCGTCCGACCCTCCGGCAGCACTCCTGGCTGCGTCTGCGAGCCGACGGCGGTCACATCAATTACCAGGGTGGTGCCCGCATATGATACCACCGTGCCTTGCATGTAGGTCGCTGGCTTGAGGTGGCGCCAGATCCGTACTCCGATTCCAGCTTCCCACGGCTTCCCCGAAGGAACGGTCAAAGTCTTCGTTCCAGTCCCAAGCGTCAGCGTCGTTGATGACAGTTCGAACTTCCGTCCTGCACCACGAATGGAGCGGTTGTTGTTGTTCATCTGGATGCCACCACTGAGCTTGTAAACGCCCGCAGGGATCAGCATCGCCTGATTCTCCGGCGTCGCGTTGTACGCCGCCTGAATCGCCGATGTTGCATCCGCGGCACCAGTACGATCGGCGCCATGATCCGTGACCGCATTCCGCCCAACAGGGCGAGCTGATGCGCCGCCGTCGACGCGGTGTTCGATGCCACCCGGTACGCCGAGCGTTGCTCCGGTCGTGTTGCCGCCAGTCGTGATGACGAACGGCACAAGGCGATTCGGATCAATGTCGATCGGCTGGGCGAACAGGCCGCCGGTGCAGAAAAGTAGAGCGAGAAGGCGTTTCATTACAGCTCGTACTTGAAGCTGAGCTCCACCGTCGCTCCGTCCGTGTTGGCCCCGGACGCGTTCGAGAAGTCGTTGATCGCGGCGGCCGCGGTAGTCGTGAGGTTCGCGACGTTGTTGGTCTGCCGCGGCGAGTTGTATCCGCTCCAGACGCCGCGGATGTGCCGCACGGCGCCCGCGGAAACCACGAGCGGAGTGATTGACGCCTCAGCCCACTCGCCGACCGCAACCGAGTCGTGAGGCACGCTCACGCTTCGCAGTTCCGTGGTGCCGTCCGAGTCGAAAATTTTGACCGTGATCGCCGCGTAGTTCTCCGTGTGTCTTTTGAACTGGACCTTCGTGATCGTGATCGCGGACGCACCGACGGTGAACTTGTAGCCAGCCTGGCCGTCGGAGCCGGCAGTAAACCACGAGCCCGTGGTCGCCGTCACGAACTGCGTCTCTTCACCGCCACCCCCGCCCGGACCCGCGCTCACGTCGACCGACGTGCCGCTGAACGTCGCCACGTCCTGCCCGGCAGAATCCTCCGCGCCGTTGCCGGGCTGCGTGTAGGCGATCGTCACGGTCTCCGCGTTGGTGATCGTGCGGTTGGCGGTGAGCGTGTGGGTGGTCGTGCCGCCGCCGGTCACGCCCGTCACCGTCACCGCTCCGCCGGAGGCAGTCAGCGCCCAGCCGCCCGAGCCGCCGGCGCCATAGCTCACTGCCTCCGGCCAGGCTGCCACGATGTCCGTACCGTTCGCCTGCAGCGTCGCCGAGGTGAGGGTCGGGATCGGGTCGATCGTGTAGCTCGCCGACTGCACGGCGGATGATATCCAGCCTTCTTTGTTGCCGCGATATTCCCAGGTCCCGTTGCCTGAAACCGTGAACGTGTTCCCGACGGTGCCGACGGAGTAGCCCGGATCCGTCCCGTTATTGGTCGAGGTGAAGAACGCGCTCGGAGTGGTCGTGCTGATCGTCACCACCGTGCCCGAGGGTACCGCGCCCGGCGCGACGTCGACAGTCGGATTCGCGACCGTGCCAAGGGATTTAACGACCACGGTCCAGTCGCCGAGCGTCTGAGGCCCGGATGTCCCATAGCTCCCCGCGGTGAAGTATCCCGCCTCGAGCGAACCGAGCTTGGCAGTCTCGACCACAAGCCCCATTCCGCCAGGGAGCGTCGCGGTCTCGCCGGCGGCGGCCGAGTACGTCGACAGCGCGTGGATCGTGGTCCCACCGTCCCACGAGGTCAGGGAGACGAACGTCCAGACATCGGCGCCCGGATTGATCTCGTACGATCCAACGACCGCCGCAGGCCAGGTGACGACACGGCCTCCTGGCGATCCGTTCTGGATCGCCAGGGTGATCGTCCGTACCGCGTCCGCGGGCCAGTCGGTAAAGGTGAATGCCGAGGTGGATTCGTCCAGCACCACAGAATGGAATGCGGTCGCCGCGCTGAACGCCTCGCTCGAGCCTGCGTTGCCGTGGATCTGCCGGTTGTCGGTCCCCATCTTCACGCGTGCCACCGTCGGCGCGAAGTTCGCGATCTGCTTCGTTGGACCGAACCCCAGAAAGCTGTCGGCCGTCGGAGCGATCTGCACAGACCGCGGCTTGTTCGCCGCGTCGAATTGCGTGAAGCTTATATCCCACGCGGCGGAGCGACCCAGCGAGCCAAAGGCGAGCGAGGCAGTTGTGACGAGTAGCAGGCGAATCGATTTCATGGCTTATCTCTCGAAGGCGTGAACGAAGATCCAGTTGGGCCCACCCGAGACCCCGACGAACTTGGCAAAAACTCCATCCTCGTAGGCGATCTGCCCGAGCTCGCCGGCAGCCGCGCTGTCCGCGGGCATCGCGACCAGGGTCTCGCTCGCACCGGCGCCGGCGGCACCACGAATGTCGACACCGTCCTCGATATCGTCGACGAGACCTGCGGAGCCGACGTACTTGCCCACGGCGGGTTTCGCCCCCTCCCCGCCCTGCC
>ERZ761602.4827-NODE-4827-length-16670-cov-5.893289_pt1 | contig 16670 bp, 12 predicted proteins | sample MGYA00512165_ERZ761602 | MGnify/ENA primary metagenome ERZ761602 (study PRJEB28899, sample SAMN02445085) | bioreactor sludge metagenome | biome: EBPR sludge; isolation source: Thorneside wastewater treatment plant | place: Australia: Brisbane, Thorneside...
GGCGGCCGAGCCACCCCCGGGGGACACGATGAACCTGCTGACCAAGCTGGCGCTGGGCGCGATGGGCCGCCTGCGTCCGCGCCCCGCGCTCGGCGAGGGCGCGCCGACCATCACCCTGCCGCCGCCGCCACGCGCCGGCGGCCTGCCGCTGATGGCCGCGCTGGCCGCGCGCGCCTCGGCGCGCGAATTCGCGCCCGACGCGCTGCCGGCGGCGCAGCTCTCGGCGCTGCTGTGGGCGGCCTGGGGCATCAACCGCGAAGGCGGCGGGCGCACCGCGCCGTCGGCGCTGGGCGCGCAGGAGATCGACCTCTATGTCGCGCTGCCCGAAGGCGCCTACCTGTACGACGCCGCCGCGCATGCGCTGCGCCTGGTGGCGCCGGCGGATCTGCGCGGCGTCACCGGCTACCAGGACTTCGTCGACGACGCGCCGCTGGACCTGGTCTTCGTCGCCGACCACGGCCGCATGGGCCTGGTGCCGGTGGCGCAGCGCGAGAGCTTCGCCTCGGTGGCCGCCGGTGCGATCGCGCAGAACGTCTACCTGTACTGCGCCAGCGCCGGCCTGGCGACCGTGCTGCGAGCCTGGATCGACCGCGGCGCGATCGCCGACGCGCTGGGCCTGCCGCACGAGCACCAGGTGCTGCTGTCGCAGACCGTGGGCTTGCCGAAGGCTACAGGCTGAGCCCGCGAGCCGCCGGCCGCGGCGGCCGCGCCGGTGCTCAGGGCTTGGCCGACAGCGCGTTGCCGACCAGCCGCGCCGTGATGTCGACGATCTGGATCATGCGGTCGTAGGGCATGCGCGTGGGGCCGATGACGCCCAGCGTGCCGACGACGCGGCCGTCGACCTCGTAGGGCGCGCTGACCACCGACAGCGCCTCGAAGGACACGACCTGACTCTCGCCGCCGATGAAGATGCGCACGCCCTCGGCGCGGCTGGAGACGTCCAGCAGCCGCATCAGCTCGGCCTTCTGCTCGAACATGTCGAACAGCCGGCGCAGGCTGCCCATGTCGCTGCCGAAGTCCTGAACCGCGAGCAGGTTGCGCTCGCCGCTGACGACGACCTTCTCGCTGCTCTCGGCCAGCGCCTCGCTGCCGGCCTGCACCGCGGCCTGCATCAGCGCCGCGATCTCCACGCGCAGCGCGTCGATCTCCAGCTTGAGCCGCTCGCGCACCTCCTCGATGGTCAGGCCGCCATAGTGCGCATTCAGGTAGTTGGTGGCCTCGACCAGCTCGCCCTGCGCGTGGTCGCGCGCGGTGAAGATGACGCGGTTCTGCACGTCGCCATCGGGCGCGACGATGATGACCAGCACGCGCCGCTCGCCCAGGCGCAGGAATTCGATGTGGCGGAAGACGCTGGCCTTGCGCGGCGCGGTGACGACGCCGACGAAGTGGCTGAGGCTGGACAGCAGCGACGCGGCCTGCGTGATCACGCGCTGCGGCTGGTCGGGGTGCAGTTGCTCGCGCGCCGCGGCCACCTCCGGCGGCGGATGCTGCAGGTCCAGCGGCCGCGCGGTCAGCATGGTGTCGACGAAGAGGCGGTAGCCGCGCGCGGTGGGCACGCGGCCGGCGCTGGTGTGCGGGCTGGCGATCAGGCCCAGCTCCTCCAGGTCGGCCATCACGTTGCGGATGGTCGCCGGCGAGAGGTCCAGCCCGCTGGCGCGCGCCAGCGTGCGCGAACCCACCGGCGTGCCCTCGGCGATGTAGCGCTCCACCAGCGTCTTCAGCAGCGTGCGGGCGCGGTCGTCGAGCATGGCGCCGATTGTAGGAAAGGACCCTGCCCGCAGGGGGTCGGCCGGACCCGCTTCGCACGAACCCCTATGGTGTAATCTGCCGCATGCCGTCTGCCTTCCGTCATGCCGCGATCGTGGGCAAGTACCAGGCGCGCGGCATCCGGCCGGTGCTCGAGGAGCTGGCGCATTTCCTCGTCGACCTCGGCATCGAGGTTTCGTTCGACCGCGAGACGGCCGAGGCCACTGGCGTCGCCGGCTTCGACACCGTGACGCCGGCACAGGCCGGCCAGCGCTGTGATTTCGCCGTCGTCGTCGGTGGCGACGGCACCATGCTGGGCATCGCGCGCGAACTGGCGCGCTGTCACCTGCCGCTGGTCGGCATCAACCAGGGCCGGCTGGGCTTCATCACCGACATCCCGGTCGGCCAGTACCGCGAGGCGCTGGCGCCCATCGTCGCTGGCGACTACGAGGAAGAGCATCGCTCGATGCTGGAAGGCGATGTCTGGCGCGACGGCCAGCGCATCTTCGACGGGCTGTCGCTGAACGACGTCGTCGTCAGCCGCGGCGCCAGCGCCAGCATGCTGGAGGTGCGCGTGGACGTCGACGGCGACTTCGTCGCCAACATCCGCGCCGACGGCCTCATCGTCGCCACGCCCACCGGCAGCACGGCCTATGCGCTGTCGGCCGGCGGGCCCATACTGCACCCGGGCATCGCCGGCTGGGTGCTGCTGCCGATCGCGAGCCACACGCTGTCCAACCGGCCCATCGTGCTGCCCGATGCCGGCGAGGTGCACATCGGCATCGTCGCCGGCAAGGACGTGTCGGCCAACTTCGACATGCACAACGTCGCCAGCCTGATGCATGGCGACCAGGTGCGGGTGCGGCGCTCGGCCTTCAAGGTGCGCTTCCTGCACCCGCGCGGCTGGAGCTACTACGCCACGCTGCGGCGCAAGCTGCGCTGGTACGAAGGGGTCGGCTGATGCTGCGCCGTCTGAGCCTGCGCGACGTGGTCATCGTCGCGGCGCTGGAGGTGGAGCTGGGTCCCGGCTTCACGGTGCTGACCGGCGAGACCGGCGCCGGCAAGTCCATCCTCGTCGACGCGCTGCAGCTCGCGCTGGGCGCGCGCGCCGACGCGGCCATCGTGCGCGAGGGCGCGGCGCGCGCCGAGGTGGCGGCCGAATTCGATGCGCCGTCGTCGCTGCGGCCTTGGCTGGACGAGGCCGGCTTCGCCGCCGACGACACGCTGCTGCTGCGACGCAGCGTGGACGCCCAGGGCCGCAGCCGGGCCTGGATCAACGGCAGCCCGGCCACCGTCGCGCAGCTGCGCGAGGCGGCCGACCACCTGGTGGACATCCACGGCCAGCATGCCTGGCAGAGCCTGACGCGCCCGGCTGCCGTGCGCGCGCTGCTGGACGCGCAGGCCGGCGCCGACACCGCGGCGCTGCAGGCCGCCTGGGCGGCCTGGCGCACGGCACGCGCGGCGCTGGACGAGGCGCGCGCGCGCCGCGACACGCTGGAGCGCGAACGCGAGCGCCTGGCCTGGCAGATCGGCGAGATCGACCGGCTGGCGCCGGGCGACGACGAGTGGGCGGCGCTCAACGCCGAACACCAGCGCCTGTCGCACGGCCAGGCCCTGCTGGACGGCGCGCGGGCCGCGCTGTCCGCGATCGCCGACGACGATGCCAGCGCCGAGACGCTGCTGGCGCGCGCGATCGACGCGCTCGACGAGGTGCAGCGTTTCGATGCCGAGCTCGGCGCCGTCGCCGAGGTGCTGCGCGGCGCGCAGGCGCAGCTCGAAGACGCGGCGCACACGCTCAATGCCTACCTGGGCCGCAGCGAGCCCGACCCCGAGCGCCTGGCCGAGCTGGACGCGCGGCTGGCGGCGTGGATCTCGCTGGCGCGCCGCTACCGCCGACCAAGCTGTCCGCCGCGGTCACGCAGGCGATGCAGCAGCTGGGCATGGCCGGCGGCCGCTTCGAGGTCGCGCTGCTGGCGCAGGACGAGCCGCAGGCCTTCGGGCTGGAGACGGTGGAGCTGCGGGTGGCCGGCCATGCCGGCAGCACGCCGCGCGCGCTGGCCAAGGTGGCCTCGGGTGGCGAGCTGTCGCGGCTGGCGCTGGCGATCGCCGTCACCACCGCGCAGGCAGGGGGGACGCCAGGCGACGCCGCGCCGCCGACGCTGATCTTCGACGAGATCGACGCCGGCGTCGGTGGCACGGTGGCCGACGCGGTGGGCCGGCTGATGAAGCAGCTCGGCGCCAGCAGCCAGGTGCTGGCGGTCACGCACCTGGCGCAGGTCGCCGCCTGCGCCGACCGCCACTTCGTCGTCGCCAAGTCGCTGCAGGGCCGGCAGACGCTGTCGGAGGTGCGGCCGGTGGACGGCGAGGCGCGCGTGGCCGAGGTCGCGCGCATGCTCGGCGGCGAGCGGCTGTCGGGCACCGCGCATGCGCAGGCGCTGCTCGGTGGTGCCGGCGTGCGTTGACGATGGGGCCGGTACGGTGAGCGAGCTGACGGCGATGCCCACTGCGCTGACCGGGGGCGGCGACGGCGCCGAGGCGCGTGGCGAGCGCGGCGAACGCGACGAGGTCATCCTCGTCACCGGCATCTCGGGTTCCGGCAAGTCGGTCGCGCTGCACGCGCTGGAGGACGCCGGCTACTTCTGCGTCGACAACCTGCCGCCGGAGCTGCTGCGCGACTTCATCCGCCTGGAGCACGAGCGTTTCTCGCGCCGCGTGGCGGTGGCGGTGGACGTGCGCACCGCGTCGTCGCTGCCGGCGCTGGTGCCGCTGATCGAGCAGCTGCGCGGCGAGGGCGTGCGCATCCGCCCGCTGTTCCTGGACGCGACGACCGACGCGCTGGTGCGCCGCTTCTCGGAGACGCGCCGGCCGCACCCGCTGACCGCGGTGCACGCCGGGGGCGACGGCTCGCGCGCGCTGATCGAGGCCATCGAGCTCGAACGCGAGCTGCTGGCCGGGCTGCGCGAGGTCTCCACCGTCATCGACACCAGCCAGCTGCGCCCGGCGCTGCTGCGCAACTGGGTGCGCCAGCTGGTCGGCGCGCGCGAAGCGTCGCTGACGCTGGTCTTCGAGAGCTTCGCGTTCAAGCATGGCGTGCCGCTGGACGCCGACTTCGTATTCGACCTGCGCGTGCTGCCCAACCCCTTCTACATCCGCGAGCTGCGGCCGCTGACCGGGCGCGACGCGCCGGTGGCCGAGTACCTGGCGCAGCAGCCGGAGGTCGGCGAGATGCTGGCGCAGATCCAGGGCTTCCTGGAACGCTGGCTGCCCAACTTCGAGGACGACCAGCGCAGCTACCTGACGGTGGCGCTGGGCTGCACCGGCGGCCAGCATCGCTCGGTCTACGGCGTGCAGTGGCTGGCGCCGCGCTTCGACGACCGCTGGGCGACGCTGGTGCGCCACCGCGAGCTGGACGCGCGCGAGTGAGCCCGGGATGACGCGTGAGTGACGCACCGGCCCCGGACGCGGGCGGACTGCCGAGCCCGCTGCCGCTGTTTCCGCTGCAGACCGTGCTGTTTCCCGGCGCGCTGCTCGGGCTGAAGGTCTTCGAGGCCCGCTACCTGGACCTGGTCAGCGAATGCCTGCGCACGCAGCAGCCCTTCGGCGTGATCTGCCTGCGCCAGGGCAGCGAGGCCGGGCGCAGCACGAAGGTCGAACTCGAGCAGGTCGGCGTGCTCGCGCACATCGACGAGGTCGACGCCGAGCAGGCCGGCATCCTGCGCCTGCGCTGCATCGGCGGCAGCCGCTTCCGCCTGACCGGGCCGGCGACACAGCGCACCAGCGGGCTGTGGGAGGCGCCGGCCGAGCGCCTGCCCGACGACCCGCCGCGCCTGCCCGGCCCGGCGATGCTGGCCACCGTGCAGGCGCTGGCCGAGGCCATCCGCAAGCTGCAGCAGCAGGACAAGCGCCCGTTCGCCGAACCCTACCGGCTGGACGATGCCGGCTGGGTGGCCAACCGCTGGTGCGAGCTGCTGCCGGTGTCGCTGGCCGCCAAGCAGAAGCTGATGGAGCTGGACGACCCGGTGATCCGGCTGTCGCTGGTCGACGGCTTTCTGCGCGACAAGAAGGTCGTCGTCGGCTGATCGAGCCGCCGGCACCGCGCGCCGAGCCCCGCGCCGCGCCGCGTGTCAGGCGGCCGCGAGCGCCAGGACGGCCAGCTCGGCGTCGGCCAGCGTGCGCCCCTGCTCGCGCAGCGCCGCGAGTGCCGTCGCATCGCAGGCCGCGCCGAGCAGCGACAGCGTGCGCTCGTGCGCGCGCTGCTCGTTGACCTGGCGTCGGTCGGCCGCCACCTCGTAGCGCGCATCGGCGGCGCCGGCCAGCTGCGCCGCCGCCTCGTGCCGGCCCTCTAGCGCCGCGAGCAATGCGAAGACGTCGACGCACCAGGCGGGGATGCGCGGGCGCGGCGCCGCCGCCAGCATCTGCCTCACCACCTCGCGCGCGGCCGTGGTGTCATCGAGCGCCAGGTGCGCCGCCGCCAGGTTGATGCGCGCGTACATCAGCAGCGACGCGCTGCGCGGGTCGCGCAGCTGCTCGACGAGGCGCAGGCCGGTGGCGACCGCGGCGGCCGCGTCGCCGCTGGCGAGTTCGGCATTGGCGACGTTGACCAGCGTCGTCAGGCCGGACTCGCCGGCCACGCGGTCCAGCGCCAGCAGGCGGCGGTACAGCGCCAGCGCCTCGCGCGCGGCGCCCCGCACGGTGGCCAGGCTGGCCTGCGCGCGCAGCGCCACGCGCTGCGTCACCGGCGGCCAGTCCGGCGAAGCCAGCGCCAGCGCCTCGCGCAGCAGCGGCTCGGCCTGCGTGCCCTCGTCCTCGTCGGTGAGCATGTGGGCGACGGTGCACAGCGTGTCGTACAGGCGCCGGCGCTCGGCCGCGCCCTCGTCCAGCCGGCGCGCCAGCACCAGGGCCTCGCGCGCCGCGGCCAGGCTGCGCGCCGGCTGCAGGTTGGCCAGCGCGGTGCTGATCGCGCGCCAGGCGCGGTAGACGCGGTCGCTGTCCAGCGGCGCAGCCGGCGCCTGGCCGGCGATCAGCTGCTCGCAGCGATCGACGAGCTGCAGCCGCTCGTCGTGCGGCGCCACCGTCAGCACCTCACTGGTCAGCGCCAGCTCCAGCGCCGCCAGGCCCTGCTGCCGCGCCTGCGCGATCGCCTCGCGGGCATTCGGCAGCTCCGCCAGGCGGCGGCGCCACGCCAGCAGGCCGAGCCGGCCCGCCTGCAGGTCGGCCTGGGCGCGGTCGAACTCGGCCAGCACGCCGTGGGCATGGCGCAGCCGCACCGCCGGCTCCTCGCCGCTGGCGCGCAGCTGCTCCAGCGCCAGCGCACGCGGCGACTCGAGCAGGCGGTAGCGCGGCGGGCCGCTCTCGTCGTCGTTGAGCAGCTCGACGAGCGAACGCTGCACCAGCTGGTCGAGCGCGTCGACGACCTCCCAGGGATCGCCCGCTGCCGCGCCGGCGTCGGCCGTGCCCACCTGCTGCACCAGCGCCAGCGTGCCGCCGCCGGCCAGCACCGCCATGCGGCGGAAGAGCTGCTGCTCGGCCGGGGCCAGCAGCGCGACGCTCCACTTCAGCGCGGCGCGCAGGCTCTGCTGCCGCGCCGGCGCGAGGCGGTCGCGGTTGCTGCTCAGCACACGCAGGCGGTCGGCCAGCGAGGCCTGCAGGCCCGCGATGCCCAGCGACGGCGCACGTGCCGCCGCCAGCTCGATGCCCAGCGCGACGCCGTCCAGGCTGCGGCACAGCTCGATCACGGCCGGCACGTCGGCGTCCTTCAGCACGAAGCGGTGGTCGGCGGCCGCCGCGCGTTCGCAGAACAGCGCCAACGCGCCGAAGGCCTGCGCCTGCCGCGCCGGCAGCGGGCCCTGCGGCAGGGCCAGCGGGCCCAGGCGCAGCACGCGCTCGGCCGCCAGGCGCAGCGGCGCCTGGCTGGTGACCACCAGGCGCAGGCCGGGCGCCGCGTCCAGCAGCGCCTGGGCCAGCGCGGCCACGGCGTCGAGCAGGTGCTCGGCGTTGTCCAGCGCCAGCAGCATCTGCAACGGGGCCACGGCCCGCGCCAGCGGCGCGAGCGCATGGCCCGGTGCACCCGGCAGGCCCAGCGCCGCGGCCACGGCAGCGGGCAGGCCGGCCACGGCATCGACGCTGCCCAGCTCGATCCAGCACACGCCCTGCGGGTAGGCCGCCACGCGCATCTGCAGCAGCGCCTGCGCGAGCCGCGTCTTGCCCATGCCGCCGGCACCGACGATGGTGACCAGCCGGTGCTGGTCGACCAGCGTGCCCAGCGCCGCGAGGTCGTCGCTGCGACCGACGAGCAGCGGCTGCAGCGTGGGCAGGTGCGTCTGCGGCAGCGGCGACGGCTCGTCCGCCGGCGCCGGCGACGATGCCGGCGCGACCGGCACGACGGGCGCGACGAAGCGGTAGCCGCGTCCCGGCACGGTGGCCAGCCACTCGCCGCCCAGCACCTTGCGCAGCGCGTTGACCTGCACGCTGAGGTTGTTCTCCTCGACCACGCGGCCGGGCCACACCTGCTCGATCAGCTCGTTGCGCGTCAGCAGCTCGCCCGGCCGCCGCGCCAGCGCGAGGAGCAGGTCGAAGGCACGGCCGCCCAGCGCGACCGGCTCGCCGTCGGCGAGCAGGCGCTGTTCCTGCGGGCGCAACTCGAAGCGGCCGAAGCGCAAGCGGTCCGGCAGGGCGGGCGGGGCGGCAGGCGTGCTCATCGCGAGCGCGCCAGTGTAGGGGCCAGGCCCGGGAACGGGCCCGGCAACAGGCGCGGCTACAGGCGCGGCAACAGGCCCGGCGCCAGGCCTGCCGCGCCGTTGCGCGGACGCGCCGGCGTCAGGCCGCCGCGAACAGCCGGCGCAGCGGCGCCGGCAGTCCGGCCGCCAGCGCCTCGGCGGGCGTGAACCAGCGCCCGCCGCCATCACCCGGCGGCGCGGGGACCGGCCCGCGCGCCGGCCAGCGCCAGACCAGCGGCGTCAGCGTCCAGTCGAAGTGGGTCAGGGCATGCTGCAGCGGCGGCAGCCATCGTCCTGCGCCCGGCCAGCCGGCCACGACGCGTTCGAGATCCTCGGCGCTGGCGAACTCCGGCAGGCTCCAGAGCCCGGCCCACACGCCGCGGTCCGGCCGCTGCACCAGCCACCAGCGGCCGCGGTGCTGCAGCCACAGCAGCGCATGGGCCCGCTGCCCGCGGCGCAGCTTGCGCGTCTTGACCGGGTAGCGCCCCGGCGCGCCTTCGCGCCGCGCGATGCAGTCGGCCTGCAGCGGGCAGGCCGTGCAGGCCGGCCGGCGCAGCGTGCAGACCGTGGCGCCGAGGTCCATCAGGCCCTGCGTGTAGGCCGCGACGCCGCGCGCCGGCAGCAGCGCCTGCGCCAGCGTCCACAAGCGCCGTTCCTGCGCCGCCTGCGCGAGGTCGCCGTCGAAACCGAGCGCACGCGTCAGCACGCGCTTGACGTTGCCGTCCAGGATGGCCGCACGCTCGCCGAAGCAGAAGGCCGCGATCGCCGCCGCGGTGCTGCGGCCGATGCCCGGCAGCGCGGCGAGCTGCTCGGCACGGCGCGGAAAGGCGCCGCCATGCTCGGCGACGACGGCCTGCGCGCAGCGGTGCAGGTTGCGCGCGCGGCTGTAGTAGCCCAGGCCGCTCCACAGCGCCAGCACCTCGTCCAGCGGCGCGGCGGCCAGCGCCTGCACGTCGGGGAAGCGCTCGACGAAGCGCGTGTAGTAGCCGAGCACGGTCGCCACCTGCGTCTGCTGCAGCATCACCTCCGACAGCCAGACGCGGTAGGGGTCGCGCGTGCGCTGCCAGGGCAGGTCGTGGCGGCCGTGGCTTCGCTGCCAGCGCACGATGCGGGCCGCGAAATCGGCGGGCAGCGGCGTCGCGGCCGCAGCGGCCGCCGGTGGGGGGCGGCCTGCGGTCAAGCGGCGTCGCGCCGCAGCGGCAGCTCGGGCGTCGTGGCGTCGACGGTCAGGCTGCGCGCGCTGGCCAGCGTGTCCTCGGCCAGCGCGGCCAGGCGCTGCTGCAGCGCGGCGAGATGCTCGTCCTGCGCCTGCACCTCGGCGATGCGCGCTTCCAGGTCGCCGGTGGCGTCCTGCACGCGCGCGAGCGCGTCGCGCCGGCGCGTGAAGCCGCGGCGGCGTTCGCGCAACTGCACCTCGACCTGGCTGGACGCGGCCTTGCTCCACAGCTCGATCTCGCCGGCGGCATTCTCGAAGACCACGCGCAGCTTGGACAGCAGCATGCGCCGGAACTGCTCGGCAAAGCCGGGTGCGGCCATGCGCCAGGCCTGGCCGAGCCCGAAATAGCGGCGGTAGCTCTGCTCGATGAGGTCCAGCTCGGCCTCGAAGGGCGCCAGGCTGGGCACCGGCGCGAGCGCGAAGGCGAAGCCGAAGTCGGTATTGAGCTGGCGGAAGCTGCCCTCCAGCATCTGGCGCAGTTCCTCGGCCTGCACGCCGGCCCTGCCCAGCGCGGCGCGCAGCCGCGCGGTCAGCGTGTCGAAGGCAGCGCGTCCGCCCAGGTTGAAGGGCCGGCTCTGCATCGCCGCCTGCATCGCGGCCACCTCGGCGCGCAATGCGTCGCTGGACAGCAGCGCCAGCAGCGCGCGCAGCAGCTTGGCCTGCACCGAGCGCAGCGCGGCCAGGCGCGCGGTGCAGCGCTCGAAGTCGGCGATGTCGGCGTCGACACGCTCGACCATCATGCGCAGCTTGGCGCCGCTCTTGCCGCGCAGGCCGCGCAGTTCCAGCAGCTGCTCGGCGAGCTGGCGCCGGCGGTCGGCCAGGCGCGCGCCGGCGGTGCGGCGCAGCTGCTCGACGACGCCGACCGCGCCGCCGACCAGCAAGTCGCGCCGGCGCGGCAGCAGCTCGCTGACCAGCGCCGCCTCCAGCGGCGGCAGCCGGCTTACGGCCAGCGCCTCGTGGTCGCGCTCCACGCGCGCGGCCAGCGCGTCGCGCGCCGAGAGCGCGAAGACGCGCTTGAGCGGCACCTGCAGCTGCGCGGCTGCGTCGCGGCGCTGCTGCTCGATCTGCGCCAGCACCTCGGCGCGCGAGGCCAGCGGGTCGGCCAGCGTGTCGATCTTGTTGAGCACGACGAAACGCTCGAGCCCGGCCGGCCCGAGGTGGTCGCGCCAGATCGCGAGGTCGGACTTGGTGACGCCGGTATCCGCGCCGAGCACGAAGACCACCGCGTGCGCGGAAGGCAGCAGGCCCAGCGTCAGCTCGGGCTCGGCGCCGATGGCATTGAGCCCGGGCGTGTCGATCACGACCAGCCCGCGCTCGAGCATCGGGTGCGGATAGTTGATCAGCGCGTGGCGCCAGGCCGGGACCTCGACGCTGCCGTCGCGGTCCTGCGGCGGGTTGTCCTCGGGCTGCGCTTCGTTCCAGAAGCCCAGCGCGGCGGCCTGCTCGACGCTGACGCGCTGCGTGCGCGTCACCGCGGCCAGCGCCTGCGACAGCGTCTGCGGGTCGTGCGGGTCCAGCGGCACGTGGTGCCAGTGCTCGTCGCGCGTGCGCAGGTCGGCCAGCGCCAGGCCGCGCAGCCGGGTCTCGATCGGCAGCAGCGACAGCCGCACCGGCTGCGCCGGGTCGTAGGCCAGCTCCACCGGCGACATCGTCGTGCGCCCGGGCGTGGCCGGCAGCACGCGGCGGCCGGCCTCGGCGAAGAAGATGGCGTTGATCAGTTCGGACTTGCCGCGCGAGAACTCGGCCACGAAGGCGAGCACCAGCTTGTCCGAGGCCAGCCGCTCGCGCAGCGCGGCCAGCAGCGTGGCGTCGGCGTCGTCCAGCAGTTCCTGCTCGGCCAGCGCGCGGCCGAGCTGCGCGACATGGCGGTCGAGATCGGCGCGCCAGGCGGCGAGCACGTCGAGACTGCGGGCGATGGAGCTGGACATGGACGGCAGCGGCGAAGCCCCTGGCAGCGCCGACGATCGCGACCGCGGCATGCTAGCGCAGGGCCCCGCCGCCACCCCCTGTTCGCGGGGGCGCGGGTGGTCGGAATTCACGGCCCGAGGCGGCTTCGCGACGCCGCGGACCGGGCCGTCGCCTGCGCACCCGCTGCGCGGCGCCGGCGGCGCGCACGCCTAGCGCCGCTGGCAGGCGGCGCAGAAGTAGGTCGAGCGCTGCGCCATCACGCGACGGGCGAGCGCTGCGCCGCAGCGCGGGCAGGGCTGGCCGGCGCGACCGTAGACGGCGGCCTGCGACTGGAAGGCACCGGCGCCGCCGTGCACGTCGCTGAAGTCGCGCAGCGTCGAGCCGCCGAGCGCCAGCGCGCGCGCCAGCGTGTCGCGCAAGGCCTGCAGCAGGCGCGCGGCGCGCGGCCGGCTGATGCGGTCGGCACGCAGCGCGGGGTGGATGGCGGCAGCGAACAGCGCCTCGCAGGCGTAGATGTTGCCGGCACCGACGACCACGCTGCCGTCCAGCAGCACCGCCTTGATCGGCGCGCGCCGGCGCTGCAGCGCGGCATGGAAGCGCGCGGGCGTCAGCGCCGGATCGAAGGGCTCGGCGCCCAGACGGGCCAGCAATGGCGCCGCCGGCGCCGCGTCCAGCGCTGGCGACCACAGCACGGCGCCGAAACGGCGCGGGTCGTGCAGCCGCAGCGTGCCGCGGTCGGTGACGAGGTCGAAGTGGTCGTGCGGCCCCGGCTCGCTGGCAGCGCCCCCCGGCAGCCAGGCCAGCGACCCCGACATGCCCAGGTGCAGCAGCAGCCCGCCCGCGGGCCGTGCTTCGCGCGCCAGCGGCAACCAGAGGTATTTGCCGCGGCGCTCGGCGCCGCCGACCGTCGCGCCGGACAGCGTCGCCGGCGCGCAGCCCAGCGGCCAGCGCAGCGGCTTGCCCAGCCGCGCCGCGAAGACCTGCGCCCCGGCCAGCGGCCCCGCGATGCCGCGCCGCGTGACCTCCACCTCGGGCAGTTCGGGCATGAAACCATTATGTGAGAATGAGCTCGAACGGCCGGCGCGGGGCTGGTGCACACTGCCGTGCCACCCCGATACGCCCCGCGCCACCTGCGGCCCCGGTCGCCCGGTGCCATCGCCGTCCTCCCCGTCCTTCCCGAGATTGCCGATGCCGCAACGCCCGCGCTGGCGCCCTGCCCTCGCTGCCTGCCTGGCGGCCACTTCCTGCGCATTCGGCGCCCTGGTCGCTGCCGACGCCCGCGCCCAGCAGGCCGTGGCCGCGGCGCCCGAGACGCCGCCCCCGCCTTCGGCGCTCGACGACCGGCTGCTGTATCAGCTGCTGGTCGGCGAGATGGCGCTGGCGCAAGGCGATGTCGGCACGGCGTTCGAATGGATCCTGGACGCCGCGCGGCGCACGCGCGACGAGACGCTGTTCCGCCGTGCCACCGACATCGCGCTGCAGGCGCGTGCCGGCGAGCAGGCACTGACCGCCACGCGCGCCTGGCGGCTGGCGCAGCCGGCGTCGGCCGAGCCGTTGCGGCTGCAGCTGCAGATCCTGCTGGCCACCAACCGCGCCGACCAGCTCGACGAACCGCTGCGCGTGCTGCTGGAGAACTCGCCGGCGGCCGAGCGGCCGGGGCTGATCGCCGCGATGCCGCGCTTCCTGCAGCGCGCCAACGACCCGGCGCTTGTGGCGCGCATGCTGGAGACGTCGCTCGCCCCGTACCGCGACGTCGCCGAGACGCGCGTGCCGGTGCGCGTGGCGACCGGCCGCGCCTGGCTGCAGGCCAAGGAACCCGAGCGTGCGCTGGCCCTCGCGCGCGAGGCCCAGGCCCTGGAGCCCGCGTCCCCCGGCCCGGCGCTGCTGGCGATGGAGCTGATGCGCGAACGCCCGGTGGCCGAGGAACTGGTGCTCGCCTACCTGCGCCAGGAGCGGCCGGAACCCGCGCTGCGCCTGGCCTATGTGCGGCTGCTGACCTCCGCGCAGCGTTATGCCGACGCGGTGGCGCAGCTCGAGCTGGCGACCCGTGCGCAACCCGACGAGCCGGGGCCCTGGCTGTCGCTGGGCGCGCTGCACCTGGAGCTGAAGCACCCGCGCGAAGGCGAGGCGGCGCTGCTGCGCTACATCGAGCTCGTGCAGGCCGCGGGCGCGGCGACCGGGTCGGCTTCGGCGACCCCCGGCGGCGCCGCGGCCGACGCGGCGCGCGCGGCCACCACGCCGGGCGCGCAGGGCGATGTCGACGAGGACCCGGCCGCGCGCCCGGACCAGGGGCTGGTGCAGGCCTGGCTGATGCTGGCGCAGTCCGCCGAGCAGCGCGGCGACTTCGCGGCCGCGGAGGGCTGGCTGGCGCGCATCGCCGACCCGCAGCGTGCCCTGGAGGTGCAGACGCGCCGCGCCAGCATGCTGGCGCGCCAGGGCCGCGTGTCGCAGGCGCGCGGGCTGATCCGCGCCACCCCCGAGCGTAGCGACGAGGACGTGCGCGCCAAGCTGGTCGCCGAGGCCGGCGTGCTGCGCGAGGTCAAGCGCTGGGGCGACGCCTACCAGGTGCTGGCCGGCGCCGTCGCCCGCTTCCCCGAGGACACCGACCTGCTGTACGAACAGGCGATGATGGCCGAGAAGGGCGATCGCCTGGACGAGATGGAGCGCCTGCTGCGCCGCGTGATCGAGATGCAGCCGGACAACGCGCATGCCCACAATGCGCTCGGCTACTCGCTGGCCGACCGCGGCCTGCGCCTGCCCGAGGCACGGCAGCTGATCGAGCGCGCGCTGGAACTCGCGCCCGGCGACCCCTTCATCACCGACAGCCTGGGCTGGGTCGAATTCAAGATGGGCAACCGCGAGGCCGCGCTGGCCCACCTGCAGCGCGCCTGGTCGGCACGCCCGGACACCGAGATCGGGGCCCATCTCGGCGAGGTGCTGTGGTCGCTGGGCCGGCGCGACGAGGCGCGCCGCATCTGGCGCGAGGCCCAGGGCCGCGACGCCGCCAACGAGGTGCTGCGCGAGACGCTGGCGCGGCTGCGCGTGAGCCTCTGACGCGCACGATGCGCGGCCTGCTTGCTGCCCTCGCGGTCGGCGCCCTGCTGGCCGGCTGCGCGACGCCGCCGCGCGAGAGCGCCGACTGGACGGTCGGGCGGCTGAGTCTGCGCGTCGATGCCGGCGATGCACAGGCGGCGCAGTCGTTGTCGGCCGGCTTCGAGCTGCGCGGCGACGGCCGCGAAGGCGAACTGCGGCTGTCCACGCCGCTGGGCAACCGCATGGCCGAGGCCCGCTGGTCGCCGGGCAGCGCGGTGCTGGACGACGGCCGCGGCGAACGCCGCTTCGCGACGCTGGACGAACTCGCGCGCGCCGCGCTCGGCGAGCCGCTGCCGCTGGCGGCGCTGCCCGACTGGCTGGCCGGCCGCCCGTGGCCGGGCGCCGCGCACGCCACCACGGCCGAGGGTTTCGAGCAGCTCGGCTGGCAGGTCGCGACCGCACGCCGCGCCGACGGCGGTGTGGCTGCGCGTGCGCCTGGAGGAGGCGGCGCGATGAGCGCGCCGGGCCGCTCCCAAGCGCTCGTCCGGGAGCGCGCAGCGCAGAGGGTAGTCCAGTGAGCCTGCGCGCGCTGTACGACGTGCCGGCGCCGGCCAAGCTGAACCTGTTCCTGCACGTGATCGGCCGACGCAGCGACGGCTACCACCTGCTGCAGTCGGCCTTCGTGCTGATCGACTGGGCCGACCGCCTGCACTTCGAGCGCCGCGACGACGGCCGGCTGCAGCGCCACGACCTCGGCCCGGCACTGCCCGTCGACGACCTGTGCCTGCGCGCCGCACGCGCGCTGCAGCAGGCCAGCGGCACGGCGCTGGGCGCCGACATCTCGGTCGACAAGCAGCTGCCCTGGGGCGCCGGCCTGGGCGGCGGCAGCTCGGACGCGGCGAGCACGCTGCTGGCGCTGAACCGGCTGTGGGGGCTGCACTGGCCGCGCCAGCGGCTGGCCGCGATCGGCCTCGCGCTGGGGGCCGACGTGCCCTTCTTCGTCGGCGGGCAGCACGCCTTCGTCGAGGGCATCGGCGAGCGGGCCCTGCCGGCGATGCAGTTCGCCGTCGTCAAGCCGCCGCCGGCGGTCGCCACGCGCGACATCTTCAGCCACCCGATGCTCAGGCGCGACAGCAAGCCTGTTATACTCGCAGGCTCTCTTGAGGAGGCTGGTTGCGGGCAGGCCGTGACGGCCCCGGCCGCGTGGTGGCAGGGTGCTGGCGAAGCTTTCGGCGCCAACGACCTGCAGCCGGTGGCCGAGGCCGCATGCCCCGAGGTCGCGCAGGCGGCCGCGTGGCTGCGGAAGCGGTTCGGCAACAGCCGCATGACGGGCTCCGGCAGCGCGGTCTTCTCGAGAGTGGGCATGGAGGCGTCACCCATGGCGACCTTCCCGGCGGAAGAGCTTCCGGCGGGCTGGGTGGGGCGGATGTGCCGCAGCCTGGACCGGCATCCCCTGGTGGACTGGTCTTCGGGCTGAAGCGGTTTTCGGGCGGCGGTGCGAACCGTGGCCTGTGTAGGGGAGTCGCCAAGTTGGTTAAGGCATCGGATTTTGATTCCGACATTCGAGGGTTCGAATCCTTCCTCCCCTGCCAAACCTTTCTCTGACGCCGGGACCTCACACCCCGGCCGGGCCGCTGGCGAAAGACCCCCACCCGTGCTGTTCAATACCGTGCTGTTCACCGGCAATGCGAACCCGGTGCTGGCCCAGGAGATCGCGTCGCACCTGGGCGTCGAGCTCGGCCAGGCGCAGGTGGGCCGCTTCTCCGACGGCGAGGTGACCGTCGAGATCCGCCAGAACGTCCGCGCCCGGGACGTCTTCGTCGTGCAGCCGACCTGCAGCCCGACGAACGAGAACCTGATGGAACTGCTGATCATGGTCGATGCGCTCAAGCGCGCCAGCGCGCGCCGCATCACCGCCGTGATCCCCTACTTCGGCTATGCGCGCCAGGACCGCCGCCCGCGCAGCACGCGGGTGCCGATCAGCGCCAAGGTCGTCGCCAACCTGCTCGAGACGGTGGGCGTCGAGCGCGTGCTGACGATGGACCTGCACG
>ERZ761602.4829-NODE-4829-length-16662-cov-12.966099_pt1 | contig 16662 bp, 18 predicted proteins | sample MGYA00512165_ERZ761602 | MGnify/ENA primary metagenome ERZ761602 (study PRJEB28899, sample SAMN02445085) | bioreactor sludge metagenome | biome: EBPR sludge; isolation source: Thorneside wastewater treatment plant | place: Australia: Brisbane, Thorneside...
GTTATACCTACCCTCAGCATAGCTGGTGACTGTACCTTTTCACACACCCTCTCAGGTTTGTGGTCTCGTCGCATCAGTCAGCAAGACCGGGTTATTTATAAATACGATGAAAAATACATTTACATATTTGCTATCGGCGGCCACTACGATCAGTTTTGATAGCCCTAACGGGGCGCGAAGCGTCCGCGGCAACTAGTAATTATACGGTTTCCGTATAACGCTCCAACGCTTGTATTATACGGCAATGATACATATATCAGATTGGATTAGCTCCAGGATGGTTGCTGCTAGTTCCGGCAATGATTTACAGGATTTTGTAGCCTCGCACTCATGGGCTAACCCTCTCGACCGGCTGATTACAAATCAACTGCTATCTGTAGCCCTCTGCCCGCAAGACTCAACTAGTGGTCAAAAACTGCCAGTCAATAGCGGGTAAGCCTGCTATGGCTTCGCATGGACAAGCCGGCAAGGAGTGATAATTTAGAGTCACTCTCTGGGGTCACTGGTGGCAGGATTCCAGTAAATTAGTTTGAAAAAACAATCTCTTGAACTGAAAATTAGATGGTCTCTCTGCCTGAAAAAGATGACAGAAATCGATAAGCATTCTGGATGATTGAACGGCAACTGTGAGGCAGTAGCATTTCCGGTTAAACTCCCTGATAGTTACAACCCTGTCGCCGGTTCTCCCAGTATTGCAACGATGCCTCACTTAAACCCAACGGAGGGTAGCCCACTGATGGAATTCACGGTCAAAAGCGGCAATCCGGAAAAACAGCGGACGGCCTGCCTGGTCCTCGGTGTTTACGAATCCCGGCGGTTGACGCCGGCTGCCGAACAATTCGATTCTGTATGCGGTGGCACACTAAGCAACGTGCTACGCCGAGGCGATCTGGAAGGGAAGCCGGGTCAATCCCTACTGCTGTTCAATGTACCCGAAGCACTGTGTGAACGGGTGCTGCTGGTCGGTTGTGGCCGCGAGCGTGAAGTCGATGACCGGCGTTTCCGTCAGATCCTCGCTCATGCTGTGGCTGCTTTAAACGAGACCGGTGCGACCGAAGCAATGGTTTATCTGACCGATCTTGCCGTCAAAGGCCGCGATCTGCACTGGAAAATTCGCCAGATCGTCGAAATAGCTGAAGAAGCTCAGTATCGATTCGATGAACTCAAGAGCAAAAAAGACGCACCACGCCGGCCCTTGCGCAAAATCATCATCAATATCTCCGGGCGTAAGGAGCTGCCAGATAGTGAACAAGCAATCCGGGAAGGCGCAGCGATTGCTGCTGGCATGAAGCTGACCAAGGATTTAGGCAACATGCCGCCTAACCTCTGTACGCCAACCTGGCTGGCTGAACAAGCCCAAGGACTGGCCGGGGAATTTCCGGCATTGCAGGTCCGCATCTTAGAAGAAGCTGAGATGGAGCAGATGGGGATGCATGCACTGCTGGCGGTAAGCCGAGGCAGTGCCCAGCCGGCCAAACTGATCCGTCTGGATTACCGGCAAGGACCCGCAGCGCAGAAACCCTACGTGCTGGCCGGCAAGGGTGTGACCTTCGACACAGGCGGTATCTCGCTCAAACCCGGCGAGGCCATGGACGAGATGAAATACGATATGTGCGGAGCAGCCAGTGTGCTGGGTACGCTGCGGGCCTGCGCCGAATTGCAGCTGCCACTGAATGTGACCGGGCTGATCGCGGCGGTAGAGAACATGCCAGGCGGGCGGGCCACCCGTCCAGGCGACATCGTGACCAGTCTATCCGGCCAGACCGTGGAGATTCTCAATACCGATGCCGAAGGCCGGCTGATTCTGTGCGATACGCTGACTTACGCCGAGCGTGACGAGCCAGCCGCAGTGATTGACATCGCTACCCTGACCGGGGCCTGTATCATTGCCTTGGGCCGTCATCCACATGGCTTGTTCAGCAACCATCCGCCCCTGACCCATGCCCTGCAAGGCGCGGCTCACACCGCGAGTGATCGCGTGTGGGAGTTGCCATTGTGGGAGGATTACCAGGAGGGTTTAGATAGCAATTTTGCCGACATGGCCAATATCGCCAGCCACCGGGATGGCGGAGCGATTATCGCCGCCTGTTTCCTGTCCCGGTTTACCAAAAAATTCCATTGGGCGCACTTGGATATTGCAGGCACTGCCTGGAAAACCGGGAAAGCCAAGGGCGCAACGGGTCGGCCAGTGCCATTGCTCACCCAATATCTGCTAGACCGGGCGGCTGAAGTAAGCCGGGAAGAAGGACGCATTGAAAAATAACGCTTCTGCAAACCTGGCTCCATGAGAGATGCGTCGTGAAGACCCTGCATCACCTGCATATCCCGTTTGGCACGATGATGGTGGTTTCTACGCTGTTGATGGCGGTGTTCCTGCCCGGTTTGGGCGTGGTGCCGGGGAATCGCGTTGTCACGGTCCAACCGGGGCGCAACATCCGGCTGCATCGCTAAGGAAAGCAGGACATGCAGCACTGGACCCGCAACACCCTGTTCGCTGCGTGGCTCGCACTGGCGGGGTGCTCGCCGGTCGCGCTGCTTAACGGCTTAACGCCAGATGCCGGCTACACCCAGTACACCGCACTTCCTTATGCGGGCGGCCCACGCCAGAAGCTGGACCTCTACCAGCCCCTTGGATGCACTACCCCGGTGCCGGTCGTGGTGTTTTTCTACGGTGGCAGCTGGCAGAGCGGTGAACGCGCTGAGTACCGCTTCGCCGCTGCGGCGCTGGCCGAACGCGGCCTGCTGGTGGTGGTTCCAGACTACCGCCTGTACCCGGACGTCACCTATCCGGGTTTTCTGGAGGATGCCGCCCGTGCGGTTGGCTGGACTTTTCAGCATATCGCTCAGTATGGCGGCGACCCGCATCAGGTCTATTTGATGGGTCACAGCGCGGGTGCTTATAACGCGGCCATGCTGGCCTACGACCGGCGCTGGCTGGTGGCGGAACACCTGGCGCCAGAACAACTGGCGGGTTTCATGGGTCTCGCTGGCCCCTATCACTTTCTGCCTATCCAAGACCTTGATGTTCAGCCGGTCTTTCATTGGCCGGATACGCCACCGGACACCCAGCCTATTATGCATGTCACCTCCACCGCACCCCGAACCTTGTTAATCACCGCTGAGCAGGATGTGGTGGTCAATCCGGCGCGTAACAGCGGTGCGCTGGCCGATGCCCTGCGCCGTGCCGGCGTCCCGGTCGAACTTAGACGCTACAGCGCGCTGAACCACGCCACGGCATTGGGCGCGTTGGCTTGGCCGCTGCGTGGGCTAGCGCCGGTGCTGGATGAAATCACTACGTTTGTTGCGCAGGCCACGCCCGATCATGCCAGCCCTCGTGAAGTGGTTTGCGCTGATCAAAATCCAGGTTTGCAACTCAGCTACCGGGATTCTACCCGCTGAGAGTAACCTATCATAAAAGCGACAATACCATGCTTCCTATATTTACTCTAGCGAGATAGATATGCTTTTTGCAAAGCGTGTTTTTTATTGGTCTGGAATTTATGGAATTCTTGTCCTGCTTCCGATGTTTTTTCTGGAGCACAAACTTGGAATCGATTTTCCTCCAGCCACCAATCATCCAGAGCAGTATTACGCATTCATCAGTGTTGCCTTGGCGTGGCAATTCGCATTCTTGCTTATTGCGAGTGATGTGAATCGATATCGTCCGCTCATGGTGATAGCAATGGTTGAAAAGTTTCTGACTGCGGGCACTGCAATTTGGTTGTTTGCACTTGGCCGCATCGAGGCAACGACTCTGGTGCCATTTCTCGTCGACATCATCCTTGGCTTTCTTTTTATCGCTAGCTACGTTCGCAGCGCCGGACACTTTTCTTCACTGCGCTTTAGATCGTAACTCGCATGACATGCTGCCCAGCCCATCATTCCACCGGACCCGCGCGAAAAGCCGTGCAGGCCGGTGAATTCAAACGTCAGGCTTTGTCATGAAGAAGCGATCAGGTTCCGGGAGAAATCCAACGGAAAAAGAACGTCGAGAAGCAGAGCGCGTGCTTCAATTGCATCCGCTCCAACAAAAAGCGCATCCTTCGGCCATACCAGCAGATCATGCAAAATTGGCTCATATAAATACCTATGGTTCTCTATAGGCATCTCAGACAAAGCAAGGCAATCCCCGTTCTAACGAATTGCATGACCCATCGCCGCGTTGGGCATGGCAGGACGGCGGCCATCCAACGGCAGCGGCTCCAGCACCGCCACGGTCAACCGGTCGTCGGTCAGATATTTGCGGGCGACTTCGCGCACCTGTTCCGGGGTGACCGCCTGAATACGCTGCACATAGTCATCCAGCCTCCTCCAGCCCAGCCCGGCCGTTTCTAGAATACCCAGCCGCATCCCCTGATAGAACAGCGAATCCTGCTGGTAAACATCCGTAGCGACCACTTGAGCAACGACGCGCGATAATTCCTCGGGACTGATGAGCTCCTCCCGCAATTGAGCAACTTCATCTTTCAGCGCCTTCTCTAACTCAGCACTGGTGCGCCCCGGTGCGGGATTGCCCGCCAACATGAACAATTCTTCCAGACGCGCTGTTGGGTTATAGCCCGTGCCAGCGGCAGCAGCGACCTGGGAACCACGAATCAGATGACGGCTGATCCGCCCGCTGCTGCCACCATCGAGAATGCCATCCAGCACATCCAGCGCGTAGGGCTCCCATTCTTCAGCAGCGGTTTTCAAGGTCGGCGCCTTGTAACCCAGCACAACATAAGGGACTTCAGCCGGTGTTTTAACGATGATCCGCTGCTCGCCCAATTGCGGTATTTCCGCCACCGGTTTGGGTCGCGTCAACGCACTGGGCGGCAGCGGGCCAAAGTGCTTCTCGGCCAATTCGCGGACTTTGACCGGGTCTACGTCGCCAACCACGACCAACGTGGCATTATTCGGCGCATACCACTGCTGATACCAGCGTTTCAAATCGTCAGGACGAATCGACTGAATGTCCTGCATCCAGCCGATAATCGGATTGCGGTAAGGACTGATCAAATAAGCAGCAGCCTGAAAGCGCTCCTGGGTGAGCGCCTCGGGCTGATCTTCGGTGCGCAACCGGCGCTCTTCGGCAACGACTTGGGCTTCCTTGACAACATCCTCCGGTTTCAGCAACAGGGAGCGCATCCGGTCGGCCTCCAGCCGGAAGCTGAGTTCCAGCCGCTCCTTTTCCAGCGTCTGGAAATAAGCCGTGTAGTCGCGGCTGGTAAAAGCATTCTCATCCCCCCCATTAACGGCGATCAGGCGGGAGAACTCACTGCCGGGCACATTAGGCGTCCCCTTGAACATCAGGTGTTCCAGTAAATGAGAGATACCCGTTAGGCCATTGGGTTCATAGCTAGACCCTACCTTGTACCAAATCTGCGAAACAGCCACCGGCGCACGATGGTCTTCGCGAATTAATACCTTCAAGCCATTGTCTAGCGTAAATTCATGAACCGGCGCTGCGGCGAGAACCGTCACTGGACGGGTGACAGCGAACCAGAGCACAAGAGCGACAACGCAGTTTTTAAGCATGGAGTCTCCGTGAATTAAATCTGTTCCGAATGAGAATTTCTGGCCTTTTGGCAATCAATGCCGGCCAGGGTTCAGCGCACCGGTATCACCCTGGGCAAGGCCCTCGATACGCCAGCGCCAGCAAGGTCAGATCATCGGCGGGCGGCGCTCCAGCCGCAAAGGTCTGGACAGCGTCCATGACGGCGGTGATAAGCGCCCGGGTATCGGGCGGCGCAAGCGACAAAACCGCCTCAAGGCGGCCCGTGGTAAATTCCTCACTGTGCAGGTTGACTGACTCGGTAACGCCATCCGTGTAAAACAGCAGACACTCGCCTGGATGTAACACTAAATGCCGTTCGGTAAAGGACAGACCTTCGATGATCCCCAGTGCCATGCCGCCGGTCAGTGGCAGCGCCGTTGTCCTGTGATCCGTCGCGATATGGTAGGGCGGATTGTGGCCTGCGTTGGCATAACGAAATTCCCCGCTGGCTGGGTCCAGCGTCCCATAAAACACCGTGACAAACATTGCTGTTGCATTGTCCTCACTCAATAGAGCATTGACTTGCTCCAGACAAGGTCCGGGGTCTGGCACGATTTGCGCGACAGCATGGATGACGGTGCGGGCGACCGCCATGAACAGAGCAGCGGCGACCCCTTTGTCCGACACATCAGCGATGACCAGCCCCAAACGGCCATCAGGCAGATCGAAAAAATCATAGAAGTCGCCGCCAATCTCGCCAAATGGACGCAATTCGGCGAACAGATCGAATTCCGCTCTTTCCGGGAAACAGGCCGGTAACAGCGAACGCTGGATGTTTGCGGCAATGTGCAGTTCCTGGCGCAGGCTGGCTAATTGGCTGCGCGCGACCTGGGCCTGGTGAAACTGCTCGACCGTGTTGGCCAGACGGCCGATTTCATCGTCGCGGGAGGGATTGGCAGCCAGCTTCGGCATCCGGGTATCGCCCCTGGCCAAGGCGTTCAAAACACCGATGACCTGATTGAGAGGCCGGAACGTGCGCCGCAGAGACCAGTGCAACCCTCCCAGAAACAAAGCCAGTACCACTATGACGCCGCCATGAGAGAGTATATCGAGCAGCATATTCCGCCAATAGACGGTCGTGATGTCTTCAATCGTAAGCAGAATCGCCACTTCCTGGCCAAACAAATCTTGCAGCGGCAATCCGGCGACCGTGTAAACCTGGCCACCGTAGTATTCAGTGCGAACTTGGCGGTTGTGGTAGCGCGTCAATTGAGTAGCGAGGCGCCGCCACAAGGTGGGATCGGTGCCTTGATCCAGGGAGCCATTGGGGTGTTGAAAAAATGCGGGTGCGTTGACGCTGGCAGCAAATGCCGGCAGCAAATGATCGATGTGCAGATACAGCGCGCTGACCGCAGTAGGGCCTGTCCGGTCCAGCAGTGGAAAAACAACGGCTAGGCCGTAGTGATCGTCATTTAATGGGACGATTCCTAAGAGGGTTTTATCCGCCCGGAGCGTCGCGTCAATCAATCGAGGTGACAGCACGTGGGGCGTCTCCAGATCCAGGGCGAAACCGGATGGCGAAAAAATATCACGCTCAGTGCTGAAGAACAGTTCGCCATTCAGGATGGCGGTCTCGAAAGAAATCAAGGGGGAATTGGCTTGCAGGCTGGCGCGGAACTCTACCAGGCTCTGCGCGTAACCGGTCTGATCCCGCTGGGCCAAGGCGCGCAACGCTTCTCCATTGCGGGTTATCGCCGGAATCAAGGCAGCGAGCCGCTGCAATTCGGCACTCGCAATACCGTTCCAAGTATTCTGGTAGCCGGTGAGTAATACGTCTTGATAGCGGCGTTCAGCCTCCCATTCCCGCAGGCGTCCTTCCAACACCAGACTACCGGCCACAATGACGAAAGAGAGCGTGACGCTCAGGGTAATGCGAGTACGCAGTTTCACGATAGGAGCGGTCGCGCGTAGCGCATGTGCGGTGTGTCCCGGTCCATAACGACAGCGTAACCCCAGTAATTTTTTGTCAACAAGATACGCTGTTCAGCAATTGATGAAACTTCGACAATCAAGCCAGTCGCGGGATCAAGGGGCGGCGAACCGCGCAAGTCGGTATAAAACAGATAACGCAACTGAGCGCCACCCAGCAGCTTGATTCCTGTGACTCGTAGCCCCACTGCCAGCAGATTGCGCCAACTGTACAGATTACCGGGCGCGGAGACCGCCGCAATATGCCAGCGGCCAGCCGCACGGGCCAATTCCAGCCGCCACTCGCACAAGCGGCGATGTAGACGGTTACCACGCCATTCCGGCCGGACCGCTACCCCGGTTAACTGAGCAACCCGGCACCAATCGCTGGCTGGAAGGCCCAGGTCTTCGACGAAGCGGTCATAGCGGTAATCCGGTCCTGCGGGCAAACTCAGAATGGCATAAGCGATTAACCGATCATCAGCGAACACGCCCAGAATGCGCCCTTCGCCGGTGAAGTGATCCGCGAAAAAAGCTTCCGGGTCGGCGCGGACCAGCCCCGGTTCTGGCAACCGGCGCAATGCTTGCTGATGGATCTCCCATACGGCGGGCAACGCGGCAGGTTCCAACAGACGGCAAACAAACGGGATCTGCACCGGCTGGCCTTTCCGCCGGATCAGCAGACCGGTCCGGTGAAAGCCGGCGGAGATTTCACCCAGGCTGCGACTCCTCATTCCAGCACCTCGGCATAGTTGAGGATCGCCAATGGTGGATAAAGATTCAGTGCCCGGGCCACCGGCAATTTGACGAAGTAGGTAAGGCGATGCAGGGTTTCAACCGGAATTGTCTGGGGTGCTTGGCCATTGAGCAGGATTTGCTCGACCTTAAAGGCCGTGAAACGGCCAAGATGCCGATAGGGAGCCACCAGTCCGAGCGTGACGGCGCTATCGAAAATAGGGCGTTCGGTCGCAGCAAATACCGGCAAGTGGTGGCGCAACGCCTCACGGGTCAGGATTTGGCGATGCTCACCAATAAAGGTATCCGGCCCCAAGTATAGGAATTGGGGTTCCCGCATCGCTAACCGGTCCAGCAGCGCAGGTAAGACACTGGCATCGGGACGCCCTGCGCTATTCAAAGGGACCGGCTCGGCCAGCAATTCAAAGTCCAGTTCCTGGGCAGCGCGGCGCAACTCGCCGATGTTGATGACGGAATTCGACTCCGTGGGATTGTAAAGCACGGCCAACCGTTTCATAGGCCGGTAAGCGCGGATGGCCTTGATTTGCGTTTCCGCCGGCACTGTATGGGTAGTGCCGGTGACATTGCGCATGGATGAAGCGAAAGCAGGAACAATCCGCGCTTCCACTGGGTAAGCAACCATCGTGAACACCACGGGAATTCCGGTCAGATAGCGGGCCGCATCGATCCGGTCATAGGGGCCGGCCACGCCCAAGGTTAGCGGGGTGCCCCAAGTGTACACAAGATCGGGCTGAAGTTGCCGGGCCTCAGCAACCAGCGCCGGAATCCGGGCTGGGTCCTGATCCACATTACGGACGATCAAATCGAAGGGCAGTTTGTGCTCTTCAATATAGGACCTGAAGCCGGTTTCCACTTCAGTTTCACCGCGCCAAAGCAACATCAGAATCCGGAAGCGTTTACCCGCTCGTCCCAGCGTCTTTCTATCTGAGGGAGAGGAAGTCTCTAACGGGCTGTCTGGCAAAAATAGCCTTCCTTCTGACGAAGGATCGGGGCGGGGAGGCGGGCTGGCGAAGACGATGCCGGTCAATATCAACAGCACGATCGGTAGCAAAACGATGTAGCAGCGAGGCATAGCCTTGCAAGCTCCGTATGCGTTAGGAAGCGATAGGCGACAGTTCATCATCTGGCTCTGGCTCGATCCCCAAGATCAGAAAGCTGACGCTGAATAGGGTGGCGGTGACCACGCCCAATAGGCCAGTGATGGTGATGGCGCCCGGATAGCCAAAGACGGCGGCGAGACCCGCAGCGACGAGCGGCCCGCTGGCGCCTCCCAGACGCTCGATCAGCCGATAGCTACCCAGCACCGGCCCTTGCCCAAATTGTTCAATCGGCGCTCGCCCAATACGGGTCACCAGCGCCAGTTGTGAAGAAATGCTCATGGCCTGGCCGATGCCTAGCAGCAGCACACCCGCTAGCACCCCCGTCGTTGTGGGAAAGAAAAATACTGGAATCAGACCGATGCCTGCGAGCAGGCCGCCTGCGCCCACAAGCAGGCCATGCAGTGCAAAACGGTCAGCCAACCGGGCGAAAACCGGTCCTAAGAAGAGCGCGGCCAGTCCATAAAGCATGGCAACCCGGCCGATTTCCGAACGGCTGTCGCCGAACTCGCTCAAGGTCAACGGCACGAGAAAGAATAGAAACCCATTAAGCAGCAGTTTGGCGGGAATAGCCGCAAACAGCATCAGCAACATGAAGCGCCCATTGCCGGTCATCGCCCGCACCACACCGCCGCGCACCGGCCGGCGAGGTGGCGGTGCCGGCATTGGCTCAGCGCTCAGCAACCGGAATGCCATTAACCCAGCACACGCTGCGAGAATGGCCGCGCAACCGAAGGTGGCGGTATAACCGATATGATCGGCCAAGATGCCCCCAATCGCTGGACCGCAGATGGTGGCAGCCATCAGGCCGCTGACAAACAGAGCCCCGCTGCTGGCCTGCTTCTGCGGGGGCGCATGGGCAACCACGTAGCTCTGACAGGCAACGTACATAAAGGCGTAGCCTGCTGCGGTCAACACCCGCCAAACGAGCAATCCGTAAAAATCCCATGCCAACCCAGTGCCAGCGAGTCCGAGAGTCATGAGCAATGCCCCTTCGGTGAAGGTTCGCGAACTGCCAGCGCGCTCGAATCGCCAGCCCGCCAGCGGCATGCTCAAGGCAGCGGTCAAGGTGAAAACCGTCAAGGGCAGACTGATGAGTAAGGGAGTAGGAGAATCAGATAAATCCGTAGCATAGACGCGCGCATACAACGGCAAGAAGGACTGCGAGAGTTCCACCGCAAAGATAAACAGAAAGGTCGCGACCCGGGCACCGAATAGATCCGCTAACTGATAGGGTGCTGGCCGGCCTTCCGGGGCCAAGGTGAAACCGCGCCAGAGTTGCGCCAAGCTGGTTGATAGGCGGTTCGCTGCCACCGGTGTTGCCGATTGCAAGGAAGCTGCTTGGCGGAGAATTTGTTGATGCGCCGCGTTTAGACGCTCAACCAATTGATTGAGTAAACGGGCCAGCCAGCCGGTTTCATCGCGGGAAACGGGCAGCGTATGGCTGAGATTGCCATCGGCGATGTGGCTTAGAACCATTTCCAGCCGGTTGATGGGGGTGATCAAATAATGATGGACGATGAGCAGCAGCAGTTCGAAGGCAACCAGGGTAGCGATGACAAACACGGTCGCGATATCGAACAGGATCTCTTGAATTTTTTGTATGACGAAACCGGCGTCAGCGCCAATATGCAGCACCCCAGCCACGGCCTCACCCGATCCAACCGGTAGCGCGAGATTATAGAAGTCACCCAATGGGCGGGCGGTCAACGCCTGAATAGGCCACGGCTCCTTGGCGGAATCAGCGGACGCAGCACCTTGAGAAGCAGGTAGCATTTTCAAAGTTGCAGCGGTCGCATCCGCCAATTGCTCCGGTTTGGGAAGCGATGTTCCATATTGGTAGAGAACCGTGCCATCACGGCGGGTTAGCACCAGATAGGCCAAATCAGGATCGGCTGCGAGCACTGTGCCGAAAAAATCGGCCACGCCGGGGAGGCGTTCCAGTGGAATGCCGTAGCGCAATGCACGGTCCAGTTTAGCGTTGACTGTCAGGCCCATGGTGAGCATTTTCTGATCGAGCTGCGGTATCAGGCTTCGCTCGAGCGCCAGGGCGGCATAGAGTGAAATACCGGCCAGGGCCGCGATGATGAGGCTCAGGGTCAGGGTGAATAACCGGGTGAACCGGGACGATACGGTCATTAGACTCCCTCATGCTGGCGTTCGCTTCCATGAGGCGCCTGCCCGGCTAACCGCTGCTCAAGGCGCAGAATCCGATTAGCCAGGATCAGGCGCTGCTGAAATTCCCGGCTTTTTTGTTCAGCCGCCACCTCAAGCGCTGCCAGGACTGAATCGCCCGCATGCGGCGAAGCCGGGCGCTGTTGGTTTTCCAGAAAGTCTTCAAGCGCGATACGGACCTGCCGCAATTCACGCCGGGTACTGCGAAACAGCAGCCACACGCTCAACAAAGCGACCAGACTTGCTGCAATCAAAATCAACAGAGCCGCGCGGATCAGATTGAATAAGGTCTGCTGCAATTCCTGGTCGTGGAAGGAGCGGTCGTAGCGCAGGATGAGGCCACCTACTGTGCGGCCAAAGTTGTTGATGAGCGGGATGCCAACCATGAGTGTCTCAGGGTCGCTAATGTGTTGAGGCGTTTTTGAGGCTGTCTGCAGCACGGTTTCCAGCCAAGCCGGTGTGAGAGGGGTGACGGGATGAGGGTCCAAGAGTTTGCTTTGGTATTGATACAGAATGTGACCTTGCTCATTGAACACACTGATCGAAAGAATATGAGGGTCGTGGGCAGCTTCACGGGTCAGGATCGCTGCGGTATTGGCCATAGCAGCCGGGTCGAGGCCAAGATCGAGACCAAATTCGAGGGTGTCGCGCAGATCCTGGACGAGAAAAGCCAATCGCGATTGCATCAGGCCGTTGAATGTGCGTTCGAATTTGGCGTAGTTCATCAGCACCGCCAAACCGAGGACGAAAGCGATCAAGACAGTAATCGTGGCAGTGATTTTGACCGGCATCACGGAGGACTCAGTTTGAGAGAAAGCGTTATATGATTATGGCGTTTACCACGCATTTGGCTAGAATCTTCCATAGAGAAGTCATACGATTGTGACTTCCGGTAGGGATACCAGAATGTTAGGTGGCTCAAATCATGCGCAAAAGCTCTTGCTCCATGCGGTTTTACGAGGAACTGAACGACTTTCTGCCTCAGGAACGGCGTAAGGTCTGCTTCAGCCATGATTTTCAACGGCGTGCCTCGATCAAGGATATGATCGAAGCGCAAGGCGTCCCGCATACCGAGATTGAACTGATCCTGGTCAATGGCTGTTCAGTAGGGTTTTCCTATATCGTTCAAGATGGTGACCGGATCAGCGTCTATCCGATGTTCGAAGCCTTCGATGTGCAATCGATGATCCGGGTGCGGCCTTACCCATTGCGAATCAGCCGGTTTGTGCTGGATGTCCATTTGGGTAAGCTGGCGCGCTACCTGCGCCTGCTCGGATTCGACACGCTGTACCGCAACGACTACGAAGATGCTGAACTAGCGCATCTGGCCAGCAAGGAACGCCGTATCCTGTTAACCCGCGATCGTGATCTGCTCAAGCGGTCGGTGGTAACCCACGGCTACTATGTGCGGGCCATTGACCCGCGCCGGCAAATCGAGGAAATCATAGAGCGGCTGGATCTCCATCGAGCGATTCAGCCGTTTCAGCGCTGCGTCCGCTGCAATGGCCGGCTGGCGGCAACCACCAAGCAACAGGTATGGGAGCGGCTGCCGCCGGAAACCCGGCGCTGTGTCCAGGAATTCTGGATTTGCGAGACGTGTGAGCAAGTGTACTGGGAAGGCAGCCACATGCCGCATATCCGGCGGTTTATTCAGGCTCTCCAGGCGCGCGCCAGTGCTGTATCATCGGCTGAACAAATGATCGAGGGTGCGGAGTGATGTCCAAGGGCTGCATGGCCGGAATCGTTTGAATAACGCTTTTACCATGAAGCGCTTTTACCACACAATCTTTTAAGGATTAATAACATGCGTTTGCGGTTGTTATTGCCGTTGCTACTGGTGCCGGGCCTGGGCATGACTCAGGATGCTGCCAATCCTGCTGGTCTGGAGCCGATTCCTGACGGTCCGCCAGATTCATCGCGGGAACAAAATGTCCCGGCCCCGGAAATCACGATCCGCCAATTGGGTGACCAGGGTTCCGTCGAGGAATACCGCGCCGGTGGAGTGCTGTATATGGTCCGGGTCAATCCGGCTAAAGGCGCTTCCTACTATCTGGTGGATACCGATGGCGACGGCAATATGGAAACCCGCTATAACGATCTACAAAGCAATTTAGCTATCCCTGCCTGGGTACTGCTGCGCTGGTGAAAACTCAATGGCTCCGGCACTGACAGGACGATCCATGACACTCGAAAATATGAGATTTTTTCTCCCGTTACTTTTGTCTAACGGGGCGGCGGATCAACCGGACATCGCCCGTCCAAAACTACGTTTTGTCCGGGCTCGCCGGTTATCCGCCGCCCCGTTGCCGCGGGCGCGAAGCGTCCGCGGCAACGAATTAGCTCAGCGGCGAAGCGTCTGCGGAGTCCGCTGGAGCGCTTTGTTGGGCGTCTCCAGTTGATACCGTCTCCCATCGTGCCTGAATAGTATCTGCAGATAGGTCTGCTCCACAGTCCCATTCAATAAAGTACTTCCCGTTGTAAATTTGTTCGAACTCAGTTCTGTCTTTGAGCGGTGCAAAAACTTCGGATTCAAGATATGGTTTTACATCGAATAAACCTGTTTTCCCATCTTCGGCTTTGATGTACAGCATGTAATTATTTTTCGGAATAATCTCTGCAATATTCATTGGTCAAGCCCTCGAATCGAGAATAGTTTCGTGCCGTTGATGGCCAATTGCCAGTCAGCAAGCAAATCCTCTTGGTGTATTTCAATCCATGCGACGACCAGCTTGTGTTTCTTCGGCGGAAGCGCTCCAGCCAAGACAGTTCCATCGAGAATGGAGTAAACCGCTACTTGGCTTTGATACTCGGCATGGATGTGCGGCACGTTGTGCTTTTCCGTATCATAGAAAAACATTCGAATAAGAATGCCATAGAACATCGAAATTGCTGGCATGACAACGATCTTTTCCTGTTATGTCCAACGTGGAGGTCATCGGCTTTGCGCGGCTTTTCGCGCAAGGTCCGTGTGACCGCAGGGTTAGGCCACATGTTGCTCAATAAACGCTCGAACAACCTCCAACAGCTCAAGCGTTTTGGCGTGTGAACATTGCCCATGAGTGAGAGCCTTTCGGTTCATTGAGATGTCTATGGTTACTCCATTCCAGATGACAGGCAGCATTTCTTGTTCGGTGGGATTGAAGTTGAACTTCATGTCATGTGCGAAACAGTTGCGTAACAAGCACCAGAGGGGATACCACGGTTGGGCCTTTAACTCCGACAACTGGCCAGTTGCGTGGCAATACTCTTTGGTGAGAGCAAGAAGATCATTCAAAGCAGCTCGATAGCTTTTGTCGTATAGCTGCTCGGCTGCAATCTTTAGAGCCACCTCATCGTGAACAAGGTTCAGCACGTGGGCGTGTGGCTTGATGTCATTCGGGAGCTGTTCGTAAAACGCGTCGAAGAAGTGAGGCGTATCAGGATACGCCCATAGAACCAGCGACGCATAGGCGAATTGAACGCGGTTAATCGCGGTTCGATACATGCCGAGGAGGTCGGTTTTGGTCATGTGGCCTAACGTAGGGTTAACCGGAGCGATGACGGCAGGACGCCATGTTAGGCCGCACTGTCGGGGAGGCCAAGGTACGCGACATTCCTCTTGGCTCCGTGCGACAGCCTGCGCAGAACCTCGGCAGCCAAGTACCGAGTGGGCTCCCAGACAAGAAACGACATGGCTTGAAGGTTCACGTCGCGCCCCCCGCCAGCCGGAAGAGCTTGAGTGTTGACACCTTCAAGTGCGCTGCTCAAGGCATTGATCCATTGTTCCTCTGTTTCGTCAAGGTACCCACGTCCTACGAGGAACTTGCCGTTCTGCACATCTTCCTTCAGTTCCCACGCTACGTTGTAGTCGCCCATTTGGCGACACTGTTCCTTCGGTGAAGAGGCGAGCATCTCAACTGCGTTTAGGTAGATACGCAGTGAGCTGTGAAACTCGTCTTCGTCTTCCAAGAGCTCGGCGGCGGCTGGCATAGCGTGGATCCTGTGCGGCCCAACGTTAAAGCTGTGCGGCGCAAACGAAGCACAGCGTAGTTTGCATCCGAACAAGCGCCTTGTTAGCCGTATTATTCATGCTGGCAATCTTTGTTTTATTAATTTCAACGTATTATGCAAGCAATCCAAATCATAGCTTTCACCATGAAACTTATAGGTATGCGAGTCTAGTGCTCGTAAAAAGGCTTTCTCAGGAAAGCCTTTTGTACCTGTGACAAGATTCATGTCAAATATTGGATAACCCTCATAATCAGATACCCATTTATCAAGGCGCTCATCAAAATGCTCTAAATGGTTGCGCAACCTACGAAATGGCTTTAGATCAACACCTGATAACTCAATATAGCCTTTAAGTAGTTTTTCTCGTTCGCTTCCATTCTTTGGGTCAAGTAGCTTATCGACCATGGCGGCATGGCTCAGAAAATGCTGTAAGTGCAGAAATATTTCGATAACCACCTCATCTTTTTCTGCACGAATAAATGACGCCCATGCATTTTCAGCAAATTCTATTTGTATAAGTGCTTCACGCGAAAAAAATTTCCACTTTTCCATATTACGCCCAACGGGGCGGCGGATAACCGGCGAACCCGGACAAAACGTAGTTTTGGACGGGCGATGTCCGGTTGATCCGCTGGTTGTGCGGCGCTTCGCGCCGTGCAATCAGTGGATGCCGATCCGCCGCCCCGTTGCCGCGGGCGCGAAGCGTCCGGTGGAGCGGTGGGTTAGGCGCGTGAACCGAAAGGATGTTTTATGAAAAATCACTTTAGTGATTGTGCAACCCACAATTCTGAATTCCCTGAATTGCTTGGGCCATGTGATTGTGGTTATGAACTCAAAGCTCGGCATAGATATGCCGCATACCTTTATCGCCTTTTTTGTAACCAGGTCGTGTGTTATCAAACACGGTTCCGGTCATGGATAAATTTGAAATTTTTGAAATATCACATAAATTCCAATCATGACCGGAATTGACGTGCCCGCCTTGGACTTGATAACAACGAAGAACATCATTGCCAGCGCGAGAAATACCGACTGCATGAGGCTCAACGATTCGCGTCAATCCATCGTAATGGAAAGACAGGACTTGGCGATTATGGATCGCGCTAATGATTGTTTGCAGCATTTATTAAGCCTCATTTTGAATGTTAATTCTACTTTGTCAGATTCATCTGTTTGATTTATAATTAAAAAGATAATCTA
>ERZ761602.4831-NODE-4831-length-16647-cov-244.274168_pt1 | contig 16647 bp, 19 predicted proteins | sample MGYA00512165_ERZ761602 | MGnify/ENA primary metagenome ERZ761602 (study PRJEB28899, sample SAMN02445085) | bioreactor sludge metagenome | biome: EBPR sludge; isolation source: Thorneside wastewater treatment plant | place: Australia: Brisbane, Thorneside...
CTTTCGTGTTGCCGCAGGCGTCGCCGCTGCGCGGCAGGGCGAAGGCGCCGGGATTTGCCCGTGGCCAGAGCCTGATGCCAACGGCGGAATTCCGCTTGCCGGCGACGACGCTGCCGTTGCCGCCGGGCAAGCCGCTGTCGCCGGGCGCGCTGCAGTAGGGCGGTGCTAGTCCAGCCGCGCCAGCAGGCCGAGAAACTCGTCGGCGCTCTGGAAGCCGACGACGCGAACGCCGCTGATCTCGCGCCCCTGGCGGTCGAAGAAGACGATTCCCGGTGGGCCGTAGAGTTGGAAGCGTTGCAGCAGGGCCTGGTCGGCCGCCGAGTTGGCGGTGACGTCGGCCTGCAGCAGGGTCCAGCCCGCCAGCTTCGCCTGCACGCGCGGGTCAGCGAAGGTGAAGCGCTCCATCTCCTTGCACGAGACGCACCAGTCGGCATAGAAATCGAGCAGGACGGGCCGTCCGGCAGCGGCCAGCCGGCTGTCGAGTTCCGCCACCGTGTGCACGCGGACGAAGGGCAGGTGCCTGGCATCGCTGCTGGCGGCACTGCTGCGCAATACCGAGAGCGGCTGCAGCGGGTCGCGTGAGCCGGCCAGCGTGCCGACGAGCATCGCCGCCCCGAACAGCAGCATGACGATGCCGATTCCCTTCCAGAAGCGCTGCCAGCCCCTGGCGTGTGGCGGCAGCGGGTCGAGCGCGTGCAGGTAGATTGCCGGCACGATCAGCAGCAGCGCCCAGGCGAGCATCTGCACCACCGCCGGGATCACCGGCGACACCAGCCAGACGGCAGTCGCCAGCAGGATGACGCCGAAGGCCTTCTTGACCGCTTCCATCCAGGGTCCGGATTTCGGCAGCAGGGTGCCGGCGCTGGCGCCGACGACCAGCAGCGGGGTACCCATGCCGAGCGCCAGTGCGAACAGCGCCGCGCCGCCGAGGACCGCATCGCCACTCTGGCCGATGTAGAGCAGGGCGCCGGCGAGCGGTGCGGCGACGCAGGGACCGACGATCAGCGCCGACAACGCCCCCATCGCCGCGACGCCGGGCAGCGAGCCGCCACGGATGTGGCTCGCTTCCTCCGATACCCTGCTCTGCAGGAAGGTCGGCAACTGCAGCTCGTAGAAGCCGAACATCGACAGCGAGAGGAGAACGAAGACGGCGGCGAAGGTGCCGAGAACCCAGGGATTCTGCAACGTCGTTGCCAGCAGCGTGCCGGTGAGGCCGGCGGCGACACCGGCGGCGGCGTAGGTCACCGCCATGCCCAGCACATAGGCCAGCGACAGCAGGAAGCCGCGCGCATGCGAGACGCCGTGCCCGGCGCGGCCGGCGCCGACGATGATCCCCGACAGGATCGGAATCATCGGAAAGACGCAGGGCGTCAGCGACAGCAGGAGACCGAAGCCGAAGAAACTGCCGAGCAGCAGCCAGAAGCCGGCATGGCGAAAGAGCTGCGCAATGCGGCCGGACTCGTCGCCGGTAGCGACTGCCGACGCCGGTGCGGCGACCGCCGCCACCGCCGCCGGGTCGGGCAGTTCGACGGCGAGCGACTGCTGCTGCGGCGGATAGCAGATGCCGGCGTCGGCACAGCCCTGCGAAGTCACGCGCAGGGTCAGCGGCAGCGGCCCGGAGCTGTTGCGTTCGACCGGCAGCCGGATGAGCACCTGGTCGTAGTACACCTCGACGCGGCCGAAGGTCTCGTCGTGCTTCTCCTTGCCCGCTGGCAGCAGCGGTGTGCCGAGGTGGATCGTCGCCGGATCGGCGGCAAAGCGGAACTTGTCGCGGTACAGGTAATATCCCTTGGCGATGCTGAAGCGGACCTCGAGCGTCTGCCCGTCGAGCGCGCGCACGCCCGGCTTGAAGGCCACTGCCGGGTCGAGGAACTCGTCCGCCTGGGCCAGCGTGGCGAGCAGCAGCAGAAGCGAGAGCAGGCAGCGGAGCATCGGCACCTTCGGATGGCTCAGGCCGACGGCGCGGTTTCGGCCGCCACCCAGGCCAGATACTCGGGCAGGCCATCGGCAATGTCGATCGCGATCACTTCCGGCAACTCGTACGGATGACTGGCGCGGATCGCCACCGCCAGATCGGCGAAGCGCTCGGCACGCGTCTTGATCAGCAGCGGCACCTCGTCGGCTGTCTCCACCTCCCCTTGCCAGCGGTACACGGAACGGCAGGGGGCCAGGATGTTGACGCAGGCGGCCAGGCGCGCCGCGACGAGCCGTTCGGCCAGCGATTGCGCCGCCGCCTGGTCGGGCAGATTGGTCAGGACGAGGAGGGTGGTCACGCGGCGCATTCTACCGCATCGGTGGCTGCCGCTGCGGGCGTGCCGGCGCCCCGGCTGCGCGGCCCGCGTCAGTCAGGCCGGCAACTGCCTGGCGCGGCCGCTGGCCGCGCCGGCCGGAGTCGCCGCTGGTGCCCCGCTTCAGGCGTCGTGGCCCGGATTGATCCGCGCCAGCCGGCGCAGCAGCGCCGGCCACGCCAAGCCGCCGCCGCTGCCGCGCGTCACCTGCTCCCACTGCGTCTGGGCGCCGTCGATGATCGGCTGCGCGATGTGGCGCAGCGGCAGGCCACCGCTCATCGCCTTGACCTGCATGCGGCAGCTCGTCTCGAAGAAGTACATCGCGACGAAGGCTTCGGCCACCGATCGGCCGACCGTCAGCAGGCCGTGGTTGCGCAGCATCAGGAAACGCCGGTCGCCGAGGTCGCGCACCAGGCGGGGCTTCTCGTCGTCGACCAGAGCCACTCCTTCGTAGTCATGGTAGGCGAGCGACGAGAGGACGAAGATCGAGTGCTGCGACAGCGGCAGCACGCCGGCCTCCTGTGCCGAGACGGCGACGCCGTTGACGCTGTGCAGGTGGAGGACGCAGATCGCGTCCGCACGCGCTGCGTGCACGGCGCTGTGGATCGTGAAGCCGGCCGGGTTGATGTCGTACGGCGTGTCGTCGAGCTTGTTGCCCTGCACATCGACCTTGACCAGGCTCGAGGCGGTGATCTCGTCGAACATGAAGCCGTAGGGATTGATCAGGAAATGGTGCTCGGGGCCGGGAACGCGGGCCGAGATATGGGTGAAGATCAGGTCATCCCAGCCGAACAGCGCCACCAGGCGGTAGCAGGCGGCGAGATCGACCCGCTGCTGCCATTCGGCATCGCTGATGCCGGAGCGGATGCTGCTTGCAGAAAGGCTCATGGTTTCCTCCTCAAGTGGTTGCCGCACCGCGTTGGCCGGAGCTTCCGGGGCGGACCGTGGCCGTGCGGCAGTGGCTGCGTGCTGCTGGCTGGCGCAAGTCGCCCTTCTTGCGCCAGCCAGCGCTGACGATCCGATCTGTGGCGACTGCTGCCCGACTCGTCGTCGGGGCCTGCCCGGTGGGATCCTCGCCAGCGACCAGCGGATCGGCGCCGGTGGCCAGCGACCTGCCGTGTGCCGTTCATCTGCCGGCGCATTTCTGGTCGATCAGCTGTTTGTGCGCCTGGATCATGTCCGTCCGTTCCTTCTCACTGAGAACGACGCGCTTGCCTTGTTCGTCGACTTTCTCAACGCCCTTCCAAGTCTGCAGCGCCTCGAGCCGCCTTCGAAGCTGCATGCAATCTCGCTGTAGACGTTTCGTCGCTGCCTCCTGTTCCGCCTCCCTGCGGGCGGCGGCGTCACGATCGATCTGGCGCTGGCGAAACTCGGTTTCCTTCTGCTGCCAGCTCTTGCCAGCTGGCTGCGTGCTTTCAGCGGCGGCTGCCGGATCGGTCTCGTCGCCGACCGCCCGCGCCTTCTGTGGTTTCTGTGCAGGTTGTCCCGGCGGCGGCAACTCGGAGAAGTGGGTGACCCCCTTCTCGTCCACCCACTTGTAGATCCCGGCGCCAGACGCCGCCGTGGCGACGACAAGCAGCGCGAAGAACAGGTCTCGTGAACGCATGCTTTCCCTCCATCGTGGCCATTGGAATCAGCATAGAACCGCTGCCGGGCGGCGTCAATCGCGCGCCTTTCGCCGGGGTCGCGGCGGCGATCACACCTGTGTCTGCGTGACCGCCCGGCGAAAGCGCAGCAGCGCCACGGTGAAGAAGCAGGCGCCGACGCCGATCATCGCCAGCAGGTCACGCCAGATGAGGTCGAAGCCCGCGCCGCGGTAGAGGATGCCTTGCGCGAGGCGGACGAAGTAGTTCGTCGGCGTCGCCGCCATGATGTTCTGGACCGCCGCCGGCATGCTCTCCTGCGGCGTCACGCCGCCGGAAAGCCGTTGCAGGGGGACGACGGTGATGATGATGAGGAGCCCGAGTTGCGGCATCGAGCGCGCCAGCGTGCCGAGAAAGATGCCGATCGACGCCGCCGCGAAGAGGTAGAAGACCGCCGTCGTCAGGAACAGCGCCAGCGAGCCGGCGATCGGCACCTGCAGCACTTCGTCGATTTCGGCGACGACGATGTGGTTGATGTAGCCGGCGCCGATGAAGGCCTGGCTGACCACCGTCGCGTCGATGTTGAGCTGCAGTTGCGGCCGCCGCCAGGCAGCGAGGTCGCGCTGGAAGTGCCCGGGAATGACGAGCACGAAAGCGTAGCGGCCGCGGTTCATCGCCGCGTCCACCTCGCTCAGGGCGATCGGCTCGGGGCGGCGAATCCGGCTGGCGGGCCGGTTGGGCGCTGCTGCCGGATGGCGTAGGCGACTGCTGCGGCCAATGCCGCCACGAGAGCAAGAAGCAGTGTTCTGCCAGGACCTGCGCTGCGCATGGGGTGTCCGGAGGATTGCTGACCGAGCAGTCATTAACCTCCGTGACTGTGCGCCGCTGTCGACCGAAGCTGCAGCGACGCCTTCCCTACAGCGTACCGTGCCGCCGATTGCGTCGCGACCAGCCGAGCCCGGCAAGCGACAGGCCGACGAGCAGTGCCGAAGCGGGCTCCGGTGCATCGTTCTGCTCGGCGGTGATGCGCACGTTGTCGAGCGCTGCGCCGTAGCAGCAGGCGCCGTTGAGCGCCGAAAAGCTGAGCGTCGTCTGTGCCGTGTCGGCCGTGAACTGGAAGCTGTGGTCCAGCCAGCCCATGTTCGACCGTGACCGGCCGCTCTGGTCGAAGGAGAACTGGGCCTGCTCGTTGCCGGCGACGACCTGCAGCAGTTTCATCGCCGGGCCGCCGTCGGTGTTGCCGGCCATCGCGAAGTCGACCGTGTACAGCCAGCCAATCTGGGTGTCGAAGGTTTGGCTGATCGTACCCAGCGTGCTGCCGGCGAGGTCGATGCTGCGGCTGCCCTGGGCTGCCTGCCAGTAACTGCCGATGTAGTCGATGTTGCCGCCGCTGACCGTCCAGCCGGCGATCTGGCTGTTGTTGAGACCGAGCGTGGTGTAGGTGCCGGGGCTGATGGCTGCCGTCTCGAAACTGCCGTTCTGGAAGGGTGCGGCCTGTGCCAGACCGGCGGCCGACAGGGCACCGACGAACGTCAGCAGGCGGGCGGTTGTACGTATGGTCATGGTGAATTTTCCTTTGTCGTGAAATGTTGAAGTGGCGGCCCCTGCCGCTCCCGGCAGGCCGGGGATCTGGCAGCAGCAACGGTCGCCGCCCTGTTCGCCTGCCGCTCCGGTTCGCGCGCCATGGCCTTGTCAGCATCGGGCACGCAGCGTGCCGCGGGCGACTATCCGGGTCGCTGGCCACGCTGGACCGGTTCGGAACGACGTTGCGGCGGGGCAATCAGGGCTCGCGCGAATTGCCGCCCGAGGCCATGGCCGAAGCATCCGTCATCGCGCGCTCGATCGCCGTGCGAAAGCGCACAGGCCGAGCGCATTCGCGGGCCGGCCTGCCGCATGCCGCGCAACGCTGCACGCGACCTCACTCGTCCGTTTGACAGGTCCGGTCAGGCGCTCGCGCCGACGCCGGCTGCCAGGAAGTCCATCAGCACGCGGACGCGGTGCGGCACATGGCGGTTGCTCGGCAGGATGGCGTAGATACCGAGTTCGGGTGTTGGAAAAGCGGCCAGGATGGGCTCGACGCGCCCGGCGGCGAGCAGGTCTTCGACAATGAAGTCCGGCTGCAGGCTGAGCCCGAGGCCCTGCGCCGCTGCTTCGCCGAGCACCTCGCCATTGTTGGCCTGGATGCGGCTGCGCACGGCAAAGCTCTCCAGCTTCCCGTCGACGAGGAACTGCCAGCTCTGCACGGCGCCGCCCGAGGTGTAGCCCAGGCATTCGTGATGGATCAGTTCCGCTGGATGTTGCGGCTGCCCGTGGCGGGCGAGGTAGGTGGGGGCCGCGACCACCAGCATGCGCCCCGAGCCGATCCGCCGTGCCACGTCACCGCCAGCCAGCCGGCGCGTGATGCGGATCGAGAGGTCAAAGCCTTCCTCGATCAGGTGCACCCGGCGGTCGCTGTAGTCCATGTCGAGCCCGACCTCCGGATAGTGGCGCGAGAACTCGAGCAACAGCGGCGCCAGCCGCTGCAGTCCGAAGCTGAGCGGCAGGCTCAGCCGGATGGTGCCGCGGGGCGCGGCGCGCTCCGCCGCGACATCCGTCTCGGCGGCATCGACGAGGTGCAGGATCAGCCGGCACTTCTCGAGGTAGGCGGCGCCGGCCGAGGTCAGCGAGAGGCGGCGCGTGCTGCGCTCCATCAGCCGCACGCCGAGATGTGCCTCGAGCGCCGCCACCTGCCGCGTGACGACCGAGCGGGCGACGCCGAGCTGCTGCGCCACGGCAGCAAAGCTGCCGAGTTCGGCAACGCGCTGGAAGAGTTTCATGGCGTCGAGGCGGTCCATTGTTGCTCCAAGAGCAATGATGATTTGCAAATTGTCGCCTATTTCGATCGAAAAGGAAGGTCTACAGTTGGCCCATTGCATCCGGACGCTGCCCCATGAAACCGAGCCCAACGCAACCCGCACTGTTCGTACCGCACGGCGCACCGACCTTCGCACTGCGTCCGGGCGCTGCCGGCGCAGCCATCGCCGAACTGGCCCGCACGCTGTCGCCAGCGCGCGCGATCGTCATCGTCAGCGCGCACTGGGATACCGCCGTGCCGACCGTCGGCTTTGCCGACCGCCCGCAGACGATCCACGATTTCCACGGCTTCCCGCCGGCGCTGTACGCGATCAGCTATCCCGCCACCGGATGCCGCGAGGTGGCGGAGGAGGTCGTGGCGGCGATCCACGCTGCCGGCCTGGCGGCCGAACCGGCGCCTGCGCGCGGTCTCGACCATGGCGCCTGGGTACCGTTGCGATTGATGTTTCCGCAGGCGGACGTACCGGTCGTTCCGCTTTCGTTGCAGAGCCATGGCGGCCCGCAACAGGCCTGGCGGCTCGGCAGGGCGCTGGCACCGCTGCTGCGACGGGGCGTTCTCGTCATCGCTTCGGGAAACGTCACGCACAACCTGCGCGACTACCGGTTCGCGGCAGGCGAGGGCGGCGCGATCCCGGCCTATGTCCGCCAGTTCCCGGCCTGGCTGGCGGAGCGCCTGCAGGCGGGCGACACGGCGGCCGTGCTCGACTACCGCCGCCAAGCGCCGGGCGCCGTCGCCGCGCACCCGAGCGAGGAGCACCTGCTGCCACTCTTCGTCGCGCTCGGGGCGGGCGGCGATTCGCCCCGGGTTGAGCGCATCCATGCCGGTGTTGACGACTGCGTCATCGCCATGGACGCCTACCGCTTTGCCCCCGTCAGCCGGTTGCGCGGGGTGCAACGGGCGGCAGCGGCGACGGATGCGATCGGCGATGGTGCCATCGCCCGCGGTGCGCGCAACGGCGGCGACGCGTCGACCGCGGTCGGGGCGCCGGGCACCGACGCCGCCATGGCAGTCCTCACGACCATCGATCGATGAGCAGCGCTTTGCCGCTGCCACCACAGGAGAAGCCCATGTTGCAGATCAGGAAAGCGGAAGACCGCGGCCACGCCGACCACGGCTGGCTGAAAAGCCATCACTCCTTCTCGTTTGCCGACTATCACGACCCGGCGCACATGGGCTGGGGCAATCTGCGGGTCATCAACGACGACCTGATCGCGGTCGGTGGCGGCTTCGGAACGCACGGCCATCGCGACATGGAGATCGTCACCTATGTCACCGCCGGATTGCTCGGGCACCAGGACAGCCTCGGCAACGGCACCGACATCCCGCCCGGCGACGTGCAGCGAATGAGTGCCGGGCGCGGGGTCCGCCACAGCGAGTTCAACCACGCGCCCGACCAGTCCACCCATCTGCTGCAGATCTGGATCGAGCCGCGCTGCAAGGGCATCGACCCGGGCTACGAACAGCGGCACTTCGCCGCCGTCGACAAGCGCGGCCGGCTGCGACTGATCGCTTCGCCCGACGGCGCCGCCGGGTCGCTGACCATCCATGCCGATGCCGCCATCCACGCCGGGCTGTTCGACGGTGGCGAATCGGCGAGCCTGCCGCTCGACGCGGCGCGCAAGGCCTACGTGCATCTCGTCCGCGGCAGCCTGGTCGTCAATGGCCACCTCCTGCGTGCCGGCGATGGCGCATTGGTGGCCGATGAAGAGCACCTCGAATTCGGCGACGGGGTCGACGCCGAAGTCCTCGTTTTCGATCTCGCCCCCTGATCTGCCAACCCCGACAAGGAGATTCACCATGAGCAAGATTGCCGTTGTCTTCCATTCCGGTTACGGCCATACCCTGCGCATGGCGCAGGCCGTCGGCGAAGGTGCCGGCGCCGAACTGGTCGCCATCGACGCCGAGGGCAACCTGCCCGCCGGCGGCTGGGAATGCCTCGCCGCTGCCGACGCCATCATCATGGGCAGCCCGACGTACATGGGCAGCGTCAGCTGGCAGTTCAAGAAGTTTGCCGATGCGTCGAGCAAGCCCTGGTTCACCCAGGCGTGGAAGGACAAGGTGTTCGCCGGCTTCACCAACAGTGCGACGATGAACGGCGACAAGCTGTCCACCCTGCACTACCTGTTCACACTCGCCATGCAGCACGGCGGCGTCTGGGTCGGCACCGGCATGCTGCCCGCCAACACCAGGGCGGCGCAGCGCAACGACCTCAACTACGTCGGATCGTTCTGTGGCGCCATGGCCACCTCGCCCGCCGACAGCGGCCCGGACGAGATGCTGCCAGGAGATCTCGACACCGCGCGCCTGTTCGGGCAGCGCGTGGCGGATCTGACCGTCCGCTGCCGGCGCTGACCTGCCGTGGCGGCTGCCGGAGCCGTGGGGGGCGACCGCGGTTCCTTTGCGGACTCTACCTCTTGCGCCAGGTGCGCTACGACACGCTGTCGCTGCTGTTCACGCCAGGATCCGACGGTGCCTACACCTTGTCGTTCGCGAACGACGGTGGTGACAACATGGGCGCAATCCTCGACAACGTGGTGATCACGGTCGACTCGAATGGCGTGCCGGTGCCCGGAACGCTTGGCCTGCTGGCCGCCGGGATGCTTGCTGGACTGGCAGCGAAGCGTCGGCGCGGCTGACGGCACGCCGTAGCCGCTCGACACGTCACGGGCGGGGATGCTCCCGGTCCGGGTCGGCCCGGAAACGCGCGCTCACCAGCGGAGCGCGTGCCTGCCGTGGCCCTCGGGAGAAGCGAGCCAGACCGCCATCGTCCAGCCGATTGGGGAAAGCCGGAGAAGGTCCTCTTCGCCACCGCCACGGTAGGCGGCCCGACCGGCGTCGGCCTCGCGGGCCCGCCGAGGGGCAGGCTTCCTGCCAACGGCATGGCCGCGCAGTGCTGTCGGCCTGCGGCCGCCCATGCACCGTTCCGTGGTTGCGAGCCTTGTCGCGGGTGGCGCTATCGCGCAGCTCCGAGCCAGAACAGCAGCGCCCAGACCAGGACGGCGGCTTCAGCGGCCGCACAGGCAAGCAGGACCTGGCGGTAGCGGCGCAGGGGCGACAGGAGAGCAGCCAGCAGGGTCGCGAGAGCAAACAGCGGCGTCAGCAGAAGGCGCAGCGGTGCCAGCAGCGACCACACTCCGGGCGGGGCAGCGACGGATGGCGAGGCCAGCAGCGCGCACAGCGCCGCCATCCCGGTGACGCTGCTGGCGATCGCCAGCAACGAAGCGATCTGCCAGAAGAGCGGCCGGGCACGCAGGAAGAACAGCGCGGCGACAGTGGCCGGGACGCCAGCGATGCCGAACACGCCCAGGAAGAGAAGCGCGTCGCCAAAGGCCGCCATGCCGCCGGAGGCGCTGCCGTCCTCGTCCGGCTGCAGCAGCACGCGTGCGGCAACGGCCACGGCCGCGATGACGAGGGCAGCAGCGTAGCCCCCGCTGACGAGCAGGAGCTTCGTCCATCTGCCCGGTGTGGCGCACGGACCGCCGGACTCAGTGCCAGCGGGCCGCTTGCTCATGGCCATACGCCAACGCCGGGCCACATCCGCAGCGCCCGCCCGTATCGTTCATCGGCTGCTCCCGTCAGGCATCCTGCGGCAGTGGCATGGATCAGCAGCTTGCAGCTGCCGATGATGCGCCGCTATCTCGCCGCACTGCCACGAGGCTGCCGACGATCTCCGGGTTGACGAAACGCTGCTCCAGCCCGAGGATCTGGCGGACGCCGCCGTGCCGGTCGACCTCGCGGCGCTGCAAAGCGCCTTCGACAACGCCTGAACAGGCACCTGAAAGGAGATTGCCATGAACAATGAAAACCCTGTCCGCTGGTTCGAGATTTACGTGCAGGACATGCAGCGCGCCAAGTCATTCTACGCTACCGTCCTCGGCGTCGAGTTCACGCAGCTCGAGGGCCCCGGTGGCGAGATGTGGGCCTTCCCGATGCAGATGGACGTCGGCGGCGCGTCGGGGTCGCTGGTGAAGATGGAGGGCATGCCATCGGGTGGCAACAGCACGCTCGTCTACTTCGGCTGCGCCGACTGCGCGGTCGAGGTCGGACGTGTCGTCAAGGCTGGTGGCCAGGTCTGCCAGGAAAAGTTCTCGATCGGCCAGTACGGTTTCTGTGCGCTGGCCAAGGATACCGAAGGCAACATGTTCGGCCTGCACTCGATGGCCTAGGCGCCCGGCCTGCAGCGTCGTCGCCGGTGGCTCAGAACGGCGACAGTACGGCGACCACGCGGCCCGCCTCGATGCGCACCGACTTCAGCAGCCAGCGCGTGGTCATTTCCTGCAGGTTGCCGTTCTCGCGCAGGACGTAAACCGGTTTCGACCGGAAGTACGATGCGAGCAGTTGCGAGGCTGCCTGGCGAACGAGCGGGTTGGCCTCCTTTCGCCGGGCGGGAATGGTCACCGAATCGACGACCGGGTTCTCGAGAAAGAAGGCCTTCTGCTGGTCGTCATAGCGAACGCCCGCTCGGCCGGCGACATCGACGCGCAGCGGCCGCCCGCCCGGCATCTCCACGTCCACGGCGCTGGCGATGCCGGCGCGGCCGTCGTCGCCGTCGAGCCGGATTGTCGGCGGCTCGTTCAGGGCGACCGAAATCAGCCCGCCGTAGGACAGTTGCAGCGGCTTCGCCCTGGCCAGAGCCGCCTCGATGTCCGCCTGCGAAAAGACGACTTCCCTCTCGAACAGGCCGGCAGCCAGACTCAGGCCGCTGGCCAGCAGGGTGGCGACAAGAAACAGCGCGCGTGCGAGTTGCATGAGTTTCCCGGTTCGCTTCAGCCAATGCGCAATCGTCTGCCGATCAGGCGATGAAGGCAAGCGACTTCGTGCCGTTGGCGGGGACCGTCCGCCCGTCCGCCCCTCCGCCCGCCGCTGTCGACGGGCATGCCCCCGGTCCTGCTCCGGGCAGCGAGCGCCCTGCCGCCCGGCTTCGGACAGGCGCAGGGCGAGGGGGTTTCCGACCATCGGCCCGACCACACGGCAGCAGTTCCATCCCCCGCCGATGGTGCAGGGAAATTCAGCAAGAATCGGATTGCGCGCCCGGCTGCACCTGCCGCACACTCAGGCATCCCTTCTCTTCCGTGGTGGTGATGGCGCCATGAACGATTCCAGCCTGATTCGCCTTCTCGTGCTTTCCGCCATCTGGGGCGCCTCCTTCCTGTTCATGCGCGTCGGGGCGCCGGCGATCGGCCCGGCGGCGCTCATCTTCCTGCGCGTTGCGCTGGCGGCGGTCTTTCTCTGGTTCGTCGCCCTTGGCTTCCGGAAGACGCTGGCTGCCGGCGTCCACTGGCGGCACTATCTCGTCCTCGGGCTGTTCAACTCGGCGCTCCCGTTCCTGTTGTTCGCCCATGCGGCAGAGACCGTTTCGGCGTCGCTGCTGTCGATCCTGAATGCGACGGCGCCGATCTGGGCCGCCGCGATCGGCGCCGTCTGGTGGCGCAAGCCGTTGTCGACGCGGCAGTTGAGCGGGTTGTCCTGTGGCGTTGCCGGTGTCGCCGTGCTCGGCGGGATCGAGGCCGCCCAGTTGCCGCCGGGTGGCGGCCTGGCCATCGCCGCTGCCCTGCTGGCAGCCCTCTCGTACGGGATCGCCACGACCTATACCAAGGCCGCCAGTGCCGTCGACCCCTTCGCCAACGCCCACGGCAGCATGTGGGCAGCGACGCTGCTGCTGGCGCCGACACTGTTCTTCCTGCCGATGCCGGCCACCTTTCCGGGCAGCGGCATCGTCGCTGCGGTGATTGCTCTCGGCGTGCTCTGCAGCGGTGTCGCGTACCTGCTCTACTTCCGCCTGATCGCCGACATCGGCGCCACGCCCGCGCTGACGGTCACCTTCCTGATTCCGGTCTTCGGCGTGCTGTGGGGCCACCTCTTCCTTGGCGAAGAGGTCGGCTGGCATACGCTGGTTGGCGCCACGCTGGTGCTGGCGGGCACCGGGCTGGCGACGGGATTCTCGCCGGCATCGGTGCTGGCATTGCGGAGGGCAAGGCATGTCCACTCCTGAACTCGACGAGCAGTCGCGCAACTTCGCCGTCGTCGCGCGCGCCATCGACTACATCCGGGCGAATGCGCGCACGCAACCGATGCTGGAGGAGATTGCCGCGGCCGTCCACCTGAGCCCCTTCCACCTGCAGCGGCTGTTCTCCGCCTGGGCCGGCATCTCGCCGAAGCGCTTCCTGCAGTACCTGACCAAGGAACACGCCCGGCGTGAACTGGCGAAGGCGCGCGACGTCCTGGCGGTGGCGGCGGACAGCGGCCTGAGCAGCGGCAGCCGCCTGCATGATCTGATGGTCAGTTGTGAGGCGCTGTCGCCCGGCGAGATCCGCTCCGGCGGCCTCGGCATCGCCATCTCCTGCGGCTTCTCGCCGTCGCCCTTCGGCGACGCCCTGATTGCCTGGAGCGGGCGCGGCGTCTGCCATCTCGCCTTCTGCTCGACCGCTGCGCCGGCGATGATCGCCGAACTCGTCGCGCGCTGGCCGGCGGCGACGATCTGTCGCGACGATGCGCAGGCGCGGGCCTTGCTGGCCGCCATCTTCCCGGCGACACCGACGCGCGGCACGCTGCACCTCCTGCTGCGCGGAACGAACTTCCAGATCAAGGTCTGGGAGGCGTTGATTCGCGTCGAACCCGGCACGCTGATCTCCTATGGCGAACTGGCGCGGCGGATGGCGGCGCCGAATGCGCAGCGGGCGGTGGGCAGCGCACTGGCCGCCAACAGCATCGCCTACCTCATTCCCTGCCACCGGGTGATTCGCGAGTCGGGAGAGATCGGCAGCTATCGCTGGGGAAGCAGCCGCAAGCTGGCGATGATCGGCCGCGAGGCCGCCCTCGGCGCTCGCATCGGCAACGGCGTGGACGTCGGTGGTGGGTGCACGGGCTGATTGCCTTCGCCGGCAGCCGGGCGGCCTGCCCGCGTCTCCGCGTCCCGCTATTCCCGGCCCACCGACAGCACCGGATGGGTCTCGCTTTCCGACACCAGCACGGTCATCAGGTTGGTGACCAGCTTGACGCGGTCTTCCGACGACAGTTGGACGACCCCTTCCGCTTCGAGTTGTTCGATGCCCAGCTTGACCATGCCGACCGCTCCATCGACGATCCTGGCGCGGGCGGCGACGACCGCTTCCGCCTGCTGTCGGCGCAACATGGCGCTGGCGATCTCCGGTGCGTAGGCGAGGTGAGAGATGCGCGCCTCGACGACCTCGAGTCCGGCGAGGGCGACGTGCTCCTGGATTCGCGTCGCGAGCAGTTCAGCGACGGCGTCCATGTCGCCGCGCAGCGAGTTCCGGCCATCCGCGTCGCCGTCGTACCAGCGCGCGCTGACCACCGAGCGCACCGCCGACTCGCTCTGGATGACGATATAGGTGCCGTAATCCTCGACATCGAAGGCGGCGCGGGCCGTGTCGGCGACGCGCCAGACGACGACCGCCGCCACTTCCACGGGATTGCCGGCCCGGTCATTGACCTTCAGCGTCGGTGTGTTCAGGTTGTTCGCGCGCAGCGACATCTTCTGCCGCTGGAAGAAGGGATTCACCCAGTAGAAGCCGTCCCGGCGCAATGTGCCGGCATAGCGGCCGAAGAAGGTGAAGATGCCGGCGATGTTCGGCTGCAGGATGCCGAAGCCCTTGCCGAGAAAGGCCAGCAGCGGAATGGCGAGGATACGGATCAGCGAGACCTGGGTCGGGAAAGGCAGGGCGATGCCGAGAGCGCTCCATGCCATGAGACCGATGAACGGCCAGACGGTCCAGATCAGCAGGGCGAACCACAGGGGCAGGGCGAGCCAGCCGGAAAGGCTGACCGCCGCCTTTTCTTCAGCGATTTGACGCATCGGGCACTCCTCGTCAGCGTTGCATTCGCTGCCATTGTAGACCTTCAGCGCCAAGCCAGGCGGCATCGACCCGCAGCAGAACGACGCGGCCGGCAGCCCGTTGCCGCCTGCGGGACAACGGATGTCCGCGCGGATCACCGGCAGCCGGCTGGCGCCGACACCCGCCGCCAGGTTCGGCCGCCTAGCCGCAAGCGCGAGGAATCGGCCAAACGCCATCGGCGGCCCGTGCCGCCGGCACCGGCGGGCCTGGTGCGAGCCTTCTGTCGATGCGCCACCGGGCTCCACGGCGAGGGCGGTGTGCCTCGAGCAGCGCCAACTCGGCTGATGGACGTGTCGGCATTTTTTACATGGTGCCACGGCAGGACGCCGCTCCGAAGCCGGAAAAGTCAATGAGAACAGATGCATCCGAAACATGGCCCGAATATTGCTTTTGTCTGTTGGGGTGCGGGCAAGGGTGGTCCTGCCGAACGAAGGCACTCGGCTCGAAAGAGGCTATCCCTTAACAAGAAGGAGACCCAATCATGAAACTCTTGCAAAAACTCGTTGGCGTGGCGCTGCTCGCGGCCTCGACCGCATCGATGGCTGACTCGATCGGTGTCGACGCCGGCTGGTATGGCTTCTGCTTTGGTGGCGCGGGTTCCCCGGCCACGAACGGCTGCCAGAACTCGGGCGTCGGCTCGGCAGGCAATCCCTTCACCTTCTCGCTCAGCGGGCCTGGCCTGCTCAAGGTCACCGATGCGTTCGATATCGGTGATACCTTCGACGTGTGGGTGAACTCGGTGCTGGCCTTCACGACCTCGGCCCCGGGCGCCGGCTCTTCGACGGGCAACCCGGACGTCGCGTTCGCGAGCGGTTACTACAGCGCCGGCAGCCTGCTGCTCGCGGCTGGCAACTACAGCATCGACATCTTCGCCAACCAGTCGCCCTTTGGTGGTGGTGGCGCCTATGTCGAGATCGAGTCGGCGATTCCGTTGCCGGGTACGCTGGCGCTCGTCGGTCTCGGTCTGGCCGGACTCGGCCTGCGTCGCCGGGCAGCCTGAGCTTGACGTTCTGGCGGCGGTTCGCTGCGGGCCGTCGCCAAGAGATCCATGCCGGCATTGCCGGCATTTTTTTTTCAGTGGCTTGCGGAGGAGACGTAGATTCTTCTATTCTTGGCGTGCCAGGCGAGTCCTGCGCCGGCGAACGGGCTGGGGTGATACCAAGGGCGGGGGCGGGAAGGAGTATGCGCGATGGCACTGGCGCTGCGTGATGACCAAAGGCATACCTATGCAGAATACCTTGCCTGGCCGGAGGAAGCGCGCTACGAGTTGATCGATGGCCTGGCCTATGCCATGGGCCCTGCCCCCTCGCGGCAGCATCAGCGAATCGTTCTGGAAATGGCCCGGCAGATCGCCACCGCGGTCGACGGCGGGCCTTGCGAGGTCAACATCGCACCCTTCGATGTCCGGCTACCGCGTGCCCATGAGGGGGACGAGCTGATCGACACGGTCGTGCAGCCGGACATCGTCGTGGTGTGCGATCGCTCGAAGCTGGACGACCGAGGCTGCCGCGGCGCCCCGGACTGGCTGGTCGAGGTGCTGTCGCCGGGCAGCGCGGCACACGACCAGGTGCGCAAGTTGTTTCTCTACGAGCGTCATGGGGTGCGCGAGTACTGGTTGGTGCACCCCGCTGACGAAATCGTCACCGTCTACCGGCTCGAGAACGGCGTTTACGGGCGACCACTGGTGCAGGAACTTCTTGGTACGCTCTCATCGAGCGCTTGCCCTCGTGTCGAAATCGACTGGGAGGTCATCGTCCGCGGCCTGCGCTGACTCGCGGCGTCGGGGTCGCATTCTGGCATCGGATGGCCATCCGCCCGCAATCCTCTCCGGAAACCAGGCCAGGCGTTCCCCGTTCTGGTCGCGGCAGCGACCAGAAAGCAATCGCCGGCGCACAACCCGATCTCAGCCCAGATGCTGGCGGACGAAAGCCAGCAGCAGCCACGCCGACGAGAAGAAGATCGTCGTGAAGGTCAGCGCCATCCCCGTCACGCGGAAGCTGAAATTCTCCGCCAGCTGGCTGACGCCGTAGGCATGGGCGATCCGGCCCAGCAGCAGGCACAGGCACAGC
>ERZ761602.4832-NODE-4832-length-16646-cov-3.815743_pt1 | contig 16646 bp, 8 predicted proteins | sample MGYA00512165_ERZ761602 | MGnify/ENA primary metagenome ERZ761602 (study PRJEB28899, sample SAMN02445085) | bioreactor sludge metagenome | biome: EBPR sludge; isolation source: Thorneside wastewater treatment plant | place: Australia: Brisbane, Thorneside...
CCGTTGTTGAGCGTGCGTGCGTAGACGCCAATGGTGATCAAGGCGAGCAGCGCGACTGCCAGTTTCTGCGCGTTCGACAACCTTCGCCGGGTATCCATCAAGCCGCTCACGGCGCAGTTGGCTCCACTTGCGACTCAATAGTCTCAAGCAGTTGTTTCGCAATCGTATTGCCGGGATCAAGTCGCACCGCCTCGCGCGCCGGTGCCACCGCTTTCGCAACTGATCCTTGTGCAACCAGCGCCAATGCATGCAGCAGATGCGCGTCTGCGCGCTCCGGATGAAGCCCGATGCTCGTGAGCGCGAGGCCTTCCGCTTCTTCCGCGCGGCCCAACTTTATCAGCAGCACGCCGAGGTTGTATCGCGCTTCGTGGTTTGCACCGTCATTCTCGACGGCGCGCACAAACGCGGCCTCGGCCTCGGCTGGTCGATTTAGCGTATCTAGTGTGACGCCGAGGTTATTCCAGGCCTTACTGTTGCCCGCGTCCTTTGCGACAGCGTGTTGATACGATTCCAACGCTTTCTCATGGTCCCCCATCCCCTGATACGCAATTCCAAGATGGTAATGCGCGTCGGATTCGCGATGTTTCCCATTCAACGCAACGTTCAAATGCGGAATTGCAGCTTCGTAGAACGCATCGTCAACAAGTAGAAGCCCGAGACCCATGTTCGCTACGGGGTTCTCCGGCATTACGCTGATTGTGTGCCGGTACAGAGTCTCCGAGTTTCGCCACACGCCAATCTGATGCCACGCGGCGTACGATAGCGCGGCAATCACCGCCATCCATCCTGCGTGCAAGGCCAATCGCGCTGCGCGCCCGCCGAATCGTGTTGCGAGATCGTAGGTTCCGAACGCGACCATAATCGCAAGGCCGATCATGGGAATGTAGGTGTAACGATCTGCAATGGCTTGTGTCCCGACTTGAACGAGTCCTATGACAGGCACAGTTGTTCCCACGTACCAAAACCAGCCGACAGCCAAGTATCCAGCGCGCCTGCCGGCGAACAAGGCAAGTCCGGTAATCGAAACGAGAAGGAGCAATGCGGCTGTGGTGTAGAGCGCCGGTGTTGCGCCCCGAGGATGCGGGTAGTACATGATTAAATCGCGCGGCCAGACGGACATCCCGATATACCGCACGTAGGCCTCGATTGCATTCTCGATGCGCATCGACATTGGCAACGCACTCAGAGCGCTCGTCGCCTGCGCCCCATGTTGCACAACAAGCGTTGCAACGCAGGCTGCCAGGACCATCGCGAATAGAGGCAGCTTCTCATAGATCAGCGGCCAGTAGCTTTCGAATCGACGAGGCTCGCGCACACGCTGCAGCGGCCAGTAGTCCAGCAGCAAAAGCAGAAACGGCGCTGTAACCAGCATCGGCTTTGCCAGCAGACCCAGCGCGAGAAAAAGCATGGTGAAGAAAGTGTAAATACGGCGTCCGCTGTCCCTTCGCTTCGCATACGCGAGGAGGAAAAGCATGAGGAATAACGCGCTAAGAACATCCTTGCGTTCCGACACCCACGCTACGCTTTCGACGTGCGCGGGATGCACCGCGAAAACCGCGGCAACGACAGCACTGGGCCAACCAAGTTTTGTGAGACGAAAAAGCGCCAGGCCTAACAGGAGCGCACTTGCAGCATGCAAGAGCGCATTCACCAGGTGGTGCCCCCCCGCCCACATGCCGAACAGGGAAACATCCAGCATGTGGGATAGCAGCGTGAGCGGCTGCCAGGTGCCAGTATTGCCGGTGGTAGCGGCGTATACGAAACCGCGCGCCGTCAGCCCTGCGCGCACTTGCTCGTTCTCGACGACATACACCCCGTCGTCGTAGCTGACGAAATCGAACTGAATGGTTTGAAGATAAAGCGCGATAGTCAGACATGCTATCGCGCCAAGCAGGAAGTAGAAACGGCGATTAGCGGGTGTGGTCATTGCGCGGCGCGGGGCATCAGGGCGCGTCTTGCCCGGCGTCCTCGGCAACATACAGCGCGGGGTCGATGCGAACGAAGTGGCGCAGCATGAGTTCGGCGAAAAGGCCTATGCAAATGGTTATCGCGCCCGTCGCGGCCAACACCAGCCCGGCGGTAAACAGCGCAGCCCCTACCGCGGGATGCGCGCCGCGCCAAACGAACACGCCGGATACGAGCACGATGAAACCTAGCAACTTTTGGATCACGCCCAGCTTGCCGAAAAAATGGCCCGGTGCATGCCGGTACTTCGTGAGAAACCACATGGTCATGACGTCCATCGCGCCGCGCGTGAACCGTTCAAATCCATATTTGGATTTGCCGTACCTGCGCCGATGATGTTCGACCGGAATCTCCGCGACGCGATAGTTGAGGTTGTGCGCCAGTACCGGAATCAGCCGATGCATTTCGCCGTATACCTGTATCTTCTTCACGACTTCGGTGCGCATCAGCTTGAAACCGCAGTTCACATCGTGCAGCGGCACGCTGAACAGCCACGCGACAAACCAGTTGTAGATGCGCGAAGGCACGGTCTTGTGAATTGGATCGTACCGCTTCGCTTTCCAACCGCAAACGACATCGAACCCTTCTTGCATTTTTGCGATGAAACGGGGAATTTCGCGCGGTTCATCCTGTAGATCGGAATCCATCGTGAATACCACGTCACCGTCCGCCCGGTCGAATCCTGCTGCGAGCGCGGCGGACTTCCCGAAGTTTCCGCGCAACCGGATTATGTCAATCGCCGGGTTCTTCTCTCGCAGCGCGCACATGGTTTCGTAGGACCCGTCGGTACTGCCGTCGTCGACGAAAAGGATGCGGTACGAATGCGGCGCAACGTGTTCCGCAATGCCCGCGGCAAGCGGCTCGAGAGTGTCGCGCTCGTTAAAGACCGGAATGACAAAAGTGACGTTCATCGCTACGCATTCTAGCACGATGAGACAACACGGGAAAGCAGGCACCTACGCCTTCAAAACGAGGATACCGTTCGCGCTGATGGTCACGCTTGGGCCGACCGTTTCGCCCGTGATGAGGTCGGGAAATTTGCCGGGCAGCTTTACTTCTTTTCGTTCCGCGGCGTGATTCAACACGAAAACGATCCGATGTCCATCGCCTTTGTGTTGCACCACTTCCACGCCCTCTGGAATGTCTTTCATGGGATAATCGGGCAAATACTCCGCAATGAAGGCCTCCAGCACGGTCCTCGGGAGGTAAACCCCAATATAAATGACCTGACCGCTGCCAACGCTTCGTCGCACGATCGCGGGCTTGCCTTTCAACCGGCCATCAAGATACTCCGCGAGGGACTCCGCACCCATCAGCTCCAGCACTTCCAGCCAGTGCCGCACGCCACAGGTTTGCGCGATAAGCGCGCCGCGCGCGAAGTTTATAGTCTGCTGGACCGTCGCCGGCGGTACAACGACCTCTTCGACCGTTGCGCCAATCAGCGCGGCAAATTGTCCCGGCCGCGGAATGCCGATCATCGCGTTGTTCAATTCGCGCGTACCGGACTGCGCAGTCAGGATGAGCGTGCCGCCGTCGCGAACGTATTTTTCCAAACGGGCCACGGTTGCGTCATCGACAATTGAGAGGCACGGCGCAAGCACTGCGGAATAGGTCCGCATCTCGTCAGCGCCATCGATCATCGCGCACGTGTGCCCCGTACGCTTCACGGCTCGATACAAATCGAAGCAATGATCGTCGTAGTGGAAACCGACTGCGCCGGGTTGCGCTTCCGCGCTCCAGCGCGCGTCGAAACTCCGTAGCAGGGCCACCTTGGAATCAATTCGCGTGCCTTCGAGTTCCGCGGCGACCTTCCCGAATTCGTCGCCCGTGCGCGCGACTTCCTTGTAGCGCCTGCGCGGCGCACCATCCCAATCCAGAACCCCCGCCCGCAAATTGTCCGCGCCGCCCAACGCCGCGCGGAAGGGATGAAAGAGAACGCCGGTCGCGCCGTTCGCGACGGCCTGCCAGGCCCATCGCCGCAGCTCGGCAGGCTCGGCGGATTCGCTCACCACGCCGGGCCGTTCCTGCATCGCCCCGCACGTTTGCTCGGTAACCCAAAATGACCCTTTCAGCGAACGCGCAACCGCGCTGCCATACGAGGCGAGATAGGGATCGGTTCGATCCGGCGTGCTCACTCTTCCAACGAAGTCGAGATGCTCGGCGAGCTGGTAGAGATTCAGATATCCCGCGCGCGGCACGGTGCTGCACGTAATCCGTGACTCCGGCGACGCGCTGCGAATCGCCTCGGCCTGCCGGCGATGAAATCCGACCAACATGTCTGAAGCAAACCGCGCATAATCCTGCCAATGCCCCGGATTTGCCTTGCCCCGATCACCTCGCGGCAGCGTCACCTCCGACCATTGACGAATCTCCATGCCGCTGGCCGCCGACACCCACGCCTCGTTCACGGCGTCAGTCGTTTGATACCTCGCCAACAGCCAAGCGCGAAACGCCTTCTCGCAGTGCTCGCAGTAACACCGCGCAGACCCGCCGCTCCCCAGCGCGTTGTCGATCTGCCACGCAACCACCCCGCTGCGCTTTGCATAGTGACGCGCGAGGTTCTGCACCAGCGCCTCGCTCAACATCTGAAACTCGGGCGCGTTAATGCAGCACGCGTGTATCGTCCCCGGCGCGGCCCTATGGCCCCGCGCATCATGCCGCAGCACATTCGGATGCCGCGAATGCACCCACAACGGCGCAACGGCAGTCGGCGTGCACAGCAGCGTGGAGATGCCCTCCTTCTCCAGGACGTCCAACACTGGGTCAAGCCAATCGAACCGGTACTTGCCCTGCTCAGGCTCGAACCGGCACCAGCACGACTCGCCAATGCGCACCGTATTCATGCGCGCCTTGACCATAAGCCGAACATGGTCCACCGCCTGCGCCGCACTCCACTGCTCAGGATGATAACAAGCGCCAAAACGCAGCATACACGCCCCTCTCCCCAGGATTCCCACTGCGGAACTGTAAGAATAGCAGAAGCGGTTTGTTTAATGGCTAGTGACAGGCGGGAGATTCTGAGAAAGCTCGGGGGGTGGATCAACGCCTTGACTCGCTGTGAACTGAGACTGTGCTGGTATCTAAATATGCTCCCGTGGGTAATGACGAATTCGCATTTCATTTCTAGAAACAATCCAGAAATAAGCCAGCATGAGTACTACCAGGACCTGCTCAAAATTGAGAATTCGAAGTGGGACTGGCCTCAAGGCCTCTATTGCAAATCTTATAGCAAGATAAGCGCCGAGGACCGCGAATAATTTGTGTCTCGCCGAGCGCGGTGCGTTGGTAGTAAAATACCCAATCCCGACCGATGCGGAACCTGCGAGCGCACATTGATCAAGACAGGGCCAGTACGTGTACATGGCGACTGGAAGTACGCGATGTACAGCTCCCGGCAATGTACCCTGACAACAGCCGCCCAGCAGGCACCCGAAGCGCGCAATGAAGGCTGTAAGAAGTACTCCCGCCACCATGTTGTCGAAGAATTCCGAGTGGTTCGGAAGACGCCTACGTACCATCCAGTTCGCCGCAATTAGCACGCCGAAGATAGCACCAAGGCTTCCGAGACCGGCCTTGCCTAATCCAATGTCCCCGATATTCGCGCCTTCCCAAAGCTGGTGCAACACTCCTTGAGCCTTGGCTCCGGTCGCCCCAGTCACCGCCAAGATCAGCACCTTCAAGGATGTTTTAGCAAGCCCTAGCCCAAACGCATGACGAACCTGGGAAAAGCTCCAACCAAGAAAGAATGCTATGGCTGTAGCCCAAGCGAACTCTGAGTTTTGGACGGATGCGGTTATCGTCGCTAGCATCGAAACAATTCCGCTTGCCCTGTGGCTTGTACTGCTACGGCCACAGGGCAAGCAATTACCTAACGTCTATTCATGGACAGATTTCTGCCGCCTGATGCGAGCAAACCCTGTCCCAGTGATGCCTCCCAAGAGGATGCAACCGGCTAGGATCCAGCGAAGGAGCTCGTGCCCGCTTGCCGTATCGCCGGGCATACCCAAGATTGAAGCTTCTTGTGCTTGCGGCACGTCTTCGACAATCTGGAACACACCGCCGAAAGTCACATCAAACTCCGCGGTCACACCTCCCTCTTCGTCCACGACTATCACTGGATCGGATGCCAGCCAGCCTTCAACCTGGTCACCGAAGTACCACTTACCAACGTCTTCGACGAAATAGACCACGCGTACCGTCTTGCCTGCCATACTTTCGGGAACCGAGACACTCACGTGGTACGGATCGCTGAAGGCACTGGCCGGCTCAATACGCCATATCTTGCTTACTTCTGGACCCAGAAGCAGACTAAGCGCACCCGCTGTTTCCCCTTCCGGCACAACACGGCCGCTATCCGCCGACACCGCATTGCCAGACTTTTTCTGCAATTCACCGTCATAGTAATAGTCTACAATGCAGGCGCCAGGCCCACACGGAGATGCCGCATACTCAAGACATCCCTTGCTGCAGTCTTCATTGGGCGGTGCCACATTGTATTCAAACATCTCACCTGCGATCGTCGGATTTTTCGGCGTTCCATCGCCCTTGTACTCAATGCGGGCTATTTGAATTCCGCCGAAATCACTGGCATCGCTGTCCAGTAGGAGATCTATGGACCCCAGAACAGCGCTGGTTGGGAACTCACTCGTCACAAATTCGCCGGTTCCTGTGTCGTAGAAATCGCTGCTGGTGATAATCTGATGAATTCCACTAATGATGGATACGTTGCCATTGTCGTCTACGGAAACGTTATTGGAACCACCCCAGTTACCTACGACTAAAGCGTCGTCCTTCAAATCAACGATTGAGAGAATAAGCCGGCAGACACCAGGCCGCGCCGCATTCTCTATCTGAAACTCTATTCTCCCATCTCGCTCCCAGCAATTGCCGTAGATAACATCAACACCGACATCAAGGCTCTTCCATTCGCCCGGCTCTACCTCCGTGGCGGTAAGATTTGCAGCAATCGCACCAGCAGCGGTTCCCTGAATGATCGCCGTACCTTCCGTGGAGTCTGCATCGACTGCGGCGTCCAAGGTCACCGTCTGGTAATTGTTCCAGTTTGCGGTCGTGAACGTAAGTACACGGTCCTTGGCGTTGTTCGAAACCGTGATGTCAGTATCGCCGCTCGCTCGCGATACGGTCACCGAAAGGTTGCTAGGTGGCTGCGCGCCGAGTTTCACCTTAAACGACGCCGAGCCGCCCTCCGGCACACCTAAGCTGGTCTTGTCAAACAGCACATTGAGTGAATCATCGTCTACTTCGGTCGCCGTCAGGCTGGCGCTCGTTAGGCCAGAACCCGCACCTTGGATTACTGCACTGCCGTTCGTCGCGTCTGCGTCCTGCTCCGCCTCAAGGGTCACCGTCTGATAAACGTCCCAGTTTGCGGGCGTGAACGTCCGACTTGCTCCAGACTGAATTGAAATGTCCGAGTCTCCACTCGTGCGCGATATCGTCACCGTCTTGTTACTCGTCGGCTGCGAACCCAGCCTGACCTTGAAAGTCGCTGTGTCGCCCTCGGAGACGTCTAAGGTGCTCTTATTAAATTCAATTGGAATTCCCGACAGATCGTCGTCGACCTCGGTCGCGGTCAGACTAGCGCTTGTCAGCCCAGTTCCCGTACCTTGAATAGTCGCGGCGCCGTTTGCCGTATCCGCGTCTTGTGCCGCCGCAAGCGTAACATTCTGAAAAGTGTTCCAGTTCGCCGAAGTGAACGTAAGTACACGATTCTTTGCATTACTCTGCACCGTTATGTCCGCGTCGCCACTTGCGCGCGACAACGTTACCGTTTTGTCGGTCCCAGGCTGCGTGCCCAGCTTTACCCCAAATGTCGCCGTGCCCCCTTCCGGTACGGCCACCATACTCTTGTCGAAAACCAATGATATGTTTGTTGAAGATCCAAACTGGTAGCTGGCGCTCCCATACGATGTAAAATTGACCCGTACATTGGCAGGAGTAAGTGCATACGATTCGTTCGCGTCGAATTGTAGCGCACCCTCACCAGCGGATGTGGCATTTACGGTAAAGTTTGCAAGCACCACTTCACCGCTTGTCGTACCTCCGCCTATGATCGCGCCAGCTATGTCTAATTGATTCCCGGCGAGCAAAGCAATAGGCAAGTTCCACGCAGATCCAACCTGTACGCCGGAGGCGCCGCCGACAATGGTCACATTTGCGCCAAGCACTATGCGGGCGGTGAACGATGACACGCTCTGGTTTGCAAAGTTCGCTCGGACTGTTACATTGACAGCATCGCCTTGTCCAACACTCGCACTTGCAGGATCGAAGCTAATGGATTCTGCAAACCCCGTTGACACCGATAGAAGGGTTGTGCAGGTAAGAAGTGTAAGTATTCTTAGTCTCACGTTAAGACTCCTTTAAGGATAGTGGATTCTCGCGTCCCAACAACTAGCTCGGAAGTGCGGGACAAAGGTCTGCCGAATTGAAAAAACACCAGTAAAATACTACCGGACCAGGACTCGCCTGGCTACTATCCCGCACCACAAAAGCCAAATCGCGGGGATTATTCACAAAGCTTTGCTGCCATGAAAAATTCGACCAGTGCCCCGCGATCGTGAATCTTGTTGTGTTAGTGGTTTCATCATATGACTCAAAGAGAAGGTCCTGACGGCGAAACCAATTGTTCTCTGAATAGTGGAGAAACGGAACATACCCAAGCGCACGCCTGAAATCCGCACCCACGACATCAATTGTCCATTGATGAAAAAGTCCGCGATCATCGTTAATCGCAGCATCCAATGTCACAATTGCGAAGATCTTTGGCCTCCTAATTTGTCGCAAATTGCTCCACGCGCTGGAATCAAATGGGGTAGCACCATCACTGGAAAACAAAGTCGCCCCGATTACTCCCAGTGTAGATTTTCGATCGCTATACCAATTTCTGGTATCTGCGTAAAAGTCCAGCCAGCCGTTATACAGCGGGGCGATCTCCTGCTCCACTGGCACATTTCGGTAGAAAGCAAATTCGGATCGAAACAATGGCGGCGTGAAACTCGTATCGATTATCTTGTCGCATGCAGCGACACCGGTAGCATGCGCTTCAAAGACATCAAACCAAGAGCGCAGGTTGTCGTACCTTGAGCCGGGCAGAGTTGCGAGCGGATCAATCAAATCTGAGATTGGGCGCACATAGTAGTCATCTCGAGCAGGGTTGTTGACAGCATTATTTATCGCGGGGTCTGCCCAAGCATTCACAAGCTTATCCATGTTGTTGATCAGGCTCGATTGATCGTCGAGGGCCGTGGCGCCCAACGGAACAACGAATGGGAAGTTTACCGTACCAATACCAGGCACAGTGACGCTCGACGGGCCTCCGCGAGTTCTAAGCGTTAACTTTACATCCTGCGTTTCTTGGGTATTATTCTTGAGCGATTTATAAGTTGCGCCAGCCTTCGCTTGAAAGGTAACGTTGTTAAGCTTTAGATCAACTTTAGCTCCAAACGCCGACCTTTCTGTCGCAAATTTCGTTGCGATGTCTATTTCTGCATATAATTCACTGAATCGATGCTCTGCATATATATAATGAGTGCCATACTTACTTGTGACAAATCCGGTATTCGGATTTAAGAGGTCCGCAGCGACATCTTCGGGAATGTTCCGATTCTGGGCAGGTATGTACCACCACCCAAAGTCTTTTCTAACTTTAGTAATGTACTTGTGTGCGCGCGCATCGGAATATAGTTCACGCTCGTAGTTCGTGCTGAGGCTTCCGTTGAAAGCTGCGTAAGTGACATCGAGTGAAGTATCAAGACTCTTAAAGTCTTTTTCTTGCCGCCTTGAGTACATGTATCGCGAGAAACTCTCGGTTTCTACCGCTTGTGTATAACGCGGAAAGTCCGGCTCAAATTCACGAATCGCGATTGTTGTCGGCTCGAATGCGTTTGGATCTGCTGGGTAGAGACGAAGTCCGGGAACCATGGACAATCGTTGAGGAAAGCTCACGCCGGTACCTACCCCAAATGTTGGTAGCGCTTTGGGCAAAATTGTTTCAAAACCGTTGAATTTGCTCACCGCCCCTGGCACGCCCACCGGTTGCGGTGAATTGTCCCATCCAAGATCCCGGAAAACTCCTGGGTAGTCTTGATTCCAGTGCTTGGCAAGGTCGTTCAAAACTACGAGATTCGGCTTTCCATATTCTGTCTGCGTGTCGCGCCATTTTTGCGCGAGGGCATTTAGGTCAAAAAGATTGATTTTTGTGTCATCTACGGTATTGCCCCAAATGACTGGCGGTCGTGGAGATTCTACCGATTGCGCACTTGCTGATGGGCTAATGCAAAAGACCGCACCGCTGCAAATTCCAAGCTGTATCAGTTTGCGAGTCGAGAGTCGCTCAAACATTTTGGATCATCCTTTTCTTCCTGGTTGCCCTGAGTGACATACTGACGTCGCCGGCATGGGCTTACGCTTGAGATCCCAGATGCAATGACGAATAACGCTTGCCCCACCTTTGCAGCCAACTACAATTTTTCAAAGAACAGAACGCGCATCAGTTCACTTGCTCTTTTTAAACTAACGACGGATCTGGTCTGTCAAAACTCCACCATTGCGCCGAAGACTTACCCGCTACCCTTAGTTTCCGGCGCCTTGCAAGACCGGCTCGCAAGAAAGCAATGGCCATGCCGGAAATCGATGTTTCCTGGCGAAGGCTGCGCAAGTCGATGAAAAACGGACGATTACGAATTGAATGATGTGTATGAGGTCTATGGTATTGGCGAGCACCAAGCGGTGTTAGTGTCTAGAAACTGAGCCACACGATGTCTCGTGAATGAACCATCCGTAGCCGAGAGTATGCGAACTACCCTATCGCGTTCGTGGCAAGAATCGAAACGCCGCAGACGGTAGCATCCCGCCCTGCGCGATGGGCGGAGAATTAGCCCTAAACGAGCCGTTCCACGAGACGCCCGCTGCGGATTCGCCGCAGAGAACCGGCGCTATACGACCCTTTCCATGGGCCGCTAGAACTGGATTCCGTACGCTTCGATTTTCTTGTAAAGCGTTGCTCGGGAGATTTCGAGCGTGCGGGCGGTAGCCCGAACGTTTCCCCCGGATTTTCGAAGAACGGACTGGATATGGCGCTTCTCGACTTCAGAGAGAGCGAGCAGCCCAGTATCGATCGCGTCTTTCTCGATCTGGGCGTCTGGGAAATGGAGATGATTTGTGCCGATCGTATCGGCCTGCGCCAATGTTGCGGCGCGCAGGACGCAGGAGCGTAGTTCGCGCACATTGCCGGGCCATTGCCAACTTTGAAGGCGTTTCAACGCGCCGGGTCCGATACCTGTCGCTGGGTGTCCCGCGTGTCGAGCGCGCTCTATGAAGTAATGCGCGAGTTCCGGTACGTCCTCCAGCCGTTCCCGCAGCGGTGGCATGTGAATCTCAATGTTGCTCAATCGGTAATACAAGTCGCGCCGGAACTGGGAGTCTGCGCCGGGCGGACCCGTGAGGCGATTCGTGGCGGCGATAATACGCACGTCCACATGGATCTCCTTGGTGCTGCCGGCGCGGTAAAAGGCGCCCGTCTCCGCAACGCGGAGCAGTCGCGCTTGGTTTTCGAGGGACAAATCCCCCACTTCATCCAGGAAAAGAGTTCCCCCGTGAGCTTCTTCGATTAGGCCACTTTTTCTGGCTTGCGCGCCGGTATACGCGCCGCGCTCGTGACCGAACATTTCGCTCTCAAAAAGTTCACGCGGTATCGCGGGGCAATTCACGACAACAAACGGATGCTGCGCACGGGCGCTGCTGTCGTGTATCAGGCGCGCGGCGACATCCTTGCCGGTGCCGGTTTCGCCAAGTAAAAGCACATTGAGTCGCGCGGTCGCCGCGTGCGCAATTTGCTCGCGAACGCGGACCATCTGCGGACTGTTTCCGACCAGGGTGGAAACAGCGCCGTCGTGTGTGCGTGCATAATCATAGTCTCTACGCAGCTGATCGCGTGCGGTAATGGCTTCGAGATGAGGCGCGAGAGTCTGCGCGACGGCCACGAAATATTCGAGGTCGGATTCGTCATAGACGGACGCGGGCGTTGTGCGCGCAATGGCGACGGCCCCCAGCGTTCGGCCTGCGTTTACAATCGGGCAGACCAATACGGTCTCCACGGCGAAACCATTGCCACGCCGCCGCCGCCGCAGCCGCAACAGGCCTGCCGTGCGTCGCATGGATTCGCGCATCGCTTCCTCCGGTATGTCTTCGCAAGGCCCATGGTCCGATGGGCAGAGCACCAACTTGTCCTCGCCTTCGATGAAGGTCGCCAGCCAAAACGCCTTTGGCGTCAGGCGTTCGTATACAAATCCTTCGAATGCGTTCAGTAATTCGACGGATGTGTGGGTCGATGCAAGTCGCAGTCCGAGCTGAAATACGCCGTGCAATTCTGAGATTGTCGCGGGCGCGCTTCTGTGGTTGGGAAGGGCGCTCGCCTCACGCAGGAAGATGCTTTTGTTCAGGTCTAGGACACAGGTCGTTTCATCGTTTTCCTTGGAGTGGACGTTTTCCCGGTCGGCGCTTACCGCAGCAATCACGAATGTGATCGGCCCCACGGACAATTCATCACCTGGTGCTAGCACCCCTTCGACTGTGGGCACACCGTTCAACAATGGCGCGTTCCGGCTGCCCAGATCTTTCAACTTCACTTCACGGAATTCGGTCAATACTTCGCAGTGCTGGCGAGAAACGGTCGGGTCTTCGATACAGACGTCGCAATGGTCGCCGCGACCAATTACCAATGGCTTCTCGGTAATAGGCCATGTCTTTCCCTTGCTTGCACCGCATTTCACTGTGAGGTAATACATCACGGTTTCTCCGCGCCCTTGCTTGGGTCGAATCTTCGCGGTGTGACGTTCAGCGTAACAATGTCCGAAAGAAGCCGGGTGCCTTCGAATGTGCCGTCGGTGCGCCAGAGTTCCTGCCCGTGCATGCCATCGTTCGCGGAAAATATGATCGAATTTCCAAAAGGTGTCAAGCCGCGTATTCGCGCGTCCTGCTGGGGCGCCGGGACGATGTCCTTGAACAGTCTGGTTGAACTCTCGTCGCCTTGCGTCATCCATAGCTCTTCGCCATGAATGCCGTCGTTTGCCCGAAATAGATAGCCCGCCGCGTGGAGTGTAAACTCGCGTGGTGATGACGATGCGGGCCCCTTGCGAATGTCGAGAATCATATTGGCGGATTTGCCATCGCTGCGCCACAGCTCTTCGCCCACCTTTCCGTCATTCGCAGCGAACAAGAAGAAAATTGCTCCAGGTTCCCCAGCTATGTCCTTGGGAAATGACCCTTCAGGTCCTTCACAAATATCGGCGATCATTGCCGTATTGCGCAGCGTTCCGTCGGTCCGCCAAAGCTCCGTGCCATGCACGCCGTCATCGGCCCGAAAAATCAGCGCATCTCCAAACACACACAGTTCCTCCGGGCTAGAACTGCCGCGGCCGGGGAAGATGTCCATCACCATCTGCGGGTCGGTGGCACCCTCCGTAAGCACCCACAGTTCCGCGCCGTGCACGATGTCATTTACAACAAAGAAAAGTTTATCGCCCATCTTGGTGAACGTGCGGGGCGATGACGACGGATTCGCGAATGGATCGCGATAGATGTCCTTGACCATGACTGTTCCTGCTTCTGTGCCATCGCTGCACCAGAGCTCTCTACCGTAGACGGGGTCCGCCGCGGAGAATAGTAGCTGTCCATTGAGATTTGCGAACCAGTAAGGCTCCGAGAATGCCGCGCCCGGGTTGATGTCCTTTACCATCCGGGTGCCTTCCAATGTACCGTCGGTGACCCAGAGTTCTTCGCCGTGCGTGCCATCATCCGCGCTGAAAAAGAGCTTTCCATTCACATCGCACAGCTGGTATGGTGCGCTCGTCGCCTCGCCAGGATTGATGTCTCTCACCAGATGCGCCGTGCCGTTCGTCAGGCTATACGACCAAAGTTCCTTGCCATGCTCTTTGTCCGTCGCAATGAAAAACAAAGCATCGTTAGATCGTACGAATGTATGAGGACTGCTCCCCGAAAACCCCGAGCAAATGTCCGCGAGCAGCCGTGTCGAATCTATTTTGGGATCGTAGCACCACAATTCCGATCCGTGAGCACCATCATCCGCCTGAAACACGAGCATTTTTTCCGCTACGATAAACTCTTGAGGAGATGATCCAATTCTCCCCGGATTGATGTCGGCGATCTGAATCGTGCCTTCCGGCGTTCCGTCGCTCGTCCAAAGTTCCTGACCGTATTCGGCGACATTCGAACAGAAGAATAGCCGGTCGTCGACGGCCACCAGGCGAAAGGTATCGGGCTCGACCGCCTTCACAAACTTTGTGCCTTCCTCGGTTCCATCGGTGCGCCACAGGCCGGTACTGGATTCTCCTCTGCCACCCTCCAAACGCCAGTAGGCCACGAAATACAGCTCGTCGCCCACCATCGCGGCCCGCGCTCCGTCAAAGCCGGGGTCAGATCCCTTATCGCCCGGCCACAGATCAATCACCAATCGTGTTTCACCTGCCTCGAAATCTGTCACCCACAATTCTCGTCCTACATTGAAGCTTCCGGGGATGAACTGCGATGCGTTGAGATAGATTCGATTCGGTGTAGTAGCGAGAACGCGGATATCCGACGAGACACCGCCAATCCGATTGGGAGACGGAATCAACGCATTGGAGTCGCCAGGTAAACCAATCGTGTAGAGTGCGGCATTCTGCCCTTCTTGGACGGGAACGAAAATCTTGTCTTGCCTTGGAATGAGATACTGCGTCTCGGTCGACTTTTGCCCCGGGCTCAAGTCGGCGAGCATTCTCGTCCCTTCGGAAGTACCGTCTGAAATCCAAACCTCCTGACCGTGGAGTCCGTCATTGGCGAGAAACACGGCGTAGGTACCACTCGCCGTAATCCGCATCGGATTGGAAGACACCAACGGAAAATCTGTCGATTCGCCTGAACCTTCCTGACCAAATACCGTGGAAGCGACGAAAAGCATTGGCGTGATTATTTGAAAGACAGATCGCCGTTGTGACTGAACACGTTTCACGATGGAATGCTCTCGCCAAAATGCATCACTGCCCCGTGTGTACCCTTCACGACATCCGGCCAACCCCACCGTGCAACACACCGCGGCGTTCCGCTGCTGACACCGTCGGACACCTGGCAATTCAACCGCCAACGCGCGTTGTCCAATTCAACCTCCGGTCGGACGAAGTTTGCCACGGAAAACCGCATCTCAACAGTCAATGCGCCGTCGGCGTGAACGGATTCGATGTTTACGGTCGGCGTCCATTCGATGAATTGCTTATCCACGGCGCAGGAAAACTGGCTTTCGCCAGTAGACAGTGCGGTCAGCAGGTACACGGGGGATTCCAATACTGGGATGCCAAGTTCCGGAACGATGGCCATCGACACTTGCCAGTCGGAACCAACGCCCTCCGGCACGCGCAGCCCTACACATAGGTTTTCGTTGGAGAAAAGCGTGGAGAGCATGGAGTTCTGTGCGAACGGAACGCCCGGCAATGTCCAGTCCACGACCGCGCCGTCATCTGCGGCAGCCGTCCACAGCATCTCCAAACTTCCATCAATGACCACTGCGTCGTCGAGGTCGGCAATATACTTAGGCGTGATCGTCGAGCGCGGCAGTGCGGGAAGCAACGAAGCGACATCGATCCCCCACGCTGCGCGGCGCGGCAGCAGCTCATTGAAGATCAGCGGCTGAACAAGTGGGGCACGCTCAAGCGATGCAAAGAAACGGGTTGACGCGCTCGGATCCGCAGTGGAACGGGTGCTGATTGTGGCCCGAATCTCCGAGTTGTCTCTGACTTCATTCAACGTGAGCGAAGCCGTCATATGCTCGCGCTGTGCGACCCAAACGCCGGCCCCTTGTATCGTTCCCTGCCGATAGATGGTCGCGCCTTCGTCAAGATAGCGCGCATAGTCCCCGGTGAGTCCCAGTTTTCGGTCGCCCTCTTCATTCAAGTGCAGTCGCCAAAGCGCACGATCGGAAAATGCAATCAACGTGTCGCTGGCACCATCTGTTCCCGGCATGAGAATTCCCTGCATCGAATCTTTGCCGTCGATGCCCAACACGTCCACATCCAGAACGACCCACGCGGCCTCCGGAAGCGTTCGCGGCAACGTCAGAAGTTCCGATTCCTCCGCGACACGGTCTGTGGAAACAAGCTCCACGGAAGTCTGTTGTAGCGTTTCGGCGTTTCGGGCAGTAGATATTCGCCCATCGTTTAGAAACCAGAACGCGCCACCAAGAATCAGCAACACGATGGCGGGAATTAACCAAACCAATGCGCGAATGCTCGGAGCCGCGTGCTCCTTGTTAACCTTGGATTTGTGGGGCAGCCGTTTTGACTTTGGAATTGTGACGGTCAAGTCAAGCTTTTGAAGTTTGCTTGCCTCAAACTCCGGCGTAGCTTCGAGTGTTTTCAGTGCCTCAATCGCAGATATCGGACGCGCCTCCGGCTCTTCCGCCAGCAGATGCATAATGAGGTCCGCAAACTCACGCGAAATATGCGGCGCTCGTTGGGATATCGGAGGAATGCCCGATTGGATACGCGCTTTCAGAACCGCCAAGGGTGTTCCGCCTACGTGCGGCGCGGCACCCGTCGCGCCTTCGTATAAGAGGATGCCCAGCGAGTATAAGTCCCACGCGGCGGAAGGCTCCGAACCGTCCCAAAGTTCAGGCG
>ERZ761602.4835-NODE-4835-length-16642-cov-16.951106_pt1 | contig 16642 bp, 30 predicted proteins | sample MGYA00512165_ERZ761602 | MGnify/ENA primary metagenome ERZ761602 (study PRJEB28899, sample SAMN02445085) | bioreactor sludge metagenome | biome: EBPR sludge; isolation source: Thorneside wastewater treatment plant | place: Australia: Brisbane, Thorneside...
GTGGTGGCCAGCAGCGCTGACGGAGCCGTGGCTCCCGCGCACGCTACGGGCAGCGGAACGCGGCGGCGACGCGCTCGAGCTCGGCCCACACGGCGTCCCCGGCGCCCGCCGGGCGCGGCGACGCGATGAAGACATATGCGCGCTCGTGCGCCGCCGAGCACGGCACGCCGCGGACGCGAACCCCGAGCCTCACGGGCGCCTGGGCCTTGAACGCGTCGAACGCGCTCACCGTCCCGCGCACCTCCCCGGCCGAGAGGTCCCCCTCGAGGTCCGCCGAGAAGGCATGCGCGGCGATGTCGGCCCGCCCCGCCCCGCCGACCGCCACCGCGAGCCCCTGGAAGTACGCGACCAGGTCGCGCTCGAGCGCGTCGGCGTCCGCGGGCCCCGGCGCGAGCACGTACCAGATGAACGCGTACGAGAAGTACCAGTCGTCCCCGGCCTCGAAGAACCCCTTCGGAAAGCGCAGCTCCTCGATCCCGCGGTACGGCAGCCCGGGCGCGAACCCGAGCGGAAACGGGATCGTCTCCGTCCGCCAGCCCTCCGGCACGACCCACGTGGGTGGCGCGCTCGGCGCCACGATCGCTGCGACCGGCGGACCCTTCGCGGGCACCGCCGGCGCGGCATCACCACCGCCACAGGCCGCGATCACGAGCGTCCCGATTCGTGCGGCCGACCGAGCGAGGAACGACATCGCGGAGCTCGTGGCGAGCCTGCCGCGCTTACGGGCAGTCGCCCTGGTTCGACGCCACCACGACATCGCCGGCGCCGGCCAGCGGCAGGATCGCCCACCGATCGTCGTAGACGCCGTAGCTCCAGATGCCCCGGATCAGCGAGAAGCACGTGCCGTTCGCCTCGGTGAGCGCGCTGCGGATGTCATCGTCCGACTGGAACAAGATCGTGGCGGGCGCGGCCTGGGTGCCGAAGTAGCGCACACCGAACGTCATCATCCCCGAAGGCGTGCCGGTCACGCGGACGTTCGTGAGCTCGAGGAGTACGCCTTCGTAGGGCTCGCCGGTGGTGTCGTCGATGAGGGTCGCGAGCGGCACGTTCGTGGCCGGCACGGGCGTCGACGGCGACCCCGCGATGAGCGTGATCGTCGGGCTGCGGAGCTGCGTGAGCGTCCCCGTGCCGGAGCCGTTGTTGAACTCGTCGACCTCGCCCTGGATCGTCACGTGCGAGCCGACGACCACGCCGGCCGGCAGGAGCCCGGCGCTGGTGCCCCTGTAGATCTGCAGGCCGTTGTTGGGTCCCGCCGTCGCGGAGTCCGCCACCCAGATGTTCTGGATGTTCGTCGGGCCGCGTCCGATCGCCATCACGACCGCATCGGCGATGCGGACCTGGCTGCCGTCCGTGTGCATGCCCATCTGGATGTTCGCCACCGTCGTGTCCGACGTGCAGGTCGGCTCGGTGGCGCAGCCGCGGTCGGCGCAGTCCATGAAGCCGTTGGCGTCGTTGTCGATGCCGTCGGTGCACGTCCCGGGCGCCTCGGCGGCGGGGCAGCCGGCGCCGCCGAGGACGATGTCGGCGGTCGCGCGCGGCAGGATCTTGTAGTTGAAGAAGTAGTCGCCCATGCCGGTGATCGACGCGAGGCAGTCGCCGCCGGTGAGGTACGGCGGCGGCGTCTCCGAGTACGGGATCTCGGCGAGGCTCGAGTCGATCTCGAGGACGCCCGTGATGCGGAAGGCGACGAACATCGGATCGGGATTCGACGAGCTGACCGGGCGGATCTCCGAGGTCACCGAGATGTTCTCGACGCGCACGAGCACGCCCTCCCACTTCTCGTACTCGGCCTCGCGCGCCGCGGTCGCCATCTGGCCGATCATGAGCGCGTCGAGCACCTGGGGCGCCGGCACGGTGCCGGTGCCGACCTTGGTCACGGTCATCTGGCCACCCGCGATCGGCGCCAGCTCGGTGACCGTCGCGTCGTCGGTCTCGAGCGAGAACTCGTCCTTCTCGGCGCCGGTGATGTCGACGAGGTCGCCGACCGCGAGCGCGGCCACCTCACCGAGCGGCGCGCCGTAGACCAGCACGCCGGAGTACGCCCCGCCCTCGGGCTCGGCGACGTAGAAGTTGCCCTTGCGCGGGCCGTAGTTGTCGATCGCCGTCACCACGACGCCGCGCAGGGTCACCGGCGTGCCCGGCGGCATGGCGTCGTTCTGCACCTCGTAGACGGTCTGGTCGCCGCTGGCGGCGTCGACATCCGTGCCGTCGTCGTCGTCGCCGTTGCCGCTACCGCGGCAGGCCGCGAACGCAGCGAGGAGAGAGAGGCAAAGGGCGGAGGACGAGACGAGGCGCTTCATGGGCAGACTCCTGGGGCCGAAGCCCGCGTCATACCGCAAAACAAAACGCCCGCGGTGAAGCGGGCGTCACACTCGGGTTGGCAGGACTGCGACGAGATCGCCGCAACCCGGGGTTGGCGATCAGGCGACCGCGGGAGCCAGGCCGACGAGCTCGACCAGCGCCATCGACGCGGCGTCTCCGGCGCGGAACCGGGTCTTGAGCACGCGGGTGTAACCACCCTTGCGCTTGTCCTCGGCGGCCTTGAAGTGCGGGCCGATCTCGCCGAAGAGCCGCTCCATCGCCACGTCGGTCTTGAGCACCTTGCGGGCCTGACGACGGGCGTGGACGACCTTGGCGCGCTCGGCCGGCGACGCCTTGTCGCCCTTCTTGAGCAGGTCCGCGACCTCCACGCCCCAGCGGATCGTCGCGTCGGCGTGCCTGCGGAGCTCCTTGGCCTTGGCCTCGGTGGTCTCGATGCGACCGTGCGTGAAGAGCGCGGTCACCAGGTTGGCGTAGAGCGCGTCGCGGTGCGACGCGGTGCGCGAGAGCTTTCGTCCAGAGTTGCCGTGACGCATGGGATCACTTCTTCAGCGGGTTGGGACCCGGCCAGTTGTCGAGCTTCATGCCCAGGGAGAGGCCCATCTCGGCCAGGATCTCCTTGATCTCCTTGAGCGACTTGCGGCCGAAGTTCTTGGTCTTCAGCATCTCGCTCTCGCTCTTCTGCACCAGCTCGCCGATGTACTTGATGTTGGCGTTCTGGAGGCAGTTGGCCGAGCGCACGGACAGCTCGAGCTCGTCGACGGTCCGCCACAGGTTCTCGTTGAGCTTCTCCTGCTCCTCGTCGCGGATCGGCTCCGCCGGCTCCGCCATCTCCTCGAAGTTGATGAACAGGTTGAGCTGCTCCTTCAGGATCTTGGCGGCGAAGGCGACCGCGTCGTCCGGGCGGACGGCGCCGTTGGTCCACACCTCGAGGGTCAGCTTGTCGTAGTCGGTCTGCTGACCGACGCGCGCGTTGGTGACCGTGAAGTTGACCTTCTTGATCGGCGAGTAGAGCGCGTCGATCGCGATCGTGCCGACCGGCAGGCCGGCCGAGTGACGCTCCGCGGGCGCGTAGCCGCGGCCGGTCTGGACCACCATCTCCATGGCGATCTTGCCGTCCTTGGCGAGCGTGCACAGGCGGTGCTCGGGGTTGAGCACCGAGATGCCGTCGACGAGCGTGATGTCGCCGGCGGTCACCGCGCCCTCACCCTGCTTGTCGAGCCGCAGGGTGTAGGTCTTGTCGACCTCGACCTTGAACAGCGTCTCCTTGAGGTTGAGGATGATGTCGGTCACGTCCTCGACGACGCCGGGCAGCGACGAGAACTCGTGCAACGCGCCCTCGATGCTGATCTGCGTGATCGCGGCGCCCTGCAGCGACGAGAGCAGCACGCGGCGCAGGCCGGTGCCGAGCGTCGTCCCGAAGCCGCGCTCGAGCGGCTCGCAGGAGAACTTGCCGTACGTCTCCGACCGCTCCTCGATCTCGAGCAAGCGCGGACGGATCAAGTCGCGCCAGTTCTTGGCCATGAAGGCGGTCTGCTCGGGGGTCGGCTCCATCGTCGCTCCTTCGTCGGTCATCGTCACAGTCGTCGCAATCCTACGGTCGAGGTTCAGGACGTCACTTCGAGTAGAGCTCGATGATGAGCTGCTCGCGGATCGGCAGGGTCACGTCCTCGCGCGCCGGCAGCTGCTTGATGCCGCCGCGCATCCCTTCCTTGTCGAGCTCGATCCACTGCGGCACGCCGCGGCGATCGACGGCCGCGAGGGCCTCGCCGATGCGCGCGACCGCCTTGGACGAGTCGCGGACCGCGACGACGTCCTTGGGGCGGACGAGGTACGACGGGATGTTGACCTTCTTGCCGTTGACGCTGAAGTGCCCGTGGCGGACCAGCTGGCGCGCCTCGGCGTGATCCGAGGCGAAGCCCATGCGGTAGACCACGTTGTCCAGGCGGCGCTCGAGCAGCTGGATGAGCACGTCACCGGAGACGCCCTTGCTGCGAACGGCCTTGAAGTAGTAGCCGCGGAACTGGCGCTCGGCGATGCCGTAGATGCGCTTCACCTTCTGCTTCTCGCGGAGCTGCTCGCCGTAGTCGCTGCGCTTCTTGCGGCGCGACTGGCCGTGCTGACCCGGCGGATAGCTGCGGCGCTCGTAGCCGCACTTGTCGGTGTAGCAACGCTCTCCCTTGAGGAAGAGCTTCATGTCCTCACGCCGGCAGAGCCGGCAAACAGGTCCCGTGTAGCGAGCCATCGTCTTGTCCTTCCGTTCCCTGGGTATCCGTCAGACCCGGCGACGCTTGCGGGGCCGGCAGCCGTTGTGGGGAACGGGCGTGACGTCGCGGATGAGGTTGATCTTGAAGCCAGCGGCGTTGAGGGCGCGCAGCGCCGACTCGCGGCCGGCGCCGGGACCCTTGACGAGCACCATGACGTTGCGCACGCCGTGCTCCATCGCCTTCTTGGCGGCGTCCTCGGCGGCGAGCTGCGCGGCGAACGGCGTCGACTTGCGCGAGCCCTTGAAGCCGCACGTGCCGGACGACGACCACGCGAGCACGTTGCCCGAGACGTCGGTGATCGAGACGATCGTGTTGTTGAACGTCGCGGCGATGTGCGCGACGCCGGTCTGGATGTTCTTCCGGACCTTCTTCTTCTGCTTGCCCTTGGTGCTCGACATGGCTCAGGTCCTCTTCACTTCTTGGTGGCGCCGCCCTGCTTCTTCACTGCCATGCGGCGAGGACCCTTGCGGGTGCGGGCATTCGTGTGGGTACGCTGGCCGCGCACCGGCAGGTTGCGCCGGTGGCGCGAACCGCGGTAGCAGCCGAGGTCGATGAGGCGCTTGATCGCGAGCTGCGTGTCGCGGCGGAGATCGCCCTCGACCCGGTAGTTCGCGTCGATCGCGTCGCGCAGCTTGCGGACGTCGTTCTCGTCGAGATCGTCGGTGCGCTTGTCGGGCGAGATGCCGGCCTGGTTGAGGACGACGTTCGCCGCGTGACGGCCGAGGCCGTAGATGTACGTGAGTGCGATCTCGATCCGCTTGTTACGCGGGAGGTCGACGCCTGCGATGCGAGCCATTGGTCAATGTCTCCTGGAGGTGATCTCGATCAGCCCTGGCGCTGCTTGTGACGAGGATTGCTGCAGAGGACGCGTACGACGCCCTTGCGCTTGATGACCTTGCACTTGGGACAGATGGGCTTGACCGACGCACGAACTTTCATGACGCTCTCTCTAGTTGCGGCTGGTTCCGGCTGCTCTGGTTCTCAGTCGTGGCCCGGATTGCCGGGTGAAGAAGATGGTCGCGTGAGCACCCAGGGACCGTCGTCCGTGATCGCGATGGTGTGCTCGAAGTGGGCTGAAAGGCTGCGGTCCTTGGTCACCGCCGTCCACCCGTCATCGAGTACTTCGACCTCGGGGGAGCCGGCGTTTACCATAGGTTCCACGGCGATGACAAGGCCGCGTTTGATGCGTTTGCCCCGACCGGGAGTGCCATAGTTGTGAACCGGGGGGTCCTCGTGCATCCGCCTGCCGATCCCGTGCCCCACGAACACCCTAACCACCGAATATCCCTCGGCCTCGGCGCAGCTCTGGACCGCGGCGCCCACGTCCTCGAGGCGGTTGTCGACCACACACTGGGCGATCGCCAGGTCCAGAGCCCGCCGGGTCGTGTCGACCAGCTTCTGCCCCTCCGGCGTCGGCTTCCCCGCAATGACCGAGCGGGCCGAATCGGCACACATGTTGTGCTTGTAGGACCCGAAATCCACCGAGACGATGTCACCGGACCGGATGATCTTGTCCTTGCGGGGGATGCCGTGGACGATCTCCTCGTTGATCGAGATGCAGGTCACCGCGGGGTACGGAGGCTGGGCGTAGCCGAGGAAGGCGCTGACCACGTTCTCGCGCTTGATCGCGGCGCGCGCGATCCGGTCGAGCTCCCAGGTGGAGACCCCGGGCTCGACGGCGCGACAGACCTCGTCCAGGATCCCCGCCACCACGAGCGCCGACTCGCGCATCTGGCGGATCTCGTCGAGGCTCTTGTAGACGATCTTCACGCGAGGCTCCGTGCGCCGCTTAGCGCGCCGGAGCCGGGCGACCGGCGGCCCGACCGCGGATGCGCGGGCCCTTGGGACCGGTGAAGCCCTCGTAGTTGCGCGTGATGAGGTGCGACTCGATCTGCTGGACGGTGTCGAGCGCGACGCCGACGACGATCAGGAGCCCGGTGCCGCCGAAGTAGAACGGCACGGACATGTACTTCATGAGCAGCGCCGGGATCATGCACACGATCGACAGGTAGATCGCGCCGGCGAACGTGATGCGGGTGAGGACCTTCTCGATGTACTGCGCCGTGTTCTTGCCGGGACGGATGCCGGGGATGAAGCCGCCACCCTTCTTGAGGTTGTCCGCGACCTGGACCGGGTTGAACACGACCGACGTGTAGAAGAACGCGAAGAAGATCACCATCACGGTGAAGATGGCGTTGTAGCGCCAGTCCGACGGATCACCGAAGACGGCCGCCGCGTCCTGCAGGAACACCGAGCCCGACATGTTCGCGATCTGCGCCGGGAACATGAGGATCGACGACGCGAAGATCGGCGGGATGACGCCGGAGACGTTGATCTTGAGCGGCAGGTGCGACTGCGCGCCCTGGTAGAGCTTTCGTCCGACCTGGCGCTTGGCGTACTGGACCGGGATCTTTCGATGGGCTCGCTCGAAGAAGCAGATCGCGGCGATCGTGCCGAGGACGAGCAGGAGGAGCAGCAACATGCCGAAGTTGCCGGTGCCCTCTTCGCCGCCGCTGCCGCCCTGCGACGAGAGGTACTGGAACAGCGCGTCCGGCATGCCGGCGATGATGCCGGCGAAGATGATCATCGAGACGCCGTTGCCGATGCCCCGCTCGGTGATCTGCTCGCCGAGCCACATGATGAAGGCGGTGCCGGTGGTCAGGCTGATGACCGTGACGAAGCGGAAGCCCCAGCCCGGATCGACGACCACCTCGGAACCGCGCGACGACAGGCTCTCGAGGTACTGCGCGATGAAGAAGCCCTGCACCAGGGCGAGGCCGATGGTGCCGTAGCGGGTGATCTGGTTGATCTTGCGTCGGCCCTGCTCGCCTTCCTTGTTGAGCTGGTCGAGCTTGGGGATGACCACCGTGAGCAGCTGCACCACGATCGACGCCGAGACGTACGGCATGATGCCGAGCGCGAAGATCGAGAGCTGCTCCAGCGCGCCGCCCGAGAACATGTTGAACATGCCCAGGAAGGAGCCGGTGCTCTTGGAGACGACGTTCTCCATCTCGACCCGGTTCACACCGGGGACCGTGATGAAGACGCCGACGCGGTAGACCGCGAGCATCGCCAGCGTGAAGAGGATCCGCTTGCGGAGCTCGGGAATCTTACCGATGTTCTGGATGCTGTTTGCCATTGGGGGGATGGCTCGGGAGGCTCGGACGAATCGCGCGGTCGCGCGAACGAATCAGGAAACGACTTCCGCGGTACCGCCAGCCTTCTCGATCTTCTCCTTGGCGGCCACCGAGAAGCGGTGCGCCTTGACGACGAGCTTCTTGGTGAGGTCGCCCTCGGCGAGGATCTTGAGGCACTCGACCTGCTTGGGCAGGAGGCCCTTGCCCTGGAGCGCCGCGACGTCGACCGTCGCGCCGGCCTCGAACACCTGCTCGAGGGTCTTCAGGTTGATCGGATAGGCCTCGACGCGGAACGGGTTCTTGAACCCGCGCTTGGCGATGCGCATCTTCATGGGCATCTGTCCGCCCTCGAAGCCGATGCGCGCGCCGTGGTGACCGGCGCGGGCCTTCTGGCCCTTGACGCCCTTGCCGGACGTCTTGCCCGTGCCCGAGCCGCGGCCGCGGCCGAGGCGCTTCTTGGTCTTGGTGGCGCCCTTGTTGGGAGCGAGGGTATGCAGCGTGGTGCCCATGGCGGGTTCCTGCGGAGTGAAGTGATGACCTGAAATCGTGCTGGAAACAACTAGCCGAGCAGGCAGCAAGCCTGCGGGATCGCCGTCACTCGACGGCGGCGACCTCGACCAGGTGCGCCACCTTGCGGATCATGCCGCGGATCGCGAGCGTGTCCTGGAGCACCACCGAGTCATTCGGATGCTTGAGGCCGAGGCCCTTGAGCGTCCGGCGCTGGGTCTCGGGGCGGCCGATGCCGCTGCGCTTCTGGGTGACCTTGATCTTGATCGCCATGACTAGCCTCGCATCTCGGCCACGGTGCGGCCGCGCGTCTTCGCCACCTGGTCCGCCGAGCGCAGCGACTTGAGCGCGACGACGACGGCGTGGATGACGTTGTGCGGGTTCGACGTGCCGAACGACTTGGTGAGGATGTCGGTGACGCCCGCGACCTCGAGCACCGGGCGGACGCCGCCGCCGGCGATCACGCCGGTACCGGGAGCGGCCGGACGGAGCAGCACCTTGGCCGCGCCGAACTCCGCCATGATCTCGTGCGGGATCGTGCCCTTCACGAGGGGGATGCGGAACAGGTTGCGCTTGGCGCGGTCGGTGCCCTTGCGGATCGCCTCGGGGACCTCGTTGGCCTTGCCCAGGCCGGCGCCGACGTGACCGTTCTGGTCACCGACGACGACGAGGGCCGAGAACGAGAACCGACGGCCGCCCTTCACCACCTTGGCGACGCGGTTGATGAAGACGACCTTGTCGACGAGCTCGCCGACTTCTTCTGGATTGATCGACATGCTTGGCTCTCTCTCGCTCTCAGAACGCCAGACCGGCTTCGCGCGCGCCGTCGGCGACGTGCGCGACCCGCCCGTGGTAGAGGTACCCGTTGCGGTCGAAGATGACCGTGTTGATCTGCAGGGCGAGGAGCTTGGCCCCGATCGCCTTGCCGACGACCTTGGCCTTGTCCTTCTTGTTCTTGCCCTCGAGGTCGGCCTTGAGGGCCGCCTCGAGATCGCTCGCCGCCGCGAGCACCTTGCCGCTCGTGTCGTCGATCGCCTGGGCGTAGATGTGCTTCGACGAGCGGAACACGCTGAGGCGCGGGCGCTCGGCGGTTCCGGTGATGCGCTTGCGGATGGAGACCTTGCGGCGCAGCCGCTGCCGCAGACGCTCGCTTCCGACTTTGACGTGACCAGCCATGGCGGACTCCTACTTGCCCTTGCCGGCGGCCTTGCCCGCCTTGCGGAGGATCGTCTCTTCGACGTACTTGACGCCCTTGCCCTTGTAGGGCTCGGGACCGCGGAAGCTGCGGATCTTGGCCGCCGCCGCGCCCACGTGCTGCTTGTTCATCGACGAGAGGATGAGCATGTTCTTGTCGACCTTGGCCGACACCCCCTCGGGCAGCTTGTACTCGATGGGGTGCGAGTAGCCGAGGGTCAGCACGACCGTCCCGCCCTTCACCTCGGCGCGATAGCCGACGCCGTTGATCTCGAGCTGACGCTCGAAGCCCTTGGTCACGCCGGTGACCAGGTTGGCGGTGAGGGCGCGCATGAGGCCGTGCGCGGCGCGCGACGGCTTGTCGTTGCCCTTGCGCGTGAACACGAGCTCCTTGCCCTCCTGCTTCACGTCGACCGCGTCGTGGCGGTCGAGCGAGAGGGAGCCCTTGGGGCCCTTGGCGGTGATCGCCGTGGGCGTGATCGTGACGGTCACGCCCTGCGGGATCTCGATTGCGCGGTTGCCGATGCGAGACATGGCTTCACCAGACCTCGCAGAGGATCTCGCCGCCGACGCCGCGCTTGCGCGCCTCGCGGTCGGTCATCACACCCTGCGACGTGGAGATGACGGCGATGCCCAGGCCGTTGCGGACGCGGGGCACCTGCTTGGCCGGCACGTACTTGCGCTGGCCGGGGCGCGACACGCGGCGGAGGCCGGTGATCGCGTTGTGGGTACGGCCGTCGTAACGAAGCGTCACGGTGATCGTGCCGGACTTGTCGTCCTCGGCGGCGATCACGGCGTCGACGAAGCCCTCGTTCTTGAGGATCTCGGCGATGCGCAGCTTCATCATCGAGCGCGGGCACACGATCTCGCGCTTGCGCGCGCGGATGCCGTTGCGCAGACGGGCCAGGAAATCAGCGATTGGGTCGGTCATCGACACGGTACGTTCTCCTCACCAGCTCGACTTGATGACGCCCGGGATCTCGCCGCGCAGGGCGAGCTCGCGGAAGCAGAGCCGGCACATCTCGAACTTGCGCAGGAACGCGCGCGAACGACCGCACCGCTTGCAGCGGTTGTGCTGGCGGACCTTGAACTTGTGCTTCTTGGGAAGCCTGTCGACGAGCTTGCTCATGCTGCCGCTCCGGTCGGAGTCGCCTGACGGAAGGGCATGCCCAGGTACTGGAGCAGCGCCCGTCCTTCGTTGTCGGTCTTGGCCGTGGTGACGATGGAGATGTTCATGCCCTTGATCTGGTCGATCTTGTCGTACTCGATCTCGGGGAAGATGATCTGCTCGCGCACGCCCATGGTGTAGTTGCCGCGGCCGTCGAAGCCACGGCTCGAGACGCCGCGGAAGTCGCGCACGCGGGGGAGCGCGATGTTGCACAGGCGGTCGAGGAACTCCCACATGCGATCACCGCGCAGCGTGACCATCACGCCGATCTTGTGACCCTTGCGGAGCTTGTAGTTGGCGATGTCCTTCTTGGCCTTGGACACCACCGGCGCCTGGCCGGCGATCGCCTTCAGCTCCTCGACCGCGAAGTCGATGATCTTGGCGTCGTGCGCGGCGCGGCCGAGGCCCATGTTCAGCGAGACCTTCACCACGCGCGGCACTTCCATGGCGCTCGAGTAGTTGAAGTCCTTGGTGAGCTGGGCGCGGACCTGGTTCTGGTACATCTGCTTGAGCCGCGGGGGCGTCTCGCGCTTGTACTTCGGGGCCGGGCCCGTGGGCTCGGAGGCCTTCTTCCGCCCCGGGCCCTTGCCCTGGGGAGGCTTCTTCTCGCTCTTCGCCTTGGGCTCGCCGCCCTCGGGCTTGTCTTCGTTCGCCATGTGCTTGCTCGTTGCTTCCGGTTACCGGGGCTCGCTCTAGGGCCTTGGGCCTAGAGCCCCGGGTTGGGGAACTTGGTGCCGCTCTTCGCGCCCACGCGGTGCTTCTCGCCGTTCTCCACGACGACCTTGGTCCGCGTGCCGCGACCGAGCTTCTCGTCCCAGAGGAGCACGTTCGCGATCGCGATCGTGCCTTCCTTCTCGACGATGCCGCCCTGCGGGTTCTGCTGCGTCGGCTTGGTGTGGCGCTTGATCAGGTTGACCTTCTCGACGATCACGCGATCGCCCTTGACGCGCAGCACCTTGCCGCGCTTGCCACGATCCTTGCCCTTGGTGACGACCACGAGGTCGCCGCGTCGAACGTGGGACATCGACATGACTACAGGACCTCCGGCGCCAGCGAGATGATCTTCATGAAGCGCTTGGCGCGAAGCTCGCGAGCGACCGGCCCGAAGATGCGGGTGCCGATCGGCTCGTTCTCCTTGTTGACGAGGACGGCCGAGTTGCCGTCGAAGCGGATCGAGCTGCCGTCGGGCCGGGCCAGCTCCTTGGAGGTGCGGACGATGACCGCACGGGCGACCTCGCCCTTCTTCACCTTGGAGTTGGGGATCGCCTCGCGGACCGAGACGATGATGATGTCACCGATCGACGCGTAACGCCGACGGGTGCCACCCAGCACCTTGATGCAGTAGACCTTCTTCGCGCCGGAGTTGTCGGCCACGTCGAGGACGCTGGTCTGCTGGATCACGGGAGCACCTCCTTCACCTCGGTCGTGTCGGCCTTGGTGAGGGTGCGGAAGACGCGCCACTTCTTGGTCTTCGAGTACGGACGCGACTCGATCAGCTCGACGACGTCGCCGACGTTCGAGGCGTTCTTCTCGTCGTGCGCCTTGTACTTCACGCGGCGGGTCACGAACTTGTGGAAGCGGCGGTCGCGCACGCGGCGGATGACCGTCACCACGACGGTCTTCTCCATCGCGTTCGAGGTCACGGTGCCGGTGATCGTGCGGCGGGTGCCGCGGCCGTCACTCTTATCCGTCTCGGTGGTGGTGGCCGACATGGTGATCAGCCCTCCTTGGCGGCGCCCTTGCGGCTGCCCTGCTTCTCGAGGTCGAGGTCGCGCGCGCGCAGGATCGTGAGGATCTTGGCGATCTCGCGGCGCTTGGTGGTCATCTCGGCGGTCGAGGTGACCTGGTTGGTGTGCTTGCCCAGCTGCAGGCGGAAGAGCTCGTCGCGGATGCGCGCGAGCGCGACCCGCAGCTCGTCCGCGGGCAGGTCGCGGAGCTTGTCGAGGGCGTCGGCGGTCTTGCTCACAGCACGGCCTCCCGGGAGATCATGTGGGTGCGAAGCGGAAGCTTGTGGTGAGCGCGGGTGAAGGCCTGCTTGGCCAGCTCGGCGTTGACGCCCTCGACCTCGAAGATCACGCGGCCCGGCTTGACCACCGCGACCCAGCCCTCGACGCCGCCCTTACCGGTACCCATGCGGGTCTCGGCCGGCTTCTTCGTGAACGGCTTGTCGGGGAAGACGCGGACGTAGATCTTGCCGCCCTTCTTGACGGCGCGGCTGATGGCGACGCGGGCCGCCTCGATCTGGCGGGCGGTGAGCCAGCCGGGCTCGAGGATCTGCAAGCCGAAGTCACCGAACGAGACCTCGTTGCCGCCCTTGGCCATGCCAGGGGTGCGGCCCTTGTGCTGCTTGCGGAACTTGGTGCGCTTGGGGGAGAGCTGCGACATGGGACTTGGTCCTGGGAATCAGCGCGCCGTGGTGGTGCGCGGGTCCTGCTTGCGGGCCTGGAGGACCTCGCCGTGGAAGACCCAGCACTTCACGCCGATCGAGCCGTACGTGGTGTGGGCCTCGGTGAGGCCGTACTCGATGTCGGCGCGGAGGGTGTGGAGCGGCACGCGACCCTCGCGGTACCACTCGCGGCGCGACATCTCGGCGCCGCCGAGGCGGCCGGCCGAGGCGACCTTGATGCCCTTGGCGCCGAACTTCATCGCGGTCTGCACGGCCTTCTTCATGGCGCGGCGGAACGCGATGCGGCGCTCGAGCTGGGTCGCGATGTTCTCGGCGACCAGCTGCGCGTTGGTCTCGGCCTTGCGGACCTCGACGATGTTGAGGAAGACCTCGTTCTCGGTGAGCGCCTGGACTTCCTTCTTGAGGGTCTCGACGCCGGCGCCGCGCTTACCGATCACGATCCCCGGACGAGCCGTGTGGATGTTGATCTTGCACTTGTTCGCGGCGCGCTCGATCTCGATGTACGAGATGCCGGCGAAGTTGAGCTTCTTCTTGATGAAGCCCTTGAGGCGCAGGTCCTCGTGGAGCCACTTCGCGTAGTTCTTGTCCTGGTACCACCGCGACGACCACGTCTTGATGATGCCGAGGCGGAAACCGGTGGGATGCGTCTTCTGGCCCATGACTCAGTGACCCCCGTGGTCGTCCGAGACGACCACCGTCAGGTGGCTCGTGCGGTGCTGGATGCGGTTGGCGCGGCCCATCGACCGCGGCATCCAGCGCTTGATGATCGGGCCGCCGTCGACGGTGATCGCGTGGATGTGGAGATCTTCGACCGAGACGTCGCCGCCCGACTTCTCCTCGGCGTTGGCCGCGGCCGACTTGACCGCCTTGGAGATGAGGCGCGCCGCCTTCTTGGGCATGAGGTCGAGCAGGCCGACGGCCTCCTCGACGCCCTTGCCACGGACGAGGTTGGCGACCACGCGCATCTTGCGCGGGGACATCGTGATGCCACGAACGAGAGCTCTGGCTTCCATGACGTACCTCAGCGGACCTTCTTGTCGCCGCCGTGACCCGTATACGTGCGGGTCGGCGCGAACTCACCGAGCTTGTGCCCGACCATGTGCTCCGAGATGAACACCGGGATGAACTTGCGGCCGTTGTGCACGGCGAACGTGAGGCTGACCATCTCGGGCGTGATCGTCGAACGCCGGGACCAGGTCTTGATCACGCGCTTGTTCGGGTTCGACTCCTTGAACGCGGCGGCGATCTTCTTGTGGAGGAAGGCCTCGACGTACGGGCCCTTCTTGACTGAACGCGGCATGGTGTTAGCTCCGCCTCACTTCGTCGTTACTTCGTTCGGCGACGGACGATGTTCTTGTCCGTGCGCTTGTTGTGACGAGTCTTGTAGCCCTTGGTCGGCTGGCCCCACGGGGTGCACGGGTGGCGACCACCGGAGCTGCGACCCTCGCCGCCACCCATCGGGTGATCGACCGGGTTCATCGAGACGCCGCGGTTGTGCGGGCGCTTGCCGAGCCAGCGCTTGCGGCCGGCCTTGCCCCACTCGATGTTGGCGTGCTCGCTGTTGGCGATGACGCCGACGGTGGCGCGGCAGTCGATGTGGACGTAGCGCATCTCGCCCGACGGCAGGCGCAGGGTGGCGCGGTCGCCTTCCTTCGCCATCAGGACGACGCGGGCGCCGGCCGAGCGGCCGAGCTGCGCGCCGCCGCCGACCTTGAGCTCCACGCAGTGGACCTCGGTGCCGACCGGCATGTGGCGGAGCGGGAGCGAGTTGCCCGGCTTGATGTCGGCCGAGTTGGCGCTGATCACCTGGTCACCGACGCCGAGCTTCTGCGGCGCGATGATGTATGCCAGCTCGCCGTCGAGGTACTGGATGAGCGCGATGCGCGCCGAGCGGTTGGGATCGTACTCGATGCCCACCACCTTGGCCGGCACGCCGGTCTTGTTGCGCTTGAAGTCGACCCGGCGGTAGCGCTGCTTGTGGCCGCCGCCGCGGAAGCGCGAGGTGATGCGGCCGTGGTTGTTGCGTCCGGCGGTCTCGGGCTTGTGCTCGAGCAGCGACTTCTCGGGCTTCTTCTTGGTGATCTGGCCGAAGTCCTGCGAGGACATGCCTCGGCGACCCGGCGAGGTCGGCTTGTACTTGGTGATCGCCACGGTCAGACTCCCTCGAAGAAGGCGATCGACTCGCCCGGCTTGAGCGTCACGACGGCCTTCTTCCAGGCCGGGCGGCGGCCGCTGAAGCGACCGACGCGCTTGTCCTTGCCGCGCGCGATGAGCGTGCGGACGTGGGTGACGTGGACCTTGAACAGGGTCTCGATGGCGTGCCGGATCTCGACCTTGTTGGCGTCCTTGGCCACCTCGAAGACGACCTGCTGGGCGTGGTCCTCACCCTCGACCGGGCGAGCGTCGCTGCCGCCGGTCTCGCGGAGGCGCGCCGTCTTCTCGGTGAGGAGCGGACGCTTGATCACTGTTTGCGGAGCGCGCATGGGATCACTCGACTTCCGGAGAGGCTGGGCCGAGCGCCGCCTCCACGTGCTTGGCCGCGGCCTGGGTCAGGACCAGGGTCTCGTGGCGGAGGATGTCGTAGACGTTGATGCCGTCGACCGCGAGCCACTTCGACGCGCGCAGGTTGCGGGCGCCGCGAGCGAGCAGCGTGTTGTCCTTGGCATCGACGATGAGGACCTTCGACGACGGCTGGGCGACGCCGAGGGCGGCGAGCGCCGAGGCGACGGCCTTGGTCTTGCCATCGGAGTCGAACTTGTCGAGGACGATGAGCTTCTGCTCACCGGCGCGCAGCGAGAGCGCGGAGCGGAGCGCGAGCTTCTTCTGCTTCTTGGGCAGGTCGTAGGCGTAGCTGCGGGGCTTGGGCCCGAAGACCGAGCCACCGCCGACCCAGTGCGGCGCCTGGCGGCTACCCTGGCGGGCGCGGCCGGTGCCCTTCTGCTTCCACGGCTTGATGCTCGAGCCGCGGACCTCGCCCATGCGCTTGGTCGACGCGGTGCCCGCGCGGCGCTTGGCGAGCTGCCACTTCACGACTTCCCACAGGAGGTGCTCGTGCACTTCGGCGCCGAAGACCTCGTCGGACAGATCGATCTGCCCAACGTTCTTCCCGGCGGTGTTCTTGACGTCTAGCTTCATGGCACGCTCGCTCAGGTCTTGATCTCGACGTCGACGCCGGCCGAGAGGTCGAGCTTCATCAGGGCGTCGAGGGTCTGCTGCGTCGGCTCGAGGATGTCGAGCAGCCGCTTGTGGGTGCGAATCTCGAACTGCTCGCGCGACTTCTTGTCGGTGTGCGGCGAGCGGAGGACGCAGTACTTGTTGATCTTGGTCGGCAGCGGGATCGGGCCCGCGACCTTGGCGCCAGTGCGCTTGGCGGTCTCGACGATCTCGCCAGCCGACTGATCGAGGAGCTTGTGGTCGTAGGCCTTGAGCCGGATACGGATCCGCGGGGTGGTCATGGGCTCTTTCCTGGGTCCTCTGAGGAGTCGCGCAGTCTACTCAAAACGTTCTTCAATGGAAGGGCTTAGTTAGACTTCGTGCGGAATGCGATCGGACGACGTAACCGACTGAAATCATCCGAGAATCTTGGTAACCACGCCGGCGCCGACCGTCTTGCCGCCCTCGCGGATGGCGAAGCGCAGGCCTT
>ERZ761602.4836-NODE-4836-length-16637-cov-4.752804_pt1 | contig 16637 bp, 18 predicted proteins | sample MGYA00512165_ERZ761602 | MGnify/ENA primary metagenome ERZ761602 (study PRJEB28899, sample SAMN02445085) | bioreactor sludge metagenome | biome: EBPR sludge; isolation source: Thorneside wastewater treatment plant | place: Australia: Brisbane, Thorneside...
GAAGGCTCGTGGGAGGGGGCCCCTCGGGGCTTTATGCCCCGTGGGGGAGGGTCTCGCGACAGACCCTCGGAGAATCTGACGGGTGAACCCGCCTTGCGTGGGGCCTTCCGCCGGACCAGCTTCCTCGCGCCCCATGCACCCCTGGCACGACGTCTACATCGACGAGGCCCTCCTCGGCACCGCGTTCCCCGTGATCATCGAGGTCCCCAAGGGCTCGAAGAACAAGTACGAGCTCGACAAGGAGACCGGTCTCTTGAAGCTCGACCGCGTGCTCTACAGCGCGGTGCACTACCCCGCGAACTACGGGTTCATCCCGCGCAGCTTCTGTGACGACGGGGATCCGCTCGACGCCCTCGTGCTCAGCCAGGAGCCGGTGCACCCGCTCTGCATCGTCGAAGCGCGTCCGGTCGCGTGCATGCGCATGCGCGACGACAAGGGCATCGACGACAAGGTGATCGCGGTGAACGCGCGCGACCCGTACTACGAGGACGTGCGAAGCCTCGACGATCTGCCGAAGCACACGCTGCGCGAGATGAAGCGCTTCTTCGAGGACTACAAGCAGCTCGAGAACAAGCAGGTCGTGGTCGACGACTTCATCGACATCGAAGAGACGCTGACGATCCTCAAGGAGTCGCTCTCGTTCTACCGCAAGCTGCGGCGCGGCGAGCTCGCGCGCTGAGCTCAGCGAGCTCGCGCGCCAGCTCAGCGCAAGCGTCGGAGCTCGTCGATCACGCCACGGCCGACGTCGGTGGGTCCACAGGCTTCCAGGGCGTCCGCGTCGATGCGCTCACCGCGTGCCCCCGCGAGCGCCGCTCGTAGCAGCGGTGCGGGATCGCGAGCGAGGTCGTCGACCTCCGCGAGCGCGGTGAGCAGGTGCCGCACGCGCTCCACGTCGAGCGCTCGGCCTTCGTCGTTCGCCGCGTCCTCGACGGAGAGCTCGATGCGTCCGAAGCGTCGCGCGAAGCCGACCTCCGGTGCGTCGGTCGCGTGCAGCTCCAGCGCGACGCGACGGAGCTCCGCGACGCGTCCGGGATGACGCGTCTCGAGACGAGTGAGCGCGTCGTCCACCGTCGCGCTCCCCTCGCCGAGCCACACCCCGATGCGGAAGCGCTCGACGTCGAGCGGCACGATCGTTCCGCCCACGAGCTCACCGTGCTCGCCGTGCTCGCCGCCTCGCGGCGTGAAGCGGAGCTCGCCCACGACACCCTGGAGCGCGAGGTCGCGCGCCGGGATCGCCACGTCCACCGCGGCGCGCAGCGTGACCTCGAAGGGGAACGCGCCTTCGACGTGGAGCGCGAGGAGCGCGCTCGTGCAGAGCTCTGGGATCGCGTTCGGATCCGGGAGAGCGCGTGTGCCGTCGAGCGCGAGCGCGCCGCCGACCGCGCGCCGGAGCGCGGCCCCGACGCCGGGCAGCGCGAGCACACCCGCGACGGCGTGAGGGTTGCCGGGCAAGAAGTGCGAGAAGACCGCGCGCAGCACGTCGAGATCGTGCGCGAGCTCCGGCGCGAGGCCTTCGGGGCGATAGGCCTTCCACGCCTCGAAGCGGGTGCGCCGCACGAGCGAGACCAGCGCGCGCGAGGTGGACGAGTCGGGGGAAGGTGAGATCAGATCGCGCGGGGGGCTTGGGCGAAACGCCTGCATGGGAGCTCCTCGCTCAGCGAAGCTTCGCGAGCCGGCCGGGCAGGCGTGCGTCGACGCTGAAGCGGCCCGCGCCGGTGAGCGCGAGCGTCGCGAACACCACGAGGTAGGCGAGGGCGAGCTCCTTCTTGTTCCACGGGTCGTCGGCGTGAATCACGAAGGCCGCGACGACCATGGTGAAGGCGGACGGGATCGCGGCGAGCCGCGTGAAGAGCCCGAGCACGATCAGCGCGGAGCAGCCCACCTCCGCGAAGACGGCGAGCGCGAGGCTGGTGGTCGAGCCGACGCCTAGCGGATCCGGAAAGCTCTCGGAGAGCTCCGCGAACCGCGAGAGCTTCTTCCAGCCGTGCGCGCCGATCATCGTCAGGCCTGCGCAGACGCGGAGGAGGAGCAGGCCGAGGTCGTTGAGGGTGTCGCGCGTCGCGTCGGTCATGAGGGCTTCGTAGCAGGTGTGGAGCCGTGGGAGATGCGGGCGGTGAGTCGCCGAAACGAGGTCGCCGAAACGAGGTCGCCGAAACGAGGTCGCCGAAACGACGAAGGCCGCATTCGCATGCGGCCTTCGAGTCGGGCAGAGCGACGAGCCTCAGCTCGCGAGGCCCCACTTCTGCTTGTTGGACGCGACCTGCTCCGGCGAGGGCTGGTCCTTGTCGGTGTGCTGCGGCACCTCGAACGCGTCCTTGTGCGCGGTGATCGCCGAGTTGAGCGCCACGTCCTCCTTGAAGACGTCGGGGACGCTCACGTCCTCGTAGATCGCTTCCCACGGGCACTCGGGCTCGCACGCACCGCAGTCGATGCAGAGGTCCGGGTCGATGTAGAGCTGATTCGGGAACTTCGCGGTGTCCGAGCCGGTGTGCGCGAAGATGCACTCGACGGGGCAGACGTCGACGCAGGCTTGGTCGACACAATCGCGGCAGAGACGGGTGATGACCCAGGCCATGGCACTCCTCGTTGATGGCGCGCTCGGGCGCCGGAAAGGCGCCGCTGGTATGCGGCGAACGCCGGAGAAACGCAAGAGAAGCCGCGCGGTCGCGTGGGCTCGCTCAATCGGGCCGTTCCTGCGGGCGAACACGGGCTCGGGGGCCACACGGATCGAGCGCGCAGGTCCGTCGAGCGTGGTGGCCTCGAACGCGCGCGTCGAAGGGGCGTGGCGCGGGCGTCGGCGCATGTGGATCGACCGTGGGGATCGACCGGTGTCGCGCGCGTTTCCGTCAGCTTCTCCGAGGGTCTGTCGCCAGACTCTCCCCCACGGGGCATGAAGCCCCGCACCCCTCCCACGAGCCTGGGTCGGCTCCGTGCTCACGCACGGCCCGACACTCTCGTGGAATCGTTCGGCTCCATGGACTTCGTCCACTGCGCTTCGAACGATTCCACTTCGAACCGCTCGCTGCGCTCGCTGCGCGCCGTCCGGTTGCCAAATCGGCCGAGCTTCTTTTCAGCGGCGTCCGCGACGACCGCGCCGCGCGGGGGCGGGCTCGGGCGGAGGCGCGGCGGACGGATGACAGTGCGTGCACGTGTAGTTCTCGATCCCGAGCAGCGTGCCCATCGTCGGCGTCACGTCTTCTTCCATGAAGCGAACGACCTCGGGGAAGATCCGTACCATCGAGTCCCACGCGGGCGTTCCGCGCTCGGGCACGCGGTACTGGTTCGAGGCGGGCATGCGGTACTCGACCTCACGCATGTCGGGGCCGTGGCAGGTCTCGCAGCCGTAGCTCGCGGGGGCCCAGCGCTCCGCGTCGTTGCGCGCGAAGATCTCCTTCATGATCGGGAGGACCTTCCCGATCATGTACCACTCTTGTTCGTCGTGGGTCATCTCGCCCCACGGCTTGTCGGGGCCGCTGATCCCGATGCGCTCGATCGCGCCCTCGTGCGACTCGACCGTCGGCTCGCTCGGCTCGTCCTCCCAGTCGCCCCACTCGTCTTCGGCGCCGCTCGTCGCCTCCGATTCGGTGGCTTCACCGCCCCCGTTGCAGGAGATCGAGAAGGTCAGCGCGAGAAGGAGTGACAACGCGAGGCGGAGGCCGTGCGGCATGGCGCGAGGGTAGCGCAAAGCGCGACGTGGGATCGACGCGCGTTCGGCGTCCGAAGAAGACGCTCGAGACGTCGCGCGCGAAGTCGACGTCGCTCGACGTCGCTCGGCGGGGGCATCGCGCGGATCGCGCGCGTCGAGCGCGACGGAGCTGGTAGCTTCACGTCGTGTCGCCGCTTCGACGCGTGCTCCCCAACTTGGCGCTCGGACTGCTCGGGTTCGGTGGGCTGGTCGCGCTCGGCCTGGTGCGGGGCGCGACGTGGCTGGTGGTGCTCGCGAGCGTGGGCGGCGCGGCATTCGCGTTCGCGATGTTGCGTCGTCCGCTTCGCCAGCAGCGCGCGTTGCGCGAACCGCTCCCGCCCGAGTGGCGCGCGGTGCTCGAGGCCCACGTGCGTTTCTACCGTCGGCTCGACGCGGAGGGGCGCGCACATTTCGAGAAGAACCTTCGTCTGCTCGCGGCGACCTTCGACTTCGACGCGACGGCAGGCGTGGAGGTGACGGACGAGCTGCGGGTGCTCGCGCTCGCGGGCGCGGCGGTGCTGCTTCAAGGGTGGGACGACGTGATGCTGCCCGGCACGCGCTCGGTGGTGCTGCACCCAGCCAGCTTCGACGAGGAGTACGGCGACGGACCGCACGCGGACATCGCGGGACAGGTGGTGCGCCAAGGGCCGATCCTCTTCGCGGTCACCGAGCTGCGGCGCGGCTGGGCGGGCGATCGTGACGGCTACAACGTGTCGATCCACGAGTTCGCCCACGTCCTCGATCTCGCGGACGGCTACGCGGATGGAAAGGTCGGCGCGATGGGCTGGGGGGAGCTGATCGCGGACGAGCTCGAGCGTGTGCGCAAGGGTCGCTCGCCGCTCCGCGCCTACGCGGGCACGAACGAAGCGGAGCTCTTCGCGGTGGCGACGGAGGTCTTCTTCGAGAAGCCCGAAGACCTCCGGCGGCGTGCGCCCGAGCTCTACGACGCGCTCCGCGACTTCTACGCGCAGGATCCCGCGGGTGAGCGCGCGCCCGCGCGTCGAGCGGCGCCGCGTCGCACGTCGCGCTTGAAACCACCCGACGAAAGCGGCACAGAGCACGCGTGAGCGCGGGCAAGAAGATCGCCCTCGGGCTTCGATCGGTCGGCATCCTCCTCGGCGTGTGGGGCGTGCTCGGGCTCGTCGCGTGGATCGCGGACGTGCTGCCGTCGGTCGATTCGACGACGTCGACCGATCCCGTCGTCGACGCGGGTGACTCGAACGACACGGGCGACGCGAGTGATCCGAACGTCGCGACCGGTACGACCGGCTCGACGGAGCTCGACGCGGGCTCGGAGCTCGTCGATGCGGGGCTCGCCGCGGTCGATGCGGGGGTCGACTCCGGCGCGACGCCGACGCGCGGCGAGCGCGAGCTCTGGGCGGTCTGCGTCTCGCTTCGGCAGCCGCTGGTCGGAGAGATGGCCGCGCTCGGGGTGGGCTCGATCGTGGGCGACGAGCGACCGGAGCTGCTCGTGGCGCTCGGCAGCGAGGTCCACGTGATCGGGCTCCACGAGGGCCGCCCGATGCGGGTCGCGACGCTCGGCATGCCGGGCTCCGCTTCGCCCGCGCGGCCGACGGTCGCCGACGTCACGGGCGACGGTCGCGCGGATCTGATCGTCGGCTACGCGCGGCTCGGCGACGACGGCGGTCCGGTCGGAGGAACGCTGCAGCTCGTGCCGGGGCATCCGCTCGGCGGACTGGAGGAGCCACGGCTGCTCGCGCCGATCGCGGTCACCGGCATCGCGACCGTGCCCGCGGAGCGCGGCGCGTGGGTCGCGGCCGCGAACTGGACGGACGGCTTCGGGCGGCGCGCGAGCGAGCTCTGGACCTTCGCGGGCGGTGCTTCGCCGGTCCGTCGCGGTCGCGCGCGGCTCGGAAACGACGTGACGGGCGTCGTGGCCGCCGACATCGACGGTGCGGGCGAGGTGGAGCTGGTCGCGCTCGACGCGATCGGGCTCACGCGCGTCTCGCCAGACGGGGGGCGCTTGTCCGCGCTCGATCTCGCGCGCGCCACGCACGCGCTCGCGCACGACCTCGACGGCGACGCGAAGACCGACGTCGTCCTCGTGGCCGAAGGGCTTCACGTGGTGCGTGGCGGCGTCGAGCCGATCGAAGCCCACCCGATCGACGCGCCGGCGGGACTGAGGCGTCTCGTGGCAGCGGACGTGGACGCCGACGGTCGTGTCGATCTGATCGCGGCGAGCCGCGAGGGGATCGTCGTGTTGATGCAGCGCGACGCGTTCGTGTTCGCGGAAGAGCGCCCGATCGAGCTGCCCGCGACGTTTCGGCCGCACGACCTCGCCGTCGTGACGCTCGACGAGCGGCCGCGTCTCGTGATCGTCGGCGCCAGCTCGCGAGGCTTCGAGCTCGTCGCGGTTCCGCTCGGAGGGCGCGTCGACGTGGCGGTGGGTGAGACGCCGCTGCTCGCGGACGCGCCCCTGCACCTCGCGCTCCCGCTGCGTTGAGGTTCGCGGCGTCGTACGCGTTCGGCGCAGGCGGGCCACGGCGGGCCGGGTGAGCAGGCGGGCCGTGAGCAGGCAGGCCGTGAAGACCGGGCATGGCGTGCGCGCCCGTGCCTGCTTACAGTCGGGCCCGTGCCGAACGAGCCCGTCTACGACGACGCCGAGGTCGAGGAGATCCTGAAGCGAGCGCTCGATCGCGGCGGCAACGTCGACGGGCTCTCGCACGCCGAGCTCGCGGAGGTCGCGGCGGAGGTCGGGCTCTCGCCGGAGGAGCTCGAGCAGGCGGCGCGCTCGGTGCTCGCCTCACGTGCGGAGCGCCGCGATCGTGAGGACGCCGCGCGCGTGCTCGCGGAGCGGAAGCGTTCGCGCCGTCGTGGGCTCGCGCAGCACGCCGCGACCTGGGGCGTGATCGGGGCCGGGCTCGCGGCGCTCGACTACTTCACCGGGACCCCGGGCATCTCGTGGGCGCTCTTCCCGATCATCGGTTGGGGCACCGCGGTCGGGTTACACGGCGTGGGGCTCGCGTTCCGCGACGACGACAAGGAGCTGCGGGCGATCGCGCGACAGCTCCGGAAGCAGCGTGAGCGCGCGGCCCGCGAGGCGGAGCGTCAGAAGCGACCGGTTCCGAAGATCACGACCGCGGAGGCAGCGCTCGAAGCGGCGCTCGACAAGGGCATCGCGCTCTTGCTCACGAAGGTCGCCGACAAGCTCGAAGCAGCCGCGGCGCCTCGGCCGTCTCCGCGCGACACCGAGCTCAACCGCTTCATCGCGCAGAAGAAGGGGGACCCCGTGCGGGTGGAGCCCACGCGGCCGGGCGCGCCGCGCACGCGGGTGGAGCCGGCGCCGAAGGGCGACGAGGTCGAGGTCCCGCGTTCGACGCGGCGCGCACGCGAGCGCGAGGTCTGATGCGACGCGTGCGAGCGGGCCGCGGCTCGGCGCCGACGCGCGGCTCGACGGCTTCGTCGTGTGTGGATTCGTCGGATTCGTCGGATTCGTCGGATTCGTCGGATTCGTCGGATTCGCTGCGCTCGTCACGCACGCTCCGAGCTCCACGAGGCGCGCATCGACCGACGACGTGGCGACGGCTCGCGGTCGCTGCCATCGCAGCTCTGTCGCTCGTTCTCTTCGCGCTGCCTCCGCGCGCGCACGCCGGCGCGTGGGTGCCCGAGCCGGGTCACGGCTACGCGAAGCTCTGGGTGAAGTACTTCTGGGGCATCGGCTTCGTCGACGGCGGCGGCGACATGCGCGGCTACGACCGCTACCACGAGCTCTTCTTCGCGACCTACGGGGACGTGGGGATCGCGCCGCGGCTCGCGTTCTTCTGGCACTCGGATCTGCTGCGGACGTTCCACCTCGGTGACGCGCGCGACGGAAGCGTCGAACGTCACGTCGCGCCCGGCGATCCCGCGCTCGGACTTCGTCTGCGGCTCTTTCGATCCGAGCGCGCGGCGCTGGCCCTCGAAGGATCCGTGCGCGCTCCGTTCGCGCGCGGTGGTGCGCGGCAGACGGTGTACGCGCGGCGCGAGCCCCACGAGCCGATCGGGGAGCTCCGCGTCGGCAGCGGCGTCTTCGAGCTCGAGAGCCGCGTGGCGTTCGGGTACTCGTTCGACGCGGTCTATCTCGCGTTCTCGGCCGGCTACCAGTGGCGCGCCGAAGGCTTCGACGACCGCGTGCTCTGGAGCGCCGAGGTCGGCTGGAGCTTCACGGAGACGTGGAGCAGCCGCGTGCGGGCGTCGGGCGCGCACTCGCTCCGCTTCGAGTCTGCCCCGCGCGCGAGCAGCCCGAGCGGGATGGGCAACGGCAGCTCGTGGGCGGGGCTCGCGTGGGAGCTCGAGCGGCAGATCGTCGATCGCTGGTACGCCAGTCTGGTGATCGAAGGAGGCCTCTTCGGGCTGCGTCGTCTGAGCGGTGGACCCGTGACCTCGCTCGGGGTCGCGACGCAGTTCTGACAGACCCTCGAGGAAGGGAAGCTACGCGATGGTCGTGGACGCGCTCGGTCGGAACGTGCATCTCGCGACGCCGCCGCGGCGCGTCGTGTCGTTGGTACCGAGCGAGACGCACTCGGTGGTCGTGCTGGCGGGCGCGGATCGCCTCGTCGGTCGCACCCGGTACTGCGTGGAGCCGGCAGCGCTGGACGCGACGATCGTGGGCGGCACGAAGGACGTCGACGTCGAGGCGGTGGTCGCGCTCGCGCCGGATCTGGTGCTCGCCAACCAGGAAGAGAACGCGCGGCCTGCGGTGGAAGCGTTGATCGCGCGGGGTCTGCCGGTGCACGTGAGCTTCCCCTGCAGCGTCGCGGATTCCGTCGCCTACCTGCGCTCCCTCGCTGCGCTCTTGCGCGTGCCGGACACGCATGCGGCGGAGCTCGAGCGGCTGCACGACGAGCTCGCCGCTCCGACGACGCTCCCCATCGCGTCGCGCCGGGTCTTCGTGCCGATCTGGAACGACCCCTGGATGACCTTCGACGCGCGGGCCTTCGCGAGCGACGTGCTGGAGCTCGCGGGCGGGACCAACGTCTTCGGCGATCGACCGCGCCGCTATCCGTTGGCCGCCGACCTCGGACGTCGTGCGCCGCTGCCTCCCGAGCGCGTGGAAGGTCGCGACACCCGCTATCCGCGCGTGACGCTCGACGAGATCCGCGAGCGCGCGCCGAACCTCGTGCTGCTGCCCGACGAGCCGCACGAGTTCACCGCACCCGACGCGGACACGCTCGTGGGTCTCGGCATCCCCCGGGACGCGATCCACTTCGTGAGCGGCAAGGACCTCTTCTGGTACGGCGCCTGGCTCCTCGACGGGCTGCCGCGATTGCGCGCGCTCCTCGTGGCGTGAGCGCGGCACCGTGCGATCGCGCCGGGTACCCGCGACGATCGCAACGATCGCGCAGATCGTGCGCGACCCGTGCTATCGATGGAGGGCGCGTCGATCGCGCGCCCAGTCTCATGAAGCCCGTCTCGTGAAGCCCGCCCCGTGAAGCTCGCGTCGTGAAGCTCGTACGTCTCGTCCTCAGCGATCTCCATCTCGGCAGCGGCAGCCGTCCGGGCGAGCTGAACGCGTACGAAGACTTCTTCCACGACGACCGCTTCGCGGAGCTCATCACGCACCACCTGCGCGAGATCCCGCCCGACACTGCGATCGAGCTCATCCTGAACGGCGACATCTTCGATCTGCTCAAGATCCGCATCGGCGGCGTCTGGCCGACCGAGATCACCGACGGGATCGCGACCGAGAAGCTCCGCCAGTGTCTCGACGGACATCCGGTGGTGGTGCGCGCGCTCAAGGACTTCATGTCCCGGCGCGGAAGCCGCATCACGTATCTGCCGGGGAACCACGATCTCGACATGTGGTTCCCGGGTCCGCAAGAGCTCTTCCGTCGTTACATCGCGCCCGATGCCGGCGATCGTGTTCGTTTCATCACGCAATCAGACACGTATTATTTGCCGGAAGGAATCCAGATTCGACACGGGCATCAGCTCGAACGAATCCACCGCGTCGACTACCGCCAGATGACGCGAAAGCTCGCGGATGGACGGGAGATCCTCGCGTTGCCGTGGGGCTCCATCTGGATCCTCGAGGTCATGAACCCGATGAAAGCGCTCTGGTCGCACATCGATCGCGTGCAGCCGCTCGGACGTTTCATGCTCGGCTCGCTCCTGCTCGATCCGACCTTCGTGTTCAAGTTCTTGTGGCTCTCCACGAAGAACTTCCTCAAGCACCGCGTGTTCAAGATCAGCGCGTGGCGTGAGCGTGTCCGCAAGGTGCCCGAGCTCGTGCGCGAAGAGGTGATCTCGCTGACCACCGGCGGCTACGACGACCACGCGATCGAGGCGCTCACGCGGACGCGCGGCGCCCACACGCTGATCGTCGGGCACAGCCACGGCCCGCGCTACATGCAGCTCCCGAACGGCAAGGTGCTCGTGAACACCGGCACGTGGGTGAAGATGATCAACCTCGATCTGCGCTACGTGGGTCAGGCGAGCGGCCTCACCTACGCGGTCATCGAGTACGACGACGACGGGAAGCCGCGCACGAAGCTGCTCCGGTGGATCGGGGCGGCGCTGCCGTACGAGGTCGTGCCCTATGCCGACTGACGCGCCGCGCGCTCTGTCGAGCGACGCCCGTGCGCAGGCTCGTCGGGGGCGCGCGGTCGGCGCCTTCGTCGCGCTCGTCGTGCTCTTCGTCGCGGTTCCGGCGCTGGCGGAGCTCGCGCTCGTGTTCGAGCCGCCCGAGCGCGTGGTGGTGGGCGATCGCGCGCGCCTCGTGCTCGTGGTCGACGTCGCCACCGACGTGCCGGTGCTGGTGACGCCCACCCACGAGGGCAGCGCGATCGAGGTGGTGCGTGGACGGCTCGCGCGCGCGGACGCGGTGGAGCCGGGCGCGCGTCCGCTGCGCTTCCCGATTCCGATCGTCGCGCGCGAGCGTGGCACCGGCGTGGTGCGCGCGACCGTGACGAGCTTCGTCTGCGAGGGCGAGGTCTGCGACGCGGTCGAAGAAGAAGCGCGCGTGACGATCCGAGTCGAAGAGCGCTGACGGTCGTTGCCGGAGGGGCGTTCAGCCGACCGAGGTTCGGTACCGAGCACGTGGTGAGCGCTTCGTCGCAACGACGCTGCCGGTGACCCCCCATCGGGCGAAGCCCGAGTGGGGCCCCCTCCACCCACGCGCCCGCGCGGGACCCTTGCATCGGGTGAGTGCTGAACGGATGATCAGAGGGTGCGGCCCGTCGCGAACCCACCCAATCCGTTCGAGAACGCCACCCTCGCGTGGGACGGCCCTCCGCCTCCCGCGTCGCTCGAGGTCTTCGAGGAGCGCTGCAAGAGCGCGATCAGCGAGAACGCGAGCCCCGACGTCGGCTTCCGCTTCGGCGTGAACCCGTACCGCGGCTGCTTTCACGCCTGCGCGTACTGCTACGCGCGGCCGAGCCACCAGTACTGGGGCTTCGGCGCGGGAACCGACTTCGATCGGAAGATCGTGGTGAAGACGAACGTGGCGGAGCGCCTACACGACGAGCTCCGCGCGCCGCGCTGGCAGGGCCATCCGATCGTCTTCTCTGGCAACACCGATTGTTATCAGCCGCTCGAGGCGAGCTACGCGTTGACGCGCGCGTGTCTGAAGGAATGCCTCGAGGTGAAGAATCCGGTCGGGATCATCACGAAGGGCAAGCTCGTCCGGCGCGACCTCGATCTGCTGGCGGAGCTCGCGCGGGTCGCGAAGGTCCACGTGACGATCAGCGTGCCCTTCGTGGACGACGCGATGGCACGCGCGATCGAGCCCTTCGCGAGTCCACCGAGCACGCGGCTTCAGACGCTGCGCATGCTCGCGGACGCGGGCGTCGCGTGTGGAGTGTCGCTCGGTCCGGTCATCCCGGGCCTCAACGACGATCAGATCCCGGAGATCCTCGAGCGCGCGCACGAGGCGGGCGCGACGAGCGCGTTCATGATCTTGCTGCGCCTCCCGCGCGAGGTCGCGGAGGTCTTCGAGTCGAGGCTCCGCGAGGCGTTCCCGCTGCGCGCCGACAAGGTGCGTCACGCGATCGAGGAGATGCGCGGCGGAAGGCTCAACGACCCACGCTTCGGCTCCCGCATGCGCGGCAACGGCCCCCGCTGGCAGCTCGTGGAGTCGCTGTTTCGCACGACGATGCGCCGCCTCGGCATGCAGATCCGCGAGAGCTCGATGGACGGCGAGCTCGCGGGTACGAGCACCTACGAGCGACCGAAACGACAACTGACCTTGTTCGAGTGAGCCGGCGCCGAAGTGCGTCGTGGACGTGGTCGTGGTCGTGGACGTGGTCGTGGTCGTGGACGGCGACGAGAACGGCGACGTGAACGCGTGAACCGCGACGAGCACACGAGCAGCACGCGCGCCGACCCGAGAAACGAAGGCGCGAACAGTCGCGACGAACGCGTGCAGACGTCAGCGGTAGTAGACGAGCCACGCCGAGAACGCGAGCTCCGCGCGATACCCCTCCGGCATCGTCACCTCGGGCACGTACGGGATCGTCCCTTCGAGACCGGCCTCGTAGCGGAGCTCGTTCTCGCCCGCGAGGTTCGCGTCCAGCGTGGTCGACCACGCTGGCACGTCGTGGCCGGGGCACCACCCCGCGCGACCGAAGGGCCACGTGCCGTATTGGTTCGGCACCACGCCTTCGTTCACGCGCCGCGAGCATCCGCGTGTGTCGGTCGCGGCCTCGTGGGTCTTCACGATCGGCTCGCCGCCGTTCAGCGAGAAGTGGTGCGTGTGGTTGCAGAACTCGGCGCAGTTCGAGGCTTCGGCGCCGAAGCCGTGCCCCGTGATCAGCGTGACGAGCTCTACGCGCGTGGTGCCCTCGGGCGGCGTGACCGACACCGGCGTCTGGCGCTCGTTGAAGGTCTCGTCGAAGCGCCCGCCAGTGAAGACTGGCGTCGCCGCGAAGGCGCGGTCGGGCTTTCCGCGGTTCGAGAGGCGCAGCGTGACGTGCACGACGTAGCGGCGGTCGACGCTCTCCTCCATCGTGCGGGTCACGCTTCCGTCCCAACGGAAGCGCCGCGTGCCACCCTCGCGCAGGAACGCGAGCGCGTGGCTGGCGTCGGTGACCCAGCGGCCCGCGCGCCCGTAAGTCGTGATCCAACGCGCGAGCTCGACGTCGCACGAGTCTTCGTCGCAGAGCCGCAGCGTCGAGATGCGATCCCACTCCCAGCAGCGCGAGGGATCGTTCGCGTCGCAGTACGTCGCGTGATCGATCTCCAGCGTGTCGTAGGTCGCCATCGTGTCGGCGTCGGGCAGCGCGAGGGTGACTTCGACGCCCGTGTCGTCGCCCCAGCCACCGCCCGCGCGGTCCCCGTCGAAGAGCACGACCTCGTCCACGCCGTGCAGCGCGTCGAGGCGCGCGAGCTCGCCGTCGCGCGTGTGCTCGAACTCCCAGAGCACCGCCTCGCTCGCGAGGTAGGCGAGCTGGGCGGTCGCGAGGCCACCGGTCGGCGAGGCGAGCAGACCGACGTCGCGCCAGCGCTGCTCGCGATCGATGCCCCACGCGAGGGTCGGGAACGCGGCGAAGTGGCTCCCGAGCGCGCCGTCGAGATCCTGCGCCGCGGCCGTCACGAAGTGCAGGCGCTCCCGCCACGGCGCCAGATCGGGCCGCTCGGCGAAGACCGTCTCGAAACGATCGCGCAAGGCGGTCACGTGCTCGCGCGCGCGGTCGGTGCCGTCGGGATCGCGGGCGGCGAGGAACACGAAGTGGGTGTTCGGAGGCGCGTCTTCGAGCGGGTACTCGAGGATGGAGTGGTTCCAGAGTCGCTCCGCGTAGTCGTTGCCGTCGAGGTAGAGCGAGAAGAGGTAGTGCTCGCTCCCGTCGAACGTGGCTTCGAAGTCGAGCTCGCCGTCGCCCTCCGCGCCGAGCGTCGGCACGACGAAGGGCCCAACCCGCTCGTAGAACCCGTCGCCGTATGGACCCGGCAGGAAGCTCGGTCCCGCGTCGACCTCCATCGAAGCGTCGAACGACGCGTCGGTGCCGGCGTCGAGGAGCTCGCCCCCGTCCACCTCCCCGCCGTCGTCGTCACCGCACGCCACACCGAGGATCGCCAGCGCGACCCCACACCACACACCACACCGTCCACGCATCGAAACCCGTTCTAGCAGCTTTTCATCGAGGGGCCGCGTGGTACGAAGCGCGCGGATGTTCCCCTTCGACACCCACCCCTTCTACGCGAGCGCGGTCGCGTTCGTCGCGGCCTTCGGGCTGTTCAGCTTTCCCTCGCTCTTCTTCGTGACCGCGCCCTACGGCCGGCACGCGCGGGGCGGCTGGGGCCCCACGATCCCGGCGCGTTGGGGCTGGGTGATCATGGAGGCGCCGTCGCCGATCGGCTTCGCGCTCGTCTTCGTGCTCTCCGCGACGCAGTGGTCGGCGCCGCAGCTCCTGCTCGCGGGGATGTGGCTGCTCCACTACGTCTACCGGAGCTTCGTGTTCCCCTTCTTGATGCGCGGAGGGGACAAAGGGAAACCCGTGCTCACCGTCGGGCTCGCGGTGCTCTTCAATTGCGCGAACGGCCCGATGAACGCCTTCGCGATCGTGGCGCTCGCGCCGCATCTGACCGAGAACGCGTGGCTCGCGGATCCACGCTTCCTCGTCGGAACGACGCTCTTCTTCGCGGGGTGGGCGATCAACCACCACGCCGACCACGTGCTCCGGAACCTGCGAAAGCCAGGAGAGACGGGCTACAAGATCCCGCACGGCGGGCTCTACCGGTGGATCAGTTGTCCGAACTATTTCGGCGAGATCCTCGAATGGATCGGCTTCGCGATCGCCGCGTGGACCTTCCCGGCGGCGGTGTTCGCGGGGTTCACGTTCGCGAACCTGTTCCCCCGCGCGCTCGATCACCACAAGTGGTACCGGGAGAAGTTCGCCGACTACCCGGCGTCGCGGAAGGCGATCGTTCCGTTCGTGTTGTGATCCCGTGTCGTGAGCGCGTGTCGTGATCGCGTGTCGTGATCGCGGTGCGCCGTGACGCGGCGCGTGACGGTTCGTGGTCGCGCCCGTGAATCGAACGCGGTGGGATCGCGTCGGGCGATCCGGCATGATCGTCCCCATGCGTCACCTCCGCCCCACGCTGCTCCTCGCGCTCTGTGCCGTGTCGATTCACGCCGCGTCGAGCTCCTCCGCGCCCCTCGAGGCGCAAGAGATGGACGAAGGCGAGGCGCGCATCACCGCGTCCGCCGACGTGCGGCTCTCGATCGAGAGCGGGCCTGCGACGAGCTCGGAGAAGCTCGCGCTCCTCGGGGGCGCCATCGGCGGCAAGCTCGGCGACGTGCGGCGCTGCTACCGCGATCGCACCGAGCAGGCGCCGGCGGTGCGCGGTCGTCTTCGCATCTTCGTCGAGCTGCAGCCGGGCGGAGGGCGCGTCGAGGTGCAGCGCGACGAGCTGAACGATCGGCCGCTCACCGACTGCGTGATGCGCGCGCTGCGCGGCGCGTCGTTCGCGAGCGTGCGTCCGCCGGGCTCCGCGTACGTGGTGCTCGACTTCGACAACAGCGCGGCGGAGGGCGTGCAGCGCACGCAGGAGCTTCGCGCGGTGGAGGACACCGCGCAGGTGACGACGAACGCGGAGGGGAAGGGTGAAGCGCGCGGCGGCACGCCAGACGGGCTCGTGACCTTCCGTGTGATCGGAGACGCCGACGCGGCGGCCCAGATCCAGAGCGTGCACCGTGCCGTGCGGGCGTCGATCCCGCAGCTCCTCGACTGCCGCCGCAAGGCCGCGCGGCGCGAGTCGCCGGCGGGCGACGTGATGGTCGACCTTCGCGTGAACGGCGCGCGTGGCACCGCGACCTCGAGGCGCAGCACCGTCGCGGACGCCCGCGGCCCGCGTTGCGTGGTGCAGGCGCTCGGACGGGCTCGCTACGAAGCCGAGGCCCGCGGTCGCGTGCAGGTCGTCGTCACCTTCGCGGCCGACGCGGCGACCGAGTCGCGCTGAGCGAGCCTCGGAGCTCCCGCTCGGACGAGCCGGTCACGGTCGCACGCGAGTGTGCTGGGCGCGAGATCGTCCTCTACCCAGGTCGCGCCGTTGACAACGGCCTCTGCGCACCGGAGGTTTCCGGCCATGAACCAAGGTTGGCAGCAGGGTGGCTGGAATCCGCAGGGCGGTCAGCAGGGCGGCGGGCAGCAGGGCGGATGGCCGGGCGGCGGCTACGGCGGAGGCCGCAGCGGCGGACCGGTGGCGCACGCGAGCGTCGAAGATCGCGCGAGCTTCCTGACCAAGACCTACCTCCACCTCGTGGGCGCGCTCTTCGCGTTCCTCTTCTTGGAGGCGGTGCTCATCACGACCGGCATCGCTGAGCGCCTCCTCTTCATGGCGCAGGGCCGCTTCAGTTGGTTCCTCTTCCTCGGCGGCTTCATGGCGGTGAGCTACGTGGCGGACCGTTGGGCGCGCAGCGACACCTCGAAGGGCATGCAGTACGCGGGGCTCTTCCTCTACACCCTCGCGGAGTCCGTGCTCTTCGCGCCGCTCGTCGTGATGGCGATGTACGTGGCGGTCGAGGACGGCGAGATGGCGTTCTCGATCCTCGGCAAGGCGCTCTGGATCAGCCTCGTGCTCTTCGGCGGGCTCACGGGCGTCGTCTTCCTGACGCGCAAGGACTTCAGTTGGCTGCGCGGCGTGCTGATCTTCGGCGGCATCGCAGCCCTCGTGCTCATCGGCGCGAGCTTGCTCTTCGGCTTCCAGCTCGGGCTCGTGTTCATGTGGGCGATGGTCGTCTTCGCGGGCGCGTCGATCCTCTACAACACGTCGAACGTGCTGCATCACTACCGCACCGATCAGTACGTCGCGGCGGCGCTGAACCTCTTCGCGAGCTTTGCGCTCCTCCTCTGGTACGTGCTCAGCATCCTGATGCGCAGCCGCGATTGATCGCGACGCGCCGTGCGTGAGCACAGGTCGCGACAGAACGAAGGCCCGCCGGATCCGGTGGGCCTTCGTCGTCTCGCGTTCGCCGTCTCGCGTTCGCCGTCTCGCGTTCGCCGTCTCGCGTTCG
>ERZ761602.4837-NODE-4837-length-16636-cov-10.994090_pt1 | contig 16636 bp, 13 predicted proteins | sample MGYA00512165_ERZ761602 | MGnify/ENA primary metagenome ERZ761602 (study PRJEB28899, sample SAMN02445085) | bioreactor sludge metagenome | biome: EBPR sludge; isolation source: Thorneside wastewater treatment plant | place: Australia: Brisbane, Thorneside...
CATCGCCACCGCGCCCCAGCCCCCAGCCCCCAGCCCCGCCTTTGCTTTCAACCGCATACACCTCCACCTCCTCACCCACCGAATTCGCCGGCCACAACCCGATCACCCCACGCGCCGTCAACCACTTTTCCGCGATCAACCTGTCGAGCATGCGGTTGGCGTCGTCGAGCAACTTGCGCGCCTCGGTGCCGACCACGGCATCGTCGAGGATCGCGGGGTAACGGCCAGCCAGTTCCCAGGTCTGGAAGAACGGCGTCCAGTCGATGTATTCGCGCAGTTCGGCCAGCGGATAGTCGTCGAGCACCGTCAGCCCGAGCTTTGCCGGCACCGGCGGCTGGTAATCGACCCAGTTGCCATCGAAACGATTGCCGCGCGCCTGTGCCAGCGACACCAGCTTCTTGCCCGGGCCGCGGTCCTTGTGGCGCTCGCGCACTTCGGCGTAGTCGGCGCGGGTTTCGGCGATGAAACGTTCGCGTTCGAGCACGCTGACCAGGTTCTGCGCGACGCCGACCGCGCGCGAGGCGTCCTTCACCCAGACCACCGGTGACTTGTAATGCGGCTCGATCTTGAGCGCGGTGTGCGCCCGCGAGGTGGTGGCGCCGCCGATCAGCAGCGGCTGGGTCAAACCCTGGCGCTGCATCTCCTTGGCGACGTGGTGCATCTCGTCGAGCGAGGGCGTGATCAGGCCGGACAGGCCGATGATGTCCGCGCCGATCTCGCGCGCGGTGTCGATGATCTTCTGTGTCGGCACCATCACACCGAGGTCGATTACCTCGAAGTTGTTGCAGGCGAGCACCACGCCGACGATGTTCTTGCCGATGTCGTGCACATCGCCCTTGACCGTCGCCATCAGGATCTTGCCGTTGTTCTTGGCGACATCACCGCTGCGGCGCTTTTCTTCCTCGATGTACGGAATCAGATAGGCGACCGCCTTCTTCATCACGCGCGCCGACTTGACCACCTGCGGCAGGAACATCTTGCCGGCGCCAAACAGATCGCCGACCACGTTCATGCCACACATCAACGGGCCTTCGATGACCTCCAGCGGCTTGTCCGCTCGAGCACGTGCCGCTTCGGTGTCGACTTCGACGAACTCGTCGATCCCGTGCACCAGCGCATGTTCCAGACGCTTCTCCACTTCCCAGCTGCGCCATTCGGCGGCCTCCTTGGCACCGCCTCCGGCGTCTTTGGTGCCGGCGTACTTCGGCGCAATCTCCAGCAGCCGCTCCGTCGCATCACTGCGCCGATTCAGCACCACATCCTCGACACGCTCGCGCAGTTCTTCCGGCAGATCGTCGTAGATCGCCAGCGCGCCGGCGTTGACGATGCCCATGTCCATGCCGGCGCGGATCGCGTGGTAGAGGAACACCGAGTGGATCGCCTCGCGCACCGGGTTGTTGCCGCGCATCGCGAAGGACACATTCGACACGCCGCCGGAGATGTGCACGCCGGGCATCGCCGCCTTGATCTGGCGGCAGGCCTCGATGAAAGCCACCGCGTAATCGTTGTGCTCGTCGATGCCGGTGGCAATGGCGAAGATGTTGGGGTCGAAAATGATGTCTTCCGGCGCCATGCCGACCTTGTCGGTCAACAGGTGAAAGGCGCGCTTGCAGATACTGACCTTGCGCTCGACGGTGTCGGCCTGGCCCTGCTCGTCGAAGGCCATCACCACCACGGCGGCGCCGTATTCCTGCACCTTGCGCGCGTGTTCGAGGAAGGACTCCTCGCCTTCCTTCAGGCTGATGGAATTGACGATCGCCTTGCCCTGGCTGCACTTCAGACCCGCTTCGATGACGCTCCACTTGGAGCTGTCGATCATCAGCGGCACCCGCGCGATATCCGGTTCGGCCGCGATCAGGTTGACGAAGCGCGTCATCGCCGCTTCCGAATCGAGCAGGCCTTCGTCCATGTTGATGTCGATGATCTGCGCTCCGTTCTGCACCTGCTGGCGCGCGACATCGACGGCGAGATCGTAGCGGTCTTCCTTGATCAGCTTCTTGAACTGCGCCGAGCCGGTGACATTGGTGCGCTCGCCGACATTGATGAAGTTCAGTTCGGGCGTCAGCACCAGCGGCTCGAGCCCGGACAGGCGTGTGAATGGCGCCGGTGTCGGCACCTCGCGCGGCGGCATTTTCGCCACGGCTTGCGCGATCGCGCGGATGTGCTCCGGCGTGGTGCCGCAGCAGCCGCCGACAATGTTGATCAGGCCGGAACTGGCGAACTCGCCGAGCGTGGCCGACATGTCGTCGGGTGACTCGTCGTACTCACCGAAGGCATTCGGCAGGCCGGCATTCGGATGCGTGCTGATCAGCGCATCGACGCTGCGCGCCAGATCCTCGACATGCGGGCGCAGGTCGCGCGCGCCGAGCGCGCAGTTGAGGCCGATCGACAACGGCCGCGCATGGCGCAGCGAATAGGCGAAAGCCTCGGCGGTCTGCCCGGACAGCGTGCGCCCGGAGCGGTCGGTGATGGTGCCGGAGATCATCACCGGCAACCGGTAGCCGCGGCGTTCGAACACCTGGTCGACCGCAAACAGCGCCGCCTTGGCGTTCAGCGTGTCGAAGATGGTCTCGACCATGATGATCTGCGCGCCACCGTCGATCAGGCCTTCGGTGGACTCGCGGTAGGCTTCGGACAGCTCATCGAAGCTGATCGCGCGGAAACCCGGGTTGTTGACGTCCGGCGAAATCGACGCGGTGCGGCTGGTCGGACCGAGCACGCCGACGCAATAACGCGGCCGGTCGGGCGTCTGATCGGACTTCCGATCGCAGGCCTCGCGCACCAGTTTCGCCGCGGCGACATTCAGCTCGTAAGTCGCTTCTTCGAGGTGGTAATCGGCCTGGCTGATGCGCGTCGCGTTGAAGCTGTTGGTCTCGATCAGCTCGGCGCCGGCATCGAGGTACGCCTGGTGCACCGCTTGCACGATCTTCGGCTGGGTCAGCACCAGCAAATCGTTGTTGCCCTTCAGGTCGTGACCGAAATGGGCGAAACGGTCGCCGCGATAATCCGATTCTTCGAGCTTGTAGCGCTGCAACATCGAGCCCATCGCGCCGTCCAGGATCAGGATGCGCGACTGCGCATCGGCGATCAGGCGTTGGGATTCGGCGGGGTTCTTGTACGGCAGCTCGATCATTGGCTGATTCCGGCCGTCTGGACGGCCGATCCTTTTATCGCGATAGAGCGATGGATTGTATAGGGATTCGCTGGGCGGCGGGCTCTTGTAGGAGCGGCGTGTGCGCCGCGACCGTCAGGCGCGGCGATCTACGTGCGGTCGCGACGTACACGTCAGTCCTGCAGCGGCGGTCTCGTCGTTCGCTTAACCGACGCCAGTACGTAGGTTGGGCTAAGGCGCAGCCGTGCCCAACGTCCGAGGTCTTTGTTGGGCACGGCTGCGCCTTAGCCCAACCTACCCAAAGCTACGTGCGGTCGCGACGTACACGTCGCTCCTACAACGGCGGCCTGGTTGTTCGCTCAACGAACACCCATAGCCAACACCGCTTCACCGGCGCGCCGTTGCCACCCACACCTGAAAATGCGGCGGACGGGCTTCGACGCCGCCGGAGGTGATGCGGGTGTCGTTGAATCCGGCTTCGGCGAGCAAACGACGCAGATCGGCCGGCAGGAAACCGAGGTTGCGGTGGCCGAACGGCGCAACCACCGAGCGGTGCTCGTGCAGGTCGAGGCAGGTCAGCAGCAAGCGGCCGCCGGGTCGCAATACGCGGGCAGCCTCGCTCAGCACCCGCGCGGGTTGCTCGGAGAACGGCAAGGCCTGCAGCAACTGCACCAGATCGACACTTTCGTCCGATAGCGGCAGCGCGTGCATATCGCCTTGCAGCACGCGCGCATGCGGCTGGTCGGCCAGCCGCGCGCGACCGGCGGCGACCACGCGTTCGCTCAGGTCGACACAGGTCAGCGTGCGCGCGCGCGGCGCCAGCAACTGCGCCAGTGCACCGTCGCCGGACGCCACATCGAGCACATCGCCGAGATCGAGCAACTCGAGGCAGGCGCGCATCGACGCCTCCCAGGTGCGGCCAGGCGAGTAGTGGCGTTCCATGTCGCCGGCCACGCTGTCGGCCCAGTTTCCGTTGCCGTTTCGCGCCGCAAGAACTTCCTGGCGGCGCGCGCGGTCCTCGCTGAGCACGGCATCGCGGGTGTGCTCGTAAAGGCTCTCCCACAACGCGCGCGTCGGCGCCGGCCAGTCGGCGATCGCGGCGCGGTAGTAGGCGGCGACCCCGGAACGGCGGTCGACCACCAGCCCGGATTCCTTCAGGCGCGCCAGATGCGTCGACACGCGCGGTTGCTTCAAGCGCATGATCGTCGACAACTCGGCGACGGTCAGCTCCTCGTCGACCAGCAGCGCGAGCAGGCGCACGCGGCTCGCATCGGCGAGCACGCGCAGCAAATCGGTCGACGCATTGAGTTCGATGGCGCGGCCCTCAGGCGATTTCGGCGAAGGCTTCGGCGGCGACGCGCAGCGTTTCGGCGATCACCGACTCGTCGTGCGTACTCGAGGTGAAACCGGCCTCGTAGGCGCTCGGCGCAAAGTACACGCCGCGCTTCAGGCAGGCGTGGAAGAAACGCTTGAACGCCTCGATATCGCAATTCTGCGCCTGCGCGAAGCTATGCACATGCGGCTCGCTGGTGAAGAACATGCCGAACATGCCGCCTATCGAAACCGTGTGCAGCGGCACGCCTGCGGCTTTTGCGCAGGCCTCCAGACCCTGGCACAGGTCGCGCGTGCGCGCCGCGAGGTTTTCGAAGAACCACGGCTGCTGGATCAACTTGAGGTTGGCCAGGCCCGCCGCCATCGCCACCGGATTGCCGCTCAAGGTGCCGGCCTGATAGACCGGACCGAGCGGCGCGATCTTCTCCATGATCTCGCGCTTGCCGCCGTAGGCACCGACCGGCATGCCGGCGCCGATCACCTTGCCGAAGGTCGTGAGGTCCGGCGTCACGCCATAAACCTCCTGGGCGCCACCCATGGCGACGCGGAAACCGGTCATCACCTCATCGACGATGAACACCGAGCCGTAGTCGTCGCAGACATCGCGCAGGCCTTCGAGGAAGCCGGGCAGGGGCGCAATCATGTTCATGTTGCCGGCGATCGGCTCGACGATCACCGCGGCGATTTCGTGACCGACCTCGCGGAAGATCTCGCGCACCTGGTCGAGGTCATTGAAGTCGGCGGTGATGGTCAGATCGGCCAGCACCTTGGGCACGCCGGGTGAATTCGGCAGGCCGAGGGTCAGCACGCCGCTGCCGGCCTTGACCAGGAAAGAGTCGCCGTGGCCGTGGTAACAGCCGGCAAACTTGAGGATGCGGTCGCGCCCGGTGTAGCCGCGCGCCAGGCGGATCGCCGACAGGCAGGCCTCGGTGCCCGAGGACACGAAACGCACCAGTTCCACGCTTGGCACCAGCTTGATGATCTCGGCGGCCAGCTCTGTCTCCAGCGGGTTCGGGCAACCGTAGCTCATGCCGATCGCCGCCATCTCCTGCACCGCCTTGACCACCGCCGGGTGCGAATGCCCGGCAATCATCGGCCCCCACGAGCCGATGTAATCGATGTAGCGATTACCCTCGACATCCCAAAGGTACGGCCCCTGCGCGCGCGCGACGAAAAACGGCTCGCCGCCCACCTGCTTGAACGCGCGAACCGGCGAATTGACGCCGCCGGGAATGACCGCCTGAGCGGCGAGGAAGGTTTCGTGGTTGGTGGGCATTCGGGGTTACCGGGTAGATGGAGGAGCGGAACTGGAGGCTTCGGTGTGGGGAAGAGAAGAGGCGGGGCTGGGGACTGGGGGCTGGGGCGCGGTGCCGGGTACTTGAGGGCTCTGCTGGTTTGAGACCACCAGTTTGCCTGAACACTTGATCAAGGCGCCCCAGCCCCCAGTCCCCAGCCCCGCATTTGCTTCTGCAGCCGTCAAAGAAACAAGTCCGGCAACAGTTCCATCCCGGGACGCACCGCATATACGTCGAAATCGGTCACTCCTGCCTCGCGCAGCACATTCTCGTCGATCAGGAACTGGCCGGTGCGCTGGCGGCTGGCGGTGGTCAGGATGGCGTGGGCGGCGTCGGCCATGATTTGCGGGGTGCGGCAGCGTTCCGGGTCGACGCCGGGGATCATGGCCAGCGCGGCGGTGTGGATCACGGTGCGCGGCCACAGCGCGTTGATCGCGATGCCGTCGGCGGCGAACTCCGGCGCCATGCCGAGCACGCACATGCTCATGCCGTACTTGGCCATGGTGTAGGCGGTGTGCGGCGCGAACCACTTCGGGTCCATGTTCAGCGGCGGCGCCAGCGTCAGGATGTGCGGATTGGCCGACTTTTTCAGGTGCGGGATGCAGGTCTGGCTGGTCAGGAAAGTGCCGCGCACATCGACGCCGAACATCAGATCGAAGCGTTTCATCGGTGTTTCCAGCGTGCCGGTCAGGCTGATCGCACTGGCGTTGTTGATCAGGATGTCGATGCCGCCGAAGGTCTTCACCGCCTCGGCGACGGCGTTGTGCACGTCCTCGTCGTTGCGGATGTCGCAGCGGATCGGCAGCGCCTTGCCGCCAGCGGCCTCGATCGCCTTGGCGACCGAATAGATTGTTCCCGGCAGCTTCGGGTGTTCGCGTTCGGATTTCGCCGCCAGCACCACATTGGCGCCATCGCGCGCCGCGCGCAGCGCGATCGCCTCGCCGATGCCGCGCGAGCCGCCGGTGATGAACAGGGTCTGGTTTTTCAGCGTGGCCATGATTTGATCCTCGATTGGAGCGAGTCAGGCGCCGGATGCTAGCCCGTTAGCGCCTGATCGCGAGTGGGCCGCAGAGGATTGCAGGCAGTTCGATGGCGAAACGGAACTCGGTCAGCGAAAGGCATTTAGTCCGCAAAGAACGCAAAGAACGCAAAGGAGAGCAAAAGATCGGGTGGCGCAGGGCGCGTTTCGGCACTGGGCTCGCTCAAGCGAGAGATCGTCAAATTCTTGCTCTTCTTTGCGTCCTTAGCGTCCTTTGCGGACCAAAAATACAGCCTGGGGCCGCGCCAATGCCCGGATTAAGCTCATTAGAGAACCTGTGAACAAGTCGTCATTGCGAGGAGCGAAGCGACGCGGCAATCCAGAAATGCTCTGAAAATCAAATGCCTGGATTGCTTCGCTGCGCTCGCAATGACGAGTCGCTGAGCCTTGATTCCGTTCATGGTTCGACAGGCTCACCACGAACGGAATCAGGTACTTGGCCGTTCGTCCTGAGCCTGTCGAAGGGTGAACGGGACTTGTTCAGAGGCTTCTTAGCATGTCACGCCGCACTGCGGGCAACATGACCTAGGATTCTTCGAATGACTCGCCCTCGGAGTTCCGAAACCGCGGCAGGGCATCGACGATGCGTTGCAGGCGCTCGCGGGCGTCGGTGAGTTCCAGCAGTTGTTGTTTCTCGCCGAGTTCGAAGGGCAGCAGTTCGGCGAGGCGGAAGCTGACCCAGGAGGCGTCGTCGAGTTCGGCTTTGGTGGGTTCTGGCGCACCTTCGATCAGGTTTTCGACCAGGCCCTGTGCGAGGCGCGCGAGCAGGAAGTACTCCGGCGGCAGTGGGATCGGCGGCTCGTCGGGCCACAGCGTGAGGCGACCAATCAGCAGGCCGTCATGACGGGCCTGGGCGTGGTCGACGTGGAAGCGCTGCTCGCCGCTGCAGCGGATGCCGAGCAGGCCGTCGGGCAGGGTGTTGAAGTCGACGATGCGCGCGAGCGTGCCGATCGCCAGTGCCGACGCCGGCTCGCCCTCGTTACGGCGCAGCAGCAGCGTCACGCCAAACGGGCGGCTGTCGCGGGCACAATCGCGCACCATGGTCAGGTAGCGCGGCTCGAAGATGCGCAGGGCCAGCGTGCCACCGGGATAGAGCACGGTCGACAGCGGAAACAGCGGGTATTCGTCGACCGCGAGGCTCATGCGGGTGGCGCCTGCAAATCGAGCAGCAGGCGCTTCGAGGCGCCCTCGAAGCCGCCGTTGCTCATGAAGACGATGTGATCGCCCGGTTGCGCCGTGCGAGCGACGTCGTCGAGCAGATTCGCGACTGTCGCGGCGACAGCGAGTCGCTCTTCGATCGGCGCGAGGGTGGCGCGGGCATCCCAGCCGAGTTCGGGACGCGCAAGCACGAACACTCGATCGGCTGCGGCGAAGGCACCGGGCAGGGCCAACGCGTGCGCGCCCTGGCGCATCGAATTGCTGCGCGGCTCCATCACGGCCAGCAGGCGCGCATTGCCGATGCGCGCGCGCACAGCGGCGAGGGTGGTGGCGATCGCCGTCGGGTGATGGGCGAAATCGTCGTAGATCGCGATGCCGTGGGTGCTGCCAATGCACTCCAGCCGACGGCGTACGCTGCCAAAGCCCGGCAGCAGCGCCAGCGAGGCGGCCGGATCAAGTCCCACCGCGGCGGCGGCGGCGATCGCGGCCACGGCGTTGGCGACATTGTGGCGACCGAGCAGCGACCAGTCGATCTCGCCGACCACTGCGCCGGCCCGCCACAAGCGGAAGCGGCTGCCATCTTCACTCAGCAATTCGCCGCGCCAGTCGAGATCACTGCCGTCCAGCCCGAAGCGCTGCACGGGTGTCCAGCAGCCCATCCGCAGCACCTCGGCCAGCGCCGCATCCTCGCCGTTGACGATGACGCAACCATTGCCGGGGACGATACGCAGCAGGTGGTGAAACTGGCGCTGGATCGCCGCGAGATCCGGGAAGATGTCGGCGTGGTCATATTCCAGATTGTTGAGGATTGCGACCGTTGGGCGGTAATGGACGAACTTTGAGCGCTTGTCGAAGAAGGCCGTGTCGTATTCATCCGCTTCGATGACGAAGTCCTCGCCGCCGCCGAGGCGTGCAGACACCGGGAAATCGTGCGGCACACCACCGATCAGGAATCCCGGGTCGCGACCCTGGCGGTCGAGCAGGTAGGCCAGCAGCGCGGTGGTCGTGGTCTTGCCATGGGTCCCGGCGACCGCCAGCACGCGGCGCTGGTGCAGTACCGCCCGAGCCAGCCACTCCGGTCCGCTGGTGTACTTGAGGCGGCGGTTCAGCACCGCTTCGACCGCCGGATTGCCGCGCGACAGCGCATTGCCGACCACCACTTCATCGGGTGGCGGGTTCAGGTGCGCCGGGTCGTAACCTTCGTCGAGGCGGATGCCGAGCGCTTGCAGTTGCGTGCTCATCGGCGGGTAGACGTCGCGGTCGCTGCCGGAGACGCTCAGTCCCGACTCGCGGGCGATGGCGGCAATACCGCCCATGAAAGTGCCGCAGATGCCGAGGATGTGCAGGTTCATTCGAGCGGAAACAGACGAGTGGCGACTTCGTTGAACAGCATGAACAGCCCCAGCGCCAACGGCAATGCGTACCAGAACTTCAATCCAAGCGCATGGCGGAAGATGTGCGCCTCGACGACGATGCTCCACAGCAGCAACGACAGGAAGCCGAGCTGCAGAAACTGCAGCCCGAAGTCCGGCGCCGCACCTTGTGATCGCACCAGCGCCGCGGCGATCGGCAGCAGCAGAAAGGTCAGCATTACGCCGACCGCGTACAGCGACAACGTGGTTTGCAGGAAGCGCGGCGTTCGGCCGAACACGCGCATGACGGCGTAAATCATCGAAAGGCGCAGCGCCATGCGCCCCAACAGCGCGCCGAACAGGACCTCGGAGCCCAACGCCTGCAGATAAAGCACGCTGGAGATCAGGTCGAGCACGAGCAGTTGCAGCAACAGCCAGCTGGACGCCGGGGCGTCTGCCGGGGTGCCCCGCAGTTGCAGCAGTTCGGTGGTCCAGCGCAGCAGGGCGATGGTGTTCATCGGCGCCGCATGCCCGGCTGGCGCCAGCAGACACCTCGCGCGAGCCGTGAAGGCGTCGTGCGTGCATTGCTCGGCAGATCGCCTGCATGCCTCGCGCGGCCTTCCTGCGGGCTTGCGCCGCTCCGTTGGCTTGTTCCGGAATCGCTGTAAGGCATCATCGGCTCATGCAATCTGCTGATTCTCACGCCCACATCGTCGACGCTCGTGGCTTGCTCTGCCCGCAGCCGCTGGTGCTGGCCAAATCGGCGCTGCGCGCGGCGGCAGCGGGAACGGTCATCGAAATCTGGGCAACTGACCCGCTGGCGCCGCTGGACCTCGAGGCGCTGAGTGCGCGCGGAGCATGCCATTACCTGGGGTGTACGAATGCTGACGACGATGGTGTGTTGCGTATTCGCATACGCGCGCCGGCAGGTGCGCCGCAACCAGGCATCGCGATTCCAGCCGATTGAGATCTTGCGCCCGGCGCTGATCGGATCGAACGGCATTTCCGCGGCCGCAATGACGAACTGCTGTTCGAAGCCTCCAGGTTCAGCCTAGCGCAGCGATGATGCGCTCCAGAATCTCCTCGACGCTGCCCTCGCCAGGTACCCGAACCAGCATGTCGCGGCCGTGGTAGTAGTCAATCACCGGCGCAGTCTGTTGCTGATACACGTGGAGGCGATGCGCGACGGCCTGAGGATTGTCGTCGGCACGACCCTCGGCCGTTGCACGCCCTGCCAGGCGAGCCAGCAGGGTTTCTTCGGCGACATCCAGTTGCAAGGCCTTGTCGACCGGCAGATTCAGGCGCTCGAGCAATGCGTCGAGCGCCCGCGCCTGCACCAGGTTGCGCGGGTAGCCATCGAGGATGAAGCCGCGTTGGACGTCATCCTGGCGGAAACGCTCCTCGAGCATGCCGAGCACGATCTCGTCGGACACCAGCGCACCCGTCGCCATCACCGCCTTGGCATGAAGGCCCAGCGGCGTACCCTCGGCAACCGCCGCACGCAGCAGTTCGCCGGTCGAAATGTGCGGGACGTTCAAGCGGTTCTTCAGCAGGGTGGCTTGCGTGCCCTTGCCCGATCCCGGGGCGCCCAGAAGTACGATACGCATGCTAGTGGTCTCAGAGTACGTCGGCGGAGCGCGTGAGCTTGCCAGCGCTTGACGTGAAGGAGAAGTCGAACAATGGTCGAACCTAGCGCGCGAGTGTGGGGCAAGTCAAACCGGCTGAAGACGCAAGCTCATTTCATGAACGTGGACGGGAAACGCGTCAACGCCCGCTTGCGGAATCTGTGCGTTCGGGTGGCCCCCGACTTTCCAGATCCACAAAAGCCGCGCTTCGTGCGAGTCTTTGCCGATTCCCCATCGTGACCGCGGAGCTCGCCGAACTCGCCAACCGGGAAAGCGAGCTGCCCCGATGGTTTCGGCAGCAGCCCGGCAGCACGCGTTTGTTTCGAGGCTTTGATTCAAGGCGAAGCCTGTCTCCTGTGTCGATGGCCTTCCCGACGACGTTGCCTTGAACAAGCGTCTGGTAGATCAGCGACTGGCTCATTACAAGGTGTAATCGTGGCGACTCTGCTGTTTGCTGTCGTAGCGCTGCAGTTCCTGCTGTTGGCGCTGTTTGCGCGCTCGGTTGTCTGGCGTGCCGTCGGCTTGAGCGCGCTGGTTTCGCTGGCAGTGGTTTACCTGCTGTGGCAAGCCACCGATGGCGCTCAGACGCGGACTGAGGCCTGGCTGGTGTTGACGTCGCTGCCATTGATCGGCCTCGGTGCCGTGGCCTGGCGTCAGGCACTGGGCAAGCTGGCATTCGGTCTTGGCGCGGTGTTGACGGTCGCCTTGCTGTTGACCTGGCGCTGGGCGGCGCTCGGCAACGACGCCGATCCGACCAGCGCGATCATCATCTACGCGGTCCTCGTGCTGCTGGCGATGGTCGCCTTGTTCATGATCGCAGGCGTGCTCGGCATGCGCTGGCTGGTCGAACGCAGCCGCGAAGGTCAGTCCGCCCCCTGATCGCGGTCAGTCCGCCGCGATGTCGCCGCATGCGGCGCCGGGGTCAGGCAGCAACCGCGCCGCGCAGGCTTTTCTCGTGCCCGGTCGGCATCGAACGCGGTGTCGACTTGAGTACGGGCACCAGCAGCCCGCGGCCGCGCTGGCCTGAACTGAAGAGCACCATCTGGCGCCGCGCGCATTGCGCCGATGCCCAGCCGTACATGGCGACATCGCCATGCGTCCAGGTACCTTCGAGCGTTTCGACAAGCCGTTCGCGCACCAGGGCAAGGGCTCGGGCGCCCTCGGCCTCGAGCAGGGCAGGCGAGGGGCCCGCACCCAGAAACAGGGTCAGCACGGCGTCGGTCGCCGCATCGGTGGCGTTCTCGGGCGCTTCCAGCGCAATGGCCACGAAGCTGCCGAAATGCAATCGACGATCTCGCAGTTGCCGATAGGCGGGGGAATGCCAGAACGCGCGCAGTTGGGCAACGCTGTCCCAACCTGCCACCAGCACGCTGCTGGGAGCATCCTGATAGCCGTAGGGTTCGACCGAGGGAGATGGTGCCAGCGCCAGGTGGCGACCTCCGTGGCGTGTCAGTTGCGGCGAAACTTCGGCGATGTAATCGGCAAAACCTCGCCGCTCGATGCCTGCAGCAAGCAGCAACAGATAAGCAGGTTGGTCAGACATGCGCCACTCCCGACATGAGCATCATTGCCACGTTACAGTCGTGCATCATCTGTGAAGATGATATTCGCTTTCTGCCATCAACGTCACACTCTGTGACCTCGACTCGCGGTCGGTGTGCTGCAAGGGCGGCGTCGCCCCTGCCCACGAGTGCGTGCAAGGCCGGCCGACACCCGTATACTCCGCCCGTTTTTTAGCGGGCCGGCAGGCCCGAGTTGCGCACCAATACTCACAAACTGGGGAAGTTCCATGCTTGAGCAGTACGGAATCATGATTGCGCTGGGATGCGCGGTCGTTGCGGTGCTTTACGGCATCGTGTCGACGCAGTGGATCCTGAAGCAGCCCGCCGGCAATGCGCGGATGCAGGAGATCGCCGCCGCCATCCAGGAAGGCGCCAATGCCTACCTCAACCGCCAGTACACCACCATCGGCATCGTTGGCCTGGTATTGCTGGTCGTGATCGGCTTTGCGTTGAGCTGGCTCACCGCGGTCGGCTTCGCCATCGGCGCGATACTGTCCGGTGTTACCGGCTACATCGGCATGTTCGTGTCGGTGCGCGCCAACGTGCGCACCACCGAGGCTGCGCGCAGTGGCATGAACGCCGCGCTGGCTGTTGCCTTCCGCGGCGGTGCGATCACCGGCATGCTGGTGGTTGGCCTCGGCATGCTCGGCGTTGCCGGCTTCTACTCGATTCTGCTCGGTCAAGGTCTGGAAACCCAGGTCATCCTCGATGCGCTGGTTGGCCTTGCCTTCGGCTCGTCGCTGATCTCGATCTTCGCGCGTCTGGGTGGCGGCATCTTCACCAAGGGCGCCGACGTCGGTGCGGACCTGGTCGGCAAGGTCGAAGCCGGCATCCCGGAAGATGATCCACGCAACCCGGCGGTGATTGCCGACAACGTCGGCGACAACGTCGGTGACTGTGCCGGTATGGCCGCTGACCTGTTCGAGACCTACGCGGTGACCATCATCGCGACCATGCTGGTCGGCTTCATCTACGCCGACGTGGCGGGCCCGAACGCCCTGTTGTACCCGCTGGTTCTCGGCGGCGCCTCGATCGTCGCGTCGATCATCGGTACCTTCTTCGTCAAGGCCAACAACGGCAAGATCATGGCGGCGCTGTACAAGGGCACCGCGGTGTCCGGCGTGCTCGCCGCGATCGCCTTCTACCCGATCACCACGGCATTGTTCCCGAGCGTTGCCACGACTGCCGCCGATGGCGCGATGACGCTGACGGCGATGCAGGTCTACGGCAGCGCGCTGGTCGGCCTGCTGCTGACCGGCGTGATGATGATGATCACCGAGTACTACACCGGCACGCAGTTCGCGCCGGTCAAGGGCATTGCCCAGGCCTCGACCACCGGCCACGGCACCAACATCATCGCCGGCCTCGCCGTGTCGATGCGTTCGTGCTGGATGCCGATCGTTGCCGTCTGCGCGGCGATCTTCGTCACCCACCATCTGGCTGGCCTGTATGGCGTCGCCATCGCCGCCACCGCGATGCTGTCGATGTCCGGCATGATCGTGGCGCTGGATGCCTACGGCCCGATCACCGACAACGGCGGCGGCATCGCCGAAATGGCGGAGCTCGGTCCGGATGTGCGCGCCGTGACTGATCCGCTGGATGCCGTCGGCAATACCACCAAGGCGGTCACCAAGGGCTACGCGATCGGATCCGCCGCGCTCGCCGCGCTGGTGCTGTTCGCCGATTACACGCACAAGCTGGAACTGTATGGCATGAAGGACATCGGCTTCGACCTCGCCGAACCGAGGGTGCTGATCGGCCTGTTGATCGGCGGCCTGATCCCGTACCTGTTCGGTGCGATGGCGATGGAAGCGGTCGGCCGCGCCGCCGGTTCTGTGGTGGTCGAAGTGCGCCGCCAGTTCCGGGAAATCAAGGGCATCATGGAAGGCACCGCCAAGCCGCAGTACGACAAGGCGGTCGACATGCTGACCAAGGCGGCGATCAAGGAAATGGTCGTGCCCTCGCTGCTGCCGGTGGTTGCGCCAGTCGTGGTCGGCCTGCTGCTCGGCCCGGCGGCATTGGGCGGCATGCTGGTCGGCACCATCGTCACCGGCATCTTCGTCGCCATCTCGATGACCACCGGCGGTGGCGCATGGGACAACGCGAAGAAGTACATCGAAGACGGCCACCATGGCGGCAAGGGTTCCGAGGCGCACAAGGCCGCGGTAACCGGCGACACCGTTGGCGATCCGTACAAGGACACCGCTGGTCCGGCGATCAATCCGTTGATCAAGATCATCAACATTGTTGCGTTGCTGATCGTGCCGCTGATTGCCAAGTTCCACAGCTGATCGGGAATCGGCGCCGAGCGCCGATTGACCCTGGTGCAAAACCAGGGCCCCGCGAGCGATCGCGGGGCCTTCGTTTTTTGGGCTCGGGTGGGTCCAGACTTGTCTGGACGCTCCTGACCTGAGCTCTGGTCGGTCCGGACCTGTCTGCATGCTCCCGGCCTGTGCTCTTGTGGGTCCAGACTTGTCTGGACGCTCCTGTGCTTGTGCTCTGGTGGGTCCAGATTTGTCTGGACGCTCCTGGCCTTGCCTTGAAAGGCGTCCAGACAAGTCTGGACCCACAAAAGCGCCTCCCAGCCGCCATTTGCGCTACCTTGTCGGCAGCCAATCCCGGGTCGGTCAAATGCGCAGCGTCTACTCCGCCGAAAACCTGATCGACGCGCAACTGGTCAAGGACGCGCTCGAATCGGCCGGGATTCCCGCCTTCATCACCGGGTCGGCGCTGTCGGGCGCCATCGGCGAATTGCCAGCCGGCGGCTTGATCGCGGTGCAGGTGCCTGATTCGGCCTGGGACGACGCGGCGCCAATTGTGGCGGAGATTGATACCTGGCTGAGCGAGAAGCCGGCGAGTGATGCTGCCATGGGCGGTGCCGAGCAACAGCCGGCTTGAGCGGGTATTTGTGGGAGCGGGTTTACCCCGCGAGATCTTGGCCTGAATAGCGAGAAGATCGCGGGATGAACCCGCTCCCACAAGAGGCGAAGACCCCTTCCTACTCCGCCAACCACCTTGCCGCCTGCGGCGCGAAGTAGGTCAGGATGGCGTCGGCGCCGGCGCGCTTGAAGGCCAGCAACGACTCCATCACCACCGCGCGTTCGTCGAGCCAGCCGTTCTGCGCAGCTGCCTTGAGCATCGCGTACTCGCCGCTGACCTGGTAGACGGCGGTCGGCATCCCGAAGCGGTCCTTCACCCGGCGCACGATGTCGAGATAGGGCATGCCGGGCTTGACCATGACCATGTCGGCGCCTTCATGGATGTCGAGTTCGACCTCGCGCAGCGCCTCGTCGCTGTTGGCGGGATCCATCTGGTAGGTGTACTTGTTGCCCTTGCCGAGGTTTCCGGCGGAACCGACGGCGTCGCGGAACGGGCCGTAGAAGCTCGACGCGTACTTGGCGGAATAGGCAAGGATGCGCGTGTTGACGTGGCCGGCCGATTCCAGCGCGGTGCGGATGGCGCCGATGCGGCCATCCATCATGTCCGAGGGCGCGACCATGTCGGCGCCAGCCAACGCGTGCGAAAGCGCCTGCTTGACCAGTGCGTCGATGGTGATGTCGTTGAGCACATAGCCGGCGTCGTCGATGATCCCGTCCTGGCCATGGGTGGTGAAAGGATCGAGTGCGACATCGGTGATCACGCCGAGCGTCGGCATCGCTGCTTTCAAGGCGCGCACCGCGCGCTGCGCCAGTCCGTCGGGGTTCCAAGCTTCCGCGCCGTTGAGCGACTTGGCGCTCGGCGGGGTCACCGGGAAGATCGCCACGGCGGGGACGCCCAGCGCATGCACCGCGGTGGCTTCGCGCACCAGTTCATCGATCGCCATGCGCTCTACGCCGGGCATCGACGCCACGGCTTCGCGGCTGCCGCGACCCTCGGTGACGAACACCGGCCAGATCAGGTCGGCCGCCGTCAGCGCGTTCTCGCGCATCAGGCGCCGGGAAAAATCGTCATGGCGCATGCGCCGCGGGCGGGTGGCGGGGTAGCGCGAGTGGTGGTCAGTGGGCATGGTCATCAAGGTTCGAGGGCGCCATTGAATTATCGCGCGAGTGAAAAGTGAAATGTGAAATGTGAAGTAGAGCTTGCGTACTCCGGCCAACTGCGCTTCCTTTCACGTTTCACGTTTCACGTTTCACGTTTCACGTTTCACGTTTCACGTTTCAC
>ERZ761602.4839-NODE-4839-length-16634-cov-9.723083_pt1 | contig 16634 bp, 13 predicted proteins | sample MGYA00512165_ERZ761602 | MGnify/ENA primary metagenome ERZ761602 (study PRJEB28899, sample SAMN02445085) | bioreactor sludge metagenome | biome: EBPR sludge; isolation source: Thorneside wastewater treatment plant | place: Australia: Brisbane, Thorneside...
ACCCAGGGCAGGCCATTGACGAAGCCGACCAGGTCGGGCCGGCAGGTGTACAGCGCGCCGGTGACGCTGAACTGGCTGACCAGCAGGAAGTCGTTGTTGGCTGGATGTTCCCAATCGACCACGCGCAGGCGTTCGGTCTTCTGCCCACCGTGCACGCGGTCCGGCACAGAGACGGGCAGACCTTCCTTGAGCAGGCGATAGACCTCGCGATTGGCCGCTTCCAGGCTCATCGCGGAGCGGTCGCGGGTCAGCTCGTCGACGGCATTGCTGATCGCCTCCGGCGGCAGGTTCGGATTGAACTTGACCAGCGCCGCGCGCAGGCGGCTGAGCAATACCACTTCACTGCGCGTCTCGCGGCCCAGGGTCCCGCTGGCACCGAAGCTCTCGTCTTGCGCCGACAGCGTCTGCCAACCGAGTTCGGCGAACAGGCCGATGGCGGGTTGTTCGACCAACTGGTCTTCGCTGTAGGCGTGGTTGCTCATCGCTTCCAAGCGCCCCGATGGATGCACGGGAGTTCGCGACTGGCGAGAGCAACGGCCTTCCAGACCAAGGCGCCCAGACCGAACCTCTTATGCGCCACCTTTTCTGCGTTCACCTGCAGGCTCCCGTACTTCAGAATGGGCTAAATGATTGATACATATAGACTGTCTCCAGGGCCTTTTCTGCAGCGCGGCACTTTTATCTTGAGTTCTTTTCTGCAAGAACCCAACGCGGCTCTTTGCGTGTACCGGCGTTCTGAATCCGCTTCGCTCGTCGCAGCCGAGTCAGCAAGTAGCCCACTTTGTTGCGTTTCTGTTCGTCGTCAAGCCCATCGCTGAGCTTGCTCAGCAACAGATCGTCGATCTCTCGACGCGACGCCGATCCGAACCGGGACAAGTAATCCATGACGAGCTTCTCGTAGAACACGTCGTCCTGACCGCGAGTACGGATGTAGTCGGCCTTGGCTGCCGTAGCCCCCGCGACAGCGGCCGAGACGTACAGGTTCGGCTTCCTGCCCTCCACCAGTCCCGCGCGTCGAAGCCGTTTGATGGCGCCGTCGTCCAGCGCCAGACGCTTCTGCACGCGATCCAAAGCGAGGATGTCGTCGAGAGGGAGCGCGGTGTTCTGGATCAGCAGGCGGCTGTATGCGGGATCAATGACTCTCCCGTGCAGCGTGAGGCGCACAACTCCCATCTCCGAAAGATCGTAGTCCGGCAAAGGGAAAAAGCGCCGCGCCTGTCCCTCGAACATCCTGTGAATGCCATAGCCCATGGTGTCGATCATGTTGATCGCGGCCATGGCCTGCGCGAGAAAGGCGTTACGGTAGCGCCGCGGCGTGAGCCGACCCTGCACATAGTCGGCGGGATCGCCCGCGTAGAAGCTACCCTCGTTCTCGAACACCAGACGGTCGGGGTACTCGGTCACCAGCACACGCGCACATCGGCTGTAGTCCTGGTGGGCGATGCAGTTGTGCAGAGCCTCCAGAATGATCGCCTGATCGTACTTGGCGACCTCGACCGGCAACAGGCTGTCGTCGGGCAGCACACGCAACTGGATGTTGCGGATCTTGCGGTAGAGCTCGGTGGTGCTGAGCAGGAACGGCGGCCCGAAGTGCTCGTAGCCGCGCTCCTGACCTTCGAGTTTCCACGTCAGTTGAGCGGGATGCGGTGACAGCAGGTGCGCCTGTTCAGCCCTACCGAGCAACAAGAACGCCGCACGCGTGATCTGGCCGTCGCGGATCAACCGCGCTCGATCCAGCAGAGTGATCTCCGGCCAGCCCTCGATCTCCCCGGGCTTGAAACGGTTCGCATGCTTCTCTGCGAAAGAGCGCCGTGCCTGCGCGATGGCGTCGGGGTCGAGGTCTGCCAGGCCTGCGCCGGCCAAAATCTGAGCGGACCAGTCGGACGCAGCGGTCTGCGCCCGAATGCTATCGAGCTTGTCCAGCCCCAGGTGCGTCAGGCTCTCGCCTGCCCGCGCGTAGTAGTGCCCGTTCCAGGCGATCGGCATACCAAGTGGCGCCGAGGGAATTTCGAAAAGCAGCACTCGGCCTTCGGGAAGGGTTAGCTCGTGGATGTCGCGGAAAGTCACGCTGGGCGCGCTCCCCTGCGCAATCTGCATCTTCGTGGAGTGCAGACGTTCTGCCTGGGGTCGAAAGTCGGTGCCGACGACGGTGCGACTATTGTTGTCCACGCCAAAGACCAGCCAGGCCCGCTCCGCGCCCCGCAGATTGGCTTCGTTCGCCAAGGCAGAGAAATACTTGCCGATCTCCGACGTCGAAAACCCATCGCCCGCGCGTTTGAACTCGACAACCTCGCCTTCCCAGTCCGCGATCAGTTGGTCGAGCACGGGCTTGAGGTCTTGAGTCGTCATGCGAGCATCCCGACTGCATCTGGCATGAGCTGAGCGCTGACGTCGATCTGGCCGGAAAGCAGGCGCGGCAGCAGCAGGTCGCGGGTGCGGCGGAGGTTTTGGATTTTGCGTTGAAGCGCAAGGATTTGATCAAAGAACGGCGCCGACTGATCCGAAAAACGGCGCACAAGCTCATCCGGCGGCTTCACGCACTCCAAATTCCTTAACAGCACTTGGCTTATGTTCTGTTGGGCTGCACCCAGTCGTAGGCCAATGATTCGCTCTCGATTCATTAGCAGTGTCAGGAACGCAAACTCGCGCCCAAACGCCGAATACTTCGGGAGGACCGCGCAGCACGCCTGGTTGGTTGCAGCTGGGCGCGAGAGAATCGCCAACTTGCCGATGGTTGCACCGTAGAGCGCAATTAGCACTGCATTCGCTGGGAAGAGTTTTGCAGAAGACTCCTTCAGCGCCCATTCGGTGATGCGCTCCCCAGTAGAAAGCACGAATCCGTCAAGCAACTCCTGGCTCTTGACCCAATCAATCGTCCCGTTCTCAAAATACTCAGGGCGCCCGCGACTTGGCGTTCCGCCTGAGCCGGTGTTGTAGAGTTCGCCAAGGGTTGTCACCTCCCACCCCTGTGGAATCTCGCCGAGGGCGGAAGCAACGCGGGGTACGATCTCGTGGCCGGGGAAGTGAAAGTGGACGAACCACTCGCGGTAAAGGGCGCGGGCCATCGACTCCAGGATCTTGATGCGCCGCTGGCTGTTCTCGATCAGTTCGTCGTAGGCCGACAGGATGCTCGCGATGCGTTGCTGGACCGCAAGTGGCGGGAGCGCCACGGGAATATCATAAAAGGCGTCTCGGCTCGTTGATGGAATAGCAGAGCCGCTGTCAAGCTTGTTGATGTCAAAATCCTTGAGCTGGTAGTAAGCCCAGCGGATATCGAATTGCGTGGTTGGCTTCAAATAAAAAGCAGTGTCAATCACGAAAAAAGGATTTTGTGAAAAATGAATGCCTCGATACGCACCCTTTCGCCCAACAACGATGCCTTCCTGGGCGCAGAGTGGCGACGAGTGCCAGCCAATAGGTCCATTAGTTCCGAAGACCCGATATGGCTTTTCAGAACTCGGGTCCCGATCGTAATCACGAAGACTTTTTCCATATTCGAGCCTTGCGAGACACCCCCATTTCGTAACTTGCCAACCTTCGATAACCATGATCACGCCCCCAAGACCGCAGCCGCATTCGCAGCAATCGTCTGCTCCAACTCGCGCGCCTGTGCGTTCAGCACTTCCAACTCCTCGTTCAACGCCTCGAACTGCGCCTTGAAGTCCTCGTCGCTGACCTCCTCACCCGGCGCGACGCCGACGTAGCGGCCGGGGTTGAGCGACCAGCCCTGGGTTTCGATTTCGGCGATCGATGCGGCTTTGCACAAGCCGGGCACATCGGCATAGCGCGGCGGGTTGCCGAAGACCTCGAAGATCTTCTGCTCGGCCGCAGCGCCGCCCTGGGTGTAGTCGGGCGCCTCGCCGCGGTGCAGGCGCACCAGGTTGCCGATGAAGCCGATCTGCGCTGGGGTCCAGTCGCGATGGGCGCGATCGACCTGGCGGTAGATGTGGCGCGCGTCGATGAACAGCACGAAGCCGCCGAGCGGCGTGCGCGCCTTGCCCTTGTCGAAGAACCACAGCGTGCACGGCAGCGTGACCGTGTAGAACATGTTCGGGCCGACCGCGACCATCACGTCGACCGCGCGCGATTCGATCAGCTTCTGGCGCAGTTCCTGCTCCGAGCCGCGCGCGTCGGACGCCGAGTTTGCCATCACGAAGCCGGCGCGGCCGTGCTCGTTGAGCGCGGAGTAGAACAGCTGGATCCACAGATAGTTGGCGTTGTCGGTGCGCGGCAGTCCAAACGGGAAGCGCCGACCGGGGCCGACCATGTCCTTCAGCCGCTCCTTGTCCACCGCGTTGACGTTGAACGGCGGATTGGCGAGGGTGAAGTCGAAGGCGCCGGTGGCGTTGTGCGGATCGTCGTAGTAGCTGTTGACGTTGCCACCGTGGCGGATATCGCCCTCCAGCCCGTGGATCGCCAGATTCAGCCGGCACAGGCGACCGGTCTCGTCGGTCTTCTCGACGCCGCAGATGGCGAGTTCAGCCGCCGGATTGCGCTGGTGCTCGGCGACAAAGCGCGCCGACTGCACGAACATGCCACCGGAGCCGCAGGCCAGATCGAGGATGCGGCCATGAAACGGCGCGATGATCTCCGCCAGCAGCTTGACGATGCTGCTCGGCGTGAAGAACTCGCCACCACCCTGACCCTCGGTCATCGCAAACGCGCCGAGGAAGTACTCGTAGATGCGGCCGAAGGCATCGAAGTCGAGCGTGGCCGGAATCTCCGAGACCTTCTTCAGCAGTTCCTTCAGCAGCGTGCTGGTGAACAGGTTGTAGGTCTTGGGCAGCACGCCGGCCAACTGCGGGTTGTGCTTCTCCACTTCGCGCATCGCCGCATTGACCTTGGCCCCGATGTCCGCGACCTCCGGCAGCGTCAGCAGGTAGTCGTAGCGCGCCTCCGGAGCGAGATAGAGAATGCTCTCCGCGTGATAGGCGGCAGGCTCATCGACCCGACTACCGCGGCGCGACGACACGCCAGCCGCTTCGAGCTTGCTGCGCTGCGCAGCAAACCGCACCTCGGCAAAGCGCAGGAAGATCAGGCCGAGGATGGGGCCGGAGTACTCCTGCGCCTTCAGCCCCGAGTTGGCGCGGAACTGGTCAGCCGCATCCCACAGGCGCTTCTCCAGCGAAGTGGAAGCGACGTCCTTCTCGGAAGGGGCAATCCATTGCATGTGCGGCGGGTCCTGGTCGGGGGAGCGGGGGGACGGCGGGCTTCAGGCGGCCTGACGAAAGTGCCCGATTGACCACCTGGCTGCCCGTCGTCCTTGCTCGATGAAGTCGGGCCAATACTGCCGCATCTGGCGGCGGTGGGGTGCGAGTTCGGTGCGCTGGACGCGACGCCGGCTGCCCACAGCGTGATCGAAGCCCCTCCCACCCACATCGGCACGCCCGCAACGGCTTCGACCACAGCGGTCGTCATCGAGGCGATCAACGCCGAAACCCATACCGATGTAGGGACGAAAGTAGGTACGGCAAAACGACCGGACACAAAAAAGCCCAAGCTTTCAATGGCTTGGGCTTCGGTGTTGGCGGAGAGACAGGGATTCGAACCCTGGATGGATGTTTTGCACCCATACTCCCTTAGCAGGGGAGCCCCTTCGGCCTCTCGGGCATCTCTCCGTGAACTTCAGGAAGCGGATTCCGGCGCGGGCAGATCGCCGTCCGAATCATCTTCCTTGCGTATTTTCTGGTAAATTTCTTCGCGATGTACTGCCACGTCTTTCGGTGCGTTGATTCCGATGCGCACCTGATTGCCTTTCACGCCCAGCACCGTTACTGACACCTGATCGCCAATCATCAGGGCCTCGCCGACGCGACGCGTCAAGATGAGCATCCATTCCTCCTGCCGCCATCCTCGGACCTGCCGGGGATATCGTGAGTGCAAGCCTTTGCACTCGCAACTGTCCATGTTGAACTCTCGCGGGCTCGTACTGCAGCGCGCGAACCGCGAATGTTAGCGCAGAGTACCGGTTGGAGCAATGTTGCTCTGGAGGAGGAGAGGCGGAATCGCTGCCATCGGTCACGGCATGACCGGGTTGCTCTCGGCGAACGTACCGCAACCCATTGATTTTCATGTGGCAGCGGATTTATTGAGCGAAAGTGCTCGCGGGATGAACCCGCTCCCACAAGAGCGACAATGCGCACCGGGCGACCAGGCCGCTACACGAGCCGGGCGCCGACGAACTCGGGCAGCGCGCTCAAGGCGCTGCGCAGCTCCGGCACATCGTTGCAGCCGCCCTGCGCCATGTCCGGTCGTCCGCCACCCTTGCCGCCGGCCTGGGCGGCAATGTGGCCGAGCACGTCGCCGGCCTTGATGTGCCCAAGCGCTGATCCACTGACGCCGGCGATCAGCGTGGCCTTGCCGTCCTGCGCCGAGGCAAGCACCACCACCGCATCGCCGAGCTTCTGCTTGATCTTGTCGAGCATCTCGCGCAGCACCTTGGCATCGACGTTCTCGACGCGTTCGGCGAGCACCTTGATCGCACCGACGGCACGCGCCTGCGCCAGCATGTCGTCGACGGATGCGCTGGCGGCCTTGGATTTCATCGCCGCCAGTTCGCGCTCGTCGCGCTTGATGCGTTCCAGCAATTGCTGCACCTTGGCGATCACCTGATCGCCACCACCGAGCAGACCGGCCAGTTCGCGCAGGCGTGCTTCCTGCTCCTGCACCCAGTCCACCGCCGCGGCGCCGGTGATCGCTTCGATGCGGCGCACGCCGGCGGAGATGCCGCCTTCGCTGACGATCTTGAACAGGCCGATGTCGCCGACACGCTCGACATGGGTGCCACCGCACAATTCGGTCGAGAACTCACCCATCTTCAGCACGCGCACGCGGTCGCCGTATTTCTCGCCGAACAAGGCCATGGCGCCAAAGTCGAGCGCTTCCTGCATGCCCATGTGATGCACTTCGGCGTCGACGTTGCGGCGAATTTCTTCATTCACGCGCACCTCGATCCTGCCGAGCTGCTCGACGGTGATCGGCTGGAAATGCGAGAAGTCGAAGCGCAGGCGATCCGGCGCGACGAGGCTGCCCTTCTGCTGCACGTGATCGCCGAGCTCTTCGCGCAGCGCCGCATGCAACAGATGCGTGGCCGAGTGGTTGAGCACGATCGCGCGTCGGCGGTCGCCGTCGATGCAGGCCCTGATCGGGTCGCCGACGCGCAGCAGTCCGGCGGCGAGTTGACCGACGTGGCCGTGGAACACACCGGCGAGCTTGACCGTGTCTTGAACATCGAACACCGCCTCGGCGCCCGTCAGATGACCATGGTCACCCATCTGGCCGCCGCTTTCGGCATAAAACGGCGTGCGGTCGAGGATCACCACGGCGTGATCGCCGCCGACGATCTGCTCGCGCACCTGGCCATCGACCAGCAGGCGCACGACGCAGGCGTCGCTGGCGTCATGGTCGTAGCCGGTGAACACGGTGGGCGCCAGGCCCTCGACGTGCTCGGCGGTGACCTGCAGGCCGGCGCCGAAGTTGCTGGCGCTGCGCGCGCGCGCACGCTGCTCGTTCATCGCGACTTCGAAGGCGTCCATGTCGACCTGCATGCCGCGCTCGCGCGCCACATCGGCGGTCAGGTCGACCGGAAAGCCGTAGGTGTCGTACAGGCGGAAGGCGTCGCTGCCGGGAATGGTGCCATCGACCTTCGCCGCGATCTGCTCGAACACCTTCATGCCGCTGTCCAGGGTCTCGGCGAAGCGCTCTTCCTCGGCAGCCAGCACGCGATCGACCAGTGTCGCCTTGGCCGCCAGTTCCGGATAGGCCTTGCCCATCTGCTCCACCAGCGGCGCCACCATGCGGTGGAAAAAGGCCTGGCGCACGCCGAGTTTCCAGCCGTGGCGCAGCGCGCGGCGGATGATCCGGCGCAGCACGTAACCGCGCCCCTCGTTGCCCGGCAGCACGCCGTCTACGATCAGGAACGCGCAGGCGCGGATGTGGTCGGCGATCACGCGCAGCGAGGCGTTACCGAGGTCCGGCGCGCCGGTGAACTCCGCTGCGGCGCGGATCAGCGCCTGGAACAGGTCGATCTCGTAGTTCGAATGCACGTGCTGCAGCACCGCGGTCAGGCGCTCCAGGCCCATGCCGGTATCGACGCACGGGCTCGGCAGCGGCGCCATGCGGTATTCGGTCAGCGTGTACTTGAGCTCGCCGGCCGGCGTGCGACCGGCGGTTGGCGCCGTCACCACCTTGCCGGCGGCCAGCGCCGCGGCATAGGCCGCGCGTGCAGCGGATTCATCGGCGAACTCGCTGCTGCCGAGCACCGAGCGGTCGTACTGCATGAACACCAGGTTCCAGATTTCGATGTAGCGATCACCGTCCTCATTCGGCGAACCCGGCGGGCCGCCTTCGATGCCCTCGCCGTGGTCGTAGAAGATCTCCGAACACGGGCCGCAGGGACCGGTGTCAGCCATCTGCCAGAAATTGTCGGAGGCAAACGGCGCGCCCTTGTTGTCGCCGATGCGCACGATGCGTTCAACCGGGACACCAATCTCTTTCGACCACAGATCGAAGGCTTCGTCGTCGGTCTGGTAAACGGTAACCCAGAGCTTGTCGGCCGGCAGGCCGTAGATCTTGGTCAGCAGTTCCCAGGCGTAATGGATGGCGTCGCGCTTGAAGTAGTCGCCGAAGCTGAAGTTACCGAGCATCTCGAAGAAGGTGTGATGCCGTGCGGTATAGCCGACCGCATCCAGATCATTGTGCTTGCCGCCTGCACGCACGCAGCGCTGCGCCGATGCCGCGCGCGTGTAGTCGCGTTTTTCGGCGCCAAGGAAGGTGTCCTTGAACTGCACCATGCCGGAGTTGGTGAACAGCAAGGTGCCATCGCCACCACCGGGAACCAGCGAGCTCGAAGGCACATGCCGATGGCCCTTGCCGACGAAGTAGTCGATGAAGGCCTGGCGGATTTGGTTGGTGGTTTGCATCGCGATTGACCGAATGGAGGCTAACCGCGGAATTTACCTGTTCTTTGGGTGAGACTGCACTCGGATCGGGCCAATGTCGTAGGTTGGGCACGGCTGTTCGTGCCCAACGACCATCTGGCGTTGGGCACGGTGGTGCTGTGCCCAACCTACGCCGGCTGCACTCGGGAACGTGCGCGCGCGTGCGCGGATCCGCTGCCGGTGAACGGCTACGCCGTACACCGGCCTACCTGTGCTCGCTTTCTGTAGCCCGGTGCACGCGCGTCAGCGCATTCACCGGGGATCAAAGCCGCGGCAGCGCCTTGCGGATGGTGTCGCTGTCGTAACCGCGCGCCTGCAGGAAGCGGGCGCGCTTGCTCCATTCGTTGTAGTCGGCGGGTGGTTGGTTGCCGAACTTGCGCTCGGCCAATGCGCGGGCATGTTCGACCCAATCGATTTCGAGACCGTCATCGCCGGTGATCTGTTTGGCGGCGCCGAGGCCGGCCTCGCGCAGATCGTTGCGGATGCGGCCCGGACCGTGTCCGCGCCGCAAGCCACTGGCCACCTTGGCCACCGCGGCGCGCTCGTCGCTCAGATAGCCGTCATTGAGCAGTGCTTCCAGCGCCGCGGCGATCTCTTCTTCGGGGTACTCGCGTTGCGCCAGCTTGAGCGAGAGTTGCAGCTTCGAATGCTCGCGCCCGGCGAGCAGCGCCAGCGCCGCAGCGTAGGCGCTGCGGCGTGGCTTTTCAGTAGCTCGGTCAGGCTTCATCCGCCACGGCGGCGACCGTCGGAGTCGCCAGCGTGAGCAGCTTCTCGCGCAGGCGCGCATCGATCTCGTTGGCCATGTCCTTGTGCTCCTTGAGGAACAGGCGCACGTTGTCCTTGCCCTGACCGATGCGCTCGCCCTTGTAGCTGTACCAGGCGCCGGACTTCTCGATGATGTTGTTGAGCACGCCGAGTTCGATCAGCTCGCCCTCGCGCGAGGTGCCTTCGCCATAGAGGATCTCGAAATCGGCCTGGCGGAACGGTGGCGCCATCTTGTTCTTGACCACCTTGACGCGGGTTTCCGAGCCGATCACTTCGTCGCCGCGTTTGACGCTGCCGACGCGACGGATGTCGAGGCGCACCGAGGCGTAAAACTTCAGCGCATTGCCGCCAGTGGTGGTTTCCGGACTGCCGAACATCACGCCGATCTTCATGCGGATCTGGTTGATGAAGATCACCAGGCAGTTGGAACGCTTGATGTTGCCGGTCAGCTTGCGTAGCGCCTGGCTCATCAGGCGCGCCTGCAGGCCGACATGCGAATCGCCCATTTCGCCTTCGATTTCGGCCTTCGGCACCAGCGCCGCGACGGAATCGACGACGACGATGTCGACCGCATTGGAGCGCACCAGCATGTCGGTGATCTCCAGCGCCTGTTCGCCGGTGTCCGGCTGCGACACCAGCAAATCGTCGACGTTGACGCCGAGTTTTTCGGCGTAGGTCGGGTCGAGCGCATGCTCGGCGTCGACGAAGGCCGCGGTGCCGCCGGCGCGTTGCGCGGCCGCCACCACCTGCAGCGTCAGGGTGGTCTTGCCGGAGGATTCCGGCCCGTAGATCTCGACCACGCGGCCACGCGGCAGGCCGCCGATGCCGAGCGCGATATCGAGCCCCAGCGAACCGGTCGAGATCGCCTCGATGGCGTCGGACGTGCGATCGCCCATGCGCATCACGGTGCCCTTGCCGAACTGCTTCTCGATCTGCGAAAGCGCAGCCGACAGCGCACGGCGCTTGTTGTCGTCCATGATTGATCCTCAATTGCGAGAGTGGTGGCCGCTTTATCGTCAGCCCTGGTCTCAGGGACTGAGATTGGGCAGCGGATGGATCGATGATGCCATAGCCCCTGGCGACGCTCTGTCAGAAAGCTTCGCTGGGCGTTGTCAGAATTTTCTGTAATCCCTGCAGCGCCACCGCGACCGTCTGGCGGCGTACGGCGTCGCGATCGCCATGCAAATGGACCATCTGCGTGACCGGCGGGTGGTGTCCCCTGCCCCACGCCAACCAGACGGTTCCCACCGGCTTGCCCGGCGTGCCACCGCTCGGGCCGGCGATGCCGGTGATGGCCACCGCGACATTGGCGCGACTGCGCGACAGCGCGCCACGCACCATCTCGACCACGGTTTCCTCGCTGACCGCGCCGTGTTCCTCGAGCGTGACGCGCGACACGCCGAGCATCGACTCCTTGGCTTCGTAGCTGTAAGCCACGAAGCTGCAGTCGAACCAGTCGGAACAGCCGGCGATCTCGGTCATCACCTTGGACAGCCAGCCGCCGGTGCAGGACTCGGCCGCCGCCAGCTTCATGCGCCGCGCCAGCAGCAAGCCGCCGATCTCGGCGCCGGCCACATGCAGAGCGTGGTCTTCGGGAATGATCAGGGTCACGGCAGCTTCCGGGGCGCACGGGCGGGGTCGGTGGAAGATACCCGCACCGGACTTGTTTTGTAGGAGTTCGGCTCGCCCCGGTCGTTGCGCTTGATCGCTCAACGAACCTGCGGGGGCGGGTTCATGCCGCGACCTGATTGGCGTCGAACCTCATTCGATTTGGGTGGAGCAAGGTGTCTCGTTCGCCCTGAGCCTGCCGAACGGCGCTCTCGCGAGCCTCGCCCTTCGACAGGCTCAGGGCGAACGGTACTGGGTGGACCCTGCCACTGAGGTTCGACGCTGATCAGGTCCCGCGAAAGCGCTCGCGGAGTAAATCCGCTCCCACATCAAGATCAACGAATCACCTAGAACCTGCCGGCGCGCAGGTCGTCGACGGCCTGGATGATCTCTTCGCGAGTGTTCATCACAAAGGGGCCGTAACGGGCCACTGGCTCGCGCAGTGGCTCTCCGGCGACCAGAATGGCACGGGTGCCGGCCGCCGTGGCCTTGAGTACGACGGCCTCGCCGCGACCGAGCACAGCCAGTTGCTGCGCTGACACCGGCGTGGCGCCACTGCCCTCACCCACCGCCAATGCGCCTTCGTAGACATACAGGAAGGCACTGTGGTCCGCCGGCAGCGTCTGGCGAAACGCGCCACCGGCTTCGAGATGCAGGTCGAGGTAAACCGGCGTCGTCGCCGGTTGGTCGATCGGACCGCGCACCCCGGCGACTTCGCCGGCGATTACCTTGACGCGCACGCCGGGCGCGACGTCGACCGTCGGAATCTCGTTCGGACCATATTCCTGGTAGCGCGGCTCGCTCATCTTCAGTCGCGCCGGCAGGTTGATCCACAGCTGAAAGCCGCGCATGCGGCCTTCCTCCTGTTCCGGCATTTCCGAGTGCACCAGACCGCGTCCGGCACTCATCCACTGCACAGATCCCGGCACCAGCAGGCCGGAATTTCCGTGGTTGTCGCGATGGCGCATGCGCCCGTCGAGCATGTAGGTGACGGTCTCGAAGCCACGGTGGGGGTGATCGGGAAAACCGGCGATGTAATCCTCCGGACGGTCGGTGCCGAATTCGTCGAGCATCAGGAACGGGTCGAGTTCCATCAGTTGCGGCGAACCGATCACGCGGGTCAGCTTGACGCCAGCGCCATCCGACGTGGCCATCCCGCGGATGCGCTGGGTGACTTGGCGGGTGTTCATTGGGTGGCTCTCCTTCAAATGGGTTGGTTGCCTCGGGACGTAGCATGTAGGTCATGTTGGCCGCGTTGCGGCCTACGTGACCTACGGCCGACCTCACGCCGCCAGCGGCAGATTCTGCGACACCGAAGCCAGTGCGTTGCCCAATGCACTTTCGCGATGCGCCGCGGATGCCAGACCCTGGGCGCGCACGACGGTGATGTCGTCGATGCCGAGGAATCCAAGCACGAAGCGCAGATAGGATTCATGATGCTCGCTGGCGCCGCCGAGTTCATGGATGCCGCCCTGAGTGATCGCCAGGAAAACGCGCTTGCCCCTAGCCAGGCCTTCCGGGCCGCTTTCGGTGTAGCGGAAGGTCTTGCCGGCGACCGCAATGCGATCGATCCACGCCTTCAAGGTCGATGGAATCGAAAAGTTGTACATGGGCGCGCCGATGACGACGATGTCGGCAGCGAGAAAGTCCGCCATCGCCCGTTCGGCGCGAGCGGCTTCGGTGGCATCGCTGCGCGCCAGCGATGCTGCGCTCAGATGCGGCAGCGGTTCGGCCGCGAGATCGACGCGGGTCACGGTGACGCCGCGATTCCGCTGGCGCAGGCGGGTCACGATTTCGGCGGTGATCGCGCGACTGGCGCTTTGGTCGCCGAGAATGCTGGAATCGATGTGCAGGATGTTCATGAGGCTCTCCTTGTCGGGATCAGCGGGTATTCCGCGATGGAGAGATGTTATGGGCAACGCCAATGGATGATAATCTGGCCAAATCGACACGCAGCGTTCTGAATTTGAGTTCAATTCGATCGTAGGTCACGTTGGCCGCGCAGCGGCCTACGTGACAACGTGGCGTCGCGGTCAGACCGATGTCACGTAGGCCGCTGCGCGGCCAACATGACCTACATCTGCTTTTCCCTTTTCCTTTTTCCGGCTTCCCCAACCATGATCCCCGCCGCCAGCCTCGACGATCTCTACTACTACGCCATGGTGGTCAAGCACGCCGGCTTCGCGGCGGCCGGGCGTGCGTTGCACGTGCCGAAGTCGCGGCTGTCGCGACATGTCAATGCGCTGGAGGCGCGCCTCGGCGTGCGCCTGCTGCAGCGCTCGACACGCCACTTCAGCGTCACCGACACCGGCCGCGAGCTCTACAGCCACTGCGAAGCGATGTTGACCGAAGCCCAGGCAGCGCTGGATGTGGTCGAGCACGCGCGCGCCGAGCCCCGCGGGCGGATTCGCGTGGCCTGCCCGGTGGCCATCGCTGCAGGCATGCTGGCACCGGTATTGCCGCAATTCATGACGCGCTATCCGCAGGTGCGCCTGGATCTGGACGTCAGCAACCGCCGCGTCGACCTGCTCGCCGAAGGCTTCGATGCCGCGCTGCGCGTGCGCACGCAGCCGACCGGGGAAGACGGCGTCGTGATGCGCCAGTTTGCCGAGCTCTGCGAACTGCTGGTCGCCAGTCCGGCTTACCTCGCGCGACACGGGTCTCCGCAGGTCCCGGGCGATCTGGCCGTTCATGCCACCCTCGGCTTCGACTCATCGCACGAACGCCAGACCTGGCTGCTCACCGGACGCGATGGCGCGACCGCGCGCGTCGAACTGCGCCCACGGCTGATCTGCCACAGTTTCGATGTGCTGCTGCATTCCGCGCTGGCCGGCTGCGGCATCGCGCTGCTGCCCGAATCGGTGGTACGCGACCGGCTGACGCGCGGCGAACTGGTCGGCGTCCTGCCCGACTGGTCGTTGCCGCTGGGCATCTTCCACGTCGTGTTCCCGCATCGCCGCGGCCTGCTGCCGGCAGTGCGCGCGTTCATCGACTTTCTGGTCGAGACCATGCCGGCGGCGTCGAGGTGAACGTGCCGTAGGTCACGTTGCCCGCAGGGCTACGTGACAATGAGCCAGGAGTCACGTAGCCCTGCGGGCAACGTGACCTACGAATCATCAGGCTTCGGAGTAATTTGTGAGACTGCGTTCAAATCGCCTTCGTTACCTGCTGAGCTTGCTGCTGGGCCTGTCGGTATTCACTGCGGTCGTGCTCCCCGCGCAGGACAACGCCCCCGCCGCGATCACGCTGCAGCCGGGCGAATACCTGTGGATGCCGGAACTGGCCCCGAGCGGCCCGCTGGTGATGGTGATCAGCCTGCCGCAACAGCTCGGCTACGTATACCGCAACGGCGTGCGCATCGGCGTCACCACGGTCAGCACCGGCCGACCGGGCTACGAAACGCCGCCCGGCGTCTATTCGATCCTGCAGAAGCGCGTCGAGCACTATTCCAATCGCTACGACAACGCGCCCATGCCCTACATGCAGCGACTGACCTGGGACGGCGTCGCGTTGCACGCCGGCCATATTCCGGGCAAACCGGCATCGCACGGTTGCATCCGCCTGCCCAAGCCGTTCGCCAGCAAACTCTTTGACGTCACCGAGCGCGGCATGACGGTGATCGTCGCCGATGCCGCATCGCCGGCTCCGGCGCTCGCGTTTCCCGGTTTTTTCGCGCCGATCGCCGCAGACAGCGGCAAGCCACGCGAACGTCGTTTCAGCTCACCGCAGCGCTACCACATCAGCCCGGAACTGGCGCCCGAGGGCCCGTTGTCGATCCTGATCAGCAGCGCGGATGCGGCGATCGTGGTGATTCGCGACGGCGTCGAGATCGCCCGCGCGCGCATCGACATCGCGCCGGAGATCCGCTTCGGCCTGCATGCCTTCGTCATGCTCGAGGGCGCCAGCGGGGAAGCGAGTGCAGTGTTGCCCAATCGCCGCGCCCACCGCTGGCTGGAACTGGCGCTGCCCGCACACGATCCGCCGGGCCACGCCTTGTTCGACGCGGTCGCCATGCGCGCGATGAACCTGCCGCCGGTGTTCGCGTCCACGGTCTACAGCTGGCTCGTTCCGGGCACCACGGTGATCGTCACCGACGACCCGATCGATCCGCGACCGAGCGTAACCGTGTTGGACGCAGCTGAAGCTGCGGACGCGGACACGGTTCGCGACCACTGAACTTCGGCTATTTTCCGGCCAATGACGATCTCTCCCCTGCGACTGCTCGCGGCGCTCAGCCTGTTCCTGTCCACCAGCGCCGCGGCGGCAGTCGCGGTCGAGGATCTCGCTCGGCTGGCGCCGGACGCCGATCCGCAGGTTCTGCGCCTGGCATTGCAGGCGCGCGCCTGCGCCATCCATCATGACGAAGCGCAGACCGACGATCGCCTGGCGGTGATCGACTATTCGTTGCCCTCGACCGAACCACGTCTGTGGGTGTTCGAACTCGCGCCGTTGCGACTGCTCTACCATGAACACGTCGCCCACGGCCGCGGCAGCGGCGAGAACCTCGCCAAGCGCTTCTCCAACATCGAGGGCAGCCACCAGTCGAGCCTGGGCCTGTTCCGTACCGCCGAAACCTACCAGGGCGGCAACGGCTACTCGCTGCGCATGGACGGCCTGGAGCCGGGCATCAACGATCGCGCCCGCGCGCGGGCCATCGTCATGCACGGTGCGCCTTACGTGAATCCGGAACTGGCGCAGCGCCAGGGGCGTCTAGGCCGCAGTTTTGGCTGCCCGGCCGTGCGTCGGGAAGTGGCGCACGGCGTGATCGACAGCCTGAAGCAGGGGCAACTGTTGTTCGCCTACTATCCCGACGCCGACTGGCTGAGCCAGTCGACCTTCCTGCAGTGCGCCGCGAGCACGCTGGCGGAGCAGGCATTGCAGGCAAACAAGGCAGGGATTGTCGCCGCCGGAGCGCCTTAGGGCACTTCCGGGAGTCCCGGTTGCCCTCCTCCGGCGCGCTCATCCGCGCATCGAACGGGCTGCGACCATGCGGGCTGGTCTTCGCAAAGGGTGAAACGGGGCTTTCAGCGGCATGCCGCGACGGTCGAACGCCGAGTCACGTTGCTCGCGCGGCGAGCTGCGTGGCGCCGGGCTCGCGATGGCACGCAGCCCGCTGCTCGGCCAACATGGCTGAGCCCTGAGCACTTGTGGGTCCAGACTTGTCTGGACGCTTTTCGCTGGACCAGGATCACAAGCGTCCAGACAAGTCTGGACCCACCAAGTGCCGGATCAGGAGCGTCCAGACAAGTCTGGACCCACCAAGCGCCGGATCACAAGCGTCCAGACAAGTCTGGACCCACCAAGTGCCGGATCAGGAGCGTC
>ERZ761602.4841-NODE-4841-length-16626-cov-4.142840_pt1 | contig 16626 bp, 11 predicted proteins | sample MGYA00512165_ERZ761602 | MGnify/ENA primary metagenome ERZ761602 (study PRJEB28899, sample SAMN02445085) | bioreactor sludge metagenome | biome: EBPR sludge; isolation source: Thorneside wastewater treatment plant | place: Australia: Brisbane, Thorneside...
GTGGTATCCCGTGCATGGATTGGGAGACGGGTTCGAGTATGCGACCCGGGATGTGGCAATTCAGACTGGGCGGGACGAGGCCGGGATTGCGGTGCGCGTTCTCGCCACCAGCGTCTTTTCGGATTCGATTGTCAGTGTGCGGTCGGTAAGCGCGCAAGCCGGCGGCGGGGTAATCGACACTGTAAATCTTTCGCCGGCCGCGCCTGTCGTGGTGCGCGCAAAAGCGGCGCCTGAGGAAATAGTGGCGATAGAGGTGCGCGCATCGGACGGCAAGGTGCTGGCGAGTTATCAGTCTCCGTTGGCGATTCCGCAACGCACTGCGCCGGCGCCGCCGCAAGTGCTTGCGGCGGATGCGAGCATCGAACAGATCTATCTCGCAGGCGTGAAACATGAAGAGCGCATCGAGCCTGGGCCGGCGCGCGCCGCCTATGAGAGATGCATAGCCATCGACAACAACTACACCGACGCACGCGTCGCCTTGGCGCGAATTGACCTGGGCCGCGCGCGGTATGTGGACGCGATTGCGCATGCCCGCGCGGCGCTTGAGCGCGATCCTAACTGCGGCATGGCTTGGTACTATCTCGGGTGCGCACTGCTTGAGTTGCCGGAGTCCGAGCGCGATGCCGATCCCGTCGATATTGCGTATAAGGCGGTCGGCACGATCGAAAACGCCGCGTTGGGACACGACCTCGCCGGCCGCGCCCACATGCGCGCGCGTCGTTACGCGGAGGCGCTTCCCGAGTTTCAACGGGCCGTGTTCAAGAACCCTGGCGATATTGCAGCGCGCGAAAACTACATGACGGCGCTCTACGCAAACGACAAGTTGGGTGAAGCCCGGCAGTTCGCCCGCGCAACCCTGGAATCCGATCCACTCAATCTCGTGGCGCGCGCAATCGTGGGGTTAGACCGGCCAAGCGATCTGTTTGAGTTTGGAAGTTTCATGCGAGGACGCTTGGGTTCGGTAGAGACCGCGATTTACTTTGGGAAAATGGGCCTGCCTGTTGACGGGCTTCGTTTGCTGGAAGAGGTTTATAGCGAGCCGTTCCCCAATACGGTCGGCGTTTTGTATCAAGGCAATTTCACGGACATGCGATTGCGCGCTACGCAGTGGTATGTGCTTGCCTGGCTCGCGCACCTCGTGGGCGACGTCGAGCGATCGCGCGGATTTCTTTCGCAAGGCAAGGCGGTGGATGCGGAGTATGGCGCCCACGCCGATCCGATCTATCTCGACATTCTGAATCACGCGATTGCGGTCAACCCGGACGACGCAAACGCACTGTTGTTTCGCGGAAATCTGTACGCGCACTTTGGCGACCTCACGCGCGCTGTCGCGGATTGGGAGGCTTCTGCGGCGTTGCCGAAGGCCTCCAGCATGGTGGTGCGCAATCTCGCGATGCACGCATGGAAGAAGGATGGAGACCAGGCGAAATCGACTGCCCTGTATCAACGCGCAATCGAGCTGCGACCGGACGATCAGGGCCTGTATCGCGAAGCCGCTGAAATGCTGGTGGAATTTGGACGGCGCGAGGACGCGATTGCGCTCATTGAGAACATGCCGGCCGACCGCCGCCGAAGGAGCGATACAACCGTCATACTCGCCAATGCCTATAACGAGGAGAAACGATTCGACGATTGCATTGCGCTGCTTGAAAACGAGCGCTTTTCCAACTGGGAACTCAGTACCGGCCCGTGGCAGGCATTTCATCGCGCGCGAATCGAGCGCGGCAAGCTGCGTTTTGGCGAGAAGGACTTCGCCGGCGCGCTCGAAGACTTTTCGGCGAGCCTGACCTATCCCGAGAATCTGGGGGTGGGCCGTGCCGCAAGGCCGGCGGAAAGCGAAGGACTTTACTGGAAGGGCAAAGCTTTGGAGGCGCTCGGCAGAGACGAGGAGGCAAAAGCGGCGTGGCGTGAAGGCGCCAATGGCGTCGAAAGCTCAGAGCGCCAAACCGAGTTTGTGAATCGATGCCAGGAGGCAATTAGATAGGTCCATGCATCGCAACTTGTCATTGCACGTGGCGATGCGTGTCCAGTGCCAAATGCGCTACACTAGTATGATCGAAATGCGTTGCCCAATCGGAGAATTCTCGCCGTGTCAGAGACTATAACGAAAAAGCCCTCATGGCCGCGCCTGTTGTTGCGTTGGTCCATCCAGTTTGTCGTGGTCGTTGTTGTGCTGGGCACAGTCGTGATTGCCTTCATGCTTCGCGGCGCGCTGTACAACCGTTTTTATCTGTTTCCGCGCCAGGCCGAGGCCTGGGCGATGATCGATGCCGCGCGGCAAGAGGTTACGCTGGATGACGGCTGGACAGAGTACCGGGGTGTTTGTCATAGCCACTCTGAACTGTCTCATGATTGCGAAGTTAGACATCCCGATATCCTGCGCGCGGCAAAACTGGCCGACATCAATTTTATTTGCATGACGGATCACGCGCGCGACGGCGTTGCCGACTACTCGTGGGGCTGGCGCGACATTCACGACGGGGTGCTGTTTATTCGGGGCTTCGAGCTTGGACATGGTTACATGCCGTGGGGGTTGCCAGACGACACGATTCTCTCTCGCGACACCGACCCGGCAACTCTTGCGGAGCAGATTGCGGCGAAGGGCGGCGTCCTGTTCTTTGCGCATTCCGAAGAAGAGCGCGATTGGGAATTGCCTGAGTTGAACGGCATGGAGATTTACAACATCCACACCGATGTGAAGGACGAAGGCTACGACAATGGAATTGTCGGCGTTCTCTCCAACCTTGGCGGAGATTTCATCCTGTCGCTCGGCAAGTATCCCGAGCAGACCATGCGCCTTTTGTTTGACCGGCAGACCGCGATCCTGAAGCATTGGGACGAACTGAACATGACGCGCAAGATCGTCGGGATCACCGCCAGCGACGCGCATCAGAACTTCGGATTTCGCGGCGCGTATACAGAAGACGGACACTTGCGCTTCCGAGACAACAGTCCGGATGAGGGATCGGTGATTGAATTGAACTGGGCAACCCGGGGTTTGCTGGATCTGTTCTTTGGTCCCCTCGAACCGGGACGCCAACTGTTTCGCGTAGAGTTTGATCGCTACGATCGCAGTCTGCACTTTTCCAACACACATGTGCTCGCGCGAGACCTCACCGAGCCCGAGGTAATAGGCGCGCTGCGCGCGGGCCGCGTATTCATCGCGTTTGACATGCTCGCCGACGCGCGCGGCTTCACGTTCCTCGCCGAAGGCGCGGCGGGTAAAGCCGTCATGGGGGAGGAAATCGCCATTGGAGACGGCCTGACCTTGCGTGCGGAATCCCCTGTCCCATGCCGGTTCACGCTGGTCCACAATGGCGTGGCCGGTGCGGTGCAAGAGGGGCGCCACTTCGAATCAAAAGTCACGGAGCCGGGTATCTACCGGCTAGAAGCCGAACTCTACATCGTCAACGAGTGGGTTCCCTGGGTATACACCAACCACATTCGGGCGATGCCAAGACCGGCTGCGTAAATCTGCCAGTGCCTGTGCTATACTGATTATCTCAACGGACTTGCGCGTGCGTGCGGCGCGCGCGGGCCGAAATGCGGTGTTTTTCGCGGGGTAGGTGAAGGAGCGGTGTGCCATGCCTTCTGCGGCGCATTCCCTCGATCAGTTTGTTCGTTTTGTGGTGCTGCGGTATGCCCCCGCGTTTTTGGGCATTGCGCTGCTGGTTCTGTTCGGTGCTGCCAAAGAGCTGCCGCCTATTGACCGTTTCGAATCACAGATTAAGAAATTCGAAGCGGAGGACAAGGAAGCGCCGCCGCCTTCCGACGCGATACTGTTTGTGGGCAGCTCGAGTATTCGCCTTTGGGATCTGAAGGCGTCTTTCCCGGGTTTGCCAGCGATTAATCGCGGCTTCGGCGGCTCATTTCTCCGTGAGTCTACGTACTACGCAGAGCGTATTGTTATTCCGTACAAACCCAAAGTCATTGTCTTGTATGCAGGCGACAATGATATCGCGAGTGGAATCACGGCCGACGAGTTGCTGGGAGACTACAAGAAGTTCGTCGAAAAAATTCACGCGTCGCTTCCAGACACGCACATCGTATTTCTTTCCATCAAACCAAGTGTTTCTCGCTGGGCGTTGTACGACGAGCAAAAGAAGGCCAATGGGCTTGTAAACGAATTCAGCAAGGCCGATAAGCGGTTGCACTTTGTCGACCTCGGCGCGCCATTGCTCGGAGCAGACGGAAAACCGCGCGCCGACCTCTTACTCAAAGACGGATTACACCTCAACGAAGCGGGTTACGCGGTTTGGACCAGCGTTCTGACGCCGGTGCTTAACGGAATCCAGTCCTAGTGCAGACAGTCCCCCCTTCGCGCACGTTTGCATGGCCGGACGGCGTGCGGTGCGCGGTGAGCCTTACATTCGACGATACGCGCAGCACCCAGGCTGATTTCGGGTTGCCGATCCTTGCCGAGACGGATACCAAAGCGACGTTCTATGTTTGGCCGCGTCTAATGGGGGATCGAATCGATTTGTGGCGCGAGGCGGTGAAGCGCGGACACGAGTTTGGCAACCACACCGTGTCACATCCTTGCACGGGCAATCTCGAATTCACGCGCGCAAACGCCGTAGAGGATTACACGCTGGAACGCATGGACGATGAACTCGCGCGCGCGAACGAGATCATTGAAACTTCGCTGAGTGCTACCCCGGAGACCTTTGCCTATCCCTGTGGCGGTACCTTTGTTGGGCGCGGTGCGGAAACCCGCAGTTATGTCCCGCTTGTTGCGCGCCGGTTTACTGCCGGCCGGGGCTACTGGGAGCCCTACCCCAATGCGCCGGGCTTGTGCGATCTCGCGCATTTGCTCGGCTGTAGTTTCGATGCATTACCGTTCGATACCGTGAAGGGATATATCGACCGCACGATCGCCGAAGGCGGCTGGCTGATACTCGTTGGTCATGACATCCTCAAGGAAAACTGGCAAGGGGTCAACCCGGCAGTGCTTCGCCGGGTTTGCGAATACCTCAAAAAGCCTGAAAATGGCATCTGGACCGGCCCTGTCGCGGAGATTGCGCGATATGTCCGCGCCCAGCGGGGCGCTTGATGCCCGCGCCGCATTCTGGTTGAATGATGGGGTGCGCCATGCAACCGCGCGTGGCCACATACTTTGGAGGAAGACCCATGCGTTGGATCACCAGACGCGATTTCATGAAGCGTGCCGCGGGTTCCGTAGCCGTGTCGAGCGCAGCTTTGGCCGGCATTCGACCCGCGTGGGCGGCGGACACCCGGTTCACGGGGGCGATGAAGCGAACGCTTGGCAAGTCGGGAGTTCAATGCTCGCTGCTTGGCATGGGCACGGGGACTTCCGCCTGGAACGGCAGTTCCGCGCAGAATCGTAAAGGTCGCCCAGCGTTTGTGTCGTTAATCGAACATGCCTTCGCAAACGGCGTGACCTATTTCGATCTCGCCGATATGTACGGCGCGCACGATTACATGAAAGACGCGATGAAGAACACGGTCAAGCGTGAAGACGCGATGCTGCTCACGAAGACCGTTTCGCGCGAGCCGAGCCTTATCAAGGCGGACCTTGAGCGGTTCCGGCGCGAACTCGACACCGACTATCTGGACGTCGTGCTGCTGCATTGCCTGACGGAACCCGGCTGGGACACGAAACTGAAGCCGTGCATGGATGTCCTCGAAGAAGCCAAGCAGAAGGGCCAGATTCGCGCGCATGGATGTTCCTGCCACAATTTCGGCGCGATGGAAACCGCGGCAGCGTCGCCTTGGGTTGATGTGATGCTCGCCCGCATCAATCCTTTCGGAAAGTACATGGACGGCACGCCGGAGGAAGTGGCGGGTGTGTTGAAGAAAGCACACGACAACGGCATTGGCATCCTTGGGATGAAGATCGCCGGTCAGGGCGAAACCGCGACGAAACTGCCCGAATCGCTAAACTTCGTGCTTGGGCTTGGCTGTGTTGATGCGATGACGATTGGCGTACTCGAGCCCGGCGAAGTCGATTCCAATATCAAGCACATCGACGCAGTCCGCGTCGCCTAGTTTGCGCGCGCACAGAGCGCAATTCGTTTTTGATTGCGTCAATACCGCCCAGAGGCGGTATTGACGCGTTTTTGTTCACGCGCCAATAAACCGTGGAAAGAGAATTTATGCGATTTGTCTTAGCGATTCTGTTTATTGCCGTTACCGCCCTCGCGGAGCCCTTGCCAGCCCCCTTCGAATCGCTCGGCAAACCAGTCTTGAAAGCTGGCCTGATGGGTACGATTGTCGGTCCCGGCCCGACGGAGGGCTCAGAGCGCATTTACATCAATTTCCGCCAGGATGGTGGCAAACTCTTTCTGGTTTCGGTCGATCCAGACACGGGAAAATCGGAACAGTTCAAGTCTCCCGTAGGTACGGGCGCTTGGGGATTTATCGTTGGGCCTGATAACCGCATTTACCTCGGCACGCACGAAGGGCCGGACGCATCGGATAATGGTCAAATACTCGTGTTCGATCCCAAGCATCCGGAAAAGCAAATCGAAGTAGTTGGGAGACCATCCGAAACGGAAACCTACCTTTGGCAATTCTGTATCGGGCTGAACGGGAAGATCTACGGTTGCACGTATCCGAGCGCGAAGCTCGTATCCTACGATCCCAAGACGAACGAGATGACAGATATCGGCCGCATGGACGGCGAGATGATGTACTCGCGAAGCGTGGCCACTGGGCCAGACGGCAGAATCTACGTTGCAATCGGGTATGGCAAGGCGAACCTCGTTGTGTACGATCCGAAGACCGGCGAGCACAAATCGATCTTGCCTGAGACGTATTACGGTGATCCCGCGCAGATCTCTACCTCCGTTTCCAAAGGAGTTGATGGGAACGTGTACGTCGCGGCGATTAAGATGGAAACGTCGGATGACGGCAGCAAGCGTGCCGTGAACGTTACATTAAAAGCGAACGCTGATGACACGCTGACTGAAGTATCCACCCCGCCCGCCATGGCGACCAATCTCACGCTGAAAGACGGCAGGACCGTTTCAAACGTCTCGATCAACGGCACCTACGATCTCACGCATCCCGATGGCAAGAGCGAGAGTAAGACGTTCACCTACGCAGGAGACGGCGCAGGCCTGTTTTACGTTGCAAACGGTCCGCTGGGCCGCGTCTACGGTGGATCATTCATGCCGAACGAGCTCTTCTGGTATGACCCTGCCACGGGGGCGATGGAGAACCCGGGAAATCCGTCCGACGTAGGTGGTGAAATCTATTCGTTTCTCGATCATCACGGCTCGTTGTACATCTGTTCCTATCCCGGATCGTTTTTGTCCAAGTGGGATCCGGCAAAGCCCTGGAAATATGGCAAGGAGCCTGAGAGCAATCCGCGGGCCTTCGGTCCCCTTGGCCCCGGCCACTTGCGCCCTCGCGCGATGATCCACGGCCCGAACGACATGGTCTACATTGCCGGTTTTCCAGAGTACGGCAAGCACGGCGGCGCGCTCGGCGTGTGGGATCCGTCGCAGGAGAAGCTCGTCGAGAACTACAATCCACTGGTGAAAGATCAATCCATTCCCGCGCTTGCATACGACGCCAAGAGCGGCATTATCTTTGGCGGCACGAGCATTCACGGTGGCGGCGGCACGACGCCTACGCAGCCGGAGGCGAAATTCTTTTTGTATGATCCCGACGCAAAGAAGATCGTGATGGAGCACGCGCCCTTCGAGGGAGCTGAGTACATTCGCGCGCTCGTTATCGTTGGAAGGCGTGTCTTTGGAATATCCGGCGGCGACAACCTCTTTGTTTATGACATCGACGCGAAAGATTTTGTTCATCGCGCGTCGCTCAAGGTCGGTTCGATCCCTGATCTATCGATTGGCCTATGGAAAGATGGCTACCTCTACGGATTGACGAATAAGCGTGTATTTCGGCTTGATCCGAAGACTTTCGAGGTCACGGTACTGAGTGAATATCCGGGCCGGATACATTGCGGTTTCGCGATGGACGATAAGGGCATCTACTTCGGCGATAAAGCGGAGTTGATTCGATTTAATTGGTGAACAACGCGGGCTATCTGCGGTTGGTCCACAGTGGGTTCGTGTACTTCTCTTTTACCAAAGCCGCAATCGCTTCGCGCTCGTCGCTTCGGACCTTGTCGGAATCCGATTCGCCGCCGAAGGCACGACGGAAAACTGCGCGAACGGCTTCCGCGTCCAGCGGCAAGCTTTTAACAAAGCCCCGATGCGTTCGGTTGCCGCGATATTGCGGGCGATCGGCGGGTTCGAGCAGGTAGCGCTCCATCAAATCCGGATCCATGTTGTAGAGCAGCGTGCCGTGATGGAGGATGTAGCGTTTTCTGCGTTTTTGGGCGTTGCCCGATATTTTTCGTCCCGACGACGCTAGATCCGAAATGCCTTTATGCGAAGCGTTCACGCCTGCTTCGCGCAGCGCCGCCGCAAGCCGGTTGAGGATGAAGCAGTAGCTGCCGCGTATCGTGGCGATGTCGGGGAAGCGCTGGTGCGAAATCACGAGTGTGAAATTAAGGCAGCCTGGGCCCTGTAACACACAGCCCCCTGCGGAGCATCGCCGCAGGATGCGAACGCCGTCTTTTGCACATTGCTCTTCGCAAACGTGCTCGCGCAGCACCTGTGAAACACCCAGCACCACGAAGGGAGTCTCGCACTCCCAGATTCGAAGCGTATCCGTGCCACGTCCGGCTTCGGCGTCATCGAGCAACAAATCATCAAACGCCAGATTTTCCGCCGGACGCTTAAACGAAACGTCGACGACCCGCATGGGAGCGGGCCACGGCGTCGTCAAAATACTGCTCTTGGTGGCGCAGGATTCGGTCGATGTCTCCGGCGTCATCTTTTACTGCACCGCACTCGCCGTCTTTGTGATTGCCTGACCGGTTTTCGGGTCTACCTCGATATTCAGGTTCTCGTCGTCTTCGACGTAGAAAATATATCCGTCCATCATTTCGTGGAATGTTTGTGGCCCGTACTCCACAGTGGCTGTCGGATCAGGGTTGAACGGATTGAAAGCGCTGTTGTCGAATTGCGAAGCGCATTCAATCTTTGTTCCGGCGGGCAACTTTTTTGCGGTTTCCGGATTGAACACATACGGCATCTGCCATCCGAAACTGTAGTTCGGAATGACCAGCAGCGTTTCGTTCTTTCCATCCGGGTAGTGTGCGTAGAACTTTGTATTTTTTCCGCGAAGGTGCATGTGCACAAACAAAGCAATGGCGGTTGCGTCATTTTCGATCGTTTTCGTGGCGCCAACCGGTTGCGAGGCCTCGCCCGGCGGAATCGTAAATCCGCGCGCGCTTAGCACTTTGTGACGCGCCCGCTTCTTTACCACTTCCTTGGCATACCGCAAGCCTACCGTCATCTGGTTCGATTCCGGCTTACCCGTGGTCACATAGTGCACCTGGATTGTAAGAACAGCACCTTTTGGAATCAGGAAAGCGACGCCATCCGTCAGCATTGCAGGTGATCCGCCCGGCACGCGACCTGTTAGAAAGTTGGAGTCTTCCTTATAGCCCGCGGGCGGAATCGTGTATACCACGTTGGCATGATGCACCACGCGGGGATTGCTCGGTTTGATTTGGATGCCCTGTACCCAGGTGTCCTCGGGGAACATATAGGGCAAGGTGACATACTCGTAATCGATTACGCCCTGTGCCGGTAGCGCGAAAGTCTTCTCTTCCGTCAATACGAGATCCGGTTCACCGATGATCCATTCCGTGTCCGGATACGTTGGAGGCGCAGGCGCCTTCGCGATATCGCCCATGGGCCTTCCACTAGCCTCCCATTGGAGAATCGTGCGCTTCTCGTCCGGCGTAAGGGTCCAGGCGTTTGCCCAGGTACCGAAGTCCGGGTGCGCATACCAGGGGGGCATCCGGCCATCGTTGACCGCCTCGGCTATTGCGCTTGCTTTCGACGCAGTTTGATCGTAATTCGAGAGGCTGAACGGCGCTTCTGCGCCATCGCGATGGCAGGGCATGCAGCTTTTCTGCAAGATGGGAACGATGTCCTGCGCATAAGTGATTTCGCGCGACGGCGCCGGTACTTCCGCGAACGTGATCTCGCAGCCTTCCACCGGCGTTTCGGGGATCTCCACCGACTTTCCATCGAGCACTGCGTCAATTGCCAGGGCGAGATCTTCCCGACCAACATTCGGGCTTGCGCCGGATACGCGGAATTGATCATCAATGCGACCGCGATAACGGATCACGCCATCCGCATCCAACACGACCGCTTCCGGCGTGCGCGTCGCGCCCAGCGCCATGCAAACGCCCCCGTCAATGTCTTTAACGACAGGCACGTCAATTTTGTACTCGATTGCGTGGTAAGCCATTTGCTGGATCGAATCGTCCGCAGCGGCATTCACAAGTGCGAAGACGACGTTTTTGCCCGCATAGGTTTTGTTGAGTTCGTTGATTTTTGGGAGGTAGCGTTGCGCGACCGGACAGGTGGTCGACGAGAACACAAGAACGTACGCTTTCGCCTCGCCCAGGTCTTTCAGCGTCCGCGTAACGTAGCGAATGTCCTTAAACTCGAACTTGGCCGCTTTGGTGCCAACTTCGACTCCTGCGAACGCGCCCGGCGTTAATATCGCCGACGCCAGCAATAAACACACGATTGCCCGGATCATGCTTGCCCACCTCCACCGTGTAGCAGTTTTGACTCCATGCCGCGTCAGCCTTCGCGGCCTAGATTGACTATACACCAAGAAAGGCTGGGGGATCATGCACGGCGTGGCGGGAACGCGGGGTGTGTCCGCCCCATCAGGAAGCATGTCAAACGGTGCTAAGGCCCAGCAGGACACGCGCGCGTTCGAGAGCGAGGTCGATATGGGTGGTCACATTGTACTCGCCGATTTGCTCCAGTAAGCCGCTTTTCTCGATTGCTTCTCGGGGTTGGGGTTGGACACCGGACAGTACCAGCGTTGTGCCCTGCCGCTGGCATTTCCAGTGGAACTCCCGGAGTGCATGCAAGCCGGTGGCGTCTATGCTGGGTACTTTGCGCATGCGCAGAATGAAGATGCGGGGAGGCCGTTCCATTTGCCGCAATACGTCTTTTAACCGGTCCGCAATCCCGAAGAACAACGGACCGTTAATCTCGTAAACCTCAACCGCGTCGGGCACATCTTTCTTGCTGGTGGCGTCCGGGTCATCCTGCATGTCGCCATCGGCCAGTTCGTCGGTGATCTCCGATATGCTGGAAACCTCGGCCATGCGCTTCATGAAGAGCAAAGAGGCCAGCACGACGCCGACCCCGACCGCGATCGTGAGATCGGTGAAGACGGTGAGGAAAAACGTGGCCAATAGTACGGCGACGTCGCTACCGGGGGCGCGCAGGATGGAGCGAAAATGGTCGAGTTCGCTCATGTTGTACGCGACCAGCATGAGCACCGCGGCCAGCGTTGCCAACGGAATATGTGATGCCAGTGGCGCGGCGACAGCCATCACTACGATTAACGTTACGGAATGGACGCCCGCGGACAATGGCGTGCGTCCGCCATTTTTGATGTTTGCGACAGTGCGGGCGATTGCGCCCGTCGCGGGAATTCCGCCAAATATCACGGAGCCGATGTTGGCGAGACCTTGCGCCACCAATTCACAATCGGCCTTGTGGCGTCCACCGATCATGCCATCCGCGACTACCGCGGAGAGGAGGGACTCTATCGCCGCCAACATGGCGATAGTCATTGCCTCGGGAATGAGTTCCCGCGCGAGCTCGAAGCTGAAGCCTGGCATGTGCGGCGTCGGCAGCGTGCGCGGCAGTTCGCCGAAGCGCGATCCGACGGTTTCGACGGGGATATTGAGAATCCAGACGACTGCCGTCGCGACTACAACCGTGACAATCGCGGGTGGAAGCCGTTTGACGAATCGCTGAACGAACATGAGCAAGAGCAAGGAGCCGCCGCCTACCCAGAGCGTGTTGGAATCAAATGTAGAGAGGTGTTCGGCGTAAGCGCGCCATTTTTCAATGAACTCGGCGGGCACCTCGCCCATCCGTAAACCGAGGAAGTCGCGCAGTTGCGACGAGAATATGATTACGGCGATTCCTGTTGTGAAGCCGGTGGTGACGGGATAGGGGATGAATTTGATCATGGCGCCGAATCGGGCGAGGCCCATGATCACAATGATGACGCCGGCCATAAGCGTTGCCGTAGCCAAACCAGCGAAACCGTGCCGCGCCGCAATGTCGTAGACGATGACGATGAATGCGCCGGTAGGGCCGGCAATCTGCACGCGACTACCGCCAAACACGGCGACAATGATGCCCGCAACGACGGCGGTATAGAGGCCGGCAGCGGGGGGAGAAATGCCCTCGGCGGTGGCGACAGCCTCGGGAATTGAAGCAATACCAAACGCCACAGCAAGGGGCAGCGCGATGATGCCGACGGTTATGCCCGCGAAGACATCGCGCATCACTTGCGCGCGGGTGTAGCCTTCGCGCCAGCAGACAACAGACTTTGGGACAAAGCGCGGCATTACTGCGTTCGCTTTTCGTTCGCGCGACGAGCGCGATGTGTTGAACTGACCATGACCGAGTCGCAGAGCATACTCCTATGATTCGACGAAGTGAAATCGCTCCATGTTCGACACCATTTTGGGGCTTGTTCCCATAAGAAACGTGGGCGGCCCCGATCGGGGCCGCCCACGGGCACGATGTGACGATTGCGCTTACGATTTCTCGGTTGCGCGGGCGCCGGGGCTTTCGGCGGTCTCCGGCAATCCGGGAATCAGCATTGGCGTTCGCTTGCGGTAGTCGACGTATACTTCGCCATGCGTTTTTGCGAGGTCCCGTTCTTCGAACGGAATTGCCGCCAAGATGTACGCTGTCAAGCCAACCGCCATGAACAAGTGCGAGATTGTCATGTCCGGTGTCGCCCAGAAGGCCAGAAGCCAACCGATGTACAAGGGGTGGCGCACGTAGCGGTAGGGCCCGGGCGTCGCAAACTTCAGATGTTCATACGGCTTGTTGCGCAGGTGAAGCCACACTTGCCGTACGCCGAACAGATCGAAGTGATTGATCAGCATCGTTGCCGCCGGCACCATGAGCCAGCCAATTGCGAATACGCCGTATAGTACTGCGCGCAACGTGGTGTTCTCGACGCTCCAGATCGTTCCGCCGAGCGGTTGCCAGAACCAGCACATGGCAAACAGCGCGATACACGAGAATAAAACATAGGTGCTACGTTCGAGGTGCTGCGGAACAATCGTTGTCCATGCTTGCTTGAACGCGGGCCGCGCCATGATGCTGTGCTGAAGACCGAACAGCAGTACCAGTGCCGAATTGTTCGCTAGCGCCCAGAATACGGATACGCGCGGATCCCCATCCAGCGTTGTCGGCACGAAAAAATTGCCTACAAAACCGATGAAATACAGATACGTAATCAGGAACAGAATGTAACAACCCAAGCCATACGCGAAACTCAGAACTTTACTCATTGTTCTCTCCCTTTCCCTTGCCGTTCGAGAAGAGTGCCCACAGCACCAGATCGATCTGCCGAATCAACTCCGGAATGCCGGGCAAATCGGCATCGATACGTTTCTCGCCCTCGGTTTCCTTCTCACACTGACCGTTTTCTACCGATTCATTTTTCAATTCGATATCGCGGCTGTTGCTCATTGTGAGAGGACATTGGCAGTTATCGTGCCAATTGCGGTCGATTCCGTAATCCATTTCTGCGCAATGACTTGTAGTGACGGTGGTTGAAGTTCGCACTCGCGAAATTTCGCAAGTCGCGAAATTTCGCGAGTTACACAATGAGAATTTGGGAGGCGATGCTCGCGTGAAGTGGGTAGCTATTTCCCGCTTTTCTCGCTAGAGGAAAGTTGGATTCGAGAACTGTTCAAGCGTGGCGCTGAAGCGGCTACCGTTTACGGTCGATGCCCAATACTTTCATGCGAGATGTCAACGTAGACGCATTCATGCCCAAGCGTTTTGCCGCTCCATCCGCACCGGAAATCTTTCCGCCTGAAGCCTCAAGCGCCCGCTCGATATTTGCGCGTTCCAGCGCGCGAAGGTCTTCCGCATTCAAAATCGGGGTATCGCCGGTGATTTGAGATACTGTTATGGGCTCGGGGAGCAGAGTGGAGTCTGGTAGGCAGCGATCAAGATTTAACCGGCCTTCACGCGCTGTAATTACCGCGCGCTCGATTATGTTCTGAAGCTCACGCACGTTTCCGGGCCATGCGTATGCCTTGAGGCGCGCCGCGCACTGTGGTGTCAGCGGCGCGATTGTCTTTCCCATTCGACGCGCGAATCGCTCGGCGAAAGCAGTCGCGAGCAGCACGATATCGTCGCCGCGGGCGCGTAACGGCGGCACTTCAATGGGAAAGACGTTGAGGCGGTAATACAAGTCTTCGCGAAATGATCCTTCCTGCGCGGCCTCCTCCAGATCACGGTTGGTCGCGGCTATGACCCGTACATCCACTTTCTGCGTGCGGGAACTGCCGACCGGCTCAAACTCGCCGTCTTGAAGCACGCGCAGCAATTTCGCCTGAAGATCCAGCGGAAGTTCGCCGACTTCATCGAGAAATATCGTGCCGCCATGCGCCAGCGCGAATCGCCCGTCGCGCTTGGCCGTTGCACCGGTGAACGCGCCCTTTTCGTGGCCGAAGAACTCGCTCTCCATCAACATGGCAGGCACTGCCGCGCAATTCACCCGCACCATCGGCCCATTTCTGCGGGTGCTCGCACTATGAATTGCCCTTGCAATCAGGTCTTTCCCCGTTCCCGTTTCTCCGAGAATCAACACGGTAGCGTCGGTCGCGCCGACTTCGTGAACATCATTCAAGACACGCTGCATCGCCGGGCTTTGCGCGAGAATGTCTCCATGATTCCGAAGTTCGCGTATTTCCTCACGCAAATACTCCGTTTCGACGGTGAGAGACTGAATCTTTCGTTCTGCTTCGAGTCGGTCATTGACGTTGCGGAGGATAAGCATATGATGTGAATGAGGGCCACTGCCGAGGCGCGACACCGTTGCCTCGGCAGTGAACGTTTCACCATTGACGCGACGCGCGCGAAGTCCGCCCGCGATCCAGACATGCTGTTTTCCCTCTGGGCGCGAATCCAGTCTTTCCGTAATTTCCTTTAGACGCGTCGCCTCGGCTGGCTCCAGCAGGCCGTCGAATGATTTCCCTGAAAGCTCCTGGGCAGATGCACCGAATACGAACTCTCCTGCCGGATTCACAAGCACGATGCGGTTTTGTGCATCCAGTTCGATGATCGCGTCCATGGCAGCATGCACGATTCGGCTCAGTCGCGCTTCCCGATCACGTACGGCAGATTCCGCGCGCAGCCGCTGCAACTCCGCGGCGGCCCGCGCCGCGAAAATACGAAGTACTGCGTCGAGGCGCGAATCGGCCGGCATAGGCTTCGTGTCGAGCACGGCCAGGTGCCCCATTACTTCCATGTTCGCGCCAAGAAGAGGAACTCCCATATAACTCACGGCACCAATCTCTTGAAGCTGGTTATCGCGCGGATAGAGAGCAATTAGGTTGTCGGGATAGTGAACAAGCGTGAGATCGTCGACGACGCGCTCGCACGGAGTCCCGTCAATGAACATGTCGAATTCGGGTATAAACCCGTTTCCCATCCAAAACGACAAAGCGCGAAGTGTCCGTTGTTCAGGTAGATATTCGGTCACCCATGCGCCATGCGTATTCATGGCGGAAGCCAGGCTGCGTACCAGCGCGGCAAAGAAAAGTTGACCGGTTTCAGGTGCGGTGCCTTCAACGATGCGCCGCAATACCGAGTACTCATCGCTGTTTCGGGAGGTTGCGTTCGCGTTAACCGGTGTCGAACCCTGCTGTGTCATTGCACCTGAATCCCCGAGGACGTGCGGCGCCGCTTTCACATGGCGCGTTACAACTTAGGATAGCCGGTGAATTAAATCGCAGACAAGTTGCCTTGCTTCGTCCGCCTTACGCATGCCGAATTGCAGGGTGATGAGTATGACGCCAGTAGGTAACAGCGGCGGCCACTGCGGCAAGAAGGCGCGTTCGGTTTCGGGAACCAGGCACGCTGCTGCGCGTTGATTCGCGCCGTGCGCAACTGTTAAACTCCTCTCTGCCTTGTATACGCCGCAAGGCAATTATTGTTTTCGCAGCCCCTCTCTGGGGAGAGCTGTGCGACACGCACCTGCTGGCGGCTGATTTGTTACGACGTAGATTGATTTTGCGCAAACGCGCAAAAGTGTTCTGTTCTCGGTGACCCCATCGTCTAGCGGTTAGGACACCGCCCTTTCACGGCGGCGGCACGGGTTCGATTCCCGTTGGGGTCGCCATTTTTTGTCAGCCAGATCCTTGCTGCACTATTTCCCCTCGGCCGAGCACCTCCATGCGGGCACTTTTCGTTGTTGTCGGGTCGTGCTGGAAACCGCGTCATTAGAAAAAGAATGGATATCCCCGGGTGACGGATGTTTCAATGAGTACGATCAGGAACTGAAGCAGCATCATGGTGTCTATCATCACCTTTTGTGTCGCGTTTATTTCTACTTCGCGCAGCACAACCCGTAGCAGCCAGGCACACGCCGCGAGCGAGAGGAACAAGGCGACGGCAGCGGCGGCGGAGTAATTGTCGAGCAGAAAGTTTGCAATCACGCACGCCGCAGACACCAACAGCGCACAATCGATGACGCGAAACGCGTTAATCC
>ERZ761602.4842-NODE-4842-length-16625-cov-16.722088_pt1 | contig 16625 bp, 11 predicted proteins | sample MGYA00512165_ERZ761602 | MGnify/ENA primary metagenome ERZ761602 (study PRJEB28899, sample SAMN02445085) | bioreactor sludge metagenome | biome: EBPR sludge; isolation source: Thorneside wastewater treatment plant | place: Australia: Brisbane, Thorneside...
ACAAAATATGGATTTGTAACATTAAATATTTATGATATAACAGGTAAATTAATTGAAACATTGATTAATAAAAATCTATCACCGGGAAGTTATAAAATCCAATGGGATGCGGGAAATAAACCAACAGGAATTTATTTTTATTCAATGCTTTCAGATAACAAACCAATTGACACCAAAAGAATGATTTTAATAAAATAAAAATATGTGATCAGAGCACCGTAAATATCAAAAGGGACACCTCTTAAAAAAAATTACACCTGCAAGTGAAAATCAATTTAAGTATCCATAAATTAATTATGGAATACGGTGTTCCCTTTTTGTTTAAAATATATTAAATAAACCGCTTATGAAATTTAAAAAAATTACAATGAAAAAACTAATTTATTTATTTTGTTTACTTACAATAATCTCGCATAATCTTTTATATTCACAAGAAACTTTTAAGAGATTAAATTATATGGCTGCTGGATATGTAACACAAATTTATGCAACACCGCAATCTAACAGTCTTTCAAACTATGTTTTGTATGCCAGGACAGATGTTGGAGGTATTTATAGAAGCCAAGATAACGGCAACACTTGGACATATTTAACCTGTTACTTTTGGCCCAATTCGGTAACTGGAGTCACAGAATTATCTCCATCAGAAATGAGCATACAAGGAATGGCAATAAAACCGAATGATCCGGCAACAATTCTTACAGCGTGGGGGCTTGATGTAAATGACGCCTCATTACGAGGATATAATAGTATTTGGAGATCGCCAAGTTCAGGATCTACATTTACTTGGACACCTGCAAATATACAATCTCCCGGTCTCTGGTTTCAAGGTAATGATAATGCAAATTTCGGAAAATTAGGTGGAGAATGTATTTTATTTGATCCAGATGATAACTCAAAAGTATATGCAGGCGGTTGTCCACCGCAAATTTCTGGCGGCAAAGCTTATTTGTTTATGAGTACAAACAGTGGCGTTGATTTTAAATGGAATGTAACTGAATCAGCATATGATTTGATAAGAAATTATAAAAATCATGCAACGAATAAGGATACCATTTATGCCATAGCAAAAAAATCCGGTAGTAATCAGTTATGGGTTGGAACAGCAATGGGTGTTAGATTTACTACAGATAACGGATCAACCTGGCAGTTTGTAACAACCGGAGAATCTAACAGAACGCTTAAACATATTAAAAGAATTTTATTATGGGGCACAGATGCAAACAGAGTTGCTTATGTGACTTGGGGAGCGAATTACAAAGAAATAAACGGTTCAGTTACTTTAGTAACAGGGATTGGAAAAATCAAGCATAACGGTACCAATTGGGTATATGATGACTTAACGGATGAATTTTATACCGGTATTTCAAACCCACATATAAACAATAATACGATGTTCACAAGTTTAAATTTTCCAATAAAAACAGATGGTTCCGGTCAGGTAGATGAAAATCATTTATTTGCAGGAAAATTTGGACGACCATTACGAGAATCATTTGGCAATCCTCAAAGTACAACGAACCCTGAGCCTGGAATTAACTGGGGTGGATATACTCAACATTTTACAGGTGATTGGCAAATTCAATTGAAATATCAAAGTGCATCTGGAAGTGTTCCGGAACATCAAATGGGAAATGAAACTTATATGTACACAGGAATGAATTGTTTAACTCAAAATCCAAACTTTCCCTCTTCCTGGTATTCAAGCGGAGGGGCAGGAGCTATAAAATCAGATAATGTAACTATTTTTAATTCACCTGATATGGGAGGTAATAATAGTAGTAGTTTTAAAGATTCTCGTTGGAACTATATTGCTAACGGAATGAGTTTTCCTGTTGTATATGATATAAAATTCCATAATTATAATAATAATAAATTGGTTTATGTCCCTGAATCAGATTGGTCTCTTTCTTGGATAAATAACCCATGGATTAACTGGAATGAAACAATGAAATTCGACAGGAAAAGGACTAAAATTGATGGAGATAATAGCGATAGTTATGCTTCTAACATTTTAAGAATATTAGTTAATCCACAATATCCATATTTAACATATGCAATTGGTGGTAGTATACATTATATAGAAACAAGTTATGGAGTTGAGGACAAAAAAGCTGCTTTTTATGTCAGAGACTTAAGCGGAGGAATTAATAATCCTATAATTACAAGAAGAGCTAATGCCGGATTTTTAACACAAGCAGATAGATTTATTGCCGATGGAGTTATTTATCAAACTTCAGGAGGTGCAAATAGAATTATAGTTTTAGTTGGTCGTAGCTCTTATCCTGAACCACCTTTAAATTATACTACAATGGGTTTATTTTATAGTGATAATGGTGGCGGTAACTGGGAACAAATGCAATTCAATGGTGATAGTTTTGATAATGAAATTTCAACAGAAGATGCATATCAAAATTCTATACTACCATCATTAATTCCCGGAACCACAAGTGAATTATTTAGTGAACAATTCCATTTAGCTCACGCCGGAGGAAACAAAATATACCTTTATCTACAGAATGGGGGACTTTTTGTAAATGATAATCCTATTCAATTTAATAATTGGCGAAGATGTAATGTACCAAGCGGTGAATTAAAAGAAGGAGTCTTAAAATATATAGGTGAAAATAAACTTGCCTTATCAATAAAGGGAAGAGGATTATATATTGGAACAATTGGAACGAATAATGATGTAAGTTGGAGTAGCGAGTCATTCGGATTCACGCAAGTTACTCATTTTGATAAATCTAATAACAAATGGGCTGTATTTGCTAAAAAAAATGGTGACAATTATTTAGGTTTATATAAATCAACGAATGGTGGATTAAATTGGCAAAGAATACCCGAAAATCCAACTACTAATCCTGTGCCGTTATTTCCAAGAGTAAGATCTTTAAGATTTAATCCGGAAATAAATTCTGAATTGTGGATTGGTACTTCCGGACACGGAGTCTGGGTATATAAAGGTGTAGGTTCAGCGGATAATCCTGAACCATTATATATAACGGATACACAAGTCTTTGATAAAAGTGATTATTATGATAGAGATATTATAGTAGAAAATAATGGTAACTTAACATTACAAGGCGGAACCTCTGGTATAAATATTACATTGGGTTTGAATAGAAAAATTATAGTTAGAAATGGAGGCAAAATTAATGTAAATAATGTTAAATTTAATGAGATATCTGGTAGTCAAATTTGGAATGGAATTCAAATAGAAAGTCCCAGTGGAAATGTATCTATCACGAATTCAACATTCAAAAAATCTACAAGTCCTGTAAGAATTGTTAATACCTATGGAAATCCATCAACTGAATTTCAGATTAAGAACAATACATTTGATATGTCCGGAATAACAACAGCTTCAAATGTATTGTATTTTAAAAATTCTAATAAGATAAATATTGACAATAATATTTTTTCGAATCCCGGTGGCTCGCAGAGTATCACTACAGTTATGATTGATAACAATGTTAATCCGGGATTAGCAGAAGGCGGAGAAGGGGAAGGTGGTGGTGAAGCACCTAATATATACAGCATTAATGTTACCAATAATAATTTTTCTAACGGGCAATGCGGAATTTATATGATAGGAACTTCTAATTATATGATTCCGTGTAATATTTTCAACAATACGATGAATTTATCCGGCTCTTCCGGAGTAAATTTTGGAATGATACTTTTTAAAAGTTTAGGAGAAATAAAAAGAAATAAAATTTTCTTTAATGCGGCATCAAATGGTGACAACGGTATAAGTTTGAATAATAGCAGATGTTATCTTGAAGATAACATTATTAATTCAAAGAACAGTAATTTATTTTTATCTTCTAACGCTGTTGCAATTTTATCACCGACAGTATTAGGTAATCAAACAATATGGTTTGGTGGAAAGAATGTATTATATTCTTCACAATCAGATAATGTTAATTTTTCATCGAACGGGTCTAATGTTGATGTTAATAATGGTGAAAATAGTATTACAAGCTTACCAAATAAATTTCATATTAATGGAACAGTTTCTGATCCGAATCAGAATATATTTTATGCTTATAGAAACTGTTGGGATAATTCTCAACATAATGCAAGATTTAACATCAGAGATTTATCCGGAAATCCTATTCCTGTAAGTTACTTCTCTCCATCATACGGTTGTCTTCCTTCTTCTACTAATATCTTTCAGATTAGGGATTTAGGTTTTGATTTATTTGATACTGTTTACTCTTCAAGTAACGAAACAGATGACACTCTGTCAAATGAAGATTTATTATTAAATCAAGGTGTGTTGCATATGCAAACAGAATATCATACACTTGCGATTACTAATTTTCAAAATTTCATAACAGGTTATCCGGCAAACCAAAACTCAATTGAAGTATTATATAATTTAAATCATTGTTATCAGTCTCTTGATACAAATCTTACTGATGATATGAGAGACACATTATATAGTAATTTTAAAAATTTTTTGACAGATAGAATAAATTCTGGTCTGTATAGCAATGAGTTTATTGATGTAGCTGCTAATTTGATTTTATCCTGTGAGGCGAATATTAAAAAGTATCACGAAGCATTATCGGGTTATGAATTTATTGCTATGTATCATCCGGACCCCGAACAAAGATTGCTAGCAAGCTGGGATTACAACGAGTTATTAGCTTATGTAAATGGAATGGGTGGTGGAGAAAAAGTTATTTCACATGCTGTAAATATTATTGATTTTCAATTGAAACAGTTTGAAAAATTAAATGAACTGGCAGATAGAAAACCATTACTCAATTTGTTAAAAGAGAGTTATAAAAAGCAAGGTGTAGAAGAATTATCAAAACCTGTAAATAATAAAAAAACGAAAGATGAGAAATCACTTGAAAATAATAAAGAAAGAAGCGGGAAGTATGACAATCAAATATATAAAGAAATTAAAAACAAAGCATTATCAAATTTATTTTTAATTAAAAATTTAAATAAAGAAGAAAGATTAAAGAAAAAACAGGAAGATTATTATTTCTTAGCAGGATTAAATACAGATAATTTAACAACTACTGACAATAAAGAAAGTTTAATACCTGATAAATTTACTTTAAGTCAAAATTATCCTAATCCATTTAATCCTAATACAAAAATTAGTTTTTCAATTCCAAAAGAATTAAAAGTTTCATTAAAAGTATATGATGTTACAGGAAGAGAAGTTGCAATTTTAGTGAATGAAACGAAAGGAGCCGGAAATTATGTTTATGAATTTAATGGTATTAATTTTTCAAGCGGTGTTTATTTTTACAGAATACAAGCCGGAGAATTTATAGAAACTAAACGAATGATGCTGATTAAGTAATTTTAAATAAATAAAGTCCTTCGCTGTTTTGTGCGGAGGACTTTTTAGGTAATTTTTGTTAAAATTAAATTAATCTTTCATTTATTTTCAAAGTATCAACCTTAAAATATTTAAACTCAATTAATTTAAAAAATTAAATAAAATTTTTTAAAACGATGGTTGGATTTTTTTCCAGTTGCCTCTTTTGAACCAGAGTGTTATAAAAATTCCTTTTAATGCGACAGATAAGCAAATTGCAATCCAAACTCCGTCTAATCCCCATATCGGAGAGAGCAAAGCACAAAGTGGAATTCTCAGAATATTAAACGTGAATGATATAATAGCCGGAGGCATCGTATCTCCTGCTCCAGCAAAAGCTCCGCTTAATATTACATCAGCCGCTGAAAAAATTAAAACTATTGCCGATAATTTATTAAGCATTGACGCAGAATTAATTACATTTATATCAGAAGAAAATATTGAAGCAATCCCGGCACTGAAAATAAATAGAATGGCGGAAAAGGTTAATATGAAAACTGAAGATAGTTTTAAAATTTTCCAGGCATATCGCTCAGCCATATCAGGTTTTTTTGCACCTATATTCTGACCTACCATAATTGTTGCAGCAAGTGAAAATCCAACAGTCATCTGATATGCAAGTGATTCAGATCTGTGACCGATTCCCAATGCTGCCAATCCTACACTGCCGTAATCTGAAACAAAACGTGAAACGAATAAATATATAAATGAAAATGCAAGTCCGTTTAGAGCAAGTGGCAGTCCTATCCTGAATGTTTCTGATATAATTTTTTTATCAATTTTGTAATCGAAGAGTTTATCTCTATATCCTTTTTTTCTTAATAAATGAAATCCGACAACAAAAATAAAAAAATATGAAATTACTGATGATAATGCAGAGCCGGTTACTCCGAGATTCAGAATTCTTTCACCGGGAGAAATTTCAATTCCGAATACCAATAAAGGGTTAATTAAAAAATTCAATACTGCCGCACTCAAAAGTAAATAAAAAGGTGTGCGAGTGTCTCCAAATCCTCTGAATGAAGAACTGACAGTAGATAATAATAAAAAAGCAGGTAGCCCGTATAAAAAAGTATGAAAGAACTGGTCAGTATAAATTCTTTGCTCGGAATTTAAATTTACAATGTCATATAAATAAGGTGTTGTGAATATAATCAGATTCCCGAGTAAAACTGAATAAATTAATGTGTTAACAATACTGATTAAGGAAATTTTAGATGAGAGTTTTTTATTATCAGCACCGACGGTTTGTGCTACGAGAGCATTATTCCCTGTTGCGATGATTTCACCAAGTGATAAAATACCCCATGTAAGAAAAGTAGCGACTGAAACCGATGCAAGCTGAACGCTTCCAAGTTTACCAACCCAAAAAGCATCTATTATAGGGAATGAAGATTTAACGACAGTCTGTAAAACCGCAGGAACGGCAAGTGCAAGTATCAGACGGTTTTCTGATTTGGACATATTGTAAAGATAATTTTTTGAAAATAAACTTTAAGTGTAGTAATAAATAAATACTCGTGTAAAAAATGGAAAAAACTTCACCACGAATTTTCACGAATTATAAGAATTACACGAATTGGTAGTTTAGATTGAATAATCCTCCCACTAAATCCATTCCCGATTCATCGGGACATTCATCCAAAGGGGGACTTAAATTTGTAGTTTATAGATTTTGATAAATTATCAAAAATGATTTACAATAAATTTTTTAGATTGCGGGTTCCCGACACGTCGGGACAAGCAAAGCCCGCAATGACAAGTTTGAGTTGGATACTGAGGTATTGGGACAAGAAAATCCCGAAATGACAATTTTATTAAGAAACAGTTTTGGTTAAATCAATAATGACAATTTAAAATCGAAATGAAATTTAAACTTATAAGATTTAATTTTATTATTTTATAAAAATAAAATAAAAACTATTTTTGTAAAACCTAAACTATTGGCAGAAAGCTTAGTATTAGATAAGTCATTATCAAAACAACAACAATACGAATCACTTCTCCCCCAGATATTTTCTCTGATATCAGATGAGAACAATATAATCGCAATTCTATCAAATATTTCGGCTGCTTTAAAAGATTCCTTTGATTCATTCTCCTGGGTGGGTTTTTATTTCCTTAATAATAATTCCGGTGAATTAATTCTCGGTCCATTTCAAGGAAAAGTTGCCTGTTCACGTTTACCGTCAGGCAAAGGCGTCTGCCATGCTGCTCTTATTAAGAATGAAACCGTTATTGTAGAAGATGTTCATAATTTTGAAGGGCATATTGCTTGTGATTCTGGTTCCAATTCGGAAATTGTTGTTCCAATTATTTATAAGGATGAAAAAATCGGTGTGCTTGATATAGACAGTTATGAATTAAATAATTTTGATGAAACAGATAAAATATATTTGGAAAAACTGATTAAAAAGATTAATGAAAAAATATATTTAATTAAAAAAATGTATAATTAACGGTAATATGAATAAGCAGACATTAATAAATAAGATTTTATTCAAGACAAGTTTAGACAGAAAAACTTCTGATCAGATTATAGACAGACTATTTGATGTTATAAAAAAAGAAATTATAAGCGGAAATAAAATAGAAATTGAAGGATTCGGAAAATTTGAAAAAATTCATAAAAAGATGTTGAGAAAAGCGAATAAGAAAAGAAAAGTTGAAGAACTATTACCACCGAGAGATAAAGTTAAATTTGAGCCTTCTGAAAATTTAATAGAGGAACTGAATTCTAAAAATTGAAAAAAGAAGAACTTGTAAATATTGTTGTATCTGAATTTGGAGTTGATAAAATTGTCGCGACAGATTTTATTGACAATCTTTTTTCAGTTATAAATTCAGGTTTTAAAAAAGGAAAAAGACTGAATATTCCTGAGTTTGGAAAATTTATTCTTGTTTCCAAAAAAAATGAAAATAACGAAACCGTAAAAAGTATTTCATTTTCACCCGTTAAGAAATTTTCTTTTGATGTCAATTCACGATTTAATAATTTAAATCCAATACCTGTTGCACTTCTGCTAAATCAAAAAGATGATAGTCCTGAATATTATGATTTTGAACTTGATGATGATGTGATTGAAGTTTTTAAAGATGAGGAAACGGAGACTGAAACGGAAATTAAAGTTACTGAAACACCCGAAACTAAATCAATAGAAGATGAATCAGAAATTAAAGAGAAATCAGAAATTCAATCTCATTTAGAAAATGTTTCTACGGAAATTGAACAGAAAACAGTTACGGGTGATGAAGAATCAAAAGATGATTTAGATAATCTTATTGAAAAGAGAAGAAAATCATTTTTTGATTCTGACAGATATTTAAAAGGTAAATCATTTGAGAGCGAAGAACCAAGTATCTCGGATAAAATTATAAGTGATTCATTAACAGATGACAAAAATTTAATTAGTGAGAGCGAAGATGTAATTGAATCTGTAAAAACAGATGATCCTCTCTCCGGCTCGGAGACTCCTTCTGAAAATGATTTAATAAAAAAACTTTCCGAACTTGATTTAAATTTTTCAAACTTACAGTCTCAGATAGAAAACAGTGTTGACAGTGAGATTGAGAATAAAGATTTAACTCAATCAAAGACAGAATCCGAAGAGAAAAAAGATGATGACTTATTTAAAGGAATTGATATAAATAAAATTCAGGATGAGATTAATGCAAAGTTAAAAGAGACTTTCAAATCCGGAGATGATAATGATTTTATCAAAGATAAACTTCAGGACAATAAAGAATTAAAAGACGATTTTGAAAAAACTGAATTAAATAAACCGGATGAACCCGAGATTAAATCTGATGAACCAAAAATTTCTTTTGATGATGTATTTGAAGATAAAGACAAAATAAAACCGGTTTCAGAATCAAAAGATGATGAAGAAATCAAAATTCCTGATATAGATTTTCAAAAAATATTTTCTGAAAACGTTTCCGAAACTCATACACAGGATACATCAGGAGATTTAAGTGAAACTTTCGAAGGTTCAGATATTTTAATTCCCGATGATATAAAAAAACTGCACAGTGAAATTGAAACAGAAAAACCTGACACTGAAAAATCTCTTATACCGGAGGATGATGATTTTAATTTTATAAAAAATTACAGCGATATTTTTGAAAATAAATCTGATGATGAAATTAAAGAGACCATAGAGGATAATGGAAATCCGGTTGATTTGCCACCTGTATATACAAGACCACCTGAAGAAGAAAAAGAAAGTAATAAAATTTTTTCCTTATCGGTTTTACTGGTTATAGTGATTACTGTTTTGGTATTTGCCACCACATATTTTCTCTTAACTTCAGATTTATTCAGTCCGAAAAGATTGCCGGTGATAACTGATACTTTAACAACTCAACAACAGAATATAACAGGACAAGACACAACTTTAAAAACTACGCCTTCAGATACTTCCAAAATAAAAATTATTGGCGGAGATACTTTCAGATTAAATGAAACGGAAATTCAAAAATCAAATGAAACCATTAGAGATACAGTAAATACACAAAAAGAGCAACCGGTAACCAATAATAATCAACAGACACAACAGCAAACAACACAGCAGAATCAAACACAACAACAAACAAATAATCAACAAACAACTGCAAATAATACAAATCAAGAATCAGGATATCGAAATTTAAAACCGGGTGAAGAAGAACAAATCAACGATCCTGCAAACGGAGTTGTTTATGTAAGAACAACAGACGGGGTTTTTATTCAGACAGGTTCATTTAAGTCAAAAGCAGATGCAGATAAAAAAGCAGGAGCATTACAAAAATCGGGCTTAAACATTCAAATAAAAGAAGCCAACTTAGGTGAAAAAGGTGTTTGGTTCAGAGTTCGTGCAGGAAAATTTTCTTCTGTTGAAGAAGCAAAAAATAATGTAACCAAATTAAAATGAGTTAAACTCATTTATAAACCATTATAAAAACAGATATTAATAATCACGGATATATCCCAAATTACATTGAAATTCCTTTAATTATTGAATATATTTAATGTTCAATAAATAATAATTTAAATATTCTATGGGTTTAGCGGTCGGTGATAATGCTCCGCATTTTACTTTAAAAAGCAAAAATTTAAACGGTGAAGTTAAAGATATTTCACTTTCTGATTATAAAGGAAAAAAGTTAGTTATTTTGTTCTATCCTCAGTCTTTCACTGGAGTTTGCACAGATGAAATGTGTAATGTTTCAGATGGATTAAATGATTATTTAAATCTTGGTGCTGATGTGATTGCGATAAGTGTGGATTCGATTTTCACACAGGATGCCTGGTCAAAAGCAAATAATATCAAAATTCCTTTATTGAGTGATTTTAACAAAGAAGTTATTGAAAAATATGGCACCCGTTATCCTGATGGTGGATTTGTTCACAATATGAATGGTGTTTCAAAAAGAGCGGCATTTGTAGTTGATAAGGATGGTGTTATAAGATACACTCAAATCTTAGAATCTGCGGGTGACTTACCTGATTTTAATGCTATAAAAGAAACTTTAAAATCTCTTTAAAATATTTTTGAGCGGGATAAGTTATTAATGAAAATTGTCAGAACAGGTGATGAAATCAATTATGATAAAAAAAGTGTAATAACAGTCGGGACGTTTGATGGAGTTCATCTCGGACATAAAGAAATTTTAAAAGTTCTAAACGTTGTAAAAGAAAATAAAGGATTGAGAAGTGTAGTTGTAACTTTTGAACCTCATCCGCAAATCGTTCTTAAAAATAAGGATAAAGATATAAAAATTTTATCCACCACAGAAGAAAAACTTGAGATTTTTAAATCCTCCGGAATTGATTTAGTTTACATTATAAACTTTACCAAAGAGTTTTCACTTACGTCTGCTGAAGATTTTTATAAATCTTACTTGATAGACAGCATTGGAATTTCCGATTTAGTTTTGGGTTATGATCATATGTTCGGAAAAAACCGTGAAGGTAACTTTGATTTACTTTCGGAAATTTCCGGAAAATTTCAGTTTAATGTTGATAAAGTGAATGAGTTCACGCTTAACGGTGAGCATATCAGCAGCACAGTGATAAGAAAACTTTTGTTATCCGGCGAAATTGAAAAAGCAAACGAAATGCTAGGACGTGAATATGAACTTTCAGGCACGGTCGTTGAAGGATTTAAAAAAGGTAGGGAGTTGGGATATCCAACGGCAAATATTAAACCGGATTCTGAATATAAACTTCTGCCCAAAAACGGAATTTATACAGTGAAAGTGTTAGTTGAAGGAGAAAGATTAGGCGGAATGATGAGCATTGGAAAAAATCCGACAGTTTCAGATTCTGAAGATATTAAAATTGAAGTAAATATTTTTAATTTTGACAGAGATATTTACGGAAAAAAAATAAAAATAAATTTTTTAAGTTATATAAGGGAAGAAAAGAAATTTGAAACCCTTGATGAATTAATTTCAGAAATGAAAAAAGATAAAGAAGTTTCATTAAAAAAAATAAATAAGTAAAAAATAAATGTTAACAAAAGAAGCAAAAAAAGAAATCGTATCAAAATACGGAAAAGGTGAAAAAGATTCAGGAAGACCTGAAGTTCAGATTGCAATACTGACAAAAAGAATAAATGAATTGTCATCTGAACACTTTAGTTCACACAAAAAAGATAACCACTCAAGAACCGGATTATTAAAAATGGTTGGAAAGAGAAGAAAACTTTTAAGGTATCTTGAAAATAAAGACATTGAAAGATACAGAACAATTGTAAAAGAATTAGAATTAAGAAAATAAAACCGGAAAACTATAAAAGTTATCTGAGTAAATCAATTTATGATAATAAAAAAAAGCATTGAGATAGGTGGAAAAACACTGACTCTCGAAACGGGAAGACTTGCAAAACAAGCCAATGGGGCTGTTTTAATTTCGCTGAATGATAATGTAGTTTTATGTACAGCAACTGCAAAAGATGAAGCGGCTGAAGGGCAAGATTTTTTTCCGTTAACGGTAGATTACCGTGAAAAGACAGCATCAATGGGAAAAATTCCCGGCGGATTTTTAAAAAGAGAAGGAAGACCATCCGATAAAGAAGTTCTTAACTCAAGATTAATAGACAGACCTATCAGACCTATGTTTCCTGAACATTATTTATGCGAAACACAGGTAGTAGCAACTTTATATTCCAGTGAAGGTGATTTTGATGCAGGCGTAATAGGTTGCATCGGTTCATCAGCCGCGTTATTAATTTCCGATATTCCTTTTTCAACTCCCGTTTCTGAAGTAAGTGTTACAAGAGTTAACGGTGAACTGATTGTATTCCCAACAAGCGAACAGGTTTCAGCAGGTGATTATGAAATAGCAGTAGCGGGAACCAAAGATTCAATTCTTATGGTGGAAGGTGAAGCAAAGGAAATTTCAGAAACTGAATTTATGGAAGCACTTAACTTTGCTCACTCTCATATAAAAATATTATGTGAATTTCAGGAGTCATTCGCAAAAGAAATTAATGTGAAGAAAAGAGAAGTAGCAACTCCTGAATCTAACAATGAGTTAATTTCTGAAGTTAAATCTCTTGTGCTTGAAGATATAAGAGCATGGCAAAGAGGAGTATTGACCAAAGAAGAAAGAAAAGCAAGAAACAAAGAAATTCACGAAAAAGCAGAATCAACTTTACTTGAAAAATATCCCGAGTTACAGGATAAAATTCACAGCACAATAAATGATATTGAGTATTATGAAATGAGAGAGATGATATTAAATGAAAATAAAAGACTGGATGGAAGAACAACAAGAGACATAAGAAATATAAACTGTGAAATTAGTGTTCTGCCAAGAACGCACGGTTCAGCGTTGTTCACAAGAGGTGAAACTCAAAGTTTAACAACCGTAACACTCGGAACGAAAAGAGATGAACAGATAATAGACGGTACAAAAATTGATACGACTAAAAAATTTATGTTACATTATAACTTCCCTTCGTTTAGCACCGGTGAAGTAGGCGGAAGACCGGGACCAGGCAGAAGAGAAATCGGACATGGAAACTTAGCAGAGCGAGCATTAAAAAATATGACGCCTGATGATGTAGAATTTCCTTATACAATCAGAATTGTTTCTGATATTCTTGAATCGAACGGATCATCTTCAATGGCTACAGTTTGTGCAGGTTCTCTTGCTCTTATGGATGCAGGTGTTCCAACAAAAAAACCTGTTGCCGGTATAGCAATGGGCTTGATTAAAGAAGGTGACAGAACTGCAATTCTATCTGATATATTAGGTGATGAAGATCATTTAGGTGATATGGATTTTAAAGTTGCTGGAACAGTTGACGGTATTACTGCGATTCAAATGGATATAAAAATCCAGGGAATTTCATTTGATATAATGGAGAAAGCACTTGCACAGGCAAAGGATGGAAGACTACATATTCTTGGAATTATGAATCAGACAATTGAGAAACCAAAAGAAAATATTTCACAATATGCACCTCATTTATTCTCGATGACAATTCCTGTTGATATGATTGGTATGTTAATCGGTCCGGGTGGAAAAAATATTAAAAACATTATCGCAACAAGCGGTGCTGATGTTGATATTGATGATACAGGAAAAATTACAATTGCAGCAGTCTCTCCTACATCCGCAGATATTGCGAGAAAAATGATTTCAAGAATGACAGAAGTTCCAGAAGTAGGGAAAACTTATGAAGGAATTGTTAAAGGTATGAAAGACTTTGGTGCTTTTGTTGAGTTCTTACCGGGCAAAGAAGGATTACTTCATATTTCAGAAATTGCACACGAAAGAACAAAAGCAGTAAGTGATGTTTTAAAAATGGGAATGGAAGTAAATGTTAAACTCATAGGAATTGATGATCAAGGCAAGTTTAAACTTTCCAGAAAAGCACTCTTACCAAAACCAGGTCCTTCAAAAGACTAACCGAAAAATTAAAACAAGAGGCAGGTTAATCCTGCCTTTTTTGTTTACACGCATTAATCTTAAAATCTCACCTTTTTTGTTTATTTAAATCTTTTATATTGTATAATGAGTAAGTATGTTAAATCATTTAAGGTTTCCGAAATTTTTAATAAACGGGGAAAATTATTTCAACTTGATGAAGAAACTGAAGTTGCGATTTTTAAAGTTCAGGATGTAATTTATGTCGTTGATAATTTTTGCCCGCATAATCATTCACCACTTATGTATCAAGGTTATATTGAAGATAATGAGTATGTCGTCTGTCCGATTCATGCTTTCAGGTTTAATTTAAAAACAGGCGAACAACCTCACGGTAAGGGATGTAAACTCAGAATTTTTGATTACAAAATAGAAGGCGAATATATTTATATTAAAAAACCATCTTTCCGAATTTTTAATTTTGAATTTTAATTTTTCTAAGTGACCGGAAATAATCTAAAAAACAGTATTGTCAGAATATGCAAAGATTCAGGATTTAGTCTTGTTAAATTTTCAAAACCTGAAATTCTAAAAAGTGAAAAATCATATCTTGAGAATTGGATTAAGGATAAAAAAAACGCTACGATGAAATGGATGGAAAATAATATCGAAAAAAGAGTTAATCCTTTTTTAGTTATGAACGATGTTAAATCTATAATCTCTCTTGCATTGTTATATGATACTCCTGTCTTACACTCAGATGACTCAAACTTACCAAGAATTTCCAGATATGCTTGGGGAAAACGTGATTATCATAAAATTATAAAATCCAAACTTAAACAAATTTGTAAAGATATAGAATTGCTCTCTCCTGAAATTAAGACTAAGTTCTATGTGGACGATGGTCCTATGATGGATAAAGTTTGGGCTGTGAGATCAGGTATTGGTTGGATGGGTAAAAACACAAATGTAATAAATCCTGATTTAGGCAGTTACTTTTTTCTGTCTGAAATTCTAATCAATATGGAATTAGAGTACGATGAACCAATTGAAGATATGTGTAAGAATTGCAGATTGTGTTTGGTTGAATGCCCGACGGGTGCTTTGTATGATGAGTATAAACTTGATGCGAATCTTTGCATTTCATACCAGACAATTGAAAACAGAGGAGAAATTCCGGATGATTTAAATTTAAACGGATGGATTTTTGGATGTGATATATGTCAGGAGGTTTGCCCTTATAATTCAAAAGGAGTTTTTACAGATGAAAATTTATTTTTTCCCCGTGAAGAATTAACTAATAAATCATTTGATGATTTATTAAATTACACTGAAAAAGATTTTAACGAAACTTTTTCAGGAACTCCGGTTAAACGCACAAAATATACCGGATGGATAAGAAATCTAAAAAAAGCAAAATCCGAAATTAACAAAAACTAAATTATGAAACTTCTATTTACTGTAATCATTTCCCTGATTATATCATCAAATTCATTTTCACAATATTCAAATCCTGAAAGTGTAACTTATGATCCTGTCGGAAAAAATTATTACATTTCTAACACTCTTTCACAAAAAATTGTTAAAAGAGACCCTTCGGGAACTGTAACAGACTTTGCAACTGTCGGTTCTTCAATTTATGGTGTGACATATTATAACGGAAATATTTATGTAGCCAATGGAAACAGAATCAGAGGGTATAGCATTGCAACCGGAACACAGGTATTTCTTGATACTGTAACAGGTGCAACTTTTTTGAACGGTATTGCGATTGATTCAACTACCGGAATTTTATACGCTTCAAACTTTGCATCAGGTTTGAATGCAAGAATATATAAAGTAAATTTAAATAACGGCGAATCAAATGCTTGGGCTAATCTCCCAAGACAACCAAACGGTGTTTATGTGGATAAAGCAAGAAACAGAGTTTTAGTTTGTTCTTGGGGAGCAAATGCTGTTATTATGGGAGTTCCAATAAGTGATTCAACATCTGTCAGTACACTCATAACTACTCCTTATGCAAATCTTGACGGAATTAAACTTGACAGAAATGATCACGTTTATATTTCTGTTTATTCTTCAACAGGTTCAGTAGTAAGATATGATATTAATTTTTCATTTCCTGCTTTCGTAGTCGCAAGCGGATTTTCAAATCCGGCTGATATATATGTGAACAGATGGACCGATACTCTTGTTGTTCCAAGTGCAAATACAAACACCGTATTATTTTTCCCGTTATCAATTCCGACAAATATTTCTCAGGTAAACGGAGTAATAAGTGATTTTAAATTAAATCAAAATTATCCAAATCCATTTAACCCTGAAACTAAAATTTCATTTTCTGTATTTTCAAAAGGAGTTGTAAATTTATCAGTATATGATATTTCCGGGAAATTAATTTCGACACTTATTAAC
>ERZ761602.4843-NODE-4843-length-16619-cov-4.956472_pt1 | contig 16619 bp, 8 predicted proteins | sample MGYA00512165_ERZ761602 | MGnify/ENA primary metagenome ERZ761602 (study PRJEB28899, sample SAMN02445085) | bioreactor sludge metagenome | biome: EBPR sludge; isolation source: Thorneside wastewater treatment plant | place: Australia: Brisbane, Thorneside...
CACCTTGAGATTGCGCTGGCCATCCATCGCCACGAGCAGGCGCGAATCGTCGGTCCGGTTGAAAACCCGCAGCCGCACGCTTTCGCGGAAGATGATCGAGCGATTGCTCAGCGTGTGCGGGCAGATCGGCGTCATCGCGATCACGCCGGCCGACGGGTGCACGATCGGACCCCCGGCGGAGAGATTGTAGGCGGTCGAACCGGTGGGGGTGGAAAAGATCAGGCCGTCGCAGGTGTAGTCGGTGACGAGTTCGTCGTCGGCGAACACCTCGAGCCGCACGAGCCGCGAGTTGACCTCGTCCTTCAGCAGCACGTCGTTGAGCGCCAGGTCGTGCACGTCGGCCCCGGTCGAGCAGTCGAGCATCATCCGGTGGTCCACGCGAAACGCCCCGCGCAGCAGCTCGGGAAACTGCGCCCGCGCCTCGTCGGCGGAGAAGGTGGTGAGAAATCCCAGGCTGCCGCGGTTCACCCCGATGATCGGAACCTGCTCCCGCGCCGACTCGCGGGCGACGCCGAGCAAGGTGCCGTCGCCGCCGATGACGCAGCACGCGTCGAACCCCTTGAGGAACCCGGTTGGCAGTGGAAATTGCGCGGTCAGTTCGTGCTCGACCTTCCGGTCGCGCGCGATCGCGGCCAGCTCGCGCGCCAGTTCCGGGGCGCCGGCCTTCTTTTCGTTCACCACGAACGCGAGTCTGCGGAGGGGAGTCATGAGGCGGGGTCGACGGTGCGGAGAAACTCGCAGTTAACGACGACGCGTCAAACCGTGGCCATCACGAAACGCGCGGCGCGTCCGAAAAACCCGGGCCGGCGCCGCGGTCCGCTTGCGCTTGCACGTCGGCGCCGGATCGGACGGAGTGGCGCCCTTCCCCTCATGTCTACCCAACCTCACCGTTCGTTTCTCTGGCGCGGCCTCGTCGCCGCTTTGATCGTGGTCGGTGCCGTGCGCGCGGCGTCCGCGCCCGGCCCGGATGCCTTCGTCGGCCGCTGGGCGCTCACAATTCCCGGTGGCGCGGCGGGCTGGCTCGAAGTGAAGAAGGAGAACGGCTGGTACGACGGCTCCGTCCTTTGGGGCGGCGGCAGCGTGCTGCCGGTGGCCAACGTCGTGATCGCCGACGGCACCCTCACCGTGACGCGCGTGCGCGAGGTCGAGCGCAAGGACGCCGGCGGCAAGGTCCTCCGCAAGCAGCAGCTCACCGAGACGCTCACGGCGAAGCTCGAGGGCGATACGCTCAAGGGCGTCCGCCTCGCCCCGCGCAACAACGGCACCGGCTTCGACCGCGGCGAGTGGACCGGCAAGCGGATCCCCGCGCTGCCGCCCCGTCCGAATCTTACCACCGTGAAGTTTGGTGCGCCGATCGAGCTCCTGGCGAAAAACGGTCTGACCGGCTGGCGCCCGATCGAATCCAGCATGGAGAACGCCTGGAAGGTCGAAAACGGCGTGCTGCACAACCGGCCGCCCGCGCACGTGGAGGGCCAGCCTCGCAAGCGCACCGCGAATCTGCGGACGGACCGGGAGTTCGAGGACTTCAACCTCAAGCTCGAGGTGAATGTGCCCCAGGGCAGCAACAGTGGCGTGTACCTGCGCGGCATCTATGAGGTCCAGGTCTCCGACTCCTTCGGCAAGCCACTCGATTCGCACAACATGGGCGCCATCTACAGCCGCATCACGCCCGCCGTGGCGGCGGAAAAGCCGGCCGGCGAGTGGCAGACGCTCGATATCACGCTCGTCGACCGGCACGCGACCGTCGTGCTCAACGGCAAGACGATCATCGACAACCAGCCGCTCGCGGGTTGCACGGGCGGGGCGATGTGGTCCGACCAGTTCCGCCCCGGCCCGCTATTCCTGCAGGGCGATCACGGCGCGGTCTCCTACCGCAACGTCGTCCTGCGCCCTGTCGTGAAGTGACCGGCCCCGTTGAGCGCCGGTGCGCGTTTTGAGCGAACCCGCGCAACGGCGTTGTGCCGCGCTGCCGGGCGCGGAAAGGTGAGGGGAGCCGCCGCTGCACCCGGTGCGCGGCTTCTCCTCCCTATGCGTTTCTTCGATCGGCTGGCTCGCGGTGTGATCCTGGGCGGTGCGTGTGTCGGGCTGGCTGCGACGGCCGCCGGGGCCGCGACGGAGGGACGCCCGCCGAATTTCATCGTCCTGTTCTGCGACAACCTCGGGTACGGCGATGTCTCGCCGTTCAGTCCGACGGTCCACCGCACGCCGAACCTGGAACGGATGGCGCGCGAGGGCATGAAGCTCACGCACCTCTACTCGGCGAGCGGGGTGTGCACGCCGTCGCGGGCGGCGTTGATGACGGGCTCCTACCCGCGCCGCGTGAACCTGCACAAGAACGCCCGCGGCGGCGGCGTGTTGCAGCCGGTCGAACCGATCGGGCTCCACCCCGCGGAGGTCACGATCGCCGAGGTCCTCAAGGCCCGCGGCTACGCGACGGGCATGATCGGCAAGTGGCACCTGGGCGACCAGGGCCCGTTCCTGCCCACCCGGCAGGGTTTCGATTCCTATATCGGCATCCCGTACAGCGACGACATGACCCCGCGGGAGGGCCAGGTCTGGCCCGACCTGCCGCTCATGCGCAACGAGACCGTGATCGAGGCGCCCGTCGATCGCAACGAGCTCACGCGCCGCGAAGCCGAGGACGCGATCCGCTTCATCACTGCGCACCGCGACCGTCCGTTCTTCCTCTATCTGCCGCACGCGATGCCGGGCAGCACCCGCGCGCCGTTTGCGAGCGCGGCCTTCCGCGGCAAGTCGCGCAACGGACCGTGGGGCGACGCCGTCGAGGAACTCGACTGGGCGGCCGGCCAGATCCTGGACGCGCTGAAACGGCTCGACCTCGATCGCCATACGCTCGTCCTCTGGACCTCCGACAACGGCGCTCCGCGCCGGGAGCCCGCGCAGGGGCGCAACGATCCGCTCGGCGGCTGGGGCTACACGACCGCCGAAGGCGGCATGCGCGTGCCCGGCATCGCCTGGTGGCCCGGACGCATCCCGGCCGGCACGGCCTGTGCGGAACTCATGACGCTCATGGACGTCCTGCCGACCTTCGCCGGCCTCGCGGGCGGCGCGCTGCCGCCGCACCCGATCGACGGCCGCGACGTCTGGCCGCTGCTCGCCGGCCGGCCGGGCGCGCGCACCCCGCACGAGGCGTTCTTCTATTACCAGACCGACCAGTTGCAGGCCGTGCGGTCGGGCCCCTGGAAACTCTATCTCTCGCTCCCGGCTCGCCGGCCCGCTGCGGCCAAGGGCGCCCCGGAGAAGAAGGCGCCGCCGGCGAAGGCGGGTGGGGCGCAGCCCGCCCGGCTCTACGACGTGGTGCAGGACGCCGGCGAAACCCGCGACCTGGCCGCGCAGCAGCCCGAGGTCGTCGCCGCCCTGATGCGCCACGCGGAGGCGGCGCGGACCGAGCTGGGAGACGTCGACCGCCCCGGCCGAGGCCAGCGGCCCGCCGGCTGGGTCTCCGATCCCCAACCGGTCCGGCTCGGCCGGACGGTACCATGATTCTCGGCCGGACCACCTGATCCGGCCCACCGCAAGCACCCCCACCACCATGCATACCACCACCGACCGATCCCGCCGCGTTCGCGCGTTTGCCTTCGGGTTCCTCGTCTGGCTTGTCTTCGCCCCGCTGCTGTCCGCCCAGTCCGGCGGCTTCATCGAGGGCCGCGTGCTCAACACCCGCAGCGGCGAATACGTCGAGCGCGCCCGCGTGACCGTCGAAGGTTCGCCCATCGAGGCGTTCACCGATGCGGACGGCAATTACCGCCTCGCCAACGTCCCCGCCGGCTCGGCCCGGGTCCGGGTGTTCTTCACCGGCTTGCTGCCGCGCACGGATACCGTGGCGGTCGTCGCCGGGCAGGTGTCGCGGCACGACGTGAGCCTGCAGACGTTCGAGGCGCGCGACGACGCCGCAGGCGGCGTGGTCAAGCTCGACAAGTTCGTCGTCGGCACCTCCCGCGAGATGGACGGCGCGGCCATCGCGATCAACGAGCAGCGCTTCGCCGCGAACATCAAGAACGTGATCTCCGCCGACGAGTTCGGCGGCGTGGCGGAAGGCAACGCGGCCGAGGTGCTCAAGTTCATGCCCGGCGTCACGGTGGAGAACAGCGGCGGCAACATGCGCTTCATCTCCATCAACGGCGTGTCGTCCGACAACGTGCCGGTCACGGTCGACGGCTTCAGCCTCGCCAGCGCCGCCGGCGGCACCGCCCGCGCCGTGCAGGTCGACATGGTGTCCAACAACAGCCTCTCCCGCATCGAGGTGTCGTACTCGCCGACGCCCGAGTCGCCCGGCTCCGCCCTGGCCGGCTCGGTGAACATGGTCCAGCGGAGTTCGTTCGAGCGCACCAAGCCCGTGCTCAATGCCAGCGTGTACCTCATGATGCGCGACAACGCCCGCGACTTCCACAAGACCAACACCGCGCGCCAGACGCCCAGCCGCAACGTGCATCCGGGCTTCGACTTCTCCTATGTCGCGCCGGTGAACCAGCGGTTCGGCTTCACGCTTTCGGGCGGCCACTCGACGCAGTATTCCGCGCAGGACATCGCGACGCTGACCTGGCGCGGCGGCGGCACGGCGACCAACGGGACCACGTTTCCGCACACGTCGTTCGACCGACCGTACCTCACGAGCTTCACCGTGCTCGACGCGCCCAAGGTCACCGCGCGCAACTCCGCGGCCGTGACGTTCGATTACCGGCTCTCACCGCGCGACCGCATCTCGCTCGGTTTCCAGTACTCGTCGTTCGAGGTGTGGTTCAAGAACAACACCGCTGTCTTCAACATCAACTCGGTCACCGCCGGCAACTTCACGCCGTTCTCCACCGTCGGGCCCGGCGAGATCCAGCTCACCCGCGACGAACGCCGGCGCTACAACCGCACCATGATGCCGACGCTCCTCTGGCGTCACGACGGCCCGGTGTGGAAGGCCGTCGGCGGCGTGGGCTTCTCCCAGGCCAACGATCGCAACGACGGCAGCCGCGCCGGCTTCTTCCGCAGCTCGCTCGCGCGCCGCACGGGCGTCACCGTCTCCTTCGCCGACATCTTCTTCCTGCGGCCGCGCGTCATCGCCGTCACCGACACGGCCACCGGCGCGCCGATCGACCCGTACAACCTCGCCAACTACTCCCTGGCCTCGGGCAGCGACAGCCAGAACGACAGCACCGACATCCAGCGCAGCGCGTACGGCAACCTCGCGCGCGACTTCTACGGCAAGGTGCCGCTCTCGCTGAAGGTCGGCTTCGACGTGCGCAAGGCGATGCGCGACATCCGCGTCACCAATCCCTCGTTCACCTTTGTCGGCCGCGACGGCCGCGGCAGCACCACGCCCGTGGGCAACGACGATTCGGCGCTGCCGTTCCTCGATCCGCTCAACTCGCAGCGCATCCCGCCGTACGGGTTTCCGCGCACGGATGGCGTGAGCAACCTGCGCCTGCTCGATTTCTACAACGCCAACCCGAACCAGTTCGTCGTCGACGAGAACGCCGCCTATCGCGCGATCGTCAGCAATTCCAAGTACGCGACCGAGCTGGTCTCCGCGGGCTACATCCGCGGCGACGTCTCATTCTTCGACCGCCGGCTCAAGATCGTCGGCGGCGTGCGGGCCGAGCAGACCAACGTCGAGGCCCAGGGCCCCCGGACCGATCCCGCCCGCAACATCCAGCGCGACGCGCAGGGCCGCGCCATCCTCGGGCCCAACGGCCAGCCGCTCGCCATCACCTCCGTGCCCCTCGCGGTTTCCCAGCTCACCTTCCTCGAGCGGGGCACGCAGACGGAGAAGGAATACCTGCGGCTCTTCCCCAGCATCAACGTCGGCTACAACCTCCGCGAGAATCTCATCGCGCGCGCGGCCTATTATCACTCGATCGGCCGGCCGGATTTCAACCAGTACGCGGGCGGCGTCACGCTGCCCAACACCGAGAATCCGCCGAGCACGAGCAACCGCATCGTGGTGAACAACGCGGGCATCAAGGCCTGGACCGCCAAGTCGACCAGCGTGCGGCTCGAGTACTACTTCGGCGGCGTCGGCCTCGTCTCCGTCGGCGCGTTCCGCCGCGATTTCACGAACGCCTTCGGCGGGACCGAATTCCTGGCCACGCCGGAATTCCTCACGCTCTACGGTCTCGATCCGAACGTGTACGGCGCCTACAACGTCTCCACGCAGACCAATGTCAGCGGCGTGGTGCGCATGACGGGCGTGGACGTGAGCTACAAGCAGGCGCTCACGTTCCTCCCGCACTGGGCGCGGGGCGTGCAGGTGTTCGCCAACGGCAGCGCGCAACGCGCCACGGGGCCGAGCCTGGGCAGTTTCTCCGGCTCCAACTACATTCCGCGCAGCGCGAGCTGGGGCGTGAGCTTCACGCGCGAGAAATACAGCCTGCGCGCCAACTGGAACTATCGCGGCCGGCAGCGCCGCGGCGAGGTCGCCGCCGGCTCCAGCATCGAGCCGGGTACCTACAACTACTTCAACAAACGGCTCTACGTCGACCTGCAGGGCGAGTACTTCTTCTGGAAGCGCGTCGCGGTGTTCGCCAACCTCCGCAATGTCGGCGCCGCGTACGAGGACACCGAGATCTACGGTCCCAGCACGCCCGCGCATGCCCAGTTCCGCCAGCGCCTCGACCACGGCTCGCTGTGGACGTTCGGCGTGAAGGGCACCTTCTGACGCCGGTACGGCAGCCGGCCCGCCGAGCCTCTCCCACGGCGGGCTGCGCTCCGGCGCAGTGGCACGTGCGCCCGGCGCGCGTCGCCGCCGGCAGCTTCCCGCGCCAACTGGTTCCAGCAAGGTATCAGTCGGTCCGGATTGTTTTACCTGAGGCGGCGCGGACACTGCAGCCGGTCGCCGCGCACCCCCGCGCCGGCACCGCCAACCCCTGCTGCCGCCTCCCATGGACTTCCTGCGTCCTTCGTGTCCGCTGTTTTCCGCCGGCTCGCGTTCGCGGGCGCGCGCGTTGTTTTCGTTCCTGACGCTGGGCCTGGCCGGCCTCATGCTGCGTCCGGACGCGCTCGGCCAAACGGGCACCGGCACCGTCGAAGGCCGCGTTTTCAACGCCGCGACCGGCACGGCGCTCGTCAACGCCCGCGTGGTGGCCGGCGCCGCGGGGCGGGAGGCGATCACCGACGAGACCGGCACGTACCGTCTCACCGGCGTGGCGGCGGGCGCGGTGACGCTGCGGGTCACCTACCTGGGCCTCGAGGAGCAGTCGGCGAGCGTCTCGGTGCCGGCCGGCGGCTCGGTGCGGCGCGAGTTCGAATTGCGGCTCGCGTCGCCGACGCGGGCGGCGGGTGAGACCGTGCAGCTCGACGCCTTCACCGTGGTGGTCGATCGCGAGATGAGCGCGCAGGCCGTGGCGATGAACGAGCAGCGCCACGCGCCCAACATCAAGAACGTCGTCGCGATCGACGAGTTCGGCGACCGCGGCAACGAGAACATCGGCGAGTTCCTCCTGTTTCTGCCGGGCGTCTCGATTGCGACGTCGGGCTCGGAGCCCACGACCGTCGCGCTCCGCGGTTTCCCCGGCAACAACACCGGGCTCACGGTCGACGGCGGCGAGATCGCGACCTCGTTCGCCGGCAACAGCCGCTCGATGGATCTGCGGGAAATGCCGATGAACAACGTGTCGCGGGTGGAGGTGACCAAGGTGCCGACGCCGGACATGCCCGCCTCCGGCCTGGGCGGCTCGATCAATCTGATCACGCGCAGCGGCTTCGAGTCCCGGAAGCCGAAGTTCAATTTCAATGTCTACACCCAGTTTCACAATCGCAGCGGGCTGACCTTCGACGGCGGACCGCGCAACCACAACGACGACAACTCCCCGGACTTCATCCAGCCGTCGTTCGACTTCAGCTACCAGAAGCCCGTCAACCAGAAGCTCGCCGTCACGGTCGGCGGCTCGCGCACCTGGCGCTTCAAACCGATGGAGACGGGCACCGAGGATACCGACGAATCGCCGACCTGGGACCAGGTGCGCCTCGTGCAGACCGCGAGCCAGTGGAACAGCCTCGCCCAGACGTTCAAGACGCTGCAGGGCTCGTTCAGCATCGACTACCGGCTCAGCCCGACGGACATGCTCACGGCGCAGGCCCAGTACCGCGAGTACGGGCTCTACATCACGCGCAGCGTGCTCGGCTTCAACTACGGCGCGGGCGTCACGGGCGGCCCGACCTTCAGCCAGGGCGCGGCGACCGGCGTGGGTACGGTCACGATGAACGGCAGCGGCGAGAACGTCGACATCACCACCGAGACCCGGCACTACACGCTCCGTTACCGTCACCGCGGCGACGCCCTGCGCATCGACGCGATGGGCTCCGCCTCGGTGTCGTCGTCCGACCGGCTGGATATCGACGCCGGCATGTTCAACCTCGCCCCCGCCACGCTGACCGGGGTGGTCCTGCGCGGCGACGGCATCCCGGCCTCCGGCGGGACGATTCCGACCCGCTACAGCGCGACCCGCGCCGGCCAGCCGGTCGATGTGTACGACGGTTCCAACTACACGCTGGGGAATCCCACGACCAACCAGCCCGACTGGAACACGCACAAGTACAACCTGCGGCTCGACGTCGCGCGCGACTTCGGCACGAAGATTCCGTTCACGCTCAAGGTCGGTGCCGCCCTGGACCGGTACGAGACCGACCAGCGCCGGTTCGTGAAGACCTGGAACTTCCGCCCCAACGGTTCCACGGCCGCCGCCGACCGGCTGGCCAGCCGCTTCGACGTGTTCGACGAGGCGTTCCTCGCGGGTGCGCCGACGATCTTCGGCCAGAAGGTTCGCTGGATCAGCGGCCAGAAGATGTACCAGCTCTACCAGCGCAACCCGTCCTGGTTCGTGCTCGACGAGGCGCAGGTCCACCAGGATTTCGTCAACAACTCCCGCAAGCTGCGCGAGACGATTTCCGCGGGCTATGTCCGGGCTGATTTCCGCCTGCTCGAGAACCGGCTCTGGGTGATCGCGGGCGTCCGGTATGAGCGCACCGACGACCGGGGCGCGGGGCCGCTCAATGACATCACCGCCCAGTACCAGAAGAACGCCAACGGCACCCTGGTGGACGGCAATCCCAACCAGGCCGGCATCCAGCGCGTGCTCCTCTCCAATGATCCCCTCGTGCTGCGGCGGCTGCGCTACCAGGAGCGGGCGGCGGTCTCCGAGCGCACGTATGACGGGTACTACCCGAGCGTGAATGCGTCGTTCAACGTTTCCGAGAATCTCATCCTCCGCGCCGCCTTCGCGCAGACGATCGGCCGGCCCAACATCAACTTCATCATCCCGGGCACCTCGATCTCCGAGCCCGACGTCGCGAACCCGACCATCACGGTGAACAACACCGGCCTGCAGCCGTGGAGCGCCACCAGCTACGACCTGTCGCTCGAGTCGTACCACATCAAGGACGGGTTCGGCTCGGTGGGGGTGTTCCGCAAGAGCGTGAAGGACTTCTTCGGCGTGGTGAGCACCGCCGCGACCCCGGAGCTGCTCGAGCAATACGGCCTCGAGAGCGATCCGTCGCTGCTCACCTACCAGATCAACACGCGCACCAATGCCGGCGACGCCGAGATCGACGGCCTCGAGCTCTCGTACCGCCAGGCGCTCACGTTCCTGCCCCGCTGGGCGAGGGGATTGCAGGTGTTCGTGAACTACACGAAACTGACGCTCGGCGGAAACAACACGTCCGACTTCTCCGGCTACAATCCGCAGACGCTCTCGGGCGGCGTGAACTTCTTCCGCGGCCGCTTCGCGATCAAGACGACGATCAGTCATCTTGATGACGTCCGCACGGGCGCCGTCGCCGCGAGCGCCACGGTGGCGCCGGGCACCTTCAACTACCAGGCGAAGCGCACCCGCATCGGGGTCAATGCGACGTACAGCCTGACGCGGCGCTACTCCCTCTACGCCTCGGTCGTCGACCTCGGCGGCTTCGTCCAGGACCTGCAGCGCTATTCCCCCTCGACGCCCGACTACGCCAAGCCGACCCGGTGGCAGGAGCTCGGCTACTACATCAACCTCGGCGTGCGCGGGACATTCTGAGGTGGAGCAGCCTGTCCCCAGGCTGCTTTGGCTCGGCCGCGAGGACGGGTCGGAAACAGGTCAGGCCGTCTCAGGTTGCAGCGGCTGCAACCTGAGGCAGCCTCCTCCCTTCCTCATTCCGCGGTCTTGAAGTCGCCGACGTTCCATTTCGGCTTCCGGGTCTCGGTCGCGATTTCGTTGAAGGCGTTGATCTCGGCCTCCGAGAAGAGCAGTCCGCCATTGCGCGCGCAGCGCGCGGCGGCCTGGGCCTCGAGCTGGCCGGGAAGCATGCACGCCTCATTGCCGTGGCCGAGGATGTCCTGGATCACCGCCTTGACGTTCTCCGCCTGGCTGCGGCCCTTGGCGAACGCGCCGGCGTTCATCGCGTCGGGATGCCACACCTGGAAGAAGAAGGTGCACGTGCCCTTGTCGTCGCCGACCTTGTCCCAGCGGTTGCGCAGCGTGGGCAGCGAGCCGCCGATGAAGCCGCTGATGATCTCGTTCATCAGCGCCAGGCCGTAGCCCTTGTGCGCGCCGAACGGAATCAGGTACTTCGCCTTCGTCGGATCCGTCGTCATCTGCCCGTGCTCGTCAACGGCCGCGTTCGGCGGCAGTGCCTTGCCCTCGCGGGCGAGCTGCTGCACCCGGCCCATCGCGACCACCGACGTCGCCCAGTCGATCACGATCGGATAGCCGATCGCCTCCGTGGTCGGGAAGCCCCATGAATGCGGATTCGTCCCGAGGGTGGGGAACTTGCCGCCGAACGGCACGACTTCGGCCAGCGCCGCCGTGCAGTTGGTGTAGGCGATGTAGCCGCGCTTCGCCGCATCCATCACGTAGCCGCCGCCCCAGAGGTAGTGAAAGGCGTTGTCGACCGAGACCATGCCCACGCCGTAGCGGTCGGCGAGCTTGATGGCGGCCTCGATCGCGGCGTAGCCCGTCGCCTGGCCCAGCTTGCGGTTGGCGTTCCAGACCTGCGCGCCGCGGAAGCGCGTCTTCACCTTCTCGAGTTTGGCCTTCGGCACGCACCCGCCGGCGGCCGAACCGAGGAAGTGGTCGAGGTGGAGCGCCTTGAGCGCGTTGTGGGTGCGGATGCCGTGGCGCGACGCCTCGGCGCAGAACCGCGCGCCGGCGGCGGCCTCGGCGGACGAATATCCGCGCTTCCGGTACGCGGCTTCGACGAGCGCATTATGCTGGGCTTCGGGGACGACGTAGAAGGTTTCCATGGTGGAAAAGTGACGAGAAGCGAAGAGCGGCTGGCGAGTGGAGACGTATCGGGTTGGAAAAAGCGATTGGAGGCGGAGCAGGCGTTCAGCAGCGGGAAATCGGCAGCATGTTCGCTACCCGCTACTCGTTACTCGCTACTTCGACTCAGACGACCTTCCTGACCGGCACCTCCGGGTTCACCTGCGCGAGGGGCTTCTCGCCCCGCATCGCCAGGATGAGGTTCTTCACCGCGGCGGTGGCCTGGCGCTGCACGCTCTCGTGCGTGCGCGAGCCGACGTGCGGGGTCACCACGACGTTCGGCAACTTGAGCAGCGGGTGATCGGCCCGCGGCGGCTCCTCGTCGAGCACGTCGGTGCCGTAGCCGCCGACCTGGCCCGACTGCAGCGCCGCCACCATGTCGGCCGTGTGCACGATCTCGCCCCGGGCGCAGTTGAGTATGAGCACACCCTTCTTCATCTTCGGAAACGACTTGGCGCTGATCATGTCGCGCGTCTCGGGCGTGAGGTTGGTGTGGAGGGAGAGATAGTCCGAGGCGGCATAGACCTCGTCGAGCGTCGTGGCGCGCTTCACGGCGTGCGCGGCGGCAAACTTCTCGTCCCAGTACACGTCGAAGGCGATCACGTGCATCCCGAACGCCCGTGCCCGGATCGCGACTTCCTTCCCGATCCGGCCGAGGCCGATGATGCCGATCGTCTTCTCCAGCAATTCATGCCCCGTCTTCCGCTTCCAGCCGCCGGCGCGGGTCGAGTCGGTGTGGAAAAGCAGGTTCTTCTCGAGCGAGAGCAGGAGCAGGAAGGTGTGCTCCGCCACCGTCGTATGGTTCACGCCGGGCGTGAACAGCAGCGGCAGCCCGAATTCCGTGCAGGACTTCACGTCGATCTTGTCCACGCCGATGCCGTACTTCGACAGCACCTTCAGCCGCGGCCGCGCCTTCTCGAGGACCCGGCGGGTGATCATGTCGTCGCCGCAGATGTAACCGTCGACCTCGCCGACCAGCGCGAGCGTGTCGGCCTCGTTGAGCGGACCGCGGGCGCGAATGACTTTCCAGCCGGTGTCGGCCAGAAGCTGGTGGTGCTCGCCCGGAGTGTCCTGGAACGAGGTGGTCGTGAGGAGGATTTTCGTCATGGCTGCAGGAACGGGCGTTGTCGCACAGCGGCGCGGTGGTGGAAAGCGAAAGTTTGGTCATCGCGATAATCGCTTGCGTCGTGCCGCCGCGGCGAGGCGCCCGCGGAACCGGTCCCGCCTGACGGCGAGGCCGCCCGTCACGGGAGCATTTCGCGCCCGGCGCGGCGTCGGGCCGGGCCCTTATCGGATTGAAATCGGAGTGCGGTCATCCATCAGGAGTTTCCGCCCATGCCTGCCCATGCCGCTGCCACCCGTGCGTTGCGCCGGAAACTCGGAGCGCGCGTCGTCCGCACCGACGCCGCCGCCCTCGCGGAGGCGTCGTACGACAGCGCGAAGATCCCGTTCCGGCCCGAGGCCGTGGTGCGCGTGACGGCCGAGGCGCAGGTCGGCACGGTGCTGGAACTGGCCAACCGGCACCGCGTGCCCGTGACGACCCGCGGCCGGGGCACCACGCTGACGGGAGCGGCCACGCCGGTGCAGGGCGGCTGGGTGCTCGACTTGCTGGCGCTTGACGGCATCGCGATCGACGACGAGGCGGGCATGGCGCACGTCGGCGCCGGGGCGAAGGTGGCCGATATCCAGCGCGCGGCCGAGGCGCAGGGCTGGTTTTATCCGCCCGATCCGTCGTCCAAGGAATACTGCACGATCGGCGGCAACATCGCCTGCAATGCCGGCGGCATGCACGGCGGAAAATATGGCGTCACGCGGGACTTCGTCATCGCGCTGCGCGGCTTTCTGCCGACGGGCGAAGGCGTCAGCTGGGGCACGGCAACCAAGAAGTTCTCCGCCGGCTTCAACCTGCGCGACCTGTGGATCGGCAGCGAGGGCATGCTGGGCGTCGTCACCGGCGCCGTGTTGAAACTGATCCCGCGGCCGGCGGAGCGCTGGACGCTGCTGACGTCGTTCCGCGACGAGACCGCGGCGCTGCGCGCGGCGCTGGCGCTGTTCCGCGCGCGCGTGCAGCCGGCGATCTGCGAGTTCCTCGACCGGCAGAGCGTGCTCTGCGCCGAGCGGGCGACGGGACGGGTGGTGTTTTCGGGCCAGCCGCTCGAGTCGGCCCAGGGCGAGTCCGGCCGGCCGGTGATCCTGCTCGAGCTCGCGGGCGGCCGCGCCGAGCTGCGCGAACAACGCGCGGTGGTGCTCGCCTGGGCGGCGGCGCATGCGACGGCGCACCGGGCCGCGCGCACGCGGGAGGAGGCCGAGCAGTTGTGGGCCGTCCGGCGCAAGTGCTCGGGCGCGATGTTCGAGCTCGGCGACGCGAAGCTCAACGAGGATATCGTCGTGCCGATGCGTAATTACGTGGCGTTCGCCCGTTTCCTCGCGCGGTTGAAGCGGGAGTCGGGCCTGGCGATCCCGACGTTCGGCCACCTCGCGGACGGCAATCTTCACGTGAACATCATGTACCACAAGGCGGTGCCCGCGGAGTGCCGCGCGGCGGAGCGGGCGGTGCAGACGCTCATGGAAACGGTGGTTGCCCTGGGTGGCGCCATCTCGGGCGAGCACGGCATCGGCCTGGCGAAGTCGCCGTTCCTGCGGCTGCAACATTCGCCCGCGCAGGTGCGGGCGATGCAGGCGGTGAAACGCGCCCTCGATCCGCGCGGGGTGCTGAATCCGGGCAAGATGTTCGAGCGTTTCGAGGTCTGGAAGCACGAGCGGCTCGCGGTGAAGCTGCCGTGGGATCACAAATGAGTCGCGGGCGGAAGCATGGCCGGCCCCGGCCGCGGGAATCCGGAATGCGGCCGGGGACGGCCGCGCTCCCTGGCTGAGACCGCCGTGAAACGCCCGCTGGAGCATGCGCTCTGCCTCGCGGCCGCCGTGGCCGTGGTCTGGTTCCTCCACTGGACCGTGGCGGCGAACAACGGCTTCGCGAGCTGGGATCACCTCGACTACTATCGCATGCTCGTCCGCGGCTGGATGAAGGGGCAGTTGCACCTCGATTATGCGCCCTCGCCCGAGCTGCTCGCGCTTCCGGATCCTTATGACCCGGCGGCCAACGAAGGCGTGAAGCTCGGCGACGCTTCGCTGTATCGGGGCCGTTACTACGTCTACTTCGGTGCCGCGCCGGCATTCGCCCTGATGCTTCCGTACGCGCTGCTGACCGGGCGCGAGATGACGATGGGCACCGCGGTGTTCGTGTTCGCCTCGGTCGCGTTCCTCGTGGCCGCCGGCCTCTGGCTGGCGATCCGCCGCCGGTACTTCCCCGCCAGCGCCGCCTGGATCGCGCCGGCCGGGGTGCTCCTGCTCGGGTTCGGCACGCACCTGCTTGCCCTGGCCCAGCGTCCGATGATCTGGGAGCTGCCCATCGCCGCCGGCGCGGCCTTTTGCCTGCTCGCCGTGGCGGCCTGCCATCGCGCCATCCACGGACGGCGACCCGCCCTCGCCATGGCCGCCGCCGGTCTCGCCGTCGGCTTGGCCGTGGGTTCGCGGCCGACTTGCCTCTTCGCGACTCCGCTGCTGCTCGGCCCCGTGTGGCTCGCGTGGCGCCACCCTGGCGCGGGCCGCGACTGGCGCCGGCTCGCGGCGGCCGCCCTTGTCCCGCTCGGGCTGTGCGGACTCGCCCTGATGTGGCACAACCATGCGCGCTTCGACAGCCCGTTCGAGTTCGGGCAGAACTACCAGCTCTCGGGCGCGGTGGAGGGCGAGCAGACTCACTTCAGCCTGCGGTACTTCGCGCACAACTTCGCCGTGTACTTTTTCCAGCCGCTCGGCTGGACCCCGGAATTCCCGTTCGCCGAGGCCTACGGCGCCGCCGTCCCCGCGATCCCCGGCTATTTCGGCTCGGAGGAGGTGAGCGGCATCGTGGCGACGTTTCCGTTCTTCGCGCTGCTCGTGGCGCTGCCGCTGGCGTGGTGGCGGCGCGCCCCAGACGAGGCTCGTGGTCTCACGGCGACGCTCCTCAGCGCGGGCGGCTTCGCCTTGCCCGTGACCGGGCTCATCCTCTGCTACTTCTCCACCTGCGCCCGTTACCAGGCGGATTTCGCCGTCGGACTCGGCCTGCTCGCGCTCGTCGGCCTGCTCGCGCTGGAGCGGCGGTCGCAGGCGGCACGCCGGGGCTGGCTCCTGCATCCGGCGTTCGCCGCGGCCGCGGCGGTGTCGATCCTCCTCGGGGTGCTGCTGAGTTTCGACTACCATGGCCGCACGCTCCGGCAGAGTTCCCCCGCGCTCTGGGAGCGGCTCGATCGCGCCACGTACGGCATGCTCGCCGGGCTGGCCCACCGCCTCGGCTGGGTCGAGGGACCGCCGGTTTTCAAGGTGCGGGTGAACCAGCGGCCGCCCGGGACGGTCGAGACGTTCTGGGAATCGGCGGATGCCCGCGCGGCGGAACGCATCCTCGTGGAACATCTCGGGCCCCGGCTGATCCGCTTCGGCTTCGCGCGCGGCGAGGGTCCGCGGCATTGGGGCCGGCCGCTCAAATGGGAGCCCGGACACGCGCACGCCGTGGAGATCCAGGCGCCCTCCCTGTATCCGCCCGGCGGTTCCCGCGGTTGGTCCGCTCTTGAATCGCGGTTCGCTTTTCGCGAGCGCACCGCTGTCGCCGTCTGGTTCAGCGCGGGACGCGCGCTGGGGCTGGTGGTTCCCGCCCTGCCATCGGAGGTGCTTCCAGGCGGCGGCGTGTCACCGGGATTTTCCGGTGAAATCGTGAGCCGGCGTTCGCGGCTTTTCCGTCCCGACGAACTGGCGACGCACGGGCTCGTCGCGCCGGAGAAGCGGCGCGGGGGCGTCCTGCAGTTCCGGCTGGTGTTGCCTCCGCGACTCGATCCCCGGGGCGAGCCGCTCTTCGCCACGGGCGCGCACTACCGTTCCAGCATCGTGTTCGTCCGGCCGGCCGACGGCGGCGTGCGTTTCGTCTACGAGAACTACGGCGGTGCGACGGTGGAGTCGGAGGTCATCGCCGCTTCCGAGGCCGGGCACGAGGTCGAGCTGCAGCTGCCGAGCTTCCGCCCCGAAGCGTTCGGAGACGAGCGCACGGGCGACGTGGTGGTGCGCATCGACGGTCGAGAGGTCATCCGTACGGTCCAGGTGGCCTACCCGTCGCCCTGGGGCGACGAAGCGTACGGACGCAATCCGTTCGGAACCACGTGCGCGGCGGAACTGCGGGGATGGATGCTCGGCACCCGCTGGAGCGCGGCGGATGATTGAGCCATACGGGACGGCCGCGCTTAAGGATGGCGCGGCTTGTCCTCGAACCGCTGCGCTCGGAAGCGCCGAAGATCAGCCGCCTGGGGACCGCGACCGTCCCCGGCCGCCAGGATCGAACCGACGGCC
>ERZ761602.4845-NODE-4845-length-16617-cov-5.697923_pt1 | contig 16617 bp, 10 predicted proteins | sample MGYA00512165_ERZ761602 | MGnify/ENA primary metagenome ERZ761602 (study PRJEB28899, sample SAMN02445085) | bioreactor sludge metagenome | biome: EBPR sludge; isolation source: Thorneside wastewater treatment plant | place: Australia: Brisbane, Thorneside...
CGCTGCCCAAAGCCCGACATCTGGAGCGTCCCCGGCTGGCCGACCTGTTTCTGGACACTCGCCTTTACAACGCCCACACCACCGCCAGCGACGCCTTGTGGGCAGGCCTGCCGGTGTTGACCTGTCCGGGCGAGACGTTCCCCGCGCGAGTGGCCGCCAGCTTGCTGCAAGCGGTCGGTTTGCCGGAGTTGATCGCTCCTTCTCTGGAGGAGTACGAGGAATTAGCGGTTCGACTGGCGACCACGCCGACCGAGTTGGCGGGATTGCGGGCGAAACTGGCGGATAATCGCTTGCGGGCGCCGCTGTTCGACACCGAGCGTTTCGCCCGCCATCTCGAACGCGCCTACCGGTCGATGTGGGAGCGCCACGCGCGAGGTCTTCCGCCCGAACCGATACGGGTTGAGCCGCTGCCCGGCAGTCTTTGACCTTATGGCGGCGGCGAAGTCCGAAGCGGTCGGCGGCCAGGGCGGGGTGCTTTACCGTGCCCTGCACCAGACATGGCTCCAGCGGCAACTGTTTTTCAAGCTGTTGCGGCGCGATTTCGCCGAGCGCTATCGCGGTTCCTATCTGGGCGTGCTGTGGTCTCTGCTCTTGCCGCTGCTGTCCTTGCTGGTGTTCACGTTCTTTTTCGGCGTGATCTTCAAAACGCGCTGGGCCGGGCGCGGCGATGGTTCGCTCGATGAGCTGGTGCTGATTCTGTTTGTCGGTTTGGCGCTTTATAATTTTCTCGCCGAATGCCTCGGCCGGGCGCCGAGCCTGATTCTGAGCCACCAGAACTACGTCAAGAACGTCATCTTTCCCCTTGAAATGCTGCCGGTGGTGATGGTGGCGTCCAGCCTGCTGACGCTGGCGGTAGTCCTGCTGGTGATCCTGTTGCTGCAAGCGATATTGGGTACCGGCTTGACCTGGACGGCCGCGCTGCTGCCGGTCACCGTGCTGCCGCTGGTGCTGTTCGTGCTCGGGCTCGGTTGGTTTTTGAGTTCGCTGGGCGTTTATATCCGCGATATCCAGCAACTGATAGTTCCTCTGGTGCAGTTGATGATGTTTTTGAGCCCGGTGTTTTATCCGATTGAAGCGCTGCCGGAATCGGTTCGTCCCTGGTTGCAGCTCAATCCGCTGGCCTTGGTGATCGAGCAGACCCGGGGCGTTGTCCTGTTCGGCCAGCCGCTGGCCTGGTGGCCCTACCTGCTGTGTCTCGGCGCCTCCGCGCTGACGGCGCTGCTGGGCGCTTACTGGTTTGTCCGCACCCGCCGAGGGTTCGCCGATGTCCTTTGAGCCCGCCAGCAAGCTGCTTGACCGGCAAGATAGCGTGATCGAGGCGAGCGGTGTCGGCAAGTGCTATCAGATTTACGAGCGGCCCGAGGATCGGCTAAAACAGATGCTGTGGCGCGGGCGGCGCCGCTACTTCCGCGAATTCTGGGCGTTGCGCGAGGTGTCGTTTTCGGTCCGGCGCGGCGAGACGGTCGGGGTGATCGGCCGCAACGGTTCCGGCAAGTCCACCCTGCTCAAGATGCTGTGCGGTACCTTGACGCCGACCGCCGGCACGCTGGCGGTGCATGGCCGGATCGCGGCGCTGCTGGAGCTGGGAACCGGCTTTAACCCGGAATTCACCGGCCGCGAGAACGTTCGCCTCAACGCCGCGATTCTCGGCCTGAACGATGCCGAGATCGAGCGCTATTTGCCGGAGATACTGGCGTTTGCGGATATCGGGGAGTTCATCGACCAGCCGGTGAAAACCTATTCCAGCGGTATGGCGGTGCGCTTGGCGTTCGCGGTCGCCGCCCATGTTCGCGCAGAAATCTTGATCATCGACGAGGCCCTGGCGGTCGGGGATGTGTTTTTCGTCCAAAAATGCATGCGGTTTCTCCGCAAATTTCAGGAGAGCGGTACGCTGTTTTTCGTCAGCCACGACACCGGCGCGATCGTGAACTTGTGCGACCGGGTCTTGTGGCTGGACGGCGGGCAAATGCGCGAAATGGGGCCGGCCAAGGAAGTTTGCGAGCATTACCTATCGATTTTGCGCGAGTCCCAGGCCGGCGTCGAACCGGAAACCCCCAAAGGAAAAGCCGAGCCCGCGATTCGCGCTTTACCGGCCGCAGCCATCGATCAGCGCCTGAAATTTCTCAATCAAACCCCTTATCGCAACGATCTGGAGCTGTTCGATTTCCGGCGAGAGGTCGATGGTTACGGGACTGGCGCCATCCGTATTGTGGGCGCGGAATTCGAAGACGAGCGAGGCAGAGCGTTGAGCTGGATTGTCGGCGGAGAGCAGGTAACCTTAGTCGTGCAGGCCTTGGCGCTGGTCGATCTCGACGGCCCCATCATCGGTTTTTTCATCAAGGATAGGCTGGGCCAGAATCTGTTCGGCGAAAATACCTATTTGACATATCTGACTGAACCCAAGCGCGCGGCTAAAGGACAGCGCTTAAGGGCATACTTCACCTTTCGCATGCCGGTGTTGCCGGTCGGCGATTACAGTGTGGATGTCGCGGCGGCTACTGGTACGCAGGAGGAACATGTTACTCATTGCTGGTGCAATGACGTGCTGGTTTTTAAATCCCACGCCAGTAGCGTGCATCAGGGGTTAGTGGGTATTCCGATGCTAGATATCGAACTAAATGTAACAAGTGTTTTGGAGTAGAAGAAGGGCAATGATGGCTCATGATTCTTTCAAGCTGGATTATGTGCCAGCGTTGAATGGGTTGCGGGGGGTTGCAATTCTTGCCGTCATGCTGTTCCATGCCGAAATTTTGTTCTTTAACGGAGGCTTTGTCGGTGTAGATGTGTTTTTTGTGTTGAGCGGTTTTCTTATTACGTCCCTGCTGATTCAAGAATATGATTGTGTTGGATTTGTTAATCTGAAGCATTTTTATATGAGGCGTGTACTGCGGCTCGGCCCCGCCTTGGTTTTTTTGCTTATTTGTTTTGTTGTGGTTAGTTATTTATTTGCCAATAAAGAAAAAGCTGCCAATAATTATGTCGATGCATTAGTTTCTCTTTTATATTTTTCCAATTGGGCCAGGGCTTTTAATTTTCACCCGCTCGATTTTCTTGGACATACTTGGTCGCTTTCGATTGAGGAGCAGTTTTATATTTTATGGCCAGCCGTTCTGCTGGGATTGCTTCGGACGATTAAAAATCGATGGTATATTTTATTTTTTTCGGTGATAGTAGCATCGGCGTCTTGGGTTTTAAGAGTTTATTTCACTATGACCGATGTATCTGTCGAGCGCTTGTACAATGGATTGGATACTAGGGCCGATGCATTGATGATTGGCTGTGCTCTTGGTGTGCTGATATCTTCGCGGTTGCTGAATCAACAAACCGAAATCCGTCTTGCTAAATGGCTGAGTTACTTTTCGCCATTTTTCATGTTGTGTTTTCTGTCTGCTTTACATTTTAGTGAGTGGCAAAATAGATCAATGTACTACATCGGTTTCGTGGTGATTGAGTTCCTCGCCGCAGTTTTTATTTTGGATGTAGTGATAAAAAAGACAAGTTTAATTGGTAAAATTTTAGCGACAAAAGGATTAATTTGGGTGGGATCAATTTCTTATGGTTTATATCTCTGGCATTATCCAATATATAGAACAATGCTCGCTTTAGGGTTTAATCATTTGATAGTCATTTGGATCGGTACTTTGGTAACGTTTATCATTGCCGCATGCTCATATTATTTGTTAGAAAAACCAATACTAAAATTCAGGAGATTTTTTACCTGCCCAATACCTTGTGCGGATTTAGTTCGTTCTCGTATATCCATGCATTCTGTGCAGATTGGAACGGTAAAAACATAATTCTCTCTACTTTATTTGCCGGGCGTGAGCTCTGTCTGATTACCGAGTGGCGAGGTTAAAACTCTTGACTGATACAAAATTCAATGGTGTTGAGTCTTCTCCGATCCATGCGCCAATTGTAGACATAATTGTTCCGGTTTATCGCGGGCTGGACGAAACGCGGCGCTGTCTGAGCAGTGTGCTGGCGCATCCGCAACAAACGCCGCACGATATCGTGGTGATCGATGATTGCAGTCCGGAGCCGGAATTGTCTAGTTATTTACTCGATCTGGCGGAGACTGGCGCCATTACATTACTGGTAAATCCGATCAACGCTGGCTTTGTCAATGCCGTCAACCGGGGCATGGTTCTACATCCTGACCGTGATGTGGTGCTGCTGAATAGCGATACAGAAGTGCATGGTAATTGGTTGGATCGCTTATATCGTTGCGCTTATCGTGATTTGCAGGTTGGTACTGTCACACCTTTCTCCAATAACGCGACAATATGCAGTTATCCACGTTTTGTCAAAAATAATCAATTGCCTAAAGATTGGTCTCTGGAAGAGCTGGATAAATTATTTGCTGAAATCAATGTAGATCAATTTGTAGAAATACCTACCGCTGTGGGCTTCTGCATGTATATTACTCGACAGTGTTTGCATCAAGTCGGCTATTTCGATGCTTTGCTTTTTAAGAAAGGTTATGGTGAGGAAAACGATTTTTCCATGCGCGCTATGGACCTGGGCTTTAAACATCTTTTATGCGCTGACGTTTTTGTTTATCATCAAGGCGGCGTATCTTTTAGCAATGAAGCTGAAGAGTTATGCGCGGCGGCTCAGCAGAAACTAAAGGAACAGCATCCCCATTATTTCACACTCGTTGGTGATTTTTGCGCTAGGGATCCAGTGCGGATTCTGCGGCGGCACATCGACACGGCTCGCTTGATGCGTTCTCATCGTAAAAAACTTCTATTTGTCACGCATGCAGTCGGTGGGGGTACCGAAAAGCATGTACGGGAATTAGCCAAGTTTTTGGAAACCAATTTCGAGGTGTTTATATTAAGACCTGCTGGCCTTAAGGGAGTAAGTATAGAGTGGTCGCGTAGCGAGGAAGAATTTAATGTCTATTTTCGCTTGCCTTACACTTATCAGGAATTGGTCGATTTTCTCAAAACACTGGGGGTTTTTTATATTCACTTTCATCATATCGTTGATCTGAATCAGCAAATTCTACAACTTCCACAAGATTTAGGTGTGCCCTACGATTTTACCTTGCATGATTATTATCCTATTTGTCCTCAATACAATTTGGCTCTCAAAGATGGTACATACTGCGGTGAACCGGACGCAGTGGGATGTAACGCTTGTTTGGCTGAGCGTCCAGCGATCTGGGGAATGGATATTCTGTCTTGGCGTACTTTGTTTAGGAGCATTTTAAGTAATGCTAGAAGAGTGCTTGCTCCTTCGCGAGATGTTTTAGAGCGAATAAAATTATATATTCCAGACGCTAACTATGTGTATTTGCCACACCCAGAGCTATCTATTTCCTTACGGTCAGATATTAGCCCTATTACCAAAAAAGAATTAAAAATACTTGTTTTAGGAAGGTTGTCTTTGGCAAAAGGGCTGAAACTGTTAGAGGCCTGTGCAATGGATGCCAAAAAGAGAAGACTGCCTCTGTATTTTCGAGTAATTGGATTCCCATCTGAGGAAGTAAAGAAAGAGCCCGAAATTCCCTTATCTTTTTATGGCCCTTATAATGATTCAGAACTACCTTCGTTGATTGCTCACGAAAGAGCAGACATCATTTTCTTTCCAGCGTTATGGCCGGAAACCTACTCTTATACATTAAGCTATGCTATGTATGCCAATTTGCCCATTGTTGCTCCTCGCCTGGGTGCATTTCAAGAGCGATTAGTAGGTTATCCATTAGCATCGTTATTAGAATGGAACAGTTCCGCAAAGTACTGGAATGATTTCTTCGTTTCTTTACTCAGTAGCCACCGCTGAGATCCTTCATTTTCTAATGGGAAATATCAATGGAGCCTAAAGAGTTTTTGAAATTTTATACACAGGTGTTCTGGGATCAAGAATCGGGAACAAGCGCTCAAGACCTCTCCAAAAAAGTAATTTTTTTGCCAAAAAGTTACTACTATCGGGATGCGGATTATTCCGAGCTTTACCTTGATACTTTAAATCGATTAGATTTGCTGGAACTAATTCAGCATTTGGCATTTTCTGAAAAAAATCAACGCGTCACTCCAGGAGAGATAGTACTGCATATTAATCGTTTAAGAAATGACGTAGCGCAACAACTAACTGAGATTGATCGATTGACGAATGAGTTAAGGCAATCACAGAGTAAGATTGGGCAGTTAACTGATCGGCTGGCTAGAGAATTAAAAGAACTAAAAGAGCGGCAAGCAGAAATGCAGCTTTTAAATCGTGAAGCCATGGCATTGCGTAGCACCATAGCAGAATTACAAACTTCAACATCTTGGCGGGTCACTGCGCCTTTGCGATCCTTGAGTCAGATAATGAAAAAATCAAAGCGCTTGCCACACTCATTTGCATGGCAATTTGTAAGGATTGTTCGCACTGCATACCGTCGTTTGCCACTTTCCATATACCGGAGAACTCAGATAAAGAGACTGTTTGCCAGGATCGTTGGAACCGTTCCTGGTAAAATTAGTGAACAAGTTAGCGCCAACCCTTTGACGGCAGCGACCAAGTCTTACCAGGCTTGGCACACAGCGCGTAACGCGCTGACGCCACGAGCATTGGCTCATATGGAAGCAGCGATTGAGGCTTTACCAACGCGGCCATTGCTCAGCATTATATTGCCCGTACATAATCCGCCCCTCAAGTTTCTCACCGCCGCGGTAGCTTCAGTACAGGCTCAGGTCTATGAGCATTGGGAGTTATGTATTGCCGATGATGCCAGCAGCCCGGAAGTCGCTGTCGTATTGCGTGAGTTGGTCAGATGCGACAGGCGCATTAAACTGACGCGCTTGGATACTAACTTGGGTATTTCTGGAGCGACTAACCAAGCTCTGCAACTCGCTACGGGGCAATGGGTCGGCTTTCTCGACCATGATGACCTGCTTGACCCGGCAGCATTGTTTTTCGTGGCACGTACGCTGGTCGAGAATCCGGACATAGACGTCGTCTATACGGATCGGGATTCGGTGACCGCTGAGAGCGAGCATGTCGATCCCTATTTTAAACCGGACTGGTCGCCGCTGGCGTTGCTAGAGCACAACTACATTATCCATTTCTTGGTGGTGCGGCGAGCCTTGCTGGTCGATCTGGGCGGTCTACGTTCTGAGTTTGACGGTGCTCAGGATTACGATTTGGTGTTGCGGCTTGCCGAACGCACCGACCGGGTTCAGCACATCCCGGAAATCCTGTATTCCTGGCGTCGGCACCCCGGCTCAAACAGCGGCTTGCCACAGCCAGATGCTTTCGAAGCTGGCCGGCGCGCCATCAGCGCCGCGTTGCAGCGGCGTGGCCTCAATGGAACGGTGGATTTGGTTGGTTCCAGCGGCCCTTACCATGTTCGCTTGACGCACCAAGGTCAGCCGCTCATCTCTATCATTATCTCCTCTCGCAATCCCAAGCTGTTGCGCGCCTGCGTCGGCACCCTGCGCGCCAAGACCACATATCCGAATATCGAAATTCTGTTAGCGACCAATGCAGTGGGCGATGCTGCATTGCAGGCGACATGCAAGGAGCTAGGGTTGCACCTGATAGAGGTGGAAAATGGCTTCTTCTCGCGCATGAACAACGCGGCGGCGCGCGCTGCCCACGGCGAATTTCTCCTGTTCCTCAATGACGACACCGAAGTTGTCACGCCGGATTGGCTTGAGACCTTGCTGGCTCTTGGCCAGATTCCAGGCGTGGCCGCCGTTGGCCCTCGGCTCATTTATCCCGATGGCCGTACGCAACTGACGCGGCTCGTGACCGGGATACGGCGTGATGGACGCCCCTACTTTTTTGATCCTTTTGATCGCTATGGCGTAGACGCCATTTTTGGCTTTTCGCTACAGGTTATCAGCGAGGTTCTAGGTGTAAGCGGCGGCTGTATGCTGACGCCTCGGCAGTTGTTTCTTGATAGCGGTGGATTTGAGGAAGAAACCTTCAGTTTCAGCTATCAGGATGCGGATTGGACTCTTCGTGTCCGTGCGAACAGGCAATCGATGGTGTTCACGCCCCATGCTGTATTGGTCCATTACGGCCAATTCTCCAAGAGAGAGGTTCCTGATATGCTAAGCCGTGAAATTCGGCTCGCCAGCGCTTTCTTTACTCTACACCAGACTCGTTTAGCGCAGGGCGATCCATTCTGGAATCCGGCGCTGCTGGACGTACAAGGGCTACTCGATCCGCCGCATTTTCCCGGTCAGCTGCGTCTGAGCCTGCCGGAGACGACGGCGCAAGCAGGCCATAGCTTGGCTGAATGCGCCCCATTCCAGGGCGAGGCTAGCGGTCTGGAGACCATAGCCGCTGCGAAGGCTGCCTGCCGTAAATTCGCTGATCAACTGGTAAAAGCCACAGGCTGTCGCACCGTTGTGGACGTGGGGTGCGGGGTGGGTTTTTTGGTCGAAGCCTTGATCGAACAGGGTATTGATGTGTGGGGTTTGGATCATTCATCGGTGGTCGTGGCAGCGGCCTTACCCTCGGTCAGCGACCGCGTGGTGCTCGGCGCGCTCGGTAGCGGTGAATTTTCCCATCCGGTTTCGATGAAGATGCCTTTCGATGTCGCGGTATGCACCGCCGTATTGGAACGGTTGCCTGATGATATTATGCTTGCGGCGTCCCAACAATTAGCCGGCTTGGCGCATAGAGTTGTGGTGACGACACCGAAACCCAATTTATGGGACCGCCTTGACCCCACCTGTTGTAATCTGCGTTCCCGCGAGGCTTGGCTGGACACCTTTCGGCAAGCTGGCCTGCGCGAGAAAAATGTCGAATCTTCTGCTGTATTCGGCGCCGGCTACGAACATGATCCCGATATGACGTTCGCCGTACTCATGTGCGCAGATTAAGACAGCTTGACTCATCCGTCAGACAACGCTAAAAACTCAGGTTAGTCTAAATCTTATTGTGACCTATCATTGTTTATGAATTTAAGAATGGTTTCCAACTTTTTGAGGTGGCATGTTCACTGCATCACGCTTGAGATTGCCAACCATATTATGTGTGAAGATGGGAACTATCGGAGCACTGGTAATGATCCTCAGTTTATACTGCATTCTTCGCGCCGTAAACTGCCTCGTCGTTGGGTGATTATCTCTTATCTGGCGGAAGGTATGGATATTGATATAGAACCGGTACTTTATATTGATGACGGTAAGGGTTTTTCGGAACAACGTACTATTTTTTTGCCCCGTGGTAATGGCCGAATTGAGACTATCGTTCGTCTACCAAATTATGTGAAAGCTATAAGATTTGATCCGCCTTCCCTAACTGGTATTTTTTCCTTAAGGGACATGCAGATCATTCAAATTAGTAAATTGCATGTGCTTTGGAGGGTGGCTAAAGATAAATTGAAGCAAAAACCGCTGACTCTGGAACGGTTACGGCGTCTAAAAGAGCAAGCATTAAAAATCTGGAGAGAAGAAGGATGGTATGGTTTAAGGCGTCATGCTGTTAATGTGGCACTAACAAAAAGAGAGGCGTCTTCTTTAAATTATGCTGCTTGGATTAGTGCTTATGATGCTTTAACTGATCTAGACCGAGATAGGATTCAGAGACGAATTAGAGAATTCAAGCACAGACCGCTGATATCTATCATCATGCCGGTCTACAATACCAGTGAAAAATGGCTGCGCTTAGCTATCGAATCCGTGTTGGCTCAGATTTATCCCGAATGGGAGCTTTGTATTGCAGACGATGCCTCCTCTGCTCCGCATGTTCGCTGTACTCTTGAAGAGTATCAGTCGAAAGATTCAAGGATTAAAATCGTTTTTCGAAAAACTAACGGTCATATTTCAGTAGCTTCTAACAGTGCTCTTGGGCTTGCGACCGGTCAGTGGATCGCTTTACTGGATCATGATGATGAATTGTCAGAACATGCTCTCTACATGGCTGTTGAAGAAATAAACGCGTATCCCCAAACACGCTTAATTTATAGTGACGAGGATAGAATCGATAAGCAGGGAGTTCGTTATAACCCTTATTTTAAATCGGATTGGAATCCGGATTTATTTCTTTCTCATAATATGATCAGTCATTTTGGAGTTTATGATATCTCCTTGGTCAGGGAAATAAATGGATTTAGAAAAGGCTTGGAAGGTTCCCAAGATTATGATTTGGCGTTACGTATCGTTGAAAAAATAACGGCAAATCAAATCAGACATATCCCTCATGTCTTGTACCATTGGCGGGCCATTGAAGGATCGGCGGCGGATCGAACGGATGCTAAAATTTACGCCTATGAGGCCGCTAGAATAGCGGTCCAAGATCATCTGGATCGGCAATGCATCTCTGCTTTTGTTACAGCAGCGTATGGTTATAATATGAATCGCGTTATTTATAACCTGCCAAAAAATTTACCTAAAGTCAGCGTTATTATTCCCACTAAAGACAAGTTGGAATTATTACGAGTTGCAGTGCAAAGCATTCTTGGTAAAACCGATTATCCCAATTTAGAGCTCATTATCGTAGATAACCAGAGTGAACAGCAGGAAACATTAGCTTATCTTAATAAACTAGAAATTTTATCTAATGTGCGGGTAATCCGCTATGATTTCCCCTATAGTTATTCGGCGATCAATAATATCGCTGTTGCGCAAGCTACGGGTGAAGTAATCGCTTTGGTCAACAATGATATCGAGGTCATCTCGCCAAGTTGGCTTAAAGAAATGGTCAGCCACGCTTTACGTCCAAAAATCGGTGCTGTTGGTGCATTATTGTATTATACAAACGATACTATTCAACATGCGGGCATTCTGCTGTGCTCCGATGTGGCGCTACATGCATATCAGTTTTTAAATCGAGGTAATCCTGGTTATCATGGCAAAGCCAATTTGTTGCAAAATTATTCGGCGGTAACGGCGGCTTGTATGGTTCTACGTCGCGCTATTTTTAATGAAATAGGAGGATTTGATGAGGAAAACTTACCTGTAACCTATAATGATGTAGATTTGTGCTTGCGTATACAGGAAAGAGGATACCGTATTTTGTGGACGCCATATGCCGAATTATATCACTACGAATCTGCTACCTTAGGTCACCCAAAATCTCCAGAACGGCTCGAACAGTTTATGAAAGAAGCAACCTATTTTAAAACACGTTGGAGTAAGATGATTGACCATGACCCTTTCTATAGTCCAAATCTCACTTTAAATGGCAGCACTTTTTCTGTAGCATTTCCACCTCGTTTGCGAAAACCTTGGCAAATTGATCAATGATTGTACTATATTGTGATTCTGCTAATCTCTGGAGTTCTGAGGCGAAAGAAATGATGGTGTTCCGCGTAAAATTGTAGATGATAAGTTTTATTTCAAGCAGACGGCACAAACGGATTTGTAGAGGCAGCAGGGTAAGATGTGGCAATTGAAATCTCGGTTATCGTCGTCAATTTTAACAGTGGCGCATTGCTTGGAGAGTGTTTGCGCCATTTACGCGCTCAAACTCGGTGCCCGGAGCAAATCATCGTGGTGGATAATGCCAGTCACGATGGTTCCGCCGACCAGTTGGAGGATGATTATCCTGGTGTCCGAGTAATCCGCTTGAACCACAATCTGGGTTTCGCGGTGGCCAACAATTTGGCGGCTCGGCAGGCGGGGGATGTGGAGTGGTTGGCGCTGCTCAATCCCGATGCCTTTCCCGCGCCAGATTGGCTGGAGCGGTTGCTGGCGGCGGCGCGGGCGCATCCCGAATGCGCCAGCTTCGGCGCTCGTTTGCTCGATGCCGGTGATCCTGGTCGACTGGATGGCACGGGTGATGTCTATCATGTCAGCGGGTTAGCTTGGCGGCGCGATCATGGTCGGTCGGTCGCCTCGGGCACAACGGAGGCCGGCGAAATTTTCGCTCCTTGTGCGGCGGCGGCTCTCTATCGTCGCGCAGCATTTCAAGAGGCGGGCGGTTTCGACGAGGATTACTTTTGCTATTTCGAGGATGTCGATCTGGGATTCCGGCTGCGCTTGCTCGGCTACGGATGCCGGTACGTGCCGGATGCCGTGGTTCGGCACGTCGGTTCGGCGGTAACCGGCCGGCGCAGCCCGTTTTCGCTCTATCACGGCCATCGCAACTTGGTTTGGACGTGGTGCAAGAACATGCCCGGTCCGCTGTTCTGGCTGTATCTGCCGCAACATTTGCTGCTGAATCTGGTCGCCGTGCTGTGGTTTGCCCTGCGCGGTCAAGGCGGGGTCTTGTTGCGGGCCAAGTGGGACGCTTTGCGCGGGTTGCCGCGCTGCTGGCGGCGGCGCGCTGCCGTTCAGTCCCGGTGTCGCGTCTCGTCCTGGCGGTTGCGGCGCATGCTGAATCGCGGGTTGCTGGCGTTTTGCCGTCGCGGCGGCTGAGCGTCTAGCGCGAGATCGAGGTCGCTTCCGTGTCCATCGCGCCCACCACCCACGTTTATTATCGTCCCCTGGACCCGGACAGCCAGGATTCGCTGGCCAAGCTCGCGCGCCTGGTGCGACCGGGCAGCCGAGTGCTGGATTTGGGCGCCGGTCCAGGCGTGCTCGGCCGCTACCTGGCCGAAACGCTGCGTTGCGTCGTGGATGGCGTCGAGTACAACCCCGTCGCCGTCGCCGAGGCCGCGCCCTGGTATCGCCGCCTGGAGTGCGCCGATCTCGAACAAATCGTGCTAGCCGAGCGCTTCGCCGGCTGTCGCTACGATTTCATCATTTGCGCCGACATTCTGGAACATCTGCGCCGACCCAGCGCTCTGCTCGCGCAATTGGCCGGCTTGCTCGCCCCGGATGGAAGAGTGTTGCTGTCGGTGCCGAACGTCGCCCACGCCGGCTTGATCGGCGAGCTGCTGGCCGGCGATTTCCGCTACCGGCCCGAGGGCTTGCTGGACGAAACGCATCTGCGGTTCTTCACCCGCGCATCGCTGCTGCGCTTGCTGGAGGAGCAACGATTGCGGTCGGTCGCGCTGGACGCCACCGTGGTGGAGCTGGATCGGTCCGAGTTCGCCGGTCAATGGGTTGACGGGGGTTGGGCGAACTCCCTCGCGCCCGAATTGGTTCGCGCTCTGCTGGACCGGCCCGAGGCGCTGATCTATCAGTTCGTCGTCACCGCCATTCCGGCGGATGGCGCGGGGGTCGCGGTCGAGTCCGTTCCGGCCGAGGCGGCGGCCGCCGCTCGGGCGGCGCTGACAACCCGGTTGGCGGCGCTGGCTCGACCCGATATCGCCTCGCTGACGGTGGCCATCGTCACCCACGCCCCCGATCTGGCCGTATTGGCCGATGTGTTGGCGCAGCTCGACCGGGCAGTGGCGCACGCCCGCGAGCGGAGTTTGCTGCACGAGGCGCGGTTGGTGCTGGTGGATAACGGTCCGGGCCCCGATTGGCGCGAGCCGCTGCAACGTTTGCTGGGTTCGGCTGGACTCGCGATGGAAGCCGAGTTGCTGAGCGGTCACGGCAACGTGGGTTACGGTGCCGGCCACAATCTGGCGCTGTGGCGGCGCGGCGGCGACTTTCACCTGATTCTCAATCCCGATGTGTTGCTGGAAGACGATGCGCTGAGCGAGGGTTTGACGTTTATGGTCGTCCATCCCGAAGCCGGGCTGGTGGCGCCCGCTGCTTGGGACGAGGCGGGCCGGCGCCAGTATCTGTGCAAGGCGTATCCGACCGTGCTGGATCTGGCGCTGCGCGGGTTCGCGCCCGGCCGGTTGCGGCGGCGATTTCAGGCCCGTCTGGATCGCTATGAGCTGCGCGACCGAACCGGCGATACCGTGCTGTGGGATCCGCCCATCGCCAGCGGCTGTTTCATGCTGTGCCGGCGCAGCGCTCTGGAGCGAATCGGCGGGTTTCGGCCCGAGTATTTTCTGTATTTCGAGGATTTTGACTTGAGCTTGCGGCTCGCGTCATCGGCGCGGCTGGCGTGGGTGCCGACGGTGCGGATCGTCCATCTCGGCGGTCACGCCTCCCGCAAGGGCATTCGGCACATCGGCCTGTTCCTGCGCTCGGCGATCCGGTTTTTTGACCGGCACGGATGGCGCTGGTGGTGATGGCGGATTTTTTCCGCGAACGCGCCGTTTTGTTGACCGGCGGGACCGGTTTTATCGGCCGTCGGCTGGTGGCCGCGCTGCGGGTGCAGGGCGCTCGCTTGCGGGTTCTGGTCCGGCCGAACAGCGCGGTGCCCACCGATTGGTACGGAGTGGAGACCGCGCTCGGCGATCTCGGCGATGCCGCCAGCCTGACGCGCGCCTGCGCCGGTATGAGCGCGGTGATCCACGCGGCGGGTTTCGCGCATGTCGATGCGGCGGACACCCCGGATTTCGCGGCCCGGCATTGGGCGATCAACGCCGAAGGAACCTTTCGCTTGCTCGATGCGGCGGCGGCATCTGGCGTCGAGCGCTTCGCGTTTCTCAGCAGCGTCAAGGCGGTCGGCGATCCCGGACCCCGTTGCGCGGGAGAGGAGTGGGGCGCGCCGCCGGACACGCCCTACGGCCGCGCCAAGCGCGCCGCTGAAGAGCGGGTGCTGGCGGTCGGGCGCGAGCGGGAAATGCACGTCGCCAACCTGCGGCCGGTGCTGGTTTACGGCCCCGGCATGAAAGCGAATCTGGCGCGCTTGCTCGACGCGGTGCGGCGCGGCCGGTTGCCGCCGCTGCCGGAAACGGGTAACCGGCGCTCGCTGGTTCACGCGGACGATGTGGTGCAAGCTGTGTTGCTGGCGGTGGCGCATCCCGCCGCCGCCGGAAAAACCTATTTCGTGACCGATGGCCAGCCGTATTCCGGGCGGGATTTGTACGTCATCGTCCGTCGGGCTTTCGGCTTGCCGGCGCCGCGCTGGGCCGTGCCGGCGAGCGTTCTGCGCGGTGCGGCCGGGCTGGTGGATGGCGCGCTGAAACTGGCCGGTCGGCGCGATGCCAAGGCGCGCTCCGCGCTGGACAAGCTGCTGGGCTGGGCGTGCTACGACTCGTCTCGAATCGGCGCCGAGCTGGGCTACCAGCCGGCCTGGACGCTGCTAAGGTATTGCGAGGACATCGGCTTGCGAGGATATCGGAAATGATGGAATCGACGGGCGAGAAACACTGGCCGAGATCGGTCGGTCGGGTCGGACTGGCGGCGCTCGGTGGCGCGTTGCTGACGGTGTTGGTGTTGATCGTGTTTTATCGTGCCGGTGGCCTGCCGGACATCGCGCCCGCCGTGGTGTTGGCCGGAACCGATCTGCAACTGGCGAGCGGCCAGGGCGCGCCGACGGCGGACGGTCTGGAAATTCGCCAGCCCGGACCCCAGCAGATCACCTCGGTGCAGGGCTCCGGTCGCATGGTGCGAGCCGAGCTGTACCGTCACCTGTTCTGGCGGGTAGACGGTTTGGAGCCCGGTCGCGAGCTGAGGTTGATCTGGACCACGCTCGCCGAGCCGCGCGCCGTGCAGGAGAGGGTGCTGCCGCCAGCCGGGCCGGATGGCGGCGCGCTCGATTTGAGTTCGGAACCGCGCTGGCGGGGCCGGATCGCCGTCATCGGCTTGGTCTTGCGAGGTGCGGTCGAGCGGCCGTTGATGGTTCGGCGCCTGGAGTTGCGCCCGCCGGTGCTCGGGGTCGCCGAACTCGCGCGTCTGGCGTTCGAGGAATGGACCGCGTTCGAGGACTGGAGCCAGCGCTCGATCAATTACACGGCCGGCGCACCGTTGGACGCGCTGTTTCCGCCGGCGCTGACGGTGGCGCTCTGGGTCGGGTTCAGCGTTGGCCTCTATGCGCTGCTCGACCCGCCGCGCCGTGCCGGCAGGCGATGGTGGCCCTATGCCGTCCTGTTTCTGCTGGGCTGGCTGGCGCTCGACCTGCGCTGGCAGTGGGAGTTGAGCCGGCGGCTGGAGCAGACCGAGGCCCGTTTCGCCGGCAAGGAAGGGGACGAGCGCCAACTGGCAGCGGCGGACGGCGACCTGTATCGGTTCTTGCGGGACGTTCGGCGCCGGCTTCCCGAGCGACCGGCCCGGCTGTTCGTGGTCAGCGCCGATCCGGCCGATACCACGTCCTATCAAGCGGGGCGGACCCGCTATCATCTGTTGCCGCATAACGGGTTCATGGGCTTTGCGCTGCCCCCGAGCGCGGGCGTGGCGCGCGATGGCGATCACGTTCTGATTCTGTCGCCGCTGTCGGGCGTGCGCTACGACCGCGAGCGACGGGTGTTGGAGTGGGCCGGCGGGCAGTTGGCGGCGGAGCTGCTCCACGCGGCGGCGCCCGGCGCGCTGTTCCGGGTGCGGGGAGGTTGAGCGGCGATGGAATGGGGGTTTGTGGGCTTGGCGCTGGGGTTGCCGTGGCTGGCGGGCGCCCTGTGGGTGCGCGCCGGTTGGCGCGAGGTGTCGCCCGGCGTTTGGCCGCTGGCGGTGGGTTACGGCTCTGTCCTGGGGTCGCTGGCGGTCACTGTGCTGCTGCGGTTGCAGGCGGCGGCCGGTTTTGCGCCGAATGTCGCCGGACCGCTGCTGGCGCTGGCGTTGCTGGCCTTGGTCGGGGGTTGGCTGACGTGGCGGCAGCCTGGGCGATCCGTCGATTTTGAGCGAGCCACCAGCGATTGGCGCGAGCAGCCGCTTTGGCAGCGGTTGCTGTTTGCGGCGTTGCTGGCTTGGCTGGGCTGGCGGCTGCTGGGGCTGACCCTGGAAGTCTGGTGGCGGCCGCTCTTCGCCTGGGATGCCTGGACCACCTGGACCGTTCGGCCGAAAGTGTGGG
>ERZ761602.4846-NODE-4846-length-16609-cov-4.606923_pt1 | contig 16609 bp, 14 predicted proteins | sample MGYA00512165_ERZ761602 | MGnify/ENA primary metagenome ERZ761602 (study PRJEB28899, sample SAMN02445085) | bioreactor sludge metagenome | biome: EBPR sludge; isolation source: Thorneside wastewater treatment plant | place: Australia: Brisbane, Thorneside...
CGTCGGGGCTCATCAGCACGCTGCCGCGATCGCCGGGCGCCAGCGTCTTGAGCAGCTTGCCTTCCGCGTTGAGCACGTAGATCGGCATCTTGCCGTCGGCCATCGCGATGTCGAGCTTGTTGCCGACCAGGCGCAGCGCGACGTGGCGGCGCGAGAGGTTGAGCGCGTTGAGCTTGGCGCCCTTGGGGCCCTGCCCGTCGGCCCAGCGCAGCGAGTCCGGGTGATCCAGCAGCTCCATCGGCAGGTCGGGCTGCGCGCCCTCGGCCGCCGAATCGCTGCGCCCCAACAGGAAGACCGAGGTGCTGAGCGGCAGGGTCTGCTCCTGCCGCAGCAGCAGCAGGCCGTGATAGGCCTCGGGCACCGGCGTCGAGAGCAGCTCGAGATACTTGCCCGAGCCGGTGTCGAGCGAGCTCGGCATGTGGCGCACCGGGCTGAAATCCGACTGGCCCGGCAGGCGGTAGAGCAGGTGCGGCGCGTCGGCCCGCGCCGAAAGCGCGAGGCACCGGCGGGTATCGACGGTGTCCTTGTCGGCGCGGCGCACGGGCCGGCCGATCCGGTCGAACCAGATCGTCCATTGCTCGAGCCCGCCGAGGCGCCGCGCGCCGTCGACGCGCAGCAGCGCGCAGCCCGAGAGCTTGATCGAGAAGCGCTGCGAGATCGGCGTCTGCGGCTCGGGCGCTCCGCCCGCGTCGCCGCCCGGCGCCACCGTCGCCGGCGGCGGCGGCTCCTCGGCCGGCTTGGGCGCGCCGAAGAAGCGGCCGAGGCCGGTGCCGCGCGGCGCAGGCTCGACCGGCTTCGCCATGCGGTCGGCGAGCCGGCTGCCCGGCTTGGCGGGCGCCGGCGGCGGCACGGGCGTCGGCGCCTTGGCCTTGGGCGCCGGCGGCGGGGCCGGCGGCGGCTTGGGCGGCGGCGGCGGCGGCAGGTTGAACGCGCGCCGCGTGGCCGGCTCGGACACGAACTTCACCTCGACGACGAGCGTGTCCTCGCCGTTCTCCGCGCCGCGCGTGTCTTTCAGCACCCATTGGAAGGCTTCGCCGTCGCGCTTCGGCGTCACCTGCTCGGCGACGCGCACGTGCTCGTTGTCGGAATAGACCCGTTCGGCGTCGGCGGCCGAGAGGTTGAGCGAGACGTTGCCCTCGCGCTGCGCGAACCACAGCGGCGCGCGCACCGGGCCCGACGCGTTGGGCGTGATCAGGATCGAGCCCTGGCCGGAATAGACGCCGATCGGGCGCTTGACCTGCGCCCCGCCCTTCCAGAACGACCATTCCTCGAATTTGATCGGCTCCGCGTCCTTGCCGCGCTTCAGCGCGATCGTGCCGAGCATTTCGTCGTCGGGCCCCGGCACGTAGACGCCGAAGCCGAACTGGAACACGACCGAATTGGGGTCGATCGCCGCGTCCGGCATGATCGTGTACATCGGCGCGCGGTCGGCCGGCAGCGAGCGGCGGAATTTCGAGGTGTGGAGCTGCGAGAGGTTCGAGGCCAGCGCCTCGAGCCGCTGGCCGCGGCGCTTGGCGTCGGCCCGCCACTTGGCCTCAGGGATCCACACCACCACGTCGGTGAACACCGGCGTCGTCTCGCGGAAGCGGCCTTCGGCGTCGCGGACATGCTTGATGTCGCGGCACCCGTCGAGCGCCGCCTGGAGGCGGAAATCGCCGTCGCCGGTCCGCTGCTCCGCGATCTTCGGATTGCCGCCGTAGCGCCGGTCCCAGAGCGGGTCGGGATCGAACGGGTCTTCGACGTTGACCAGGGTCAGCGTGAAGACGCCGAGGTTCTCCCCGGCTTCGCGGTACTCCTCGATCGTTTCCTTGGACTTGTGCTTGAAGAGGCCGAACATCGGCCGGAAATTAACCGGTGAAAGAAGGCAATGCTAGGACTTCGGAAGCGCCCGTGTTACGTGCCGGCGCCGCCGAGGTTCCGCCCGCAGCCGCGGGGGCAGGCACGCTTGGCAAGGACCGGCGCGTTCTATAGGCATCGGGACAAGCCGCTTCTTCAGCCGGTATCGGGAGGAACGATGACGACGCGCGACCCCGCTTTCGTAACCGACGAGCACCGCCTGCTGCGCGACCAGGCGCGGCGGTTCGTCGAGGAAGAAATCCGGCCCCAGGCCGACGCCTGGGAGAAGCAGGGGCACGTGCCGCGCGAGGTCTTTCGCAAGATGGGCTCGCTCGGCTTTTTCGGGCTGCGCTATCCCGAGAAATACGGCGGCAGCGCCCTCGACGCCGTCGCCTCGGTCGTGCTGTGGGAAGAGCTGGCGAAGAGCGGCTATGCCGGCGTCGGCGTCGGCGCGTCGGTCCATGCCGAGATGGCCGCGCCGCACCTCGCGCGCTACGGCACCGAGGCGCAGAAAGACCGCTGGATGCCGAAGATCGTCTCGGGCGAGGCGATCACCGCCGTCGCCGTCACCGAGCCCGACGGCGGCTCCGACGTGGCGGCGCTCAAGACCCGCGCGCGGAGGAAGGGCAACGACAAGTGGGTGCTGAACGGCTCCAAGATGTTCATCACCAACGGCGTGCTCGCCGACGTCTATTTCGTCGCCGCGCGCACCGATCCCGAGGCCAAGGGCTCGCGCGGCATCTCGATGTTCATCGTCGAGAAGGGCGCGCCGGGCTTCAAGGTGGCCAAGCAGCTCGACAAGCTGGGCTGGCGCTCGTCGGACACCGCCGAGCTGGTGTTCGAGGACTGCGAGATTCCGGCGGAGAATCTCCTCGGCGAGGAGAACAAGGGCTTCTACTCGATCATGAGCAATTTCCAGAACGAGCGGCTCGTGGCCGGGGCCGGCGCCGCCGGCGAATGCGCGCGCGCGATCGAGATCACGCTCGACTGGGTGAAGCAGAGGAAGGCCTTCGGCGGCGTGCTGTGGGACAAGCAGGTCGTGCGCCACAAGCTCTCGACGCTCGCGATGAAGCTCGAGGCCGGCCGCGCGCTCGTCTATCACACGGCCTATCTCGACGCGCAGGGCATCGACTGCGTGAAGGAGGTCTCGATGGTGAAGGCCTATATGGGCGAGTTCGTCAACGAGTGCATGTATGTGTGCGGCCAGATGCACGGCGGCATGGCCTTCATGCGCGAGAGCGCCATCGAGCGCATGTATCGCGACGCCCGCGTGCAGTCCATCGGCGGCGGCGCCAGCGACGTGATGCTGGAGGAAGTCGCGAAGCGGATGTAGCGCGCTACGCCGGCGACCACTCCGCGCGCACGCCCTCGTCGGCTTCGCGCGGGGCGTGCTCGACGGCGAGCGCCGCGAAGGCCTCGGGCGGCAGGAGGCGCGACAGCGCCCAGATCGCGGCGGCGCGCACCAGCGGCGCGGCGTCGGTCAGCAGCCGCTCGGCCTCGGCGGCGAGCGCGCGGTCGCCCGAATTGCCGATCGCGATCAGGACGTTGCGCACGAAGCGGTCGCGGCCGATGCGCTTGATCGGCGAGCCGCCGAACACCCTGCGGAATCCGTCGTCGTCGAGCGCAACGTAGTCGACGAGCTTCGGGCGCGTCAGCTCGAGGCGCGGGACGAACGCGTAGTCCTTCGTCGCCTGCGCGAACTTGTTCCACGGGCAGACGGCGAGGCAGTCGTCGCAGCCATAGACGCGGTTGCCGATCGCGGCGCGGAATTCGCGCGGGATGTGGCCCTTGTGCTCGATCGTGAGGTACGAGATGCAGCGCCTGGCATCGAGCCGATAGGGCGCCGGAAACGCGTCGGTCGGGCACACTTCGAGGCAGCGGCCGCACGAGCCGCAATGATCCGGCTCGGGCGCGTCGGGCGCGATCTCGAGCGTGGTCAGGATCGCGCCCAAGAACAGCCACGAACCGAACTCGCGCGAGACGAGGTTCGTGTGCTTGCCCTGCCAGCCGATCCCGGCGCGCTCGGCGAGCGGCTTCTCCATCAGCGGCGCGGTATCGACGAACACCTTCGCGTCGCCGCCGTGACGCTCGACGATCCAGCGCGCCAGCGCCTTCAGGCGCTTCTTGATCGCGTCGTGATAGTCCGCGTTGCGCGCATAGACCGAGATGTTGGCGCGCTCGCGGCGCTCCAGCATCTCGAGCGCGGGATCGGCCGGCCCGTAATTGACGCCAAGCATGATCGCGGTCCGCGCGTCCGGCCACAGCGCCGCGGGCGAACCGCGCCGTGCCGCCGTCGTCGCCATCCACGCCATGTCGCCGTGATGACCGCAGGCGAGAAATTCGCCGAGCCGCGCCGCGATCTCGGGCGGCAGATCGGCCCGCGTGACGCCGATCGAATCGAAGCCGAGCGCCCGCGCCTTCGCTACGATCGTCTCTCGGGCGGCGACGCCGTCGCCTTCACTTCGCGCCTGCCCCGCGAACGGCTCCCCCTCGAGGGGGGAGCGAAAGCCTGGTGCCTTTCTCGCGACTGCTCCCCCCTCGAGGGGGATCTGGCTGGCGCGCTCTTGCGCGCCAGCCCGAGGGGGAACGGCGCCCGATGGGGAGCGAGGCGCTGGCACCGGCGTCACCCCCGCCCGCGATACGGCGCCACGCCCTGATCGGGCAGCCAGAGGCCCTTGGGCGGCGGGCCGGACTGGTAGAACACGTCGATCGGCATGCCGCCGCGCGGATACCAGTAGCCGCCGATGCGCAGCCAGCGCGGCTCGAGCGCGCGCTCGAGCCTCTTGGCGATGGCCAGCGTGCAGTCCTCGTGGAACGCGCCGCGATTGCGGAACGCCGCGAGGTACAGCTTCAGGCTCTTGCTCTCGACGAGTTTCGCGCGCGGCACGTAATCGATGACGAGATGCGCGAAATCGGGCTGGCCGGTGATCGGACACAGCGTGGTGAATTCGGGCGCGGCGAAGCGCACGAGATAGGCCGTGCCCGGATGCGGGTTCGGCACGGTCTCCAGCACGGCGTCGTCGGGGCTGTCGGGCTGCCGCGCCGGGCGGCCGAGCAGCGTGAGGTTCGGGCGGGATGTTTTTGGCATTGCGCCAAATTTAGGCCTTTGCGGCGCTTGCAGCCAGAGCGACATTTGCGCCGCATCCGTGCGGCGTCATGCCCCCTCAGGGGCAGGCGGCGCGCTCAGGGCGGCGCGATGTCGCCGGTGCGGTAGAGGGCCGCGCGCTCTTCGCGAAACGCCGCCCAGCGTCCGGCTTCGATCGCGGCGCGGATCTCGCGCATCAGGTCCTGGTAGTGCTGGAGGTTGTGGCGCGTCAGCAGCATCGGCCCCAGCATCTCGCCGGCCTTGAACAGGTGGTTGAGATAGGCGCGCGAGAAGCGCGTGCAGGCCGGGCACGCGCAGCCTTCCTCGATCGGGCGCGGGTCTTCGGCGTGGCGCGCGTTGCGCATGTTGATCTCGCCGCGCCGCGTGAAGGCCTTGCCGGTGCGGCCCATGCGCGTCGGCAGAACGCAGTCGAACATGTCGATGCCGCGCGCGACGGCGCCGAGGATGTCGTCGGGCCGGCCGACGCCCATGAGGTAGCGCGGCCGCTCGGCGGGCAGCAGGTGCACGGTGGCGTCGAGCGTGCGGAACATCTCCGCCTGCCCCTCGCCCACCGCCAGCCCGCCGACCGCGTAGCCGTCGAAGCCGATATCGACCAGCGCCTTCGCCGACTCGGCGCGGAGGTCGTCGAACACGCTGCCCTGCACGATGCCGAAGAGGCCGTAGCCGGCGCGCGCGCGGAACGCCTGCTTCGAGCGTTCGGCCCAGCCGAGCGAAAGGCGCATCGACCTCTCCGCCGCGCGCCTCTCGACCGGCCAGGTCGTGCATTCGTCGAGCACCATCGTGATGTCGGCATCGAGCAAGTGCTGGATCTCGATCGAGCGCTCCGGCGTCAGCGAATGCTGGGCGCCGTCGATGTGCGAGCGGAAGACGACGCCGCGCTGATCGAGCTTGCGGAGCTGGCCGAGCGACATCACCTGGAAGCCGCCCGAATCGGTGAGGATCGGCCCCGGCCAATCCATGAATCGGTGCAGGCCGCCGAGCTTCGCGACGCGCTCGGCGCTGGGGCGCAGCATCAGGTGATAGGTGTTGCCGAGCACGATCTCGGCGCCGGTCTCGCGCACCTGATCGGGCAGCATCGCCTTGACGGTGCCGGCCGTGCCGACCGGCATGAAGGCCGGCGTCTCGGCCGTCCCGTGCGCCGTCGCCAGGCGTCCGCGCCGTGCCGAACCGTCGCGCGCGAGAAGCTCGAACCCGGTGCTCATGCCGCGCGCTCGAGCAGGCAGGCGTCGCCGTAGGAGAAGAACCGGTAGCGCCGGGCGACGGCGTGGGCGTAGGCGGCCTTCATGCGCTCGAGGCCCGCCAAGGCGGCGACGAGCATGAACAGCGTCGAGCGCGGCAGGTGGAAATTCGTCAACAGCATGTCGGCGGTTCTAATGCGCACGCCCGGCGTGATGAAGAGCCGCGTTTCGCCGCGCCACGCGCGCACGGCCCCGCTTTCGTCGGCCGCGCTTTCGAGCAGGCGCAGGCTCGTCGTGCCCACGCACACGATGCGCCCGCCCCGCGCGCGAGCCGCGGCGATCGCGGCGGCGGCATCGGCGGAGATTTCGCCCCATTCGGCGTGCATCGCGTGCTGCGAGATGTCCTCCACCTTCACCGGCAGGAACGTGCCGGCGCCGACATGGAGCGTCACGAACGCACGCCCGACGCCGCGCGCCTCCAGCGCCGCGAACAGCGCGGGTGTGAAATGCAGCCCGGCCGTGGGCGCGGCGACGGCGCCTTCACGCGTCGCATAGACCGTCTGATAGTCGGCGCGATCCCCGGCGCTGCCGCCTTTCGGCCGCTTGATGTAGGGCGGCAGCGGCATCTCGCCGTGGCGCTCCAGCAGCGCGACCAGCGCCGTGTCGCCGACGCCGAAGTCGAGCAGCACTTCGCCAGCCTCGCCCTTCGCGGCCACCAGCGCCGAGAATTCCGGCGCGAACGCGATGCGCTGGCCTTCCTTCAAGCGCTTGGCCGGACGCGCGAAGGCGCGCCAGCGGCCCGCGCCCTCGGCCTTGTGCAGCGTGACCTCGATCGCGGCATCGCCGCGCCGGCCGAGTAGGCGCGCCGGAATCACGCGCGTGTCGTTGAGCACCAGCAGGTCGCCGGGCCGCAACAGCGACGGCAGGTCGCGGACCGTCCGGTCCAGGAACGCGCCCGCGCCCGCCGGCACCACGAGCAGGCGCGACGCGTCGCGCGGACGCGCCGGCTCGGTCGCGATCAGCTCGCGCGGCAGCTCGAAATCGAAGTCGGAAAGTCTCATGCGATCTTGGCCCGTCGCCGGTCCCGCCGGAGCGCGGTGCTTGACTTGATCCGGCCGCTATTGTCCATCGTGCATTGTTGCACAGCCCGGAAGCGAACTTGGCCACCGCCGCATCCACCGCCGAAACGCCGTCCGGCAAGGGCGCCGGGGACGAGAACTTCCCGGTCGGCTCGTTCCTGCTGCCGAAGGCGCTCCGTCCGCGCGTGGCGATCTTCTACGCCTATGCGCGCGCGATCGACGACATCGCCGACAACCCCGACCTGTCGGCCGAGGACAAGATCGCGCGGCTCGACGGCTTCGACCGCGCGCTGACCGGCGCCAGCGACGATCCCGCCTACGCCAAGGCGATCCGCGTGCGCGAGACGATGGCCGGGACCGGCGACGTCATCCGCCACTGCCGCGATCTCATCCTCGCGTTCAAGCAGGACGCGGTGAAGCTGCGCTACAAGGACTGGGACGATCTGATGGGCTATTGCATCAAGTCGGCCGCCCCGGTCGGGCGCTTCCTGCTCGATCTGCACGATTGCCCGCCCAGCGGCTATGCCGCCTCCGACGCGCTGTGCAACGCGCTCCAGGTCATCAACCACCTGCAGGACTGCAAGGAGGATTTCCGGCGGCTCAACCGCGTCTATCTGCCCGGCGATTGGCTGACCGCCGACGGCAGCGCCGTGGAAGACCTCGACCGCGCGGCGGCGACGCCGGGCCTGCGCCGCACGCTCGACCGCTGCCTCGACGGCACCGAGGCGCTGCTGCGCGAGGCGAAGACGCTTCCCGGCAAGCTGCCGAGCCGGCGCCTCGCGCTGGAGTCGGCCGCCATCGTGAGCCTCGCCGAGAAGCTGACGGCGATGCTGCGCCGGCGCGACCCGCTCGCGGAGCGCGTTGCGCTCGGCAAGCCGGGCTTTCTGCTGCACGCGCTGAAGGGCGTCGCCCGCTACTGGCTCTGGCGCTGACGTGCTCACGCTCGCCGCGGGCGCGGCCCTCGCCGCCTGGGTCTACCTGGTCCTGTTCCACGGCCGGTTCTGGCGCGCCGACCAGCGGCTGCCGGCCGAGATCGCTGCGCCCCCACCGTGGCCCGACGTGACGGCCGTCATCCCGGCCCGCGACGAGGCGCCGGTCATCGGCGGCGCGGTGGAAAGCCTGCTGCGCCAGGACTATCCCGGCGGTCTCCACGTGATCGTCGTCGACGATGCGAGCGGCGACGGCACCGCCGATGCGGCGCGCGCCGCCGCCGCGCGCGCCGGTGCCGCCGGGCGCCTCGCCGTCGTCGCCGCGCCGCCGCCGCCGCCGGGCTGGAGCGGCAAGCTCTGGGCCGTGCACAACGGCGTCGCCGCGGCGCCGGCCGACCGCCGCTACGTGCTGCTCACCGACGCCGACATCGTGCACGCGCCGGACGCCGTGCGCCGCCTCGCGGCCAAGGCCGAAGCCGGCGGGCTCGATCTCGTGTCGCTGATGGTGCGGCTGCATTGCGCGAGCTTCGCCGAGCGGCTGCTGATCCCGGCCTTCGTGTTCTTCTTCCAGAAGCTCTACCCTTTCCCGTGGGTCAACGACCGCGCGAAGCGCATGGCCGGCGCCGCCGGCGGCTGCATGCTGGTGCGCCGCGCCGCGCTCGACCGCGCCGGCGGCATCGCGGCGGTGAAGGACGCGCTGATCGACGATTGCGCGCTGGCCGCGCTGCTCAAGAAAGGCGGGCCGATCTGGCTCGGCCTCGCCGACCGCACCGCGAGCGTACGGCGCTATCCGGGGATCGCCGACGTCTGGCGCATGGTCGCGCGCACCGCCTATACGCAGCTCCGTCATTCGCCGTGGCTCGTGCTCGGCACGGCGCTCGGCATGGCGCTGCTCTATCTCGTGCCTCCGCTGGCCATGGTGCTGTTTCCGTTCGCCGGCGCCTGGCTCGGCGCCGCGCTGGGCGCCGCCGCTTTCGCGCTGATGCTCTACGCCTACCGCCCGACCTGGACGCTCTATCGCGGCGACGATCCCGCGATCCTGCTGCTGCCGCTGGCCGCGCTGCTCTACACGGCGATGACCGTCGATTCGATGCGCCGCCACCTGCTCGGCCGCGGCGGCGCCTGGAAGGGCAGGACGTATGCGCGGCCCGACAAGCGTGCCACCTAGACCTTTCCGGCGAGCGCGCTCCCGCCTAAAACACGCCCCGTGACCAGCACGCTCACCGCCACCGATTTCGAGGCCCGCGACCACGTGCACAACGTGGTCGAGGCGTCGGGCACATCGTTCCTGCAGGGCATGCGGCTGCTGCCCGAGGAGCGGCGCGAGGGCATGTACGCCGTCTATGCGTTCTGCCGCGAGATCGACGACGTCGCCGACGAGCCGGCGCCGGTCGCCGACAAGATGACCCGGCTGCGCGAGTGGCGGCGCGAGATCGACCGGGTCTACGACGGCAAGCCGCAGACGCTGACCGGGCGCGCGCTGCTGCCGATCGTGCGCGACTACGGCCTCGATCGCGCCGACTTCCTGGCGCTCATCGACGGCATGGAGATGGACGCGGTGGAGGACATCCGCGCGCCCTCGATCGCGCGGCTCGAACTCTATTGCGACCGCGTCGCCGGCGCCGTCGGCCGGCTTTCGATCCGCATTTTCGGGGCGACCGAGCCGCAGGCCGTGTCGGTGGCGCGACATCTCGGCCAAGCGCTCCAACTCACGAACATCCTGCGCGACCTCGCGGAAGACGCGGAGCACGGCCGTCTCTACCTGCCCGAGGAACTGCTCGCCGCGAACGGCGTGAAGACGCGCGAGCCACGCGAAGTTCTGCGCCACCCGGGGCTGGGCGCGGTCTGCGCCGAGATCGCCGCGCGCGCGCGCCAGCACTATCGGGCGGCCGGGGACGCGATGCGGAAATGCGCGCGCGGCCCCATGCGGCCGGCGCGCGCGATGGGCGCGATCTATCGCGCCTATCTCGACGGGCTCGAGCGGCGCGGCTGGGCGAAGCTCGACGAGAAGGTGCGGCTCTCGAAGCTCCGGAAGCTCTGGATCGCGTTCCGCTACGGGCTGTTCTAGCCGCGATGGCGCCGGCACCCGGAACAACGGTCCACGTCGTCGGCGCCGGCGTCGCCGGGCTCTCGGCGGCGGTGCGCGCGGCGGAGGCCGGCGCGCGCGTGATCGTGCACGAGGCGGCCGGCCAGGCCGGCGGCCGCTGCCGCTCGTATCGCGACGACGTGCTCGGCGCCGAGATCGACAACGGCAACCACCTGCTGCTGTCGGGCAACCGTTCGGCGATGCGCTACCTCGCCACGATCGGCGGCGAGCGCGACATGCTCGTGATGCCCACCGCGGCGATCCCGTTCCTCGATCTCGACACCGGCGAGCGCTGGACCGTGCGGCCGAACGCGGGCCCGCTCGGCTGGTGGATCTTCGCGCCGGGCCGACGCGTGGCCGGCAGCCGCGCTTCGCACTACCTCGCCGCGATCAAGCTCGCGCGCTCCGGCGACGCCACCGTGGCCGATCTCTTCGCCCGCCAGACGCCGACCTTCCGCCGCTTCTGGGAGCCGCTCGCGGTGGCCGTGCTCAACACGGCGGCCGCCGAGGGCGCGGCGAAGCTCCTGTGGCCGGTGATGACCGAGACGATCGGGCGCGGCGCCGCTGCCGCCCGGCCGTGCATCGCGCGCGACGGACTCTCCAAGGCCTTCGTCGATCCGGCGTTGAAGTGGCTGGCCGCACGCGGCGCCGCGCTGCGCTTCAACGACCGGCTGCGCGCGATCCGCATCGAGGGCGGCCGCGCCGCGGCGCTCGCCTTCGGCGACGGCGAGACGGCGCTCGGCCCGAACGACCGCGCCGTGCTCGCGGTGACGCCGCCGGTGGCGGCCGCGCTGCTGCCCGGCCTCGTCGTCCCCGACGATTTCCGGCCGATCGTGAACCTCCACTTCAAGCTGGCCGCGCCCGCCGCCTTGCCCGGCGGCTTGCCGCTGCTCGGCCTCGTCGGCGGCACCGCGCAGTGGCTGTTCGTGCGCGGCAATATCCTGTCGGTCACGATCAGCGCCGGCGTGCGCGAGTCGGAGCAGCCGGCCGAAGCGCTCGTCGAAACCGTCTGGCGCGACATCGTCCGGGCGCTGGCGCTCGGCGCCACGCCGCCGCCGCCTTGCCGCGTGGTGAAGGAAAAGCGCGCGACCTTCGCGCAGACGCCGGCGCAGACGGCCAGGCGCCCGAAGCCCGACGCCGGCCCGCGCGGGCTCGTCCTGGCCGGGGATTGGACCGACACCGGCCTGCCGGCCACGATCGAAGGCGCGATCCGCTCCGGCGAAATCGCCGCACGGATGTTACGGAACGCGTAAGACCGCGCGAATTTTGCGCGGCCGCCCCGGCTTGACCCTGCGCAGGCCCGCGTTTATCTCAATTCCGTCCGGGCCTTACCCCGAGTGGAGGCCCGGTTCGTTTTCGCCGTATCCTGACAGCATGAACGTTCACACCCCCCGCCCGGCCGAGCCCGACCTTGCGGCGCTCGATACGCTGATTGCCGAGCAGGCCGGCCGCCTCGAAGCCGCCCAGCGCGGCGACGGCCATTGGGTGTTCGAGCTCGAGGCCGACGCCACGATCCCGGCCGAGTACATCCTCTACCGCCACTATCTCGACGAGATCGACGACACGCTGGACCGCAAGATCGCCGCCTATCTGCGGCGCATCCAGGGCGCGCATGGCGGCTGGCCGCTGTTCCACGGCGGCGATTTCGACATGTCGGCCTCGGTGAAGGCCTACTTCGCGCTGAAGGCCGCCGGCGATTCGCCGGACGCGCCGCACATGGCGCGCGCGCGCGATGCGATTCTCGCGCATGGCGGCGCCGAGCGCAGCAACGTGTTCACGCGCTCGCTGCTGGCCCTCTGGGGCGAGGTGCCGTGGCGCGCCGTGCCGGCGATGCCGGTGGAGCTGATGCTGCTGCCGAAGTGGTTTCCGTTCCACCTCGGCAAGGTTTCGTACTGGTCGCGCACCGTGATCGTGCCGCTGGTCGTGCTGATGGCGCTGAAGCCGCGCGCGAAGAACCCGCGCGGCATCCGCATCGCCGAGCTGTTCCGGCAGCCGCCCGAAACCGTGCGCGACTGGCACAAGAACCCCACCGGGCGCTTCGCCGGCAACGTGCTGCTGAAGCTCGACCGGGTGTTCCGCGCGCTGGAGCCGGCGATGCGCGGCCGGCGCCGCGAGCGCGCGATCGAGCGCGCGATGCAATTCGTGGAAGAGCGCCTCAACGCCGTCGACGGGCTCGGCGGCATCTTCCCGGCGATGGTCAACGCCGTGCTCGCGATGGAGGCGCTCGGCTACGCCAAGGACGATCCGCGCCTCGTCACCGCCAAGCAGGCCGTCGACGGCCTGCTCGTCGTCAAGGAGCACGAGGCCTATTGCCAGCCCTGCTGGTCGCCGGTGTGGGACACCGGGCTTGCCGCGCTCGCAATGATGGAAGCGAAGAACGAGCGCGAGAGCCCGATGATGGCGAGGTGCGCCGACTGGCTGCTCGAGCGCGAGATCACGGACGTGAAGGGCGACTGGTCGTGGCAGAAGCCCGATCTCGCGCCCGGCGGCTGGGCATTCCAGTATCGCAACGACCACTACCCCGACGTCGACGACACCGCCGTCGTCGCCATGGCGCTCGACCGCATGAACGATCCGCGCGCCAAGGCCGCGATCCAGCGCGCCGAGTCGTGGATCCTCGGCATGCAGAGCAAGAACGGCGGCTGGGGCGCGTTCGACATCGACAACGACAAGTACTACCTCAACAACATCCCGTTCGCCGATCACGGCGCGCTGCTCGACCCGCCCACCGCCGACGTGAGCGGGCGCTGCCTCGCGATGCTCGCGCAACTCGGCTACAAGAAGACGCACCCGGCCGTCGCCCGCGCGATCGAGTATCTGAAGCGCGAGCAGGAGCCGGACGGATCGTGGTTCGGCCGCTGGGGCACCAACTACGTCTACGGCACCTGGTCGGCGCTGACGGCGCTCAACGCGATCGGCGAGGATCCGCAGCAGCCCTATATCCGTAAGGCGGTCGCGTGGCTGAGGTCGCGCCAGCGCGGTGACGGCGGCTGGGGCGAGGACGGCGCCACCTATTGGCAGGAGCGCCGCGCCGAGGCGAAAGAGAGCACGCCCTCGCAGACGGCGTGGGCGCTGCTCGCCCTGATGGCGGCGGGCGCCGTCGACGACGAATCGGTCGCGCGCGGCATCGAATACCTACAGGCCGCGCCGCGCGACGGAGCCCGCTGGAAAGAGGAATGGTACACGGCCGTCGGCTTCCCGCGCGTCTTCTACCTGCGCTACCACGGCTACGCGGCTTATTTCCCGCTCTGGGCGCTCGCGCGCTATCGCAACCTGAAGCGCCGCAACGCGCGCACGGTGTCCTGGGGCCTCTGATCCCGCCCGCGCGGCGGGCTGTGGGAGCAATGCGGCAGATCGGGCTTATCGCCGGCTTGCGTAGCGAGATCCGCTGCCTTCGCGTCGGGCGCGAGTATCCCTCGCATGTCGTCGCCTTTGCCGCCGGGGGCAGCCCCGAGCGCGCACGCGCCCGCGCGCTGGGCTGGGCCGCGGAGGGCCGCATCCGGGCGCTGATGAGCTTCGGGCTGTGCGGCGGGCTCGACCCGCGGCTCGAGCCGGGCCACGTCGTCGTCGCGCATCGCATCGCGTTGCCCGAGGGCGGCGCCCTGGAATTCGACGCCGGCTGGGCGCACGCGATCGCCGCGCGCATCGCCGGCGCGCGTGTGGTGCCGCTGCTCGGCGCGAGCGCCATCGCGGCGAGCGCGGCCGACAAACGCGCGCTGTTCGAGCGCCACGCCGCGCCGGTGGTCGACATGGAAAGCCGCGGCGTGGCCGAGGCGGCGCGCGAAGCGGGCGTGCCGTTCGTGGCGGTGCGCGCCGTCGCCGACCCGGCCCATCGCACGCTGCCGCAAGCGGCGGCGCGCGCGGTCGACGCGCACGGTCGCGTGCGCCCGGTCCGCGTCGCGCTCGGGCTCGCCGCGCGGCCGCGCGACCTTCCGGCGCTGATCGCGCTCGGCGCCGATGCGCGCCGCGGCCACGCGGCGCTGGCGGCCGCCGCGCTACGCGCCTTGCTGCCCGAACTCGTTCCGCCGGCAGGCGACGAGGACCGCGCGCCGCGCCGCTGACGGGCCTGCGGCGCGCGCCACCGCACCCGTGGTTAACGGCCCGATGCGTACCAGCGGTGGCGGGCGGGGCCGCCGATGCCCGCCGCGCGCGGCGCGCCGGCACAATGCGGACACAAAGTCGCGCCCCGATCCGCCCGGCAACCCACTGGTAAATGGGTGAATCGGCCCGCGTAAACCTCGTCTGTTGCGATTCGCTTAGAACTTTTGGCGCTTTGTGGGCGCGTCGGACGAGACGCGAGAGGAGAGACGCCATGGTTAACCTCGGAACCTGCGAGGCGACGCGCAACAGCCCCGACATCCGCAAATGCGCGATGGTCGCCGCCCTGCTGTCGGCCCTCATCGTCATCTGCCTCGAGCTGGCCGGCGGACCGTCTGCGCGCCCCAGCGCCGAACTCGACGCGCCCGGAAAGACCGCGCTGGCACCGGCACGCTAGCTGCGGGCGCAAATCGGCCGAGGCCCCTTGACCGGCGGCCGCGCCATACCTACTTCCCGCGTCATCTGGGTCCGGGCCCCTCTGGCGGCGGGACATCCCGCCGCGATGTCGGACTCCACCTGCGCTTCGATGCCCGAGTTTCGGGCACGCGCCGCATCTGGAGGTTTCGTCCGGCATGGACTCCGTCTGGCTCTGGCTCGGTTTCAACCTCTTCGTTCTCGCGCTGCTCGCATTCGATCTCGGCGTGCTCCACCGCAAGGAGCGCACGATCTCGGTGCGCGAGGCGATCTGGCTCAGCGCCGGCTACGTGGCGCTCGCCGCCGTCTTCGCCGCCGGCGTTTTCCACTTCCGCGGCGCGCAGGCGGGCTATGAATTCGCGACCGGCTACCTGATCGAGAAGTCGCTGTCGCTCGACAACGTCTTCGTCTTCTACCTGATCTTCGCGCATTTCGCGGTTCCGCCCGCCTACCAGCACCGGGTGCTGTTCTGGGGCATCCTCGGCGCGCTCGCAATGCGCGCGGCGCTGATCGCGGCGGGCGCCACGCTGATCGCCACCGTGCACTGGATCGTGTTCGTGTTCGGCGCGTTCCTGATCCTCACCGCGGTGAAAATGCTGATCGCGGCCGACGCCGAGCCCGATCTCGAGGGCAACCGCATCGTGCGCTTCGTGCGCGCGCGGCTGCGCGTCACGCCGGACTACCGCGGGCCGCGCTTCTTCGTGCGCGAGGGCGGGCGCATTTCGGCCACGCCGCTCTTCCTCGTGCTGGTGCTGATCGAGGTCAGCGATCTCGTCTTCGCGGTCGATTCGATACCGGCGATCTTCGCGGTGTCGAGCGACCCGTTCATCGTCTACACCGCCAACGTGTTCGCGATCCTGGGGCTGCGTGCGCTCTATTTCGCGCTCGCCGGCATCGTCGGGCGCTTCCGCTACCTCAAATACGGGCTCTCGATCGTGCTGCTGATCGTGGGCGGCAAGATGATCGCCAACGGCATCGCCGGCGAGAAGCTGATCCCGGTCGAGCTCGCGTTGCTGCTCACGGCCCTCGTGATCGGCGGCTCGATCCTGCTGTCGATGCTGCGGCCGGGGCCGGCCGGCCGTGCGCCCGCCGCCGGCCGGGTGCCTGGCTCCAGAGCACGGCCGGCCGGCACACCCGCCCCTTCTGCCGAGACACCCTCCACGCAAACGGAAAGGAGCTGACCCATGCGTGCCCTCAACTGCCCGCACTGCGCCGCGACCGACGCCCACCTCGTCGTCGTCGAGCGGCATGGTATCGAGATCGACTATTGCCCGCGCTGCCGCGGCATATGGCTGGAGCGCGGCGAGCTCGAGAAGATCTTCGAGCGCGAGGCGCGGGTCGGCGCGACGCCGGGCGGCGACGACCGCCGCCCCGACCGGCCACGTGACCGCGACGACGACGACGACGATCGCGCGCGAGGTCGCGACCGCGAGCGGCGCGACTGGCGCGGCGGCGACGACCGGCGCGAGGACGGACAGTGGTCGCGCGACGGCGAGCGCCGCCGCCCGCGGCGCGAGGGCATTCTCGGCGAGCTGTTCGACTTCTGAAGCCGGAGGCAGACCATGCGGGATCCGCAAGCCGCGGCCGCGCCGATCGACGCAAGCGTGCCTCTCGCTGCGGCGGCGCCACGCCGCACGTCGGAGGTGCTGTCGGCGTTGGCCGCGGCGCACGCCGGCGAACGCATCACGGTGGGCGACATCGTGCACGGCCTCGGCGACCGGGCTTTCGGCATGCTGCTGTTCGCCTTCGCGGCGCCGAATCTTCCGCCGCTGGGCATTCCCGGCCTCTCGTCGGTGTGCGCGGTTCCGCTGCTGATCCTGGCGCTGCAGCTCATGGCCGGCCGCTCGGAACCCGCGCTTCCCGGCTGGGTGACGGCGCGCTCG
>ERZ761602.4848-NODE-4848-length-16606-cov-5.390067_pt1 | contig 16606 bp, 11 predicted proteins | sample MGYA00512165_ERZ761602 | MGnify/ENA primary metagenome ERZ761602 (study PRJEB28899, sample SAMN02445085) | bioreactor sludge metagenome | biome: EBPR sludge; isolation source: Thorneside wastewater treatment plant | place: Australia: Brisbane, Thorneside...
AAGCTGTACCTCATGCTGCTCCTCATCATGCAGGGCGGGTTGATGGGGGTGTTCGCGAGCGTCGACGTGTTCTTCTTCTATTTCTTCCACGAGCTCGCGCTGATCCCGACGTTCGTGATGGTCGGACTCTGGGGCGGCCGGGACCGCGCCTATGCGGCGATGAAGATGACGATCTACCTCACGGCGGGCGCGATGCTGTCGCTGCTGGGGTTGATCGCGCTGTACGTGAAGAGCGGGGCGCGGAGTTTCGACCTGATCGAGCTCAAGGCGCACCTGGCGGCGAACCCGTTCGCCGACTCGCTCCAGTCGACGGTGTTCGCGCTCCTGCTCTTCGGATTCGGCATCCTTGTCTCGCTCTGGCCGCTGCACACCTGGGCGCCGCTCGGGTATGGCGCCGCCCCCAGCTCCAACGCCATGCTGCACGCGGGCGTGTTGAAGAAGTTCGGCCTGTACGGCCTCATCCAGGTGGGCGTGCCGCTGCTGCCGGCGGGGTTCGCGCACTGGGCGACGCCGCTCGCGTGGCTGGCGGTCGTCGGCAATGTGCTCGTGGTCGGTTTCATCACCATCGCGCAGCGCGACCTGAAGCAGATGATCGGTTACAGCTCGGTCATGCACATGGGGTACGCGTTCCTCGGCATCGCGGCCGGCTCGTCGCTGGGCGTTGGGGGCGTGGTGCTCATGATGGTGGCGCACGGGCTGTCGGTCGCGCTGCTGTTCCTGCTCGCGACCAGCGTGCACCACCGCACGCAGACGTTCGCGATGGACGAGATGGGCGGGCTCGCGCAGCAGACACCGGTGCTCGCGGCGTTCTTCGTCGCGGCGACGTTTGCCAGCATCGGCCTGCCCGGCTTCGCCAACTTCTGGGGCGAACTCGCGATCTTCGTCGCGCTGTGGAAATTCTCGCCGCTCATCACCGCGCTCGCGGTGGCCGGCGTGGTCATCTCCGCGATCTACGGCCTGCGCTCGGCCGCGCGGGTGTTCTTCGGACCGGCCACGAGCCGCATGGCCGAGGTGGCGCAGCGGCATCCGCCGGCGGACCTCAGCTGGGCGGAGAAGGCTCCCGCGCTCGTCCTGCTGGCGGCGCTCCTCTTCATCGGCTTCTGGCCGAAGTCCATGTCCGCGCCGATCAACGCCGCGCTGTCGCCGGCGGCGGCCCAGGTCGCCGCCCGCTCCGAGTGAAACCGCTGTCCGACGCCCCCCGGCCGCCCCTTCCTGATTCCGCCTAAATGACGCTCGAAGCCGCCAAACTCGCCGCCGAGTCCAATGTCTGGGTCGCCATCTTCCCGGAGCTCATGCTCGGCTGCCTCGCGCTGCTCCTGCTCGGGCTGGAGATCCTCCTGCCGAAGCGGCTGCATGCGATCATCCCCGATGTCGCCAGCGCCGGCGTGCTCGGCACGCTGATCGGGCTCGCCCTGAACTGGAATTCGGCCGCGCTCGGGACCGGCACGTTCAGCGGCATGCTGGTGCACTCGACGGGCGGACAGATCATGCGGGCGTTCTTCCTGTTGTCCGCCCTCGGCGTGTTCCTGCTCGCGCGGGTGAGCCTCGCGAAGCAGCCGATGCCGAAGATCGAGTTCTACCACATCGTGCTCGTCGTCACCGGCGCGATGATGCTGCTCGCGCAGAGCCGGCATTTCCTGATGCTGTTCGTGGCGCTCGAGACCCTGACGATCGGCCTGTACATCCTCGTCGGCTATTTCCGCACCCGCACCGCCTCGCTCGAGGCCGGGCTCAAGTACCTCCTGATGGGCGCGCTCAGCTCGGGCCTGCTGCTCTTCGGCATCGTGCTGCTGTACGGCGTGGCGGGCAATCCGGCGCTGCCCGCGCACACCGCGCAGGCGATGAACTACGCCGACCTCGCGCGCTTCCTGGCGGCGAACCCCGGCAACTTCGTCGCCAGCATCGGCGTGGTGCTCGTGCTCGCCGGCGTGGCGTTCAAGATCGGGGCGTTTCCGTTCCAGATCTGGGTGCCCGATGTGTACCAGGGCGCGCCCACGCCGGTCACCGCGTTCCTGGCGGTGGCGTCGAAGGGCGCCGGTTTCGCCGTGCTGCTCGCCCTGTGCGGGCCGGGCGGGGCGTTTGCCGCCTATCACGGCCTGGTCACGCCGGTGCTCACGGTCATGGCGGCGGCGACGCTGATCTTCGGCAACCTTGCCGCGCTCACGCAGCACAACGTGAAGCGCCTGATCGGGCTCTCGGGCGTGGCGCACGCGGGGTTCCTGCTCGTGGGCGTGGTCGCCGCCAAGGACGCGCCGATGGCGGTGGGCGCGATCTATTTCTACCTGTTCGCGTACCTCATCGCCTCGTTCACCGTGTTCGGGGTCATGGCCCACGTGGCCGGCCCGGACGATGCCGACCAGGAGCTCGACCATTACGCCGGGCTGGTGAAGGAGAATCCGTTCCTGGCCACCGTGCTGGCGGTCGGGCTCGGCTCACTCGCGGGGATCCCGCCGCTGGCCGGGTTCATGGGCAAGCTCTTCGTCTTCGTCGGCGCCTTCCAGGCGGGGCACGGCACGACGCTCGCGATCGCGATCGTGGGCGTGGTGATCTCGATCTACTACTACTTCGGCTGGATCAAGGCGGCGTTTTTCGAGACGTGGACGCCCCCGACCGACGGTGCGCCGGTGCGCCCGGAGCGGACGCCCGTGGGCCTCGTGAGCGGCGTCGCGCTCGGCACTCTCGCGCTCGCCTCCATCGTGCTCGGCTTCTACCAGGGGCCGCTCGGACAGTGGCTGGCGCTGCGGTAGGGTGAGGAGCGCGGCCGTCCCCGGCCGGCTTCCCGTTCCAGCGGACGGGGACGTCCGCGCTCCCAGGGGGAGAGGGCGCAATCGTGCCCCGCATTTCTTTCCCTTCTTGCGCCGCGTGCCTCACTTTGCGGCGATGCACGGCGCTGCATGAGAATCACCGGTCTCGCCCTCGTTCCGCCGCCGACGGCCGCGGACTGCCCCAAGGTCACGCCCGAGCTGCTGGCGTCCGTGCTCGCCCGCTACTCGCGCAGCAACGAGGGCATCGAGGCGATCCTGGCGAAGGTCGACCTGGCGAATCCCGACACGTCGATCGACCGGATCCTTAAGTTCGTCGACTACGGCCATGCGTCGATCGGCGGGCTGACCGGCGGCCTGGCGGTCGCACTCGACGGGGTGTCGATGTGGCTCGCGTATAAAATTTTCGAGCTCGCGCAGATGGCGGACGGGCAGGAGTCGAGCACGCGCTACATCACGATGGACGCCGCCAACGTCCCCACGGCCGAGGAACTCGGGATCCCCGAGGATCTCGTGCCGCGCTGGCAGGAGGTCCTCCGGCTGGCCTTTGCGTCGTACCACGCCGAGTACGCGCGGCTCGACGCGGTGGCGACCGCGCAACCGCATCGCGTGCGCGTGCCCGCCAAGGCGACCCCGGCGGTCGTCGCGCGGCTGCGCAAGAACTACGCGCTCGACCGCGCGCGCTACTTCATCCCGTTCGCCACCCGCACCAACCTCGGGCTGGTGCAGTCGTCGCGCATGTGGGCGGAGACGGTGAAAGCCCTCGATTCGCTCCCGCACCCGGAAGCCCGGGCGGCGGCAAAGCTTATCCGGGACGAGCTGCTCAAGCAGTCGCCCCGGTTGATGCGGCACAGTCACGCCGAGAAATCCTACGAGGAGCAGGCGCTCGCGGATCTGGCGGTGTCGCTGCGGCTGGGGATCGAGCGGCTTTCGTCGGGCATGCTGGCGGACGACGTCTGGGTCCACGTCGACCGTCCGACGCCGCCCTGGCTCCCCGAGGAGCAGGCGGTTCCGGATGCGCTCCGGCACCGGGCCAACCGGTACGGCCAGCAGGGCTCGGCCACGCGGCGGATGCGGGTGTGTTTCTCGTGGAACAACCTCGCGCTCGCCGAGCTCCGCGACCTCAACCGGCACCGCACCGGGCACCGCCACACGCCGCTGATCCAGGCCGGCTTCTACCTGCCGCCCGAGATCGAACGGGCCCCGCACGGCAAACTGCTCGCCCTGCAGCGGGACCTTACCCGGGAGCTGATGGAGCGGGGCTCGCCGGCGTACGTGTATTCGCTGCTGCTCGGGGCGCAGACGCCCTTTGCGCACAGCACCCATGCGGACAAGTTCATTTACGAGGCCGAACTGAGGACGGGGATGGGGGCGCATTTCCGGTATGCGGAGCATCTGAGCGCGGCCTTGCGCGACTTTTTCCGCCAGGTGCCCGAGGCCCGGAGCTGGGTGGTGGAGGGCACGGCCGAGCCGGAATAAGGGCAGGCCGGCGGACCTTCGGTCGTGGCGGCCCCGCGCCGATTATTGGATTGCCGGGCTTCGGCTGCCTGGGACATTTCTGGCCCGTGCTTCGTGGCATGAGAAGGTTCTGGCCCTTGACCCTTTGTGCGCTCGGCGTCCCGCTCGGGATGGTGCGCGCGGCGGATGCCACGGCGCCGGTCGATTACACGCAGCGCAACGCTCCGTTTGCGCCCGCCGGTTCCATCGAGGCGGTACGCCGGTCGCCGGCCGACGAACGCTCGCCGCAGCAGGAACGGCGGTTCGACAAGCCGACCGTGGAAAAGCGCGCGGCGCCGCAGGCGGACCGAAAAGCCGGGATCGCGGTGGGTGAAACCACGGAAAAGCAGGTGCGGGAAAAGGACTCGCGCCGGCCCCAGGCAACGGCGCACCGGACGAGTGCGTTCGACGCGAAGGAAGGGCCGGTCTCGACGGCCGATCAGACGAGGCCGCCTCCGCCGCTGGTGGCGAAATACAACGACAGCATGATCGCGGCGAGTGCGGCGAACATGGCGCGTTTTCCGGCGGTCGATCGCTCGACGACCGCGAAGCTGAACCGCTTCGTGTTTCGCAAGAATCCCGCCGAACCGGGCGCGCTGACCGACGGCGCCCCGGTCGTGCCGGCAGCCGGAGGTTCTCCATCGTCGAAGTGAGCTCCACCGCGGCGCTGATGAACCGATTCCGCGTTCTCCAGTTCAACATGCAGTTCGGGCAGGGGTGGGACGAACGCGATCCCGACCAGGCGCCGATCCGGCTGGAGGCCACGGTGGCCGAGATCCGCCGCCACGAGGCCGACATCGTCTTCCTCCAGGAGGTCGAGCAGGCCCGTCCGGGCGGTGCGCAGACGCTGCCGCCGCCCCACTATTCCCGCCTGCTGTCGGAGCTGCCCGGCTATCACAGCTGGTTCAGCTACCCGCGGGCGGACCCGCGCGAGCTGCCCTTCGGCATCGGCCTCGCGATTTTTTCCCGCACCCGGCTGTTCGACCTCGGGCGGCTCGACCTGCCATCGCCGCCGATCGAGTTCGAGTTCAACGGCCGGCGCCTCACCCCGACGGACCGGCTGCTCATCGGCGCGAGCACGAACCTTCACGGCCGCACGCTGCGGCTGCTCAACACCCACCTGCTGGCGTTCTTCATGCTCGGCACGAGCAGCCGCGACAATCCCGGCCAGCGCTCCACCGTGGCCGGGCAGCTCGAGGGCGCGACCGGTCCGACGCTGCTCGCGGGGGATTTCAACGTGAGCCTGCACGATTCGCTCGTCGCGCAGTTCGCCGCCTGCGGCTTCACCACCGTGCAGGACCGGCAGGTCACCTGGCGCCGGCGCCCCTACGTGCTCGATCACATCTTCCACAACGCGGCGCTGCGCTGCGTCGGTCACGCGGTGTCGCCCACGCCGGCGAGCGACCACCACACGCTGGTGGCCGATTTCGAATTCGCCTGAGCGGACTCGTGCCGTTGCGGTGGAGCCGCCTGTCCCCAGGCGGCTGACATACGATGGACCGGTCCGCAGCGGCTTGAGGACAAGCCGCTCCACCTTTCAGTGCGGCCGATGTGAAGGCCCAGTGCATCGTTCCGGCTGAGCCGTCACGATTCGGCGGGGCTGAGATTCGACGGACCCGCCCACAGCGGCCCGAGGACACGCCGCTCCACCTTCCGGTGCGGCGGTATTCATCGGTGATTCGCCCGCGCGGACCGTGGTTGCGGTTCAGCGAGCGTACGGACTCCGTTCCCGGACTTTTCCCGGGGCGAAGCGCCCCGCGCCAGCGCCGCTCCTTCGGCCCATCGTTTTCCGCTTGCCCAGTAATTCCCCGGACGGTTACCAGCCAGCGCCCGCCCGAGCTGTGCGCGTTGCCCGCGCCTCCCGCTGGTTTGCCGGTCACTTCCCTCTCCCGTATGAAACTGCACCTCCGCCTGCCGCCCTGCCTTCTCGCCGCCCTGGTGTTTATCGCGCCCGCGCCGCTCTCCGCCCAGAACGCCTCGCGCACCATCACCGGCCGGGTCTCGAATGCGGCGACGAGCCTGCGCCTCGAGGGAGCGCGGGTCGAGCTCCAGGGATCCGGCCGCGCCGTCTCGACCGACGCCGAGGGCCGCTACGTGATCAACGCGGGCGAGGGCGACACGGCGCTCGTCATCTCGTATCCCGGCCTCGACAACGTGACGGTCCCGCTTCGTCCGACCGATGGCGGCACGGTCACGCATGACGTCACGCTGACGTCCGACATCTACAAGATGCAGGCCTTCACCGTGGAAGGTGAGCGCGAGGGCACGGCGATGGCCAACGCGCGCCAGCGGCAGGCGTCCAACGTGAAGAACGTCGTCGCGACGGACGCCTTCGGCACGATGACCGAGGACAACGTCGGCTCCTTCCTGCAGAAGATTCCCGGCATCGTCGCGACGGACCTGAGCGGTTCGGGCGTGCGCGAGGTGCAGGTGCGCGGCATCGAGGCGGGGCTGAACACCGTCGAGATGGACGGCGTGCAGCTCGCGAACAACAACTCGAGCGGCACGAACCGGGCCTTCGACTTCTTCCAGGCCTCGCTCTCGCTGATCGAGAGCATCGAGGTGACCAAGGCGCCGACGCCGGACCGGCCGGCCAATTCGATCGGCGGCTCGATCAACATGGTCACGCGCAGCGCCTTCAATCGCAATGCGCCGCGGCAGATCCGGTATTCATTCGGCTTCGCGCATCTCATCGGACGGAAGGGCGGCGACGCCGAGCAGTGGATCGACGCCCCGATCGACCGGCTCACGCCCGCGCTGACGCTGGCCTACTCGGACGTGCTCGGCTCCAACCGCAACATCGGCGTCTCGCTGTCGTACTCGCGCAACGCCGTGTTCTATTCCTCGAACGACACCGAGCACTACTACCAGGGCACGCTCAACCGTCCCGCGTATGTTTACCGGACGCGCCAGCAGCGCCAGGCCATGGGCGGGCCGCACGTGCGCGAGAACATCGGCGGCAAGATCGAGTACAAGCTGAGCGAGCGGTCCCGCTTCACGTTCAACGCCTCGCACAATTTCTACATCGAGCGTCCGCACACGCTCGCGATGAACCTGCAGACGACGAACAACGCCAACCAGATGCGGCCCGGCTACAGCGAAGTGTACACCGAGGTCATCCCCAGTACCGCCGCGGCCGCTTCGATGACGGCCAACGCCTACGACAACTTCACGCGCAACTACCGTTTCCTGGCCTCGGGGGTGCATCGCTTCAACGACCTGCACATCGACTACACCGGCACGTTGTCGATGTCGCACGCGTTCCAGAATTTCTCCCCCGACGAACGGAAGTACGACGCCGGCGTGCGCACCAAGGGCAACATCTCGATCGGTGGGCTGAACGGCGTCGGCTGGATCATCGACCGGCGCGGCGACGATGTCTTCCCGCAGATCACGCAGACCGCCGGCCGCGATTTCTACGATCTCGCCAGCTACACGACCCTCACCCTCTCCCAGAACAACCGGATCGCGAAGTCGTCCATCCTCGAGGGCCGGATCAACGTGCGGAAGGACTTTCAACTCGCCGTGCCCGCGTACCTGAAGGGCGGGGTGGTGACCCAGTACCAGGAGCGGCGCAAGGACTACCACTATCACCAATACACCTTCACCGGTCCGGGTGGCCTGGGGCAGTTTCGCGAGACCGCGAGCTGGACGCGCGAATCGATGGAAGGCATGCGGCAGGCCCCGTGGATCGACCTGTACCGGACCTCGCGGCACAAGGAGGAGAATCCCTCGCAGTGGACCGAGAACGCGAACTACCGCGTCGCGCAGCGGCTGCAGAACCTGCAGGACTTCTCCGAGGAGATCAACGCGGCCTATGTCATGGGGCACGTGAAGCTCAACGAGCTGGGCATCCTCGCCGGCCTGCGGATGGAGCAGACCAAGACGGCCGGCAACGGCCCGCTCTACACGCTCACCGCCGCGGAGCGCGCCCGCCGCGCCGCCTGGGTCGGGCCCGTCACGGATGCCGAGAACGAGCGCCGGGCCACCGAGGAATGGGGCCGCCGGACCCACGCCGAAGGCGAATACACCAATGTATTTCCCGGCATCCATTTCACCTACGCCAAGCGCAACGGGCTCGTGGCCCGGCTCAGTTATTCCACCAGCATCGGCCGCCCACCGATCACGTCGATCGTGCCGAACACCAACGTCAACGACGACAACCAGACGCTCAGCGTGGCGAACACCAACCTGAAGCCGCAGTTCTCCGACAACTTCGACTTCAACGTCGAGTACTACTTCAAGTCGATCGGCTTCGTGTCCGCGAGCGTCTTCCTGAAGGAGGTCCGGGGCTTCATCTACACGAATAACAGCCTCTTCGTCCCCACGGGGCCGAACAACGGCTTCGACGGACTCTACGAGGGCTACCGGCTCACCACCTCGCTCAACGGCGGCCGGGCGCGTTACCGCGGCTTCGAGCTCAACTATTCGCAGCAGTTCACTTTCCTGCCCGGCATCTGGCGCGGCTTTGGCGTCAACCTCAACTACACGCAGCTCGAGACCAAGGGCGACTACGGCGGGACCATCGCCACGACGCAGGTGGCGGGCTTCCGGCCCCGGACCGCCAACGCGGTCTTGAACTACCAGCGCGGCCGTTATCGCGCCAGCCTCCAGACGAGCTGGATCGACGACTACCTCGTGACGGTTTCGACGAACGCGGCCCTGATCGTGTACGATTCGGCGCGCACCACGATGAACTTCAAGTTCACCTACGACCTTTCGAGCCGCACGAGCATCTACTTCAACCTGGACAACCTGCTGCGCACGCCGCTCAACAGCCGTTACTACGTGTACGAGGATCGCGTGGGCTTCACGCGGCTGCCCTACCGTTCCGTCGCGGCCGGCATCCAGGGCCGGTTCTAGGACAAACGCGTTGAAGGGGCGGTCGCCTCCTTGGCGGGAGCCGCCCATCAGCGCCACGGCTGCGATGGAGCGCCGCCCTCCGAGAACGGCCATGATTTCCAGTGACCGATTCAGGGTGGAGCAGCCTGTCCCCAGGCTGCTTGATCTCGCCGCGTCAGTGCCACACCAGCAGCCTGGGGACAGGCTGCTCCACCTTATTTGCCGTCCCCGCCGATGAAGACTCCCCTTGCCGTCGCGTTCGCCCTGTCGATCTTTCTGCCTGCGCTTGGGGCTGCCGCGCCCGCGCCCACCCGCGAAGCGGCGCTGCGGGTTGTCGACCTCAGCGTCGGCGAGGCGCAGGACGTCACGCTCGCCGACGGCGCCCAGGTCCGCGTGCGGCTGCTGGAGCTGGTCGAGGAGCGCGACACCATCAATCACGCCGTGCGGCTGCCCCGGGTGAAGGTCGAGATCGATGGCCGCACGCTCACGCTCGAGGCGGGCAACTATCGGCTGCCCGTGACCACGGGTCGCGTGCAGGTCGACTGCTCGATCACGAAGGGGTACGTCTCGAATTCCAATCGCAACATGTGGAACCTCGAGAAGGACGCGCGGCTGCGGTTGTGGCCGGCGGGTTCGCCCTGGATCGAGCCGGGAACGTTCGTGTACCCGCTCCGGCAGCGCTGGTTCGCCAGCGGCACGCAGATGGCCAACGAGCCCGTGCATGTGAACGACGGCGAGTCGCCGGCGAACAAGTCGATCTATTATCACAACGACCTCGATTTCGGCGGCTGCGAGGGGATGGTCGACGTCATCGCGGCGACTTCCGGCCTCGTCGTCTCCGCGGGCCTGGAGTTGTTGCCGGGGCACGCCGGCACGCCGGCGCGGCCGCGCTACGATGTCGTCTACCTGCTCGACGACCGCGGCTGGTACTACCGCTACAGCCATCTCCACACCATCGATCCGGCCATCAAGCCCGGGGCGACCGTGCGGATGGGCCAGAAGATCGGCGTGCTCGGCAAGGAGGGGGCGAGTGGAGGCTGGGCGCACCTGCACTTCGGCATCGTCAGCCGCCAGCCATCGGGCAAGTGGGGCACGCAGGAGGCCTACGCGTTCGTCTGGGAGGCGTACGTGCGCGAACACCAGCCGAAGATTCTCGCCGTGGCGCGGCCGCATCACGTGGCGTGGACCGGCGAGACGGTGACGCTCGACGGCACGCGCTCGTGGAGCCCGCGGGGCGCGGTGGCGAAGTTTGCCTGGACGTTCACGGACGGCACCACGGGCAGCGGCGCGAAGGTCGAGCGCCGTTACGCGAAGCCGGGCACGTACAGCGAGGTCCTGCAGGTCACGGGGCCGGATGGCGCGGTCGGCTATGATTTCGCCGTGGTGCAGGTGCTCGACCGGGAGAAACCGCTGCCCCTGCCGCCGTCGATCCAGGCGGCCTACGCGCCGTCGCTGGCGATCAAGGCAGGCGAGCCGGTGACGTTCAAGGTGCGGAGCTTCCGCACGACGCACGGCGAGGAACGCTGGGACTTCGGCGACGGTTCCGCGCCCGTCACGGTGAAGTCGGATGGCAACGTGAAGGCGCTGAACAAGGACGGGTTTGCCGTCACCACCCACGCCTTCGCGGGGCCCGGCCACTACCTCGTGCGCGTGGAGCGTCGCAACGAGCGCGACGAACCGGCGATCGCGCACCTCAGCGTCGAGGTCGGTCGCTGACTCCGGGAGCGCGGACGTCCTCGTCCGCACCCTGCAAGGCACGAGGCAGGATGCCGCGTACGCGGGATGATCGCGCCGGCGTAGACGAGGCATCCTGCCTCGTGCCCGAGCGAAATGCGGACGAGGACGTCCGCGCTCCGAGGAGCAGCGTGATCACACGCCGCTCCACCTCACTTCACACGCCGCTCCACCTTACTTCTCGCGCCGCACCCGTTCCTTCTCCGCTTCGCGATCTTCCTCGATGCGGGCGCGCTCGCTGACGAGTTGCTGGCGGATCTTCTCGATTTCCTCGAACTTCTGCGCGGACAGCGCCTCCTCGAGCTGTTTCTGCAGGAAGATTTCCCGCTCGGCCAGCTTGCCCTTGTAGACGCGGTCGATGTCCGCGAGACGGGTCTTCTGCTCGGGGGTCAGCGGCGCCCGCGCGGACGGGTCCGACTTGGCGAGGCGCTCCATGGCGAGTTCGTAGGCGCTTTTCATGGCGGCCAGTCTTGGCCGCGGCGCAGCCGGAAGCCACGGAAATTTTGCGCGGGGCGCGGAGTCAGGGATCTCGCGGGGCTTTCCGAGGCGCGTTGGCCGACGTTCGCTCGAGTTCCCGCGCGGGCGGCCTTCCGATCCATCTACAGGTACTCGACCCCGCACAGCAGCGCCACCGCCACGATCGCGAACGGCGGCCACCTCCCGCCGGCGCGGCGCCGCCAGCCGGCAGCGTATCCGCCGAGCAGCGCGGCCAGCAGCGCGGTGAGGGTGGCGGGGCCGATCCATTCGGCCGTGAAGCGAGCCGGGACGAACGCGCCCGGCCACGTGACGCTCCAGCGCACGAAGTGCTCGATGCCCAGCAGCACGAGGGCGGCGGCGTGGTTGCAGACGAGCACGCCGGCCTCGAAGCCGAGCCCGCCGCACAGGAGCGAGGCGAAACCGCCGAGCGTGACGACCACCGCCGCGGGAATCAGCACGAGATTGGTCGCAAGCGCGCCCGGCGTCAGCAGCTCGAAGTACTGGATCCCGGTCACCAGGCTCACGGGCATCGTGGCCAGGCCGATCGCCAGCGCAGGCGCGGCGACGCGCCAGGCGGAGTCGGCCATCCGATGGTGCCAGCGCCAGGCCGCCCGCGGCAGGTCGCGCGCCGGCGACCAGCGTTCCTGCGCGGCGTCGGCCAGCGGCAGCCCGAGCGTCAGCAACGCCGCCACGATCCCGTAGCTCATGAGGAAGCTCGCGCTGAAGAGCTGTCCCGGCGCGGCAAGCAGCACGACGAAGGCCGACAGCACCAGGGCCGCGAGCACGTTGCCCGGCTGGCGCAGCACGAAGGCGGCCTGGACAAACACCGCCATCGCGAACGCCCGCACCGCCGACGCCGAGCCGCCGGTGGTTTCGACGAACACCCAGAGCAGCGCGACCCCGCACAGGAAGCGCGGCCAGGCGGGCAGCCGGAGCAGCAGGAGCAGCGCCTGGAGGGCGCCGGCGATCACGCCGATGTTGAGACCGCTGATCGCGAACAAGTGCATCGTGCCGCTCTGCATGAAGAGCGTGTGCTGCTCCTCGCTGAGCTCGCGGGTGGCGCCGAGCATCATCGCGCGCAACAGGCCGGCCAGCGCGGGCCGTTTCTCCTCGATCCCCGCGCCGAGGGTACGGGTGAACGCGGCGGCCAGCCGCGCATAGGTGCGCTGCAGCGGCGGGGCCGGTTGCCTCTCGGCGATCACGCGCCCTCGCGTCAGGCGAAAGCCCACGCCGGCGCCGGCGAGAAACCCGTCGAAGGTCGCGAGCTTTGCGTCTGCCGGCACGGTGCCGAGCACGCCGATCGTCGCGATCACGGCGCCGCGGAGCGGGGGCGCAGCGGCATCAGCCAGGGCGAGAGAGAAATAAGTGCGCTGGCCACGGAGCTCGCGCAGGTGCGGATCGGTGCCCGTGATCCGCGCGAGGCCGGCGGTCCTTCCCGGATCGGTGGTGGCGAACAGGCGCTCCACCGCGAGCTCGAGCCGGGCTTCGCGCGGAGGCAGCGTGTCCCAGGCCGAGAGGCGGGGGTGGTGGAGCGTGCGACTGGCGAAGCCGGCCAGGAACAGCGTGAGCACCACGCTGGCGGCCCACCGGGCCGGCCGCGCGGGCCCCGCGGTGAGGGCGAGGATGCCGGCGCCCACGGCGATCCCGAGGGGCAGCACGATGGCCGAACCGCCCGTGGCGCGGGCGGCGACCAGGCCGGCGGCGAACGGCACCAGCAGCCAGAGCAGCGGCGCCCGATGCCCGAGACTGCGGGGAGGCATGCCGTCACGGTGTGGCAGCGTCGCTGCGGGGAGAATCCGCCGCCCGGCGCATTCGGGGTACACGCGGGCTTTCGTGGCCGAGCTTTCCGATTTCGACTTTCCCCCTGCGATGGCTTCGTTGGACCTCGCGATGCCTGCGGAAGAACAACCCGATCTTTTTGGTGCGGCTCCGGCCCGCGAGTCGTTTGAACCAGCCCCGGACACGTCCCCGCGGGCCACGCAGCCGCTGGCAGCCCGGATGCGTCCGCGCCGGCTCGCCGAGGTGGTCGGCCAGGATCACCTGCTGCGCGCCGGCAGCCTTCTGCCGCGGCTCGTGGCGCAGAACCGGTTTGGCTCGCTGCTCTTTTACGGGCCGCCCGGTTGCGGCAAGACGAGCATCGCGGAGTCGATCGCGCGGGAGACCGGCAGCCGCTTCGTGCGGGTCAATGCGGTCATGTCCAACGTCGCCGAGCTGCGCCAGATCCTGGCCATCGCGCGCCAGCGGCCGGAGGCGGCGACGATCCTCTTCATCGACGAGCTGCACCGGTTCAACAAGTCGCAGCAGGACCTGCTGCTGCCGGACGTCGAGGAAGGGCACGTGCGGCTCATCGGCGCGACGACCCACAATCCCGGCTTCTACGTGAACCCGCCGCTCCTCTCGCGCAGCCATCTCTTCCGGCTCGAGCCGCTCTCGATCGAAGCGGTCGTGAAGGTGTTGAAGGCGGCGCTCGACGACCGCGAGCGGGGATTGGGTGAGCGCGGGGTGACGGCGGACGACAAGGTGCTGGCCGACCTCGCGCTGCTTTCCGGGGGCGACCTCCGCCGTGCGCTCAACTCGCTGGAAGTGCTGGCGCTTGGCTTGCCGGAGCGGGCGGCGATCACGGCGGCGGAACTCGAGGTGTTCGCGCGGGAGCGGCGGATCCGCTACGATGCCGACGAGGACGAGCACTACGACACCATCTCCGCGTTCATCAAGAGCTGCCGGGGGAGCGACCCTGATGCGGCGATGTACTGGCTCGCGAAGAGGCTGGCCGGCGGCGAGGACCCGCGCTTCATCGCGCGGCGGCTCGTGATTCTGGCGAGCGAGGACGTCGGCCTGGCCGATCCCCAGGCGCTGCCGCTGGCGGTGGCGGCGCATCACGCGGTGGATTTCATCGGCATGCCGGAGGCGGAATACACGCTCGCGCACGCGACGCTCTACCTCGCGACCGCGCCGAAGAGCAATTCGGCCACCCTGGCGCTGGGCGAGGCGCACGGCGCGTTGAAACAGGCGCCCGTGCAGACCATTCCCGCCGCGCTGCGCAGCAAGGCGGGCCAGGCGAACCGTCGGCTGGGGCAGGGGCGGGACTACGCCTACGCCCACGATTACCCGGAGAACATCAGCGGCCAGGATTACCTGGAGCGGCCGCTCACGCTCTACACGCCGAAGACCGCGGGTTGGGAAGCGAAGATCGCCGATCGACTCGCCCGCTGGAAGGCCCTGAAGGCCGAAATCCGGGCGCGGCGTTCGTGAGCGAACGCCGGATTACCCGAAGAGGGCGCGGCGTTGATGTTCCCAGGCGGCTGTGGGCGGGACCACCTCCCGTCAGCCGCCTGCGGCGAGGCGGCTCGCACTCCAACTTTGGGCTCAGCCAACTCATGCAGTTGGCCTTCAAATCGGCCGCACTGAAAGGTGGAGCGGCTTGTCTCAAGCCGCTGCGGCCGGGTCGGCCGAACGTCAGCCGCCTGGGGACAGGCGGCTCCACCCAACTGCCTCATTCGCTCAGAGTCCCTCCAGCGCGGTATGATAGATCGCGCGGGCCGTCTCGGAACTCGTCGCGGTGCACTTCAGGTCGCGCACGAGCCCGTCGCGCAGGCCGTAGATCCAGCCGTGGACCGCGAGCTGCTGGCCGCGCTGCCAGGCGTCGCGCACGATCGTGGTCCGGCAGACGTTGCGGGCCTGCTCGATCACGTTGAGCTCGCAGAGCCGGTCGAAGCGGGCGGTGCCATCGCCGGCGACGCACTCCAGCCGGCGCTCATGCTTGTGGCGCACGTCCTGGACGTGCTGGAGCCAGTTGTCGGCCAGCCCGATCCGCTCGCGATGCAGGGCGGCGTTGACGCCGCTGCAGCCGTAGTGGCCGACGACGATGATGTGCTCCACCTTCAGGACCTCGACCGCGAACTCCATCACCGAGAGGCAGTTGAGATCCGTGTGCACCACCACGTTGGCCACGTTGCGGTGGACGAACATCTCGCCGGGCATCAGGCCGACGATTTCGTTGGCCGGCACGCGGCTGTCGGCACAGCCGATCCACAGGTACCGGGGCGACTGCTGGCGGGAGAGTTTGAGGAAAAACTCGGGATTCTGGCGGCGGATGTTATCCGCCCACTTCCGATTGTTTTCGAACAGATGATCGAGCTGCGGCATGAGAGCAGCCGGATTACGGGCCGGGAGGGCCGGGCGTCAAAACTGAACGAAAACCCCCACCGCTTCGGCCGCCGCTTGCGGAGTGCACCGATGAGACCAAACGTGCTCCTCATGAGAACCCTCTGCTGTGCCTTCCTTGCTTCACTGGCGCTCATGCTCACGCTGGGAGCGCAGACGGCGGCGCCGGCGAAAGCCAGGGCGGGCTCGAATGCCATGGGCAAGGCGGCGCCGGAAAAGGCGCCGGAACCGAAGATCGAAGGCATCGCGATCCCGCGGGGTGACGGCGGTTTCCTCGGCGTCGCGCTGGCGGGGACGAACTTCAAGATCACTTTCTACGACAAGCAGAAGAAGCCGGTCGCCGCCGACGTGCATCGCGCGCTGCTGCGCTGGGATCCGAAGTACAAGGTCGGACAGGAGCGCACCGTCTTGAATCTGACGGCGGACGGCCGCGCGCTCACGAGCCCGAAGCCCGTGCGGCCGCCGCACAATTTCCGGCTCTTCATCACGCTCTTGCAGAAGGCCGAGGACGGCGAGGACAAGGCCGGCGAGACGTTCTCGATCCAGTTTCGGGCGTAGCGCCCCTGTAGTAAAATCGCAGCCGCTCCGGGCGGGATCCTAGACGCAAAGACGCGAAGGAAAGCAAAGACTCGCGAAGGAAATCTTGGCGAAACGTCGCGTTCCTTTGCGACTTTGCGTTTGGGTTTGGGCTACAGAATTATTGAATCTGCTCCAGCGCCCCTGCGGCGATCGGGCGTTGGCGCGGGCGGCTGTCCGCGGCGGCACGGGTCCAGCCGGGTGGATCCGGCGGCGCGGATTTCGGATTGCGGCGCGCGGGATTCGCGGCGGGAGTAACCGTCCGCCTATTTCCTCCCGCACCCAACAATCCTCCGCATGAGTCTCGATTCGGCCTCCCTGCCCGCCCTTGACGGCACGCCTTTTCGCGTGGGCGTGGCGGCGGCGCGCTTCAATCCGCGCCTGGTCGATGGCCTGCTCGACCGCCTGGTGGCCGGGCTGCGGGCGGCGGGAGTGAAGGCGGGCAACATTGAAACCGTGCGGGTGCCCGGCTCCCACGAAGTGCCCTGGGCGGCGCAGGCGCTGGCGCGCCGCCAGCGTTACGACTGCGTGGTCGGGCTGGGCGTGCTGATTGC